>Ga0308169_10006191_pt1 | contig 10625 bp, 10 predicted proteins | sample PhyBR1_2_FD_202139 | JGI IMG/M metagenome (GOLD analysis project Ga0308169, IMG submission 202139) | Phyllosphere microbial communities from UC Gill Tract Community Farm, Albany, California, United States - DLSLSB.R1 | ecosystem: Host-associated > Plants > Phyllosphere > Unclassified | place... | reverse complement strand
TTCCGAGGGAGGACGAGCGGCCGCTGATATTCTGTTCGCTCGGGTCGTTGCAGGGCGCGCGGCGGTCGCTGTTCGCGGCGATGACCCGCGCCTGTGCCGCGGTCGGCGCGCGTGCGGTGGTGGCGCATGGGGGCGGGCTGAGCGACCGCGAGGCGGCCTCGCTTCCCGGTGATCCGCTGGTCCGTGCGTTCCTGCCGCAGACCAGAGTCTTGCAACACTGCTCGGCCGCAATCCTGCACGGCGGGTTCAACACGGTGCTGGACGCGCTGGCGGCGGGGATCCCGATCGTGGCGGTGCCATTGGGGTTCGAACAGCCGGCTACGGCGGCTCGGCTCGCGCGGGTCGGCGCGGCCCGTGTCGTGTCGTCCAGAGACGCTGGCAGGGGCGCGCTCGAACCCGCGCTGCGACGCGTATTGACGGACCCGGGCTATCGCCGCGCCGCGCGACTTTTCGCGACGGAAATCGCGGCAGGCGGGGGGGCCACAGAAGCCGCGGCGCTGGTCGATGCTGCATTTGGGGGCTGGGCGGACGCTATGCCGGCAACACTGCGCCGACCGACTGGGGAGACGGCCTGCGCCGCGTGAGGCGGTTGGCCAAGATGATTGCGGGCGGCGCCAGGATTAGCCCCATGATGACGTCGACTCCGTAATGCCCACCAAAGACCGGCGTCGCGATGATCGTCAGTATCGCCCATGCGCCACCCGGTACGGACAGGCGCGGTATCGCCCGGAACGCCCAGATGAAGATCGCGGCGAGAGTCGCGTGGAAACTCGGGAAGCTGACGATGCCCATCAGCATGGTGAGGTCGAGGACATGGTGCGATCCATCGCGAAGTCCGGCGATCAGGCCCTGCTCGACCCACGCCACGGATGGCCAGAGATGCCGGTAATGGGAAGGGTCGAACAAATTGCCCAGTGCAGGCGTCAATCCCGAGATCAGGATCGTGACGAAGCCGGACAGGATCGCGGCGCACACCGCCGTCCGCAGCGTGTCAAATTTCGATAGCGCGCTCAGGCACACGATGACAACGACCATCTGCACCGTCAGGCTGTGATACGCCAATCCAAGGAGCCAGATCACCGCGGGCGCCATGTCGAGCAGGCGCAGCACCACCGGCCAGTCGAACCCGATCGCGCGATCTGCCGCCGCCAGGCGCTGATCCCACAAGGCTCCCGACTGCGCCGCCAGCGCATAGGCCAGAACGACGCCCAGCACGGTGAACAACGTCATCTGAAGGAAGGCGGTCGCGCCAGCGGCAAGGCGAGGCCGCGCGGTGCGCCTGCCAGTCACCATCGCCGCGCCGAGTGCCGCCATGGCCAGGACCGCAGGCAGCGCTCGGACCGGATTGATTGAAAACATGTGCGAATATTGCGTAGCGAGCAGGCTCAGGAGCATCGCCGCGATCAACACCCAGGAAGGCAAATCGGGGCGGTCGGCGGATGGGACGGGCGCGGTCATTGCGGTCGAACGCAGCGTGTCCGCCTGCGGTGCCACCGGCGCCTAGTTCGTTTGACCTGCATGGGGCCCGCCATCATGCGAATTAGCCGATGCCCCCCCTCGCATCGCCGTCACGTAAGGGATATGTACGGATCATGTTGAAATCGCTGTCTCCGTTCGCCTGCACCTCGGTGAGCCACGCCTGATGGCCTGGTTCGAGAAACTCGCGATCGTCGTCTTCATGGTGCTGTTCATGGAGTGCTTCGCCTGGGCGGCGCATCGGTATGTCATGCATGGCTGGGGCTGGAGCTGGCACAAATCGCATCACGAGGATCACGACGGCTGGTTCGAGAAGAACGACCTGTACGCGATCGTCTTCGCGATCGTGCCGATCGTCCTGTTCGTCGTCGGCCTGCGGTGGGAGCCCTTGTGGTGGGCGGCGCTCGGCATCACCGTCTATGGTGGGATCTACGCGTTCGTCCACGACATGCTCGTGCACCAGCGCGGGGGCTTTCGTTGGGTCCCCAAGCAAGGCTATTTCAAGCGGCTCCTGCAGGCGCACCGCCTCCACCATGCCGTCGAGGGCAAGGACGGTACCGTCAGCCACGGCTTCCTGTTCGCGCGCAAGCCGGCCGTGCTGAAAGCCCAGCTGCGCGCCAATGTTGAGCCGGCGCGCCGTCCGGTCGGGGCGGACGACACCCGCACAATGCCGACGTTGGCGGTGAAGAAGTGATGGCCGCTGCGCGCCCCGCGGACCGGACGTTGGCCCGGCAGACCGCGATCGGCGTCTCGCTGGCCGCAGCGATCGTCGTCGCCTGGCTGACGATCCATATCGTCGGAATCTTCTTCTGGCACTGGAGCTTGGGCACCGTTCCGGTCGCCATCGTGGCGATCCTCGTGCAGACGTGGCTGAGCACAGGCCTGTTCATCGTCGCACATGACTCGATGCACGGGGCGCTGGCGCCGCGCTATCCACGCTTGAACCGGGCGATCGGAACGACCTGCCTCGCGCTCTACGCCTGCCTGTCCTATGCGGCACTGCTCCCGCGGCATCACCTGCATCACGAGAGCACGGGGAGAGCGGGAGATCCCGATTTCCACGGCGGCGATCCGAGCCTGGTCGGCTGGTTCATGCAATTCTTCCGCACCTATTATTCGCACGGCCAGATCGTGCGGATCACCTTGGTCGCGCTGATCTATACGCTGCTGCTCGGCGCCCCGCTGGGCAACATCGTCGTCTTCTGGGCCTTGCCGGCCGTGGGCGCCGTCGCGCAGCTGTTCGTCTTCGGCACCTGGTTGCCGCACCGCGACCGCGCGGAACCGTTCGCGGACTCACACCGGGCGCATAGCATCAAGATCGGGCCGACGCTGTCGCTGCTGACCTGCTTCCACTTCGGCGGCTATCATCACGAGCACCATCTCTCCCCAGGAACACCATGGTGGGGACTGCCGGCGCGGCGCCGCGCGGCCGTCGGAAAGTTCGCCGGTCGCCAGCTGGCCCGAGACCGGACATGATCATCGCCATCCTCCTGTCCGCGCTGGCGATGACCGTCATCGTGGGCGTGCGCTATCTCGTCGTCTCAGGCGCGTTCGCGTGGGTGACGGTTCGCAAGCATCCCGGGCTGTACCTCGGGCTGGATCCGCAGGTTCGGCGCGAGATCGTCTGGAGCCTTGCGTCCGCCGCGCTCTACGGAATCCCGGCGGGGGTCGTCGCCTGGGGCTGGGAGCATCATGGCTGGACCCGAGTGTACACCGACATCCATGCCTATGCGCTCTGGTATGCGCCGGTCTCGGTCCTGCTGTATCTGCTGCTCCACGACGCCTGGTTCTACTGGACGCATCGCTGGATGCATCGTCCGGCACCGTTCAAGCTCGCGCATGCGCTCCATCATGCCAGCCGTCCGCCAACCGCGTGGGCCGCGATGGCGTTCCACCCGATCGAGGCGCTGACCGGCGCCGTGGTCATCCCGCTGCTGGTCTTCTTCGTGCCGATCCATGTCGGCGGGTTGGCCATCGTCCTGACGATCATGACGGTGATGGGGGTAACCAATCACATGGGGTGGGAGATCTTCCCGCGCTTCATGTGGACGGGGCGGCTGGGAGGCTGGCTGATCACCGCGAGCCATCACCAGCGGCATCACGAACTCTATGGCTGCAACTACGGTCTGTATTTTCGCCATTGGGACCGGCTGTGCGGCACCGACCGCGGCGTCGGCGACTTCGCGCGCGAGCATGCGCGTGCCGCTCGCAGGGTTACGGCCGCCAGCACCGCCCCCGCGGAATAAGGGCAGAGCTGCGTCAACGACTCTGTAGCAGACCGTCGAGCTGGACCGGCACGAAGTCGTGGACGTCGACGCCCACGTCGAACTGGCGCGGCATCGGTTTCAATCGTCCGTGGCTGTGGCCGTGCAGGTTGATCGCGCCGCGGTGCTGCCCGTTCCAGCTTCTGAAGGGGTAATGGCACAGGACGAGCTGCCGCCCCTCAAGCGTGATCTCCGCATAGTCTGCCACGCTGTCCCACCCGTCCGCGGCAAGCGTCGCATCGGGATCGTTGTTGCCCCGAAGCAGGTGCTTGGTACCGTTCAGCCGCGCCAGCAGCGCGGCGACGTCCGCCGGTCGACGCGCCACGTCCCCCAGGTGCCAAACTACGTCATCGCTGCCGACGACGGCGTTCCAGCGTTCGACCAGCGCCTCGGTCATGTCCGCAGCGTTCGCGAACGGTCGGCGGGAAATGTTGATCGTGCGATGGTCGCCGAAATGCGTATCGGCGGTGAAAAATACGCTCATGGGCGCGGCGACGGCGGCGGGCAGGTCATCGGCGATCAACGATAGCCCGCCCAAAAGGTTCGGCACCATCGTGCCGGCATCGTCGTGACGGCTCAGGTCGGGCGATGGCCCATCGGCTCGCCCAACCGGACCTGTCGCTCGGGTGCCCATTGATCGTTGAAGACGATACTATCCTGCCCGAACAGCATGACGATCGTCGAGCCGAGCAGGAAGCGACCCATTTCTTCGCCCTTGCGCAGGACGATGTCCTGATCGGCGTAGTTCCATTCGGTCGTCGCATTGCTGCGCTTCGCATTGACCACGCCGTGCCAGACGGTCGCCATGCTGCCGACGATGGTGGCGCCGACGAGCACCATGACGAACGGGCCATGCTCCGCGGAATCGAACACGCACACCACGCGTTCGTTGCGCGCGAACAGGTTCGGCACGCCGCGCGCGGTGACGGGGTTCACTGAAAACAGCTGTCCCGGCACATGGATCATGCGAGTCAGCCTGCCGTCGCAGGGCATGTGCAGGCGATGATAGTCCTTGGGGGACAGATACAGGTTGGCGAAGCTGCCGTGCCGGAACCGGGCCGCCAGCACATCGTCGCCGCCGACCAGTTCCGTCGTGGTGAACCTGTGCCCTTTTGCCTGCACGATGTGATGGTCGTCGATCGCGCCGAACTGGCTGATCGCGCCATCGACCGGGCAGACGAAATCCGCGGCTGCAATCGGACGTGCGCCCGCCCTGAGGGGGCGGGTGAAGAAGTCGTTGAAGCTCTTGTAGCTGGCAATGTCCGGATCCGCGGCTTCGCGCATATCGACGGCGTATCGGCCGACGAACCAGCGGATCAGCCGCGTTGTCGCCGAGCCGCCCTGCGCGCCGGCGATGCGCCCCGCAAAGACCGTCAAACCCTGCTTTGGCAGCACGTACTGGAGCAAAACCTTCAAGCGATCGGACATCAAGCTCTCACAACTTCCAAGTCACTCTTGTAGGGCAATTAAAGGGCAGGTCGACCCTTCAGAGATATGTCCGATGCCGAGCGATGTGATGCGCGCAAACAGCACGGCTGCGGGTAAAGACTTCCAATCGCTCCGACGGCGCCCGCGCCTCTTCAGGCGAGGCGGGTGGCGAGGCTCATCAGCAGAGCTTGTCGCAGATGTTCGAGCTCGAACGGCTTTTGCAGAACGATCGTGCCGGTCTCCTCGCCATCGAGCGCCACCTGGTCGCCATAGCCCGAGGCAAAGATATACGGCACACCTGCCTTCCTGACGCGCTGCGCGAAATCGAAGCTGACCTGACCGGCCACATTGATGTCGAGTACCGCCAGGTCGAAACGGCCGGCGGCGAGAAGGGCATCGGCCTCCGCGATGGTCGAGGCGGTGGTCACCCGGTTTGCGCCGAGCGCGTACAGCATGTCCTCGGTCTCGAGCGCGATGATCATGCTGTCCTCGAGCAGCAAGATAGAGGTGCTGGCGAGACGGTTGATTCCGGTCGAGGCCGCCCCGACGGGTGCCTCCTCGGGCGCAATGGCGTCGCAGCCGATAGCCATGTCTCTATCGGCCGCAACGACGTGTTTTGCGGGGAGATAGAAGTCCGCTTCGAGACCGGAGAGCGCGTACCGGATCTCGGCGGTGCCCTGGAGATCGAAGGGTACCGTCCGCTCGATCACCACCGAGCCGAAACCGCGGCGCGTGGGCGCCTGCACAGGCGGCCCGCCCCGCTCGCGCCAGCGAATGTCGAGCCCGCCATCCGCGCGTATGCCAAGCGCGACGTGCACCGTGCCTTCGGTCGACAAAGCCCCGTATTTGGCGCTGTTCGTCGCCAGCTCGTGGATGACGAGCGCCATCGTCGAGATTGCGGTCGGGTGGAGGTGGATCGGCGGTCCGTCGATCAGGAGGACGTCGTGGCCGTTGCGACGATGCGCATTCACCTCGTCATCCAGCAATGCCAGCAGCGACGCCGGCCCCCATGAGCTTCGCGTCACATAATCATGCGCGCGTGCCAGTGCCTGTACGCGACCATTGAGCGATGACGTGTACTGGGCGACACCGGTCGCGCTCTGGCCGGTTCGCGCGATCAGGCCGCGGACGAGCGTCAGGATATTGCGGACCCGGTGATTAAGCTCGGCGATCAGCAACGTGCTGCGCTCGGTCGCCCGGCGGCGCTCGTCGCTGGCCGCTTCGGAGTAGCGCAGGATCACCTCGATGATCGCGATGCGGACGGCCTCGCCAATGCGTCGGTCCGCCTCCGAAAACGGCGACGCCTTGCCCCGGACTGTCTCGACAAAGGCCTCAAAGCTCTTGCGCGGCGACAATCGCAGGCCGTCCTCGGTCTGGACCACCGGCTTGGTCGGGTCACCGCTCCACCGGACCTCCTCAAGCAGCTCGCGGCGGAACAGCATGATATAGTCGCGCGGCGTCCGCGACACCGGGATCGCCAGCATCCCCGCGGCGCGATCGGCGGACTGCGCGCACCGCGGCGCGATCGCCGCGATCTCATGCGTGTCGTAGACTCGGCTCGGCGACGTCGTATCGAGGTAGCGGGCGATCGCGGTGATTTCGCTCTCCGGCGGCGTGGCGCCGTTGAGTGTCAGCTTGCCCGGCTGGAAGATTGCCACGCCGTCGCACTGGATCATGCCGCCGACGATATCGCGGATCCATTCCGCATTGGTCAGCAGTGTCTCGTCGCCGGCGATCGCCGTCATCATCCGGTCGCTGAGCGCACGGGCATTGCGTTCGTCGGTCGCGGCATCACCGCGCAGGCGGCTTTCGAGCGTCATCGAATACATGTGGCCGAACAGTTCGGCGGCGGTGCGCATCACGAAGCTGGGGCAGCGCGGGTCGACATGGTGGCACGCGATCAGACCCCATAGCCGGCCCTCGACGATGATCGATATCGACAGCGAGGCGCCGACCCCCATGTTCGTCAGATATTCGATATGCACGGGCGATACCGCGCGCGTGACGGCGTGCGTCATGTCGAGCGCCTGCTCGGGCTGGCCGCGATACGGCAGCACGGGGACGGTCGGGGCATGGACGTCCGCGATGATCCGGAACGGGTTGGCGAGGTACAGCGCGCGTGCCTGGACCGGGATATCCGACGCCGGGTAGCGCAGGCCGAGAAAGCTCTCGATGTTCGACCGGGTCGATTCCGCGATGACGTCGCCGTCGCCATTGTCGTCGAAGCGGTAGATCATGACCCGTTCGAACCCGGTGATCGCGCGCACTTGGCGCGCGGCATCGCGGTGAAAGTCGGCGACGGACTTCGCGCGCTTGAGCCGCTCGATCATTGCGCGCACCATCGAGGCCGCCTCCATCCGGTCCTGCGGCAAGGAGGGCTCGCCTTCCAGGATCAGCAGGTCGCCGCTATAGTGCAGGCTGAGATCGAAGCGCTTCTTCGCGGTGATCAGGCCGATGTCGAAGAGCCGTTCGCTCGACGTCGCCTGGAGGATCGACATCCGGTTGCGAATGTCGTGCAGCGCCTGCCGGCTGATAAGCGTGTCGAGGCGGCAACCAATCAATTGCTCTGCCGCGGTGCCGAGCATCTCGGCGGTGTTCTCCGAGGCGCGCGCAATGGTCCAGTCATTCGAGAGGGCGATCAGGAACCCGAAGGACTGGATCCGATCGAGCCGCGTGATCGGCTCTCGGTCGCAGATCGTGAGATCGGGAATGCTCTGATCGACGGTTCCTGACATGATCTACGCGGCCCTCATTGGCTCGGTTGGCGGTATTCCATGGCCGAACAGCCGACCTTGGCGCGGCATGCCCGCCTGAATCGCGTGCGCGTCGCAAAGCCGACCGGCCCCGCGATGGTCGCGATCCTCAGGTCTGATTGCCTCATCGGGGCGCAGCGGACGCGCCACCTTGGCGACGCGACCAGATGCCAGGCTGAGGGCGAGCGAAATCTGCACTATTCGAGCCGATTGATTCTTGCGAAATGCTGCATTCGTGCTGGGTACGGCATCCGTTTGGTCGATGGAAGTCACGGAGCGGAACCATTTTCCGCGTGCGGCGGTCAATAAAGGGCGGCAGCCGGTGAAAGCTAGTACAGAGCCGTAAGACCAGCATTTTAGGAATCGTGGCTATCGTTCTACGCCATTTGGGGAATACTTCGTGCTGTGGTGTCGAAGACCGGTCAATTCATGGTAGCCTACGTCAGGAGCGCCTGAACCCACAGGAGGGGGCGGGTAGCCGTATCAGGACCAAGATTCGTCGTCGTACAAGCACGCTACGCGTCTCAGGCCGGCGTCCACCGGTCTCGACCAAAGCCACTCCGCGCTTGCGCCGGGTCCCGCAACGGCTCACTTCGCCGACACCGAACAACCGTAGCGGAGAATCCGAATGACCGAGACCGCCGACTATACGCCGCCCAAGGTCTGGACGTGGAACAAGGAAAGCGGGGGCCGGTTCGCCAGCATCAATCGCCCGATCGCCGGTGCCACGCATGACAAGGACCTGCCCGTCGGCAAGCACCCGCTCCAGCTTTACTCGCTGGCGACGCCCAACGGGGTGAAGGTGACGGTCATGCTCGAGGAACTGCTCGCGGCAGGGCATGTGGGCGCCGAATACGATGCCTGGCTCATCAAGATCATGGACGGCGACCAGTTCGGCAGCGGCTTCGTCGAGGCCAATCCGAACTCGAAGATCCCGGCGCTCGTCGATCGCAGCGGTGCAACGCCGATCCGGGTCTTCGAGTCCGGATCGATCCTCGTCTATCTCGCCGAGAAGTTCGGTGCGTTCCTGCCCACCGATGCCGCCAAGCGCGCCGAGGTGCTGTCGTGGCTCTTCTGGCAGATGGGGGCGGGGCCGATGCTCGGCGGCGGCTTCGGGCATTTCTACGCCTATGCACCGGTGAAGATCGAATATGCGATCGACCGCTTCGCGATGGAGGTGAAGCGGCAGCTCGACGTTCTCGACCGACGCCTGGGCGACAGCGAGTATGTCGGCGGCGACGACTATTCGATCGCCGACATGGCGGTGTGGCCCTGGTACGGCGCGCTGGTGAAGGGGCTCGTCTATGAGGCCGCCGAGTTCCTCCAAGTGAATGAGTATAAGAACGTCCAGCGCTGGACCGACATGATCGCCGCGCGGCCTGCGGTGAAACGCGGGCGGATGGTCAACCGCGTTATGGGCGAGCCTTCCAGCCAGCTCCCCGAGCGCCACGACGCCGCCGACTTCGAGACGCGGACGCAGGACAAGCTCGACGCGCTGCGGACCGACGGCGCGCCGGAGTAATACTCGACCAGGAAGGTTAAGCGGTCTGACACGCACCCGACGCCGCGGCCCGGCTCAGGTGCGTGTCGAGCGTTACCTAGTCATCCCCGATGGCGTTGAGGATGCGATAGGCGGCACCGACGTCGCGCTCGACGACGGCGGCGGTGAAGCGTTCGATGATGGCGCGGAACCGGTTGGTCGGCGCGCTCGCCGCGGTCAGGATCGGGCCGTCGATCAAGCGACTTCCCCATTCGATGCCGAGCCGCTGCGTTTCGTCATCCGCGCCGACCGCGATCGACGGGAAGGGCAGCTTCATCTTCGGCGATGCGAAGCCGTGACCAGTGAGCCCGGCCCGTTCGGGCGCCACGAGCAAGGCGCCGGAAACGTTCGCCGTATAGGATTTCGGCGACAGCCGCGCCCACCATGCGGCCGCCGCGCATGCGCTTCCCTGTGCCAGCAGCATGACGGCCCGGTCGGAGATTGATACGGCTGCGTCGATGCGCGCCGCCGTTGCGGTTCGCTCTGCAACGGTACGGCCCCGAACCGCGATCTGCTGCAAATCGGCAAACCGCGGGAATTCCCGGAACCGGTCGAAGATCGAGACGGAATTTTCGGGGACGAGCGCGATGAGCTTCAGCCGATGGCTTTCCAGGACAGCAACAGACACGATCCGGTCTCCCATTCCATGAGCGCATAGGCTGCCTAATTCGGACCCGCCGCGCAATGCCGTTGAACGGATACGAGCCAGACCGGTCTATCCCGGCTCCAGGCTGATTTCACGCCTCGCGCGTTGCTGGCTTATCCAATCCTGCGAAGGGCGCTGCCTTGCCAAGGCGCGGGCGCGACGCCAACACTGAGTCTGTGAGGGAGAAGCCTGTGATGTCCGACGAATATGCGCGCGGGCGCCGCGATGGACTGCGCCTGGCGCTATCCATCCTCGAAGCAGAGGAAGCGAAGTGGGAGGCTTTGCTCGGCGAGAGCCCGTCATGGCGGACCAATGCGACGCGTGCGATCCGCCACAAGGCCTATCAGGTCGCGCGCAAACGCGTACAGACCGCGCTGAACCGGTTCCTGCCCAAGTCGGAATCCGCGTTGCCGGTCGAGGTCGCGTCGATGATCGATCAAGCCGGACTCTAGGCAGAGCGGGGCTGCGCGATCCGTTCTACCAACCCAGGCCTAGGTGACCGTGCCAGCACGCGCCGC
>Ga0308169_10006189_pt1 | contig 10628 bp, 7 predicted proteins | sample PhyBR1_2_FD_202139 | JGI IMG/M metagenome (GOLD analysis project Ga0308169, IMG submission 202139) | Phyllosphere microbial communities from UC Gill Tract Community Farm, Albany, California, United States - DLSLSB.R1 | ecosystem: Host-associated > Plants > Phyllosphere > Unclassified | place... | reverse complement strand
TGCAGCGCCTCCGCGCGAAGATCGAGCACGACCCCGACAACCCGAAGATCGTCACCACGGTGCGCGGCGTCGGGTACCGGGCCGGAGGGGCCTGACCACCGTGGTCACGGTGCCGTCCGGTCGCAGCGCGCCGGGCCGCGTGGGCCGGCGGATCCGGCGGTGGCTCCGTCGCGGGTGGCGTCCGGTCGCGTACCTGTGGCGGCGCTCCCTGATGGTCCGGTCGGTCGCGATCACGGTGCTGACGACCGGCCTGGCGATCGCGATCATCGGCACCGCCGTGATGATCAGCATCTCGAACAACGTCTACTCGCAGCGCCGCGACCAGATCGAGGCCGAGTCCGCGCGCGCCACCGTCGTCGCGCAGGGCATCTTCGACGCCGCCACCGCGGGCGGGGACAACAACCAGACCGAGCTCGAGACGCTGCAGAACGAGGCGCAGCAGGCGATCCTGTCGAACACGACGAGCCCCGGCGGCACGAGCCTCGCGATCGAGCGGAGCCCGGACCAGACGGCGCCGCAGTCGCTGCAGACCGTGGCGAGCCCGGACTTCCCCGACCAGGCGATCAGCGACGCCCTCCGGAAGGAGGTCGGCAAGGACACCGGCAAGGTCAGCCTGCAGCCCGTGCGGCTCGAGGTCGACGGCCGCAGCCAGCCCGGTCTCGCCGTCGGGTCGACGCTGCAGATCCCGAGCGCCGGGCAGTACGAGCTCTACCTGGTCTACGACCTGTCGGACGCGCAGCAGACCCTCGACTTCGTGTCCCAGACGCTGTCCATCGGCGGGGTGGCGCTGATGGTGCTCATCGCGCTCGTGACGTCCCTGGTGGTCCGGCTCGTGATCGTGCCGATCCGCGGCGCGGCCGAGACCAGCCGCAAGATCGCGTCGGGTCGGCTCGACGAACGCATCCCGGTGCGGGGCAACGACGACATCGCCACCCTGGCGCGCAGCTTCAACGGCATGGCCGAGGCCGTGAGCCGGCAGATCACCCAGCTGGCCGAGCTCTCCCGCGTCCAGCAGCGGTTCGTCTCCGACGTGTCGCACGAACTCCGGACGCCGTTGACGACCATCCGGCTCGCCGGCGACATGCTCTACGACTCCCGGCACGCCTTCGAACCGTCGGTCGGCCGCTCCGCCGAGCTCCTGCACACGCAGGTCGAGCGCTTCGAGCTGCTCCTCGCCGACCTGCTCGAGATCTCCCGGTTCGACGCGCAGGCCGTGCAGCTCGACCCGGAGCCCGTCATCCCCGCCGCCCTCGCGACCGACATCGTCGACGAGTTCCGTCCGCTGGCCGAACGCGCCGGCATCGACCTGCAGCTGGTCACCCCCGGCGGACACACCACGATGCAGCTCGACGCAAAGCGCGTCCGGCGCATCCTCCGCAACCTCGTCGGCAACGCGATCGAGCACGGCGACGCGAAGCCCGTGCAGGTCATCGTCGACAGCGACGCCCGCACCGTCGCGATCGCCGTCCGCGACCACGGCATCGGCATGCCGCCGGAGGACGCCGCCCGCGTGTTCGACCGGTTCTGGCGTGCCGACCCGAGCCGGAAGCGCACCATCGGCGGGACCGGCCTCGGGCTCGCGATCTCCCTCGGCGACGCGAACCTGCACGGCGGACGGATCGACGTCTGGTCCCGCCCCGGCGAGGGGTCCACGTTCGTCCTCACCCTGCCCCGCAGCGAGCGCGTCGCGGTCACGACCTCGGCCATCCCGCTGCCCGACCTCGACGAGTCCTACGACGGCCCCCGGGCCGTGCGAGAGGAAGACTGATGCGCACCCGCTTCCGACACCTCATCGCCGTCGCGCTCGCCGCGGCGACCGTGGTCGCGGTCTCCGCCTGCGCCGCGATCCCCACCGACGGTCCGGTCCGGTCCGGCCAGACGATCAAGGACGAGTCGGTGTCCGGTCTCGACTACCGGCCGTTCAAGCCCGTGGCGGGATCGGACCAGACGGCGATCCTCCGCGGGTTCATCGCCGCCGGCACGGGTGCGCAGGACGACTACGCGGTGGCACGGCAGTTCCTGGCGTCTGGGTACGCCGAGACGTGGAACCCCCGCCGCGGCGTCACCATCCGCGAGGACAACCCCACGGTCGAGCGCGTCGGTGACCGTGAGCTGAGCTACACCCTCACCGCGAGCGCCACCGTCGACGCCGCGGGCCAGTACACCCAGGCCGTCCGGCCGACCTCGACCACGCTGACCTTCCAGTTCACGCGGGAGGACGGGGAGTGGCGCATCGCCTACGCCCCGGACGGGATCATCCTGTCCCCGGTCAACTTCGACTCGGTGTTCCAGCAGCACGCGCTCTACTTCTTCGACCCGACGCACGAGTTCCTGGTGCCCGACGAGCGCTGGTTCCTCGCCCGCTCCTCGACGAGCACGAGGATCGCCAGTGCGCTGCTCGCCGGTCCGGCCGACTGGCTGAAGGACGCCGTCGTCACGTCGTTCCCCGCGGGGACGCAGCTCTCCCTGAACGCCGTGACGATCGACAGCGGGAAGGCCCTCGTCGACCTCTCGAGCGACGCCCTCAGCGCCAGCAGCCAGGAGCGCGCCCAGATGCGCGACCAGCTCCGCCGGTCGCTCGCGTCGGTGGCCACCGTGTCCTCCGTGTCGATCACCGTGGAGGGTGCCCCGTTCTCGGTCCCCGACACGACCGGCTCCGACGCCCAGGTGAACCCCGACGTCGACGCCCGACCGCTGGTCGAGCGCGACGGCTCGGTCGGCTACGCGTCGCCGTCCTCCGACAAGATCGCCGAGCTCGGCAACGGCATCGGGGACGAGGTGGGCCGTCTCGACCCGTCCTCGTTCGCGATCTCCGCGTCCGGCACGGCCGCGGTGGTGGGCAACGAGGACGGCGTCTTCGTGGTCCGGCCCCAGTCACGGCTGCGCGTGGACGCGACCGACGACCTCGTCCCGCCGTCCGTCGACGATCTCGGTTTCGCCTGGGTCGCGGCCTCGTCGGACACCCGGAAGGTCACCGCCTACGGCCTCCGCGGCGATCCCCACGTGGTCAGCACGACCCTGCCGAAGGGCACGATGGTGTCGTTCCAGGTCTCCCGCGACTCGACGCGCGCGCTCGCGCTCATCGAGAGCGGTGACGGACCGAGCCTCTACGTGATGGCGATCGTGCGGGGCTCCGACCGGACCCCGACGGCCCTCGGCCCGCCGGTCCGTGTGCAGGCGGCCAGCGGTGACGCCGTGGGAGCCGCGTGGATCAACGACTCCGACATCGCGTCGCTCGGCCAGACCGCGAACGGTCCCGAGATCGTGCGGACGACCGTCGGCGGCCAGTCGAGCACCCTGCCGAAGCCGGACGGCCGGGCGACCGCGATCGCCGGGGGCAGCGCCGGTTCGATGCTGCTGCGGATGTCCGACGGCTCGGTGCGGCAGTCCACCGGCGGTGGCTGGGAGGCGACGGGCGTCACCGCGGACGTGCTCGGCATCCAGCGCTGACGGAGCGGGTCCGGTCCTCCTCCACAGGGCGTCCAGCCTGGAGGCCCGTCCACGGTCTCCGGGACGGCCTCCCGCCCGGCGTCCGGTCACCGCCACCCTGGTGGACGTGACGACGACCGACCGGCCCTGGCAGGACGCGGTCCTCGCGGTGCTCGGGCTCGTCCTGCCGATCGCCTGCGCGGGGTGCGGCGCGCCCGACCGTGCCCTGTGCTCCGCCTGCCGCACAGCCCTCGACCGCGAACCGCGCCGCGTGCGCCTCGTGGCCGGGGTGCGGCTCGACGCGGGGTTCGAGTACGGGGGACTGGTCCGGACGCTCCTGCTCGAACTGAAGCTCCGCGGGCGCGTGGACCTCGCACGACCGCTCGGCACCCGGTTCGGTGCGCTCGTGCGGGCGGCGCTCGCCGAGGCCCCGGCGGGGACGCTCCTGCTCCGGGTACCGCCGTCGCCGCAGGGAGCCCGGCGCCGGGGGTTCGACCCCGTGGTGCTGCTCCTGGCACGCGGGGGAGTGCGTCGACCGAGGGCGCTCCGGCGCGTGCGTCGGCCGCCGCCGTTCCGGCACGGGCGGCCGCCCACGGACGACGCTCCGGCGACTCCCGCGTCGCCGCGTCGTCCGGCGCGCGGAGGCCCGGCGCATCGTCCGGCGCACCGTCCGGGGCACGGGCAGAAGGAGCGCAGCGCGGTCGAACGGGTCGCGGCGACCGTCGGCACGCTGCGTGCCGACGGCGTCGCCGGGAAGGACGTCGTCGTCGTCGACGACGTCGTGACCACGGGCGTCACCATGGCCGAGGCGGTGCGGGCGGTGCGTGCCGCCGGCGGTCGCGTGGTGCGCTGCGTCGCGGTGGCGAGCGTCGACGAGTGAACGCCCGGTGGCCGCTGGGTGTCCGGTGGGTGTCTCCACGACTCACCGCGATCCCGTGACGCCGTGGTGGCTCCGGGTCTAGCCTCGCGACAAGGCGTTCAGGATCGCCGGATGGAGGCGACGCGCTGAGTCTGGATGGGAGCCGCCACATGGACGTGACGATCACGGGCCGGAACATCGGGGTCACCGACCGATTCCGCACCTACGTCGAACAGAAGTCCGAGAAGATCGACGTGCTCGCCGACCGCGCCCTCGCCTTCGAGGTGCGCATCAGCCGCCACCACGAGAAGGCGGGCGGTTCCCAGGGCGAGGACCGCGTCGAGCTCACACTGATCGGCCCCGGCCCCCTCGTGCGGGCGGAGTCCGCGGCGTCGGACAAGTACGCCGCGTTCGACCTCGCCTTCGCCCGGATCATGGAGCGACTGCGCCGGGCACGCGACCGCCGCAAGGTGCACCGCGGACGGCACGCTCCGACCTCGGTCGCCGAGGCCTCGGGCACCGCGTTCGAGCGCATGGGCATCGTGCCCGCCGACGGCAAGCTCATCGAGGACGTCGCCACCGGCGCCGTGCCCGTCGTCACCGACCAGGGCGAGGACGAGGACGAGGTGTACAGCCCCGTCGTGATCCGGCACAAGGTCTTCGAGGCCGCGCCGATGACGGTCGACGACGCGCTCTACTTCATGGAGCTCGTCGGACACGACTTCTACCTGTTCGTCGACGCAGAGACGCGCCGGCCGAGCGTGGTCTACCGCCGGAAGGGCTGGGACTACGGCGTCATCGGCATCGATGACCAGACCGCGGGCGGCTCGTCGGCGGCCCTGTCCGGGGCGGAGAGCGAACCGGCGTCGGCGATCGCCTGACGCTGGCGACCGGCAGTCCCGGGTGTGCGCGGTCCGTTCGCGGGCCGCGCACACCCGCGCCGCTCCCAGCACCCCGTTCGATCCGGTTGCTAGCATGACTGGCTGTTCGCATCGCGCAGGTCGCGCGTGACGATCTCGTAAGGAGCTCACGTGGCAAACGTGCTGGAGAAGGTCCTCCGCATCGGTGAAGGACGCACCCTCCGCCGGCTGAAGGCGTACGCCTCGGCGATCAACGACCTCGAGGACGACTTCGCGAGTCTCACCGACGAGGAACTCCAGGACGAGACGAAGGAGCTCCGCGAGCGGTACGCCAACGGCGAGACCCTCGACGACCTCCTGCCCGAGGCGTTCGCCGCCGTGCGGGAAGCAGCGAAGCGCACCCTCGGCATGCGGCACTTCGACGTGCAGCTCATGGGCGGCGCGGCGCTCCACCTCGGCAACATCGCCGAGATGAAGACCGGTGAGGGCAAGACCCTCGTCGCGACGACCGCGGCGTACCTCAACGCCATCCCGTCGCGCGGCGTGCACGTCATCACCGTCAACGACTTCCTCGCGTCGTACCAGTCCGAGATCATGGGCCGCGTGTTCCGTGCCCTCGGCATGACGACCGGCTGCATCATCGCGAACCAGTCGCCGGCCGAGCGTCGCGAGCAGTACGCCGCCGACATCACCTACGGCACGAACAACGAGTTCGGCTTCGACTACCTGCGCGACAACATGGCGTGGCAGTCCTCCGACATGGTGCAGCGCGGCCACTACTTCGCCATCGTGGACGAGGTCGACTCGATCCTCATCGACGAGGCCCGCACGCCGCTCATCATCTCGGGCCCGTCCTCGGGCGAGGCGAACCGCTGGTTCACCGAGTTCGCGTCCATCGCCACCCGCCTCACCCCGGGTGAGGACTACGAGGTCGACGAGAAGAAGCGCACCGTCGGCGTGCTCGAGCCCGGCATCGAGAAGGTCGAGGACTACCTCGGCATCGACAACCTGTACGAGTCGGCGAACACCCCGCTGATCTCGTTCCTGAACAACTCCATCAAGGCCGTCGCCCTGTTCAAGCGCGACAAGGACTACGTCGTGATGAACGGCGAGGTGCTCATCGTCGACGAGCACACCGGCCGCATCCTGATGGGCCGCCGCTACAACGAGGGCATCCACCAGGCGATCGAGGCGCTGCAGAACTACTTCCGCCTCTACCAGAAGCTCTCCGGCATGACCGGTACCGCCGAGACCGAGGCGGCCGAGTTCATGTCGACCTACAAGCTCGGCGTCGTCCCGATCCCCACGAACAAGCCGATGATCCGCATCGACCAGACCGACCTCGTCTACAAGAACGAGAAGGCGAAGTTCGAGCAGGTCGCCGAGGACATCGCCGAGCGCCACGAGAAGGGCCAGCCGGTCCTGGTCGGCACGACGAGCGTCGAGAAGTCGGAGTACCTCTCGAAGCTCCTCGCGAAGAAGGGCGTCAAGCACGAGGTCCTGAACGCGAAGAACCACGCTCGCGAAGCCGCGATCGTCGCGCAGGCCGGACGCCTCGGCGCCGTCACGGTCGCGACGAACATGGCCGGTCGCGGGACCGACATCATGCTCGGCGGCAACTCGGAGTTCCTCGCCGTGCAGGAGATGCACGCCAAGGGGCTGTCCCCGACGGAGACCCCGGAGGAGTACGAGGCCGAGTGGGACGACGTGTTCACGCGCGTCAAGTCCGAGATCAAGGAAGAGGCCGAGAAGGTCCGGGACGCCGGAGGCCTGTACGTCCTCGGCACCGAACGCCACGAGTCCCGCCGCATCGACAACCAGCTGCGTGGCCGTTCCGGCCGACAGGGCGACCCGGGCGAGAGCCGCTTCTACCTGTCGCTCACCGACGACCTCATGCGGCTGTTCAACTCCGGTGCCGCCGAGAGCCTGATGGGCCGCTCGAACGTCCCGGACGACCTGGCGATCGAGAACAAGCTCGTCGGCCGCGCGATCCGTTCGGCCCAGGCGCAGGTCGAGGGCCGCAACGCCGAGATCCGCAAGAACGTCCTCAAGTACGACGACGTCCTGAACCGTCAGCGCGAGGCGATCTACAGCGACCGTCGGCACATCCTCGAGGGCGACGACATCCACGACCGCGCGCAGACGTTCCTGAAGAACGTCGTCGACGACGTGATCGACACCCACACCGGCGAGGGATCGCCGGACGACTGGGACCTCGACGCCATGTGGACCGAGCTCGGCACGTTGTTCCCGATCTCGATCTCCATCGACGAGGTCATCACCGAGGCCGGCTCGAAGGGCAAGGCATCGCGGGAGTTCCTCGGTCGCGAGATCCTCTCCGACGCCCAGCTCGCCTACCAGAAGCGCGAGGAGCTCCTCGGCGACGAGGCCATGCGCGAGCTCGAGCGCCGCGTCGTCCTCTCGGTGATCGACCGCCGCTGGCGCGACCACCTGTACGAGATGGACTACCTCAAGGACGGCATCGGTCTCCGTGCGATGGCACAGCGCGACCCGCTGGTCGAGTACCAGCGCGAGGGCTACGCCCTGTTCCAGAGCATGATGGGGCAGATCCGCGAAGAGTCGGTCGGCTACCTGTTCAACCTCGAGGTCCAGGTCCAGTCCGACGGCGAGAACGCCGTGATCGAGGCCAAGGGTCTCGACGAGGACGAGGTCTCCGGGCTCGAGTACTCGGCGCCGTCGATCGACGGCGAGGTCGAGGTGCGCGACGAGCGCGGTCGCCTCGAGCAGGCCGCGACCGCACGGGCGCAGAAGGCACAGGCCGAAGCCGAGGCCGCTGCCGGACCCGAGCAGGGTTCCGCGTTCGGCAACGCGGCGACGGCCTCCGGCCAGGCCGCGGCGAGCAACCGTGCCGAGCGTCGACAGGCCGCCAAGAAGAACTGACGTCACCACCGACGGGAGGCGCGGTGCCAGCTGGCACCGCGCCTCCCGTCCGTCTGCGGTCGACCCGGCCGCGGGGCGGACGTCACAGGACTCCGACCGCCGTCGCGCGCCACCGTCCCTGCCGCTCTTCGAGCCGCATCGCCACCGCCCGTGCGTGGCTGCGCGTGTGCACGACGACGGTCGCCTCGGCGACGCCGTCCGCCGGACGGCAGACGATCACGCTGCCGACCCGCAGCAGTGCCCGCGCACGTGATCGTCCGCCGAGCTGGCGTGACCGGGACGCGATCGCTGCCCGCTGTTGCAGGTGCCGGTGCACCTCGTCCGTGATCCACCGCGCGATGCTGTCGACCTCGCGTGCGCCGGTGAGGATCTCCGCGACGCACAGCCCCAGTGCCCGTGCCGTCTCCTCGACGTCGTTCGGTGGTGGGACCACGGTGAGCCGCGGCGGCTCGACCCTCCCCGCCACGTCGCCGACCCGCCGTGCTTGCTCCGCCACCCCTGCCCCTTTCGTCGGGGCTGAGCGTATGGGGAGTACAACATGAGAAATACAAACGCTCTCGAGGCTGTGGAGAGCGAGGAGTTCTCCACAGTGCGGCGCACCTAGACTGGCGGGGTGTCGACCCTCAGTGACCTCGTCCTCGCACAAGGCCGTTCCTCCGAAGCCGACGTGGAGTGGCTCCACCTGCTCGTCGGGGACTGGCAGCTGCTCGCCGACCTGTCGTTCGCCGACATGGTGCTCTGGGTGCCGACGGCCGAGGACGGCTCGTTCGTGGCGGTCGCCCACGCCCGCCCGAGCTCCGCGGCGACGCTCTTCTACCGCGACATCGTCGGGCAGGAGATCCGCGAGGAGTGGCGCGAGCAGGTCACCGAGTGCTTCGCCGGCGCGAAGGTCGTCGACTCCGCCGAGCCCGACTGGTACGAGGACACCCCGACCCGCGTGCGGGCCATCCCGGTGCTGCGCCGTCTGAGCGCGAACTCCGCCGAGACGACCGAGCGTCCGATCGCCGTCGTCACCCGGCACTCGAACCAGGACGAGATGCGCACCCCGAGCCGGCAGGAGCTGAACTTCACCGCGAGCGCGAACGACCTGTTCGGCATGATCGCGACCGGCGACTTCCCGGACATCGGCGCGCCGGCCGGTCCCCGTCGAGGCGCTCCGCGCGCGAGCGACGGTCTCCTCCGCCTGGACACGAACGGCATCGTCACGTTCGCCAGCCCCAACGGACTCAGCGCCTTCAACCGCATGGGGTTCGAGGGCGAGCTCGAGCGGAAGTCCCTCGCCGAGGTCACCACCGAGCTCATCGGCGCCCAGCTCGACGTCGACGAGTCCCTGCCGCTCGTCGTCACCGGACGTGCTCCGTGGCGTGCGGACATCGAGTCCAAGGGCGTGACCGTGTCCCTCCGCTCGATCCCGCTCCGCGACCACGGTGCCCGCATCGGCGCGATCGTGCTCTGTCGCGACGTCACCGAACTGCGGCACCAGGAGCGCGAGCTCATCACCAAGGACGCCACGATCCGTGAGATCCACCACCGGGTGAAGAACAACCTGCAGACGGTGGCGTCCCTCCTGCGCATCCAGGCCCGTCGCACGCACTCCGACGAGGCCCGGACCGCACTGCAGAACGCGATGCGCCGGGTCGCGGCGATCGCGGTCGTGCACGACACCCTGTCGAGCGGGCTGAGCCAGACCGTGGACTTCGACGACGTGTTCGACTCCGTGCTCAAGCTCGTCACCGAGGTCGCCGCCTCGCACAACACGACCGTGCACCCGAAGAAGACCGGGGAGTTCGGGGTGCTGCCGTCCGAGGCCGCCACGCCGCTCGCACTCGGCCTCACCGAGCTCGTCACGAACGCGGTCGAGCACGGGCTCGACGGGCGCGACGGCGAGGTCGAGATCGTGGCAGAGCGATCCGACGACCACCTCGACATCCAGGTCCGCGACAACGGCCGGGGTCTGCCGGAGGGCAAGGTCGGCTCGGGTCTCGGCACGCAGATCGTCCGCACCCTGATCCAGGGCGAGCTCGGCGGCACGATCGACTGGCACACGCTGACCGGCAGCGGCACCGAGGTGACGATCACCATCCCGTTCCGCTGGCTGACGGCCGCCGGCGCCGCGTAGCGCCCGCGGGCGGCGCGGCGCGGTGCGCGGCGCCGGCCGGGCCCCGGCGCCCGGAGCCCGGAGCCCGGCGGACCCGCCGCACAACCAAAGTGCATTCGCGCCACGCAATGGCGCGGTGTCGCGTGACTTTGGTTGTGCGACGGCATGCCGAACCACTCGAGGGCCCCGGACCCGGACCAGGACCGGGACCGGCACCGGGACCGGGACCGCGGCGCGCCGCGGACACGACGACGCCCGCCGGCCCCGGAGGGCGGCGGGCGTCAGGCGCGCAGGGCGCGGGGGCTGCGCGGCGTCAGGAAGCGCGACGAGCGCGGGCGGCGCGACGCTTCAGCGCGCGGCGCTCGTCCTCGCTCAGGCCACCCCAGACACCGGAGTCCTGGTTGTTCTCGAGTGCGTACTGCAGGCACATCTCGGTGACCGTGCAGCGAGCGCAGACCGACTTGGCCTTCTCGATCTGGTC
>Ga0308169_10006187_pt1 | contig 10633 bp, 17 predicted proteins | sample PhyBR1_2_FD_202139 | JGI IMG/M metagenome (GOLD analysis project Ga0308169, IMG submission 202139) | Phyllosphere microbial communities from UC Gill Tract Community Farm, Albany, California, United States - DLSLSB.R1 | ecosystem: Host-associated > Plants > Phyllosphere > Unclassified | place... | reverse complement strand
CACCTACCTCAGTACGGGGACTTGGTCAGCCACCGGCCGAGCGTCAAGGCTTGTTGCGAGCGCGGAAAGCAGACTGAAGAGGACGAAGGTGTTCATTTTGAATGGGGGTCGTTCCGCCACGACGTGGATCCGGTCGCCTTGCTTTATATGCCTTGCGATTTCGTGTCCCCCAACCCAGACATGACGAACATCTTGCATGAGTCATCAGGGTCAGTCTCGTATCCAACCCCGAAACTGAGGTGGCCGCAAAGGGCGATAAGATAGCAAGGCGGTCAATGGACGGAGATACGCACGTGTCTGTCCCCCCGCCGCAACGTGCAATTGAGGGCTTACCAAAATAGCTCTCGCCCGAAGTTCGGGCCCGGTCCTGCCTCGGAGAAGGACTCTCATAGGCCAAGGGGGACCGAGGATGACGAACGTGTTGCATGGCAGGTGAATGGCAACGAGGCTCCGGTCGGGCGCTTGAGGTTGACGCGCTCTCGAGCGAGAGTCACCGCTTCGAAGTTCTCTGGCGGCTTACATCTCAGCGATACCGTTCCCTTTGTGGGGATCCCAGTCCCAGGCCGACCCCTCATCCTGCACGCAAGAGGTGCTTTGTCGCACGGCTTCAGATCTGACTTGGCGCTTGAGGTCGCCAGGCTGCCGGCAGCAGGCCGCATACGTTTCCCAACTTAATGCATCATGATCTGCGGCGAAGACACTTGATACCGATTCGTACATGTTCAAACACCGCCTAGTGGTCCTCGGACTGGCCCTCGCAGTGGGCCTTGTACGCCTCGTCGTTCAGCAGCGACTCGAACTCCTCGGGGTTGGACAGCCGGATCTTGGCGAGCCATCCTGCTTGTTAGTGCTGAGCTGGTTGCTGTTTGTCGCGAGCTCTCCGAGACCTAAGTGACGGACACGGACACTCCTTGCGGTATTACCGGAGGGATATGAAAGGCAGCGAGAATGGACTTGACGACCCGGTCCTTCTGACCCTCCTTCGCACTCCGGCCTCCGTCTGGTCGTCTACCAAACACGCCTCTGGCGCGAGAGCAAGCCACCAGCAGGTCCTTTCGACTCCCAGCGCCGAGCATCGGACTCGGGTGACTCCGGTGCAGCTCGCTGGACCATCGCCTTCCATACCCCATTCCCCCAGTCACCGTCCTAGCGCCCCATACTCGCCGGCACATATGCCTGGCTTCGCCGAGCCAGCTAACCAAACACGGGGCAAGCAGACACTCACCGTCGCTCTCCGGCTTCTTGTTCAGCAGGTTCGGCTGGTCGTTCAACGCCTCGTTGATCTCCTCGACGACTCCTCCGACCGGGGCGTAGATGTCCGACGCGGCCTTGACCGACTCGACGGCGCCGATGGAGTCTGGCGTCAGCGTCCGTGTCAGCGTCCTCATTCAATTCCAAACCCGTCCATACTGGCCCGCATGAGGTCTAGGCTGGGAGACACCAAAGGACACACGAGTAACTCACCAGCCTGCGCGACGTCGGTGCCTGGGCTGGGCAGCTCGACGAACACGACGTCGCCCAGCGCCTTCTGGGCGTAATCGGTGATACCGATCGTGCCGATGTTGGTCGTCTTGTCGAGCTTGACCCACTCGTGGTCGGTCGTGAACCGGACTGGGCATCAGCGTGATCCTCTTCCAGATCGTCTGCGTCCTGGACAAGGCGGGGGCGCAGTATCTGGCGGGCAGCACCAGTGTACCGGCTAGAGCCGACTCCACCCCTTGCCTTTCCCCCCGCGCCGACACCTCTGGCTCGCTGCAGCGACTCTTTACAGCACCCAACGCGTGTGAGAGGGTGGGGCCGACTCACTGGTGGTCTGGAATCGCACGGCAGTCAAGCCGACGGCAGATCGGGCGTTGGCTCGGAAGAGGGACTGGCCGGTAGCGCGCAGAGCGGGTCGGAGGGCGGTAGCGAACATGGCGACGAAAGGATCCAGTTCCAGGCAGGTGCGAGGGGTGAAAGCGGACGAGCGGGTCGTGAGCGGAGTGGATGGTACAGAAACAAACTACGTTCGAGTGGGTTGGATCAAGCGGAATGGACAGCGACCAGTTGGATAATGGAATGCAGGTAGTTTCCAATAACGACGACGGTTATTTCCAAGTGGAGGCGGCTCATCACAGATAAGCGTAACCGAGTGGAAATTACCTCCAGCCTGACCCCGACCCGTACGAGGGGTTCAGCAGCTCGACTGGATGCATTGCTTCCTCCGAGTCTACATGGGGGGAGAGGGTCGCTCGCTGTATATACATAGGGGGGGCTCGCGAGAAGCTAGTGGTCGAGATGAGGAAAGACTTTGCGCCGAGGGTATGCTCGGGTGAAACAACCGATGGAATGCTGAAATGCAATGGTATATTCTACAGGTCGCGCATCGTTGGCTTCTTCAAATGAACATTCGTCATGGCTTCTTCGTGACCCGCTCTGGTTCTGCGTCGGCTCCGCCGGGCTTAGGCAAGGTAGTTGCTGCCTGTCAGTCCTTATCTTCGACTCCCATGACCAGCTTACTATGTGTCCGAGCTCTCCTGTGATCGCTCCAGGTACTCCTTGTCCAGCAGGTGGTCGATCGCCTTCTTGATCTCCGGCACTTTCGGCGTGAACTTTGTCGAGATTTGCGCCGTCACCTCCGACACGAGCGCGACGTGCTTCATGGTCTGAAGATTGTCAGCGCTTGCCATTCCATGCCGTCATCGAGCACCAGACCCACCTTCCTCGCCTTCATCAACCGCACGATCGTCGCCTGGTACACGAACTTTCGGTCCTCGTCAACCGCCTGCAACACCTCCACCGTCTCGGCCTTTTGCTCAGCCTTGACAGCCTGGTTGAGCGGCACCCTGAGCTTTTTCGACTTGAAGTCTGTCGTCAGGCGTCGTCTCGTACACGCAAATCTCGCCGAACTCACTCAAGTTCAGGTCATACGTGTCCCCGTCCTGAAGCAGCACCTTCGCCTTCACCAATAGCTGCATCTGCGCCTTCAACGTATCCTTGTTGATCGCCGTGTTCGCTTCGATCTCCTTGAACGTATGCGACGTGACGTCGTTGTACTGCCACAGGATGGCCAATTGCCAAGCGTTACAGTTGAAGATGTATTTCTGCGCGAGGTACGATGTCTTGATGTCGCCCTTGTGCAAGTGCCAAAGCCAAGTGAGCTTTCGACCCCTGATGATAAGCTGCTTCCACATGGGGGGGGGCTGTCTTAAACCCACGAGTGCACCTCGCCGTGATACTTGGTGAAGCGGTCGAAAGCAGGTTTGATGACGCTGGGAACCTCGTATCCCGATGAATGGGCCTGGATTGGCCAGAAGTTGGAACCCAGAACGAAGGCGCTGAAGTCCACTGCACGTGAGCGAATCGTCCGAATCAAGAATGCCCAACCCACTATCGAGAGGTCCGTTGACGCTGTTCCTGTCTCTTTCCTTGAATTTATCCGTCAGATCCCGACTGAGGTTGACGTCCGTGAACATTCTCGTCAATTTGTTGGTGTAGTCGTAACCGCAAACTTCCTTCAACTTGGTGATCATGCTCGACTCGCTGTCATCCGACGCGGACAGTTGGTTGATGAGTCGGTTGGACAGCTTCTTCTGGTAGAACTTCTGGAAGACGTCCTTGTCGTCGATGAACTTGAAGATGACCATCTAACGGTGAGCATGGACCGCGCTGACTTTCGCATGACGCACCACTTGGTTGAGAGCCTCCTCAAGCGACTCGGCATCAAAGTCCTTGTTGCTCTTCTTGAGCAGCATGTCGCAGTACGAGGCGAGAAGCTCTGGCGAACGCGTGGCGGTGGTGGCTGCGGCGTTTCTATTGCAGAAGTTTCCGCAGGCCTGAGGGTCAGTCCAAACACGTACACATCGCCAAGTATAACGCACCCTGTCTAGACTGGCGTTGAAGCCAAGCTCGCCCCGGAATGGACCATTGACAACGTCCCCATACTTCTTGTGCACCGAAAGCAAGGCCTCGACGTATGCCTTCGGGTCCTGGCGATAAGCAAATCTCACGATGACCATAGGCATTGTTCACTCACCAGCACTTCCGCCTTTCCGGCCTCGGTAACAGCTCCCGGCGCCGGCAACACCTTTTGAACGGCCTCTAATCCAGCTTTCCTGACGTGATCCTCGAACTTCTGCCGTAAAGGCTGAAGACCATTGCTGATCCGCAGGAGCAAGCCGTACATCCGTTCCAGGTCTGCGAGTGAGCTGCGTTTGGGAGATGTGCTCGGCCTCCAGCTCACCTGGTATTCTGTCGGCGTCAAGTAGAGGCTGGAACTCGTCCGTCATGACCTCGACATGATCCTGGATCAGAGCCTCCTCGCATCGCGCTCTCAACTACCGCATCAGCACGAGCTAGCGGTTCGCCAAAGTACACTGACCTCGTTGTCCGTGCTGTCGTGGAGGTACAAGCTGACGCGCTTCTTCTCTTCGTCCAATCTCGCCTCTGCCCTCTTCATGTAGTCCGGCACCGAGTTGTTCGCCACGAACGCCGCGCTTTCCGCCTTGTAGTACGTGCGCGTGGCGTCGAGGAAGGGGGTCTGGAAGAACTCCTTGTACACGTCCAGCTGCGTACGTTGCGCGTCCGACTCGTCCAGTCCCAGTGAGACTGCCGTGAGCTGAGCTCCGCGACCATGGCATCCGGAACGCACCGTAGCTGCCGATAACACCCCTCAGGAGCGAGTTATCCACCTCCTCTCCATTCCGCTGAGCCTCGATCTGCCGCAGAACGGCCAAGGTCAGTCGTGAGACGCCGCCGTCGCCGTTGTGGAAGAATTTGAAGAAGTTTACCCGCCAAGCGACGAGCGCAAGCTGGCATCAGCGTCTCGACTCGTTCATAGTCAAAGCCTCCGAGCAGGACTTACCGTGTAGACGGTGTACACCTCCTTCCTCCCCTCGTCCTTCTCCCGCTTCACCCAGTGCTTGTTCAAGTAGTTGAACAGCTTATTGACGTATTGGGCTCCGTCCGTGTAGTCCTTCCACTTCTCGGAGTAATACTTCAACAGCTCCTGGTCGGAAAGCTTCTCAGACTCCTGCTGATCAACATCCTCGAGACGAGAGTGACACATCGCGAGGACGCGAACGCGGACGCACCTCCCGCAGTCCTCGGCAATGGTCTGAGAGGTACTGGTGTAGTGACCTGTACAGATCCGCCCCTTGCAGACTCGCGCCTCCACGTCCACCTTGCCCGAAGCTCCCCATGGTCGGTCGATTCTGTGTGCAGAAGTCGTAAATGGCGGTGTAGAGGAGAATGTAGTACGAATAGGACATCCCCATGTTGAGGCTATACATGAGCTATGGTCCGCGATGATCAAAACTCCGTGACAGGAGTTTCACCGCAAGGGTGGATGCGGCGAAGGAGCATTGATGCAACTCACCGTGTCATGATATGATCCACTCCCGTTCGCAAGAACGCCCAGGCCGTCTACACGTCAGCTCCACCCTGCTGGACCTTTGAGAATCGTCGAAGAGCCCACCTTGAGATCGGCATCCCTGTTGATCAGCAGCCGACCAATGCCCGGGAGGGAAGCAGATGACGCGAGGTTTGTCTCATCCCGCTGCAATGCTCACTTTGGCGGTTTGTCATGCTTGGTCGGTTCCACCCATTTGGCGGCACTGCCTGATCCCGAAGCAGACATCGTGAGCGAAAGGGCGGGCTGGGAGGCGGGAAAGGTCAAGTTGGTGTGAGGTGATGGATGAGTATTGGATCCGCTAAGAACAATGCAATGATACACCAGAGAGCGGGAGGTGATAGTGGAGGAGGCCGGGAGGCCGAGGTGATGAATGGTACGTCCACTGATACCGCCACTCAAAGTACACGTCACGTCTTACTTTGCATCTCGGAAAGTTGGAACTCGCAGCTGCATCTCCGTCCGTCTTGAGCGGGCTATTGCCCCCCATCATCGCAATTGTAGGCGCGAGCTTCGTCAGTGCAGCCCTTACTGTCATGTCGCTTCGACCGCTGCTTGCCGGACCGTCGGTCCGTTCGACTCACCTTCGGACGTTCGCGCGAAACCTCACCATCCCCCACCCGGATCTCACCCCCGCACCCGGCACGTCCACCTACTTCCTCATCAGAACGGCCAAACGCCCGGACTCCTTGCCTCACATCTACGCCGTCGTCCGTGCAGCGGAGAAAGCGCTCGGGTCATCCATCATCTCCGTCGATGTCAAGAGGGACGACGATACCTTGCAACCGTACACCTTCATCCACGTCGAGACCCTCTATCCGGTCGCGCACGACAAGACCGTCCACCTATCCATCGCTGCTCCTCAGACACAGTCAGACATCAACGGCGGACCGAGCCTCGACGAGGTGCGCTCGGCGTTGCGGGACGAACCGCGCCAAGCGACCGGCGGAGAGAAGGAGTTCGCTTTCAAGATTGAAAAGGCTGAACCGCGAGAGACCAAGACGAGGTACAAGTCGGGCGTACACCGAACGCGACTCACAAAGGGAACAGCACCAACTATCGATGTCTTGAACGCGCTGGAGCGAATGGGTGGGAAGTGGGGCGAAATCGCACAGAAGTGGGCACATCTTCGCGACTCTCAGGAGGCGCGTTGGACTCCCAGGGAGGACCGGGGTCGCAGCGAGCATGCATCTGGTCGGCATGCGGGCGGTCTGGATGGAGATAAGACGCAAGTGGATGGGGTTGAGAGGGCCGAGGCGAAGGCGGAGAGGCGCGAATCAAAGCATCGTCGACATGACTCGGATCAGAGGCGGATGGCGAGGGACGATGAGGACGACCCGATCGGACGGGCTCGCAGGCGGTCAGAGGAAACGCGGGGGCTCAGACATCGGCAAAGGGCCGAAGAGGCTACTGGCCGGGGGGTGAAGGAGCAAGAAAGCGACTGGAAATTCGACCTTGACCGGCCTGCGGCGCCGACAGACACAGAGGTGAATATCGACGCCCTCAAGCTACATCCCGAACCGCCTGCTACGGCACCCGATTCGGAGACCGGGGCCGCCTCTCTTTCCAGCTTAGAATCCAAGCCGAGACCCCGTGGCTTCTCGGTCCGTCGGAAGGTTTCTCCGGCTACGCCTGAGCCCACTTCCACCTCGTCGCCTGCCGCGGCTCAAATCCCCGACTCGACTCCGACACCGCCCGAAGCAGCAGCTGTAGCGAGTCCGTCCCCGAGCGCGACTGTTCAGGACGAGCGAGCGGCCGCTGCGGTCGCAAAGGCAAAGGCGAAGGAGCTCGCCGAGACACAACGCGTAATGGACCAGCTCCGACGCGATGCCCAGGCCCGAGAAGCCCGCCGAGCCGCAGAAGCGGACCGAGCTGCCAGAGAGCAAGCGGAGCGGGAAGGGAACGAACGTCTTGCGAAGGAAGAAGCGCGCAGCGACGCCCAGGCGGAGAGGAAGAGACGGGAGGCTGAGCGGGAGGCGGCGAACGATCCTCTTGAGAGGGCGAGGCAGGACGAGGAGCGCAGGGGTCCGGAGCCAGAGCCCGAGGCCATGCCCAAGTCAGGCTTCTTCGGCAGATTCTTCCCAAAAATATGATGCAATCCGCACCCCGTCGTACGAAATTCGTGGGCGACATTGGTGTGCAAGGTCCGAGCGTCCATGAAAAGTATCTGGTCCCCCAGACAGGCTGAAACGACTTGATCGTTCGATGCGCTAGCAATCGCCACTACCGCTAGAACAATGTGATACATACATGTCAAGTCACAGAGTGCTGCTCAGAAGCCAAATGAAATGCGGATGGGTGATGGTCCTCATTTGATGTACCTTGCCGTCAGCGGAAATCTTAGGCACACATCGAGACTCGCTTGAGCATGAACTTCTTGTGGAACTCTGAACGCAACAGGTCGTTGACAAATTCCCCCTTCTTGCCTTTATCGTCCAGACCCGCCGCTTGATTCTTGAAAATCAAGTCGTCGTCCCATCGTCGCTTGACCGCGAAGGTGGACGGAGCGGAAGAGGTCGTAGAGCCGGGAGTTGCTGGTGTTTGTCCCAAAGCCGCTTGGAGGTTGAGCAATGGGTTCCCGGTTGCTATTTCTTGATCCCGGTCAACCTGACCCTTTGCTGCTGCTTCCGCGTCCTGCATGTCAGCGATGGCAAGGAGCGCCGTGGCGCAAGGTGGGTTGGAATGGAAGACTGGATCATGGATGAGCACTCACCAGCCGAGCCTTCTCTTCCGCCCGCTCCTGCTTGATCTTGGCCAGCTCAGCCATCAGCTCTGCCGTGTCATCGTCGTCCGAGTCATCGCTGCGAGTCAGTCAGTCTGCGATCCTTCCACACGACAGGTCGATCACTCACTCGTCATCATCGTCGTCTTCGTCCTCGTCCTCGTCATCGTCCGCAGCCCCCTTTCCGTTCTCTACTGCCTTGCCCTTGCCCTTATCTGCCTTCTTGCTCGGCTCCTCATCGTCCTCATCATCCTCACTATCGTCCTTATCCAGCTCCAGCGCGTCTTCCAGCACCTTCCGCCTCTTGGCCTCCTGGCTATCTGCATCCGCGTCTGCCTGGCCCGACCCATTCTCGATCCTCAACGCGCCATCCATCCCCGGCAGAGCCGGCAGACCCGCCGCTTTCCGCTTCTTCTCGTTCGCTGCCCTCTCCGCCGCCGCCAACTCCGCTTTCAAGTCGCGCTTCTGCACATCGCCCGAGCTGTTTTGGCCGGGTTGGCGGAATTTCAGCTTGGTATGTTGAGCGAGGGACAGCTTCGAGACTTGTTGAGAGCCGACTTTGGTCTCGCGCCCGAGCGTCGGGTTCCATGTGGGTCTGTGAGCCTGGGACATGATGGATGCAGGGGGTCGACGGTGTGTTGAAGGGTTGTATAATGAGCAGAGTCTTGCGAGATATTGAGGAAGCCGACCTTAACTCGGCGGATGAAATACAGTTGACCCCTGCGGTCTGCGCATTGCACCCACAACACACCGAATCCGTCCTTGGACTTCTGCATTCTGGAAGACAAGATTCCCCGAGACGCACATGTCTGAATGTCGTGATGTTGGTGCAGCAACTTGCCAATGTCATTCGCGAGACCGCCAGAGATGCACGTTGGATCCGCTCATCTGGTCCGAGCCACCTCGATTACCTGGATACACCTATACAGCTTTGTGCCGGTCCGCTGTGCGATCCCTCGCCCACCTTGCGCTTGGAAATAGTCCATATCAGCCGGTGATACCCAAGCAGGTTTCTGATATGCTATCACCCCTTTGGGGCAGAATGATCATTATACACGGTACTTTGCAGAGAGCATCAGCATGGTCGACCTTGTCGGTGAGCGCTAGTGGCGAGCGGTACTAGCAATATTTTCATCCTCGCAGGTGGTGCAAGCCAACACAGGCTGACAGAGTAGGAGGTCACGGGAATGTTTGCGAAACCCGCCTTTGGTCACAAGATCTCAGGTCAGACCGAAAGTGATAGGTAGGGAGGGACCTTGAGGTGTTCTGCTGGTTCCAGCTCACTTGGCCTTATACTCATACCAGTCGGACAGTCGGACGACCACGAGCAGGTTCTTGCGGGGCACGCTACAGCCCACGGTGTTCACCAATCTGAGCGCGAGCGAGAAGAGCGGAAGGTCATGCGACGAGAGGAGAACCGTCACCTGCGCGAGCACAACAAGCGGGAGCTGGAATATGCCCGCCATAGACCGCTGGGGCAGGCTCAGTCATTCCCTCAGCTTCGTCGCCAAATTTACGACAAGTCGAATATGATAGCGTCGGTGTCGTCATCAAATCGCTCGAGCGCGATGGGCGAGAGATCCGCGGATCAACAGAGTATGATTCGTGCCCAGCTGTCCTCGCCCAAGATTCTGAGGAATGATGGGCTGGGTTGTCGATGAGTGAGTAGCAGCGAGGGGCGGTGGCCGGAAAAGAGATGAGAAAGGAAATGCTGCATGTCGTCATAGTAGTAATGTCTATGAGTTGACAACAAGATACATTCTTCGAGGAAGGCGGCTCATGGGCCTAGTACGGTATATATACCCATAGGCCGGTGCTCGAGTACCGTACCCGAGGTCCAGGGCTCCAAGCCCGGCTGCCGGGTCCATGGCTTCTCGCTTAACCGCTTGACCGTTGGTCCCTATGAGGCGTCGTGACTGGTACCCGGCCCCCTCGGCCAGTCCATGACACGCTGCCCTCGTAGCTCTCGCCGCCTCATCTGGTGTCCTGGCCCAGTACAAACGAAGCGACGGAAAGTACGTCTGCGTCCTCGTCGACGAGGTTCCGCAAGGTACGACTATCCCGTACGTGAGGCGAGCGACACGCTGAAGTCGCAGGACGATATGTCTTCCCCGTACGCAGGACCACATCATCATCCGCTTCAGGCTTAACTTATTCCAGCCCTCGTGAGGCGCCAGTCGACTGGTATCTGACATCGACCCTGCCAGGGCTACGAGCTCGGTGCGCGGGTGGAGTATCAATTGGACGGCGGAGTCATCTCTCTCGAAAACCTCGTGGACATCTCGGAGCTGTCCTTCCGATACTCGACCAACAACGACCCAGAGTCTAATGATGACTTCACCAAGGTCATCGCCGTCGCCGAGGGCTTTGCCACTCCCCAATGCTTCTCCGGACCCGACTTTGCCACTGCGGGTCTTCAAGCCGGTCTGGACATCGCCCTGCAGTTCAGCTACACGTCCGCCACGTGAACGCAGCGCTTCTGCGAGGTGCGCACCCATCCCCCTTGCGGATGATGGCGATAC
>Ga0308169_10006186_pt1 | contig 10633 bp, 20 predicted proteins | sample PhyBR1_2_FD_202139 | JGI IMG/M metagenome (GOLD analysis project Ga0308169, IMG submission 202139) | Phyllosphere microbial communities from UC Gill Tract Community Farm, Albany, California, United States - DLSLSB.R1 | ecosystem: Host-associated > Plants > Phyllosphere > Unclassified | place... | reverse complement strand
GAACGGATCGCCACGTGCGAGCCAAACCTCGACTGGAGGGATGCAGCCCGCCCACCTGAGCATGCGCGAAGTCTCATCGACCTCTTGCGCCGTATGTTGCAGAAGGACCCGAGGCGCCGCATCACGGTGAGTTTGGTTCAGCTACCTCATGATCTTCTGGTGTGTTTGAAGGCCTTACAACTGATCATCAGATCCCGGACATCCTCGCTCACCCTTACCTCTTCTCGAGTGACATTCACAAGATGTACTCCCCGCCCGGCTACACGCTGCCAAGCGACGTCCCACCGCTCCTCCCCGTCGCCGTACTCGATGACGTCTGCTTTTTGGCATACCTGAACAAAGAGTTCTTTCTATGCGAATCCCCCGAGAATATCAAGGTCAGGATACTCGGCGTGGAGCCTTGCTGGGAGAAACGTTGGGCCGGAATCCTGAGCAGATGGAAGCAATCGCCGGAGATGGTGCGGGAGAATATGCCGAGGAACCTCCCTGTCGTGGTCGGTGAGGGGTCTGTCCGAACGCCGGTACCGCTTGCCACGCGAGCGCTTCGGGAGATCCATCTATCGCCCAATGTATGTCTTGTGTATGGCGTCACACCCGCGACGGTGCTGACAATAGATTCAGCAAATTGCCCCCGTTGTTGGCCTCGAGGAGGCAAGCAAGACCGCCAACATACCCGGAGCATCCAATCAGCCTCGGCGTGCGTCTTCGCACCGTCCCATCAATGGTCACATGAAACCTCGTGCCGCTCCCGCTATGCCAACCAACCCCCATGGAGACAACACCCTTTCCAACATCACTGTCGCTTCGGCCATGGCGAAGCCTCCATTCAGAGCCGTCCCTCAGCAGCAACGACCGAGGAAGACGCCGGACCGAGTCGACTTCCGAGCCAGGACAAACACTGCACCTTTCAAGGCGAAGCAATCCAGCAGTACGAACATCCCCGATCTGACTGCGCTACGGAAGGGCTTGGAGGAGTCTTCGCAGACAGGTGTCGTCGCTTCCGGCCCTCAAGCCCCCAGCCCTACAACGAACGGGTCAAAGTACACTTCCAATCAATCAGAGTTGTCGTTGGGGGAAGGGGAGCCGTCGCACAGGCAATCAAAGTCGCCAGTCAAGAAGCCCTCAGGAGGGAAGCCGAAGACCCAAGGTGGCAGAGCTAATGCGCCACTGCGCCGATCGATGAGGCTGCAGGGGAAGGAGAATCATGTGTGAGCAGTCACTCAGCTGGCTCGGCGGGTTCAAGCGACACCCTTATAACATATATGCAAGCTTCTCACGCCGGCATACGGACAAGATAGACACAGGGTGCAGAGACCAAATTGGTTTGTGGAGGGTTAGCTTGACAGCAGCGCGAAGCCCGTCTCACGATCTGTCCTGCGTGGAGGGGAGAGTCGTGATGGGGTCGAGAAGCTCCAATCTGAAGTCGAGCAACTCCGTCTGAAGAGTCAGCAAAACCTTGAGGCTGAGGCGTCAAGTAATCCTCAGACGCACCGGATCACAGCACTCTTCACCAGTGAGGGCGAATCCAATGAAGCGATCCTCGCCTGCGGAGTCCGGCATGCGCTCGCTGAAAATCTCGGTCCTTTTCTCCGGATCAGTTTCCCGCGAAACGTTGGACAACAAAACGGTGGACAACAACGTGACGACGGCTTTTCTCTTCTCGGCATCGTGAAGGAACTCGATACCGAAAGATGTGTTGTCGTGTAGAAGCCTTGACTCGCTTGAGAGGTTGTACTCCCTCACGCCTTGTGCGCGGTCTTCCTTGCTCTGAAGGGCGTCACATGGAGCGCCACGCACTATCTGGGGTTGCGTCTTGACTGCAAAGTCAGGAGGATGTTTGCCAACGCGACTACCAAGTGAGGCATGTGGGATTTGTGCGGCGGGGAAGGGGTGTGTAAGTAGAACGCACTCGAGCATGCTGCTCTGACTTTGCCTTCCAAGCCGGCGAAACCTCGAGATGCGGGGCCGCCTCCATGTAGTCCCAGGTCGGTCGACGCGGACAGTATGATTGAACACTGCGCGGACTGACCGCAGCTTGACCCTGCATCGCCTCCCCGTTTCTTGTCGGCGAATAATGCGGTGGCCTTGAAGGTCTGTCCCGGAGGAATGGCGCGAGGACTGAACCAATAGACAGTCCTGCCCCCGTCGGTCGTTGAGACTTGGTCTGCGGGACTCCAGGTGATCCCGTCCTTTACCCAGCTCCCGTCCGAGTGATCATCGTGCGCGTCTTGGTGAACGCGCTCTGATGCGATCTCCTGAGCCGAAAGATTGCTTCCTGCCCATGAGCACGTCCTCATGGGGAGCGACCCCACACCTCAACCGGCGACGAGCTCACCGTCATGATTGGGTGGCGAGCTTGTTTCCTGGCCACCAGTGAGACCCTCGCCTTCGACGCCAGCCACAAAGTAGCAGCTCGCCCCTCGAGGGTGTCGCGTTGGTGATGCTCGTGCTTGCATGGAAGTCTCTGCTTGGTGTATCACGATCAGTGAGCGACGGCGGTAGTGCACTTGAGCAGGGAGATGTGTCAGTTCGAGAAGGAAGATTGTCGCACCGAGCAAACGAATGCCCTACAAGCTATACCCTCGAGGTAAGGAGATCTTCGTGAAGGGATAAATAAGCTGCTGGAAAGAGATAGAAACGGCTCTTGGACAAAGGATGGCAGAGCCCTTGCCAGGTGGTGTGACGTGGCTGCATGGTGCGCCGAATGCTGGTCGATGGTGGGGAAGCGAGTTGAATACCTGCACACAGTCCACGTGGCGGACCGCCCAGCTTGAGAGAAAGCAGGCGGCGAACACCCGGGACTGGGTACATCCGCTCATGACGCATGAGTACGACCTCTTCCTTTGCGCGAAGCTTATACATACATCATGGGGCTAACAGTCCTCCGCGACAAGGCGGATGTGAGCTCAGGCAGTGACCGGCTTGGCGCTCAGGCGTAGCTTCCAGCAGCGAGATTACTGCAACTCCACCAATTCCACCGTGAGGTCCAGCAGATCCGTCTTAGTTATCAGCAAGAGCTCTCTGGCTGTACGCAGTGGGCGCAGACACTGGGCACACTCACGGCTTGTTGACATGCTCCTGTAGAGGCGGTCACCCCGACGAAGCGCTCCGCTGCCTCCGACTTTGGTATCTTCTCCTCGAACAAGAAGAGCCTCCGCTCTCGCGTGTCATTCTTTTCCGGATCTTTATACAAGAGTGTCCCAGTGACCGAGTCCTTGTTGGCGTTGTGAAACAGCTCGAGCCGGAACGGGTATCGAGTGTGCAGCGGGCCGTTCGGGGTGAAGGGGGCAGTGTACACCCGGCTCAGCCACGGAATTGAGCCGGGCGGCGTGAACGCGAGGCACTTATCATGCGAGGCCAACAGTGGCGATTGGAGGGTGATGCATGGGGCGGGCGGGTCTGCACTCTCTCCGAGACCTTCGGTCCCCGTCGCACGCCACGTCTTGACTGCAGTGAGCTTCATCCGTCCGTCGTGCGACAAAGCAGCTGAGAGCCACATTCGACACGTACCGGCAACCGCCACATCACCGATCCCGCCCACCCCATTGAAGCCAAGACCTGCCCCCCCGCCGCAGGCGCCGAGGTCCTTGTCAGCGGTCAGCACGATGGCAACTCCGTCGGCGAATCCGCAGTCTGCTGTTCCTCGCAGCAATATCTTCGCCGTGGCCTTGAAGCTCTGTCCCACCGGGATTGCGTGTGGCAGGAAAGCGGCAGAGGTTTGCGATCCCTTGCTGGTGAGGATCACACTGTCGCCTGCTTCTTCGAATGACGGCTCGGGGTCCGTACTCTGTCGGATCCCGGCATCACCGAAGCGCTCCAGTTTGGCGAGTGGCGCGGAGATCACTTGCGCAACTGGTGGCTCAGCGGGTGCGCTGTTTTGCCACTCTGCTGAGTGGCGAACTCACCGGTATGCGCGGGAAGCATGGGCGCGTCCGTGTCAATGCCAAGGTCCTTGCGTACAGTCAGGTAGTTGGCAGCGAGATCAAGGCGGGAGCTGAGGGAGCTTTGATCGCCGTACTCGTCGTCAGTCGTGAAGGGCTGCGCGGGCTGTGCCATGGTGTTGTTGAAATCCAACAAGTGTAGGACAAGACCGTATGCGACCCGACGAAGACCGTCGTTATGAAGGGAAATGCACCCTTGGAGCGATGTCGTTCCATTGATAGCCTCGACAAAGGATGCGAGTAGGGGCGAGACGGGGGGCAGGGTCAACCTTCACTCGTAGGCAGCCCCCAGACTCGTTGTGGCCCCTCACCGAGGGTCAGCCAACAGCGCGAACGTGGGCAGCAACAAATCTAGCAGTGAGAACTATCGCAAGACCCCGAATCCAGGTCGCAGTGCACATAGAAGCCTCTGGCATTCATGTCACGAACGTACGGTGCAGTGCCTCCAGGTTGCTCGCCTCGCCCTCGCCACTCGCATGAGTGGCGACCCCTGTGCCGGGTGGCGGCGACGGGACCTCTGAGCTAACATGCACGGTCGCAACAGAAGCCATCCGTCTTCTCCGCGTACACAGCCTGCTATAGACCCGCTCCATACTCTTCCGCCCCTCCCGGGCTGTCCGAATCTGCCCTTTTCAAGCCAGCCATATACGCCGTCTCATCGGTGGACTTTTTGTCCCTTCTCCTTGCTGCACCCGCTTCATCCAGTTCACCCCAATGCGAGCTTCGCCTCAGCCCAGCACCATATCCCTCCTGATCGTCGTCTCTCTTGACAGGCCTCGCGCCCGATGTCCGAAAGCCGGTCAATTCGCCAAGGCCGCCGTCTCCCCCACGTGTGTCCGAGGGCCTGGACGATGCTTGCGAGGCGGCGGTGCCCGAAACGGCTCTCCTGATGACGTCCACCGCGCCCACGAGGTCCAAGTCGACCACCGCGCTGAGCGTCTTTGGCTGCGAATGGTCAGAGACATGGTAAGGGTCGCGCACGATGCCCTCAAGGGAGCTGCCGGAGAAGAGAGGAGAGTCTGCGCCGCGCTCATCGGGACGGTTTGGCTGCAATCAGCTCTGCCCTACAGTGCATGAGCTCCAAATTACACCCACCAAGGCGGAGACTGACTGGCCCGACTCAAGAATAGCAGCAAGTATGGGAGCGAAATATGCGAGCCGCATATTCGACAGCAGATCCCAGTATCCTTCAATGATGTCTGTCTGGCGTAGGTTGACGGCCTTCGTCGCTGCACCAGCGTATTTCAAGGCCCGCTAAGGATCATGAGTGCTCTGCCGTCAGACTGGCAGAGACATCCTCACCAGCGTCGTTGTCGACACGCTCTTAGCATTCACCCCAGCCTCCCTCGGAGACGAGTCATACCACGTCCAGCAAGCACATCAAGCTCACATCGGACGCGTCCCGTCAACCCGTCAGGATCGCAATCCGAGCTAGCATTTGCCCGCCACGCCGGCACGAAGCGTAGACATCGCCCCGAGTCAGGTTCAAATCATGGGGCGGTTGAGTAGCATGCATGCAAGATCACGACGAGCTGTCACTACTCACTTCGCGTGTACCGCCGCATGAACGGGCGTGGTATCGCTACCACGAAGCTCTCCCCGGTGACGGCGCCACACGCGATGCCCAGCTCCTCTAGCCTAGTAGGCCGAGGACCTGTTGTGCCTGTGCCCACCCGACGGCGGCACGGGTACACTGATGAACCTCCTCAAAACCTCATACTCCCACTCCCTCATCGGCTTCTGCATCCTCGCTCTCCGCTTGCCCTCCTTGGACGTCATCTCCTTGTACGTCTTCGGATCCGGTTCCTCGTTCAACAGCTTCTCTTCCAGCTCCGCATCTTGCTCCTCCATCTCCTTCTTCCGATCCGCCAACGCCTTCTCCAAGACAGACCACGGGACACATCCCGTCGACGGACCAGTTGGCTGTCCGCCCTTCAGTGCCGGATCATTCATGATCTCCTCCTCGCTCAACTCCGGGCGCGGCAGATCCCTGGCCGCAAAGTTCTCATCCATTGCCTTGGAGAGCTCGGCCCTAAGCTCGTCCGTTATCGGACCCTCGTCGCCGTGCAGCGGGAACCGACCTTGTCGTGTACGTTGAAGCGTGACGACGTGCGCGCCGCAGCCGAGTATGGTGCCGATGTCGTGTACGATGGACCGGACATACGTCCCCCCGGAGACAGTCATGCGGACTTTGAATGTCGCGGGGCGCAGACCCGTCTTAGCTGATACTTCCGGCCACTCTGTCGTGGATATTTCTGAGAATGTCGGGTCGAGCGCTGCGTCTCCCTTCTGCGCATCGTGTACCATCGTCGTCAGCCGCCTAAACACCGCTTTCTGCTCCTCGTCCAGCCGTTCCTTGGGCCAAACAAAGTCATGTCCGCCATCTCCGGGAGTGACGGAAGCGGGTCGGAAGTCGACAAGCTGGACCGAGACGGTACATTGCCGGACGGGTATGGCTCGGGGAAGGGGTTTGTTCTCCCGGGCGTATTCGTATAGCGGTTTCCCCTCCATCTTCAATGCCGAGAAGCTGCCGTCAGATTGTGATTCACCGAAGGTCTTGAACCAGATAGCTCACATTGGTGGAGTCTGGTTTATAACGCCCTGGAACTGCTCGATCGCCTTCTCGATGTCCTCCCGTGTGACGTGGTCGAAGTCGCCGGTTGTCAGTATCGGTCCCTCAGCGTCCATCGTAGTAGTCGCGGCGCCCAAGATTCCTATACTCTCGTACTCCTGCCATGAGTGATTCGCGCTGAGACCATGAGGGCAAAACCCACCTTCGTGCCCTCAAGATATTGCTGGAGATATTTAGTACCCCTGTTCACGCCCACGACTGCCGTTAGCTCATTGAAACCCTCTGGACCCGCTGAACCCACCCAGTACACCATCCGCCAGGGGATCCAGCGTCCCTCCCTGCCCAACCTTGAGCCCCTGCCCCGTCGTGTTCTGCTTCTTCTTGTTACTGTGCTGGTGATGCCGGATCTTCTCCTGGTCCTCGAACAGCTTCGAGTCGAGCATGAGCAACGTGAGGTCATCGAGCACTCGCATACTGCGGTGAGCCAAGATTTGAGAAGCTAGTGGGACACAGAGGCTCACGAGGGAGGCCCCGAGGGCTTCTCGATGGGGAAGATCCCGTTCAGAGGGACCGCAGGCGCCATGGCTTTGGGCATAACTGAAAATCGTCGAGCGGGATGGACCAGGGCGGTAGTGCTGCGTCGGACCGTTTGCAGTGATCGAAGTGACGAGCGCAAGTGTACGACCATGCGATGTGCTCAGATGAATGCGCGTGTCCTCTGCGCGACGAAAGTGGTCTGCTGTAATGTAATGTCCACCGGGGTTACGCGGGCAAAGGGGATGACGATGAAGAGACAACCTCCACCGGCCAAGTCTCAAAATCTTTTGACCACTCGCACTTCACTTTGACGAAGCATCGAAGCTCTCAGACGCCATCTGAGCCTGTCTAGAGGACAGAACAGCAGCCAAGATGCCCAAAGCTCGTATGTTATCGGGTCCGTAGTGCTTGAATAATCTCTGACGTCGCAGAAAAAGCCAAGGGCGGCAAAAACAAGGTGTACAATGTGCCGACTTCGCAGAGTCAGCTCACATCCCCTTGTTTAGCATGCATAGCTGACGGTCAGAACGCAAGGACGGAGGCGGTGTGCCTAAGCTGCAGCTCTCCAAGCTCGTAGGGCGCCAGGCGATGCCCTATGGTAAGAGCAAGGTGAGTAGCACCTGGCAATACTGGCAATGGAGCTAACTCTCCAGCCCGTCGCCGCTGAATTGGACCAGCCATCACGGAACCTTGCGGCTATCATGGGAGCCAATACGATGGACGACGAAGTGTCTGAGGCCGGACCGAGCAGCATCATGTACCAGCCGGTCGACACGGGACTCACACGCGACTCGTCCTCGAAGGCGTTCATGCGGGAGCTGAGGAAGGTGGTCGAGCGGAGTGACGTGGTCATCCAGGTCCTGGATGCGCGGGATCCAGAGGGAACAAGGAGTAGATGGGTGGAGGAGGAAGTCAGGAAGAGGGAGTCGCAGGGCAAAAAGCTTTTGGGCGTCGTGAACAAGATCGGTCAGTCGCGCGCTCAACGGCATCGAGATCAGAGCTGACGACAGATCTTGTGCCGCGAGCCAACCTCGAAGCCTGGCTTAAACACCTCCGACACTCTTTTCCCGTCATGCCATTCAAATCCTCCACCCAAAGTCAACGGCAAAACCTGTCGCAGAACATGGTTCCCATCGTCCAGCCTTCGGCCGTCCCTGGTCAAGCGCAGACGTACCAACCGTTACCGACCACTTCATCTTCGCTGGGCGCGCCCGCTCTTCTGCACCTGCTGAAGCAGTATGCCCTCTCGACGCCTCATTCGTCCCTTACCGTCGGAGTCGTCGGGTACCCTAACGTCGGCAAATCGTCCCTCATCAACTCGCTCAAGCGGAGTAGGGCTTGCGCGGTGGCGGCCATGCCCGGAAAAACACGGGTTGTGCAGGAGGTGGTCTTGGACAAGGGAGTCAAAATCATGGACTGTCCCGGAGTCGTCCTTGAGGACGTCGGCGGGAGGGACATGGATGGAGAGGCAGGGAGACGGAAAGCCGCGGAGATCATGTTGCGGAACTGCGTCAAGGCGGAGTTGGTGGAAGATCCGGTCGCCCCGGGTGAGCTGACTAGAAGGGTTTGCGATCTTAGCTGACAATCAGTTGAGGTGATTCTATCAAAAGTCGACCCGGCCCTACTGCAGAAGCTTTACGATATACCACCCTATGCCGACGTTCGGGAATTCCTTATACGGATAGCGCTCACTAAGGGCCGACTCGGTAAAGGCGGAGTGCCCGATCTCGAGGGATCAGCAGTGTCTGTATTGCGGGACTGGAACAGCGGAAAGATCCCTTTCTATACTCAACCACCGATACATCATCCATCTACTGCGCCATCGACCGCTCCAGCGCCAGTGGTGGACACAGGCGATACCGAGATGGGCGGTGCGGCCGACGCTCGGGTCGGCGACGCCAAGATTTTGACGACACTCACGGAGGCGTTCACCCTGGAAGGCTTGCTCGACCTGGCAGGAGATCAGGCCGCTTGGGAGGGGGAGCTTGCTGCTGAGACGGAAGGTCTTGATGAAGAGTGCGTGCAGTCGGCTCGTGAATGGAGCCTGAGCTGACCGTAGCCGCCCCCTTGACGAGCTAGACACCGAGCCAGTGCTCCCAGCACCTGTCTTCCCTACGACCAACGCTTTCTCGATGCCACTTTCGGATGACGAGGATGAGGAGGACGAGCCCCGCCGATTCGCCAGCAGACCGCTTCCCATCGCATCAACACCTCAATCCCCTCCTCTGTCCGCTGCTACCACCATCGTCCGCAAAGCCCCGCTCGACTCTACTGCCAAGCTCTTCACCCCGGACGAGCTCGCCGTCCTCCCCGATGGACTACTTGATCGACAAAGGCAGAAGCAGCTCGCGAAAAAGGCGAAGAAGAAGCGTCTCGCGGCGGGCCGGACGGAAGACGAGCTCATGGCCGGGTTCCTTGGCATGGGCGTGGACGAGGCAGACCAAGCCGTGGCTATCGAGGCGGAGAGGCCGTCGAAGAAGGCATTGAGAAAGGAGAAGAAAAAGGCGCAGAAGGTGGTGCACAGGCCCACGGATGCGGAGATGGACGCAGAGGCGAGGAAGGAAGCGGACTTCGCGAGCTTTTTGCAGCAGGTTGGGGAAGATGACATGGACGAGGATTTGTAGACGGTGTACATCTTTGACGACCTATAATGCACCTGATGGCACGTTTGCAGTCTCTGGCGTTAGGTGCAGATAATTTGCATGGTATGCTGGGATGGTATGATAGTGACTTGTCCACCCCGCATCCGGGTTGCCATCTGTTGCTTCTGCTCTCCCATCCTTTGCGCCTCCACCGGGCCCACACGAAATCCGCCATGGTAACACAGCCGTCGCAATCCACCACTCATCTCGACTGAACCCAACGCAATGCCCAGACAAACCGCCTACTGCCTGTAGAACGGAATCCTGAACCCGCTCAGGAGGTTCCGCGTCCACATTTGCGCATGCTCTCCCCTTTGGTTCGAGTGGAACTGGATGTGGAAACCGTGTAAGCGAGGGTATGCGTCGATGTTACCCTCGATCTGCGGGAACAGTCCCATGGCGATCGGGGGCAGACCGAAGCCGACGACCGGTCCGAGCATATGCGATTTAAGATGCGAGCCCGGGAACGGCGCGATGGGGACTCCCGGGTAATCTCGTAGTCGGGGCAGTACGAAATCGACCAGAGACTGGATAAAGTCGTACATCGCGTCTCCCTTGAGTTCGACCTGCACGGCGATGGGCATGCCCTCACGGAGCTTCCATGCCGCCGCGCCCTTCTTGGCCTTGATAACTTCCACGCCCATCGATGCGGTCCGTCCTCCTCCGCCGGGCGCCTCGCCCGAGATAGCCCGCAGAGCCATAAGGCCATTGAGCAGCTGTTGTTTGTTCCCGATCGCCTCTTTCACCATGATGTGTATCCGGATGCTTTCGAGCTCGGGCAGCGTGGCATGCGTGATTGCTTGGGCACGAGGTCGCAGCGGACGACCCTTTGGCGGCAGGTTTGCCTCGTACGGTGTTGGCGGCTTCGTCTCAGGCACTGTGCGGGGCGCACGGTTGGCGAGACGGTGATTGTAGGTCATGTATAGGAGGTCGGAGGAGAG
>Ga0308169_10006184_pt1 | contig 10633 bp, 9 predicted proteins | sample PhyBR1_2_FD_202139 | JGI IMG/M metagenome (GOLD analysis project Ga0308169, IMG submission 202139) | Phyllosphere microbial communities from UC Gill Tract Community Farm, Albany, California, United States - DLSLSB.R1 | ecosystem: Host-associated > Plants > Phyllosphere > Unclassified | place... | reverse complement strand
CATCAACGCACAAAATGCGATCACCGGCCTGCGCGGCCGGGACTTGCTGTCAACCCTGCGCACCGTCGCCGCGCACGGGCTGCGCAACCCGGTGCACACCGCCCGCCATGCCCTGGCCCTGGGCGGCCAACTGGGCCGTGTGCTGCTGGGTGAGACCCTGCACGAGCCCAACCCCAGGGACAATCGCTTCAGCGACCCCACCTGGACGCTCAACCCGCTGTACCGGCGCAGCTTGCAAGCCTATCTGAGCTGGCAGAAACAGACGCGGCAGTGGATCGATGACAGCACCCTCAGTGACGATGATCGCGCGCGCGCGCAGTTCGCCTTCGCCCTGCTCAACGACGCCGTTTCCCCTTCCAACCCCCTGCTCAACCCGCTGGCGATCAAGGAGTTGCTCAACTCCGGCGGCAACAGCGTGGTGCGCGGCGTGAGTAACCTGTTCGAAGACCTGCTGCACAACAACGGTTTGCCGCGCCAGGTCAGCAAGCACGCCTTCGAAGTCGGCAAGACGGTGGCGACCACGCCCGGTTCGGTGGTGTTTCGCAACGAACTGCTGGAGCTGATCCAGTACAAGCCCATGAGCGAAAAACAGTACGCCAAGCCGCTGCTGGTGGTGCCGCCGCAAATCAACAAGTACTACATCTTCGACCTCAGCCCGGCCAACAGCTTTGTGCAATACGCCCTTAAAAACGGCCTGCAAACCTTCATGATCAGTTGGCGCAACCCGGACGTGCGCCATCGCGAATGGGGCCTGTCCACCTACGTGGCGGCGTTGGAGGAGGCACTGAATGTCTGCCGGGCCATCACCGGCGCCCGCGAGGTCAACCTGATGGGCGCCTGTGCCGGGGGCCTGACCATCGCCGCCCTGCAAGGCCACCTGCAAGCCAAGCGCCAGCTGCGGCGCATCTCCAGCGCCAGTTACCTGGTGAGCCTGCTCGACAGCCAGATCGACAGCCCCGCAACCTTGTTCGCTGACGAACAAACCCTGGAAGCCGCCAAGCGCCGCTCCTACCAGCAGGGCGTGCTGGACGGCCGTGACATGGCCAAGGTGTTTGCCTGGATGCGCCCCAACGACCTGATCTGGAACTACTGGATCAACAATTACCTGCTGGGCAAGGAGCCGCCGACCTGCTGGACTTCTTCAAGCACAACCCCCTGAGCCATCCCGGCGGCCTGGAGGTGTGCGGCACGCCCATCGACTTGCGCAAGGTCACGGTGGACAGCTTCAGCGTGGCCGGGATCAACGACCACATCACGCCGTGGGACGCGGTGTATCGCTCCACCCAACTGCTGGGCGGCGAGCGGCGCTTTGTGCTGTCCAACAGCGGGCATATCCAGAGCATCCTCAACCCGCCGGGCAACCCCAGGGCCAACTACGTCGAGAACCTCAAGCTGAGCAGTGACCCGCGTGCCTGGTACTACGACGCCCGGCATGTCGAAGGCAGCTGGTGGCCGCAGTGGCTGGAATGGGTACAACAACGCTCCGGGGTACAACGCGAAACGCTTACCGCCCTGGGCAACCAGAACTACCCACCAATGGAAGCAGCGCCAGGCACTTATGTGCGGGTGCGTTGAGCTCAACGATCACATTAAGAAGACTGGATGAAGACCCGCGACCGTATCCTTGAATGTGCCTTGCAGTTGTTCAACCACAAGGGCGAACCGAACGTATCGACCATGGAGGTGGCCAATGAAATGGGGATCAGCCCCGGCAACCTCTACTACCACTTCCACGGCAAGGAGCCGCTGGTGCTGGGGCTGTTCGAGCGCTTTCAAGGCGAGCTGGCGCCATTGCTCGATCCTCCCGCTGATGCGCAACTGGAGGCCGAGGATTACTGGCTGTTCCTGCACCTGATTGTTGAGCGCATGGCCCACTACCGGTTCCTGTTCCAGGACCTGTCGAACCTGGCCGGGCGCCTGCCGAAGCTGGCCAAGGGGATCCGCAACCTGCTCACGGCGCTCAAGCGCACCCTGGCCTCATTGTTAGCGCGGTTGAAAGCCGCGGGGCAACTGGTCAGTGACACCCAGGCACTGGGACAGTTGGTGGAACAGATCACCATGACCCTGCTGTTTTCCCTGGATTACCAGCGCGTACTGGACCGTGAAGGCGAGGTGCGAGTGGTGGTGTACCAGGTCATGATGCTGGTCGCGCCACACCTGGCGTCACCGGCACGCCAGGCCACCGAGCGCTGGGCCCTGCGCTACCTGGATGATCCGCTTTGACGGTATTTACTCAGGCTCGCCGAAATGCTGAATAAACTTGAACAGCTCATTGTCGCTGCGAACGCCCAACTTTCGATAAGCCGACTGCTTTTGTGTACTGATGGTACTTGCGCTGCGGGAGAACTTTGCCGCAATTGAACTCACGGACATACCATCGAGAAAACAGCGCAAGACTTCGCGCTCTTTAGGCGTGAGCGCAGTGGTCAATGACAGTGTCGTGGAAACATCAACTGTCGACTTCACAGTGACAATATCAAACGCAGACTGCCTGCCCTTTAGTATCGTCAACATACAGGGTTGTATATAAAGTCGTCCCTGAGCCACGGTTCGGATAGCCGTGATCAGTTCAGTCAGGTTCTGAGTCTTGCCCAAAATGCCCCAACAGCCCGCCTTGAGCACCAGCGAGACCAGGGCAGGCGAACAGTCCGAAGACACAATCAAGGCCCGGCACTGGCTAAAACGCCTGCCCAGCGCCTGGAGCAGGCCCAGGCCATCGATGTCCGACGGTGCCAGGATAAAGTCCATGACGACCACATCTACCCGCTGCCGGCTGAGTGCCTCCAGCAGTTGGCGGCCCGTGCCGTAGGAGCCGATGACCTGGATGTCGGCCTCGGCGTTCAATCCCAACTCGATACCCTGGCGAACCATTTCGTGATCATCGAGCAGCATGACGGTGCAAACAGTGACGGGTGAAGTTGGCATAACGGCCCCCGCATAAATCAATGCAGTAATGCACGCTATAGACCAGGCTTATGCAGGATTCAATAAGCGGACACAACAGTACTACATTTGCTTACAGTAACTCCCTACAGAAATAACTGAAGGGCGTTTCTCACAGCAAAGACCATCAAAAAAAACTCAGACAAAACAATAGGCTTTCGAACAATCACGAACTAAAAATCGTGAATGCGCTATATAGCGCATTCACTTTTAGATACAAATTATACCCACCCGCCTCGCGAACAGATTCGACACGAATACAGGTACTGCGCTTCTACCTGCGGCGGAAAACTTCAACCTTCAAGATCGGGAACATAATGAAAGCCAACGTTTTATCTACTGTTGCAACCGCTCTGGCATTGAGCGCCGCGGTGTCGTCATCGGTGTACGCCACCGACGGCGTGATCAACTTCAGTGGCCTGGTGACCGATGTGACCTGTACCGTCGAAGGCGCGGCACCTGGCACCGGTGCAGTGGTCAAGGACGTGAACCTGGGTGGCGTCTCCGCGACACGCCTGGCCACGGCAGGCAACCGCGCCAACCTGACCGGCTTCACCATTCGCATCGGCGCACCGGGCGAGGGCAGTTGCACCAACGGGCGTACCGCCATGGTGGCGTTCGATCCGACCAGCCCGGCTATCGACGTGGCCACTGGGCGCTTGAACATCGATGGCTACGACGATCCGTCCGACACCACCAATGCCAAAAACGTGCAGGTGGAAATCACCAGCCGTAGCGGCGCGCCGATCAACGTGTACACGGAAAAATCCGAAGGTGTGGTGATTGCCGACAACCAGGCCACCATCCCGTTGGCCGCACAACTGTACGCCAGCGGACCGGCCACCGAAGGCAAGGTCAATACCCGCGTTGGCTTCATGATCGAGTACGCCGAGTAGAACGCGAGCGAGCCTGCGCAAGCAGGCTCCTCCCTGGGTAAAAGGATCAGAAGATGAACAAGAAGGTCTGTCTTGCGCTTGCTGCCTGTGTATCGGGGGTGATGCTGCTCTGCCCGCTTGACGCCGCTGCAGGCGTAATTATCCATGGCACACGGGTGATCTATCCTGCCGAACGGCAGGAAGTGGTGGTACGCCTTGAAAACAAGGGCACTCGCCCGGCATTGGTACAAACCTGGCTGGACGATGGCGACCAGTACTCCACGGCTGCCACCGCAAAAGCGCCGTTGAGTGCGTCCCCGCCGATCTTTCGCATTGAGCCTCACCAGCAACAGACCCTGCGCCTGCGCTACTCGGGCGAGCCTTTGCCTGCCGATCGTGAGAGCCTGTTCTGGCTGAACGTGCTGGAAGTGCCGCCCAGTGCCGCCAAAGGTGAAGAGAACAACCAGATCGAATTGGCGTTCCGCACCCGACTGCGCGTATTCGTACGCCCGCAAGGTTTGCCCTATCCGGTGGCGAACGCTGTTGCAAAGTTGCAGTGGAAACTGGTGGCCCACAACCGCGGTTACGCCCTGCAAGCGACTAACCCGACGCCCTACCACGTCTCGCTTGCGTCCATCGACTTGCTCACCGCCGGCCAGCGTTTCTCCAAAGCGCCGAACCAGAGCGCCAACGACAGCCTGTTGTTGCCGGCCGGCGACGTAAAACGCTTTGCGCTACCGCTACTGCACCAGTGTCCGCAGACCCCGGCCAGGGTTGAGTTCACCAGCATCAGCGACTTCGGTGCCCGCGTACGGCACTCGGCGGCGCTGCCGGCCTGCACGGGATAATCGATCATGAACGTACTTTCGATTTTGGCGCAGACCGCGTTGCTGACCTTCACACTGCTGGGTGCAACAGCGCTGCACGCGAGCGTGATCATCACCAGCACGCGTGTGGTCTATCCGCAAAACGACAAAGAGGTCACCGTCAGGCTGGAAAGCAAGAACCAGGCGCCGGTACTGGTCCAGACCTGGCTGGATAATGGCGACGAGCATTCAACGCCGCAGGTGGGCGACATTCCTTTTGTGGTGACCCCGCCGATCTTTCGCATGGAACCCGGCAAGCAACAGGTAGTGCGCGTGGCTTATACCGGAGACGCCTTACCGGCAGCGCAGGAAAGCCTGTTCTGGTTCAACCTGCTGGAAATACCTGCGCAATCTGCCAATGCGCAACAGAGCAATCAGTTGCAACTGGCGTTTCGCTCGCGGATCAAACTGTTCTTCCGTCCACAGAACCTGCCCTTCGGGGTCGAAGCCGCACCCGCAAAACTGCAATGGCGGCGCCTATCAAGCACTCTGGGCCAGAGCCTGGAAGTATCCAACCCGACGCCCTATCACGTGACCTTCGAAGCCGTCGACGTGCTGGAGTCAGGGCAACGACATGCGCGTAAACCCGCGGCGTCAGGCAGTGAAAACATGGTGCTGCCCGGGGGCCACCTTCGCTTTGAGCTGCCCACGCTCAACGCTTCAGCCAAAGCCCCAGCCACCGTGGAGTTCCAGACCCTCGATGACTTTGGCGTGAAGGTCGCCCACAGCGCCAAGGTCCCGCCATGACGGCCCCGAGACCCGGTCTTGCCGCGTAGCGCGCCCTGACCGGCAACCACCACGCTCCCACTCTTTCATGTCGATGCCCAACTGACGCGGGTAGGGGCTCCCTATGCCGACAGTTGGCTGACACCTGCTTTTCGAGAACGCTGAACATGAGTTCCAACACGCCAGCCGGCGTAAAACATCGATCCCCGGCCCATCATCGTTTGAAGCTGACTCTGCATAGCCTGCTGCTGCTCAGCGGCGCTCACGTCGCCAGCGTCCACAGTGCCGAGCAAGTCGAATTCAACCCGGCCTTCTTTCCGGGAGGCAGGGCGGGCTTGCAGGTCGATATCTCCAAATTCAACCGAGGCAACGTCATCCTGCCCGGCAGTTACCGCGCCGATGTACACCTCAACGGACAGTGGACCGGGCGTGAAACCCTGTCCTTCTCCAGGGTTGCGGGTCATGACACCGCGCAACTGTGCCTGGAACGCCAGGCGTTGCTCAGGCTGGGGGTCAGCATGGACAGCGTCGAGACGGCGGAGCTTTCCAACTGTGCCGACATTGCCAGCTACCTGCCCGGCGCCAGCAGCCAGTTCGATTCAGGTGAAAGCCGCCTGGACCTGCAGATTCCGCAAATATACCTGGCACGCCAGCCACGCGGTTACGTCGACCCGAAAAGCTGGGATGGCGGCGTGGATGCCGCGTTTGTGCGTTACAACGCCAACACATTCACCACACGGACCGGCGGGCGCACCATGGGCTCCAGCTACCTGGGCCTGAACACCGGGCTCAACCTGGGGGACTGGCACTGGCGCCACAACGGCAGTTTCAGCCGTTCCCATGCCGCCTCGGGGTATCAAAGCAGCGCCACCTATGTGCAACGGGATTTGAGCGCCTTGAAATCCCAAGTGGTACTTGGCGAGCTCTATACCCCCGGCGAGCTGTTCGACAGCGTGCGTCTGCGCGGCGCCAGCCTGTCCTCGGATGACCGGATGCTGCCCGACTCTCTGACCGGTTTTGCCCCAGTGGTGCGCGGGGTTGCCGAGACCAACGCACGGGTGAGTGTGCGCCAGCGCGGCGTATTGCTTGATGAGGTCTCCGTCGCGCCCGGCCCGTTCGTGCTCAAGGACCTGTTCCCCACCGGTTACGGCGGCGACCTGAATGTCACCGTCACCGAAGCCGATGGTCGTACCCGCGAGTTCATCGTGCCGTTTGCCGCCAACGCCAACCTGCTGCGCCCCGGCTACAGCCGCTATTCGCTGAGCGCAGGGCTGCTCGATGAAGTCGGCCTGCACCATCCGCCCAGGCTGATACAGACGACCTACCAGCGCGGCCTGAGCAATTTACTGACCGGTTACACCGGCGCGGTGATGGGTGAGGATTACCATTCACAGTTATTGGGTGCCGCCTTCAACACACCGTTCGGCGCACTTTCGCTGGATCTGACCCAGTCAAACGCGCATTTGCCGCGCCATGGTTCGCGCGATGGTCAAAGCGTACAACTGCGCTACAGCAAGAACTTCGCGGACACCGGCACCCACTTCGCCCTTGGCGCGTACCGCTACTCTACCGAAGGCTTCTTGAGCGTGAGCGACGCGGCACGCATCCGCGACCTTGCCCTGGACGGCCTGAAGCTCGACGCCGTTTCGCGCCTGCGTGACCGAATGGACATCAGCCTCAACCAAAGCGTGGGCAACGGCTCGGTGTACCTCACCGGCTCCTCGCAAAACTATTGGAACCGCAACAATGGCAACCTGACGTTTACCGCCGGCTACAGCGGAACCTGGAACCGGCTGCATTACACCGTCAGCGCGCAGCGCACGCGTGACTTGCTGAGCGAGCGTGTCGACAAACAGTTGGACTTCACCGTCAGCCTGCCCCTGGGCAGCGGCGCACGCTCACCGACCCTGACCACCACCGCCTACCGCGGCGATCAAAGCAGCGGCGAGCGACTGAGCCTGGGCGGCACGCTTGGCGAGCGCAGTGAATTGAGCTATGGCCTGAGCGGCAGCCGCGCTCAAGGCAGCAGCTATGCCACCAGCGCCGACATGAAATACCAGACGTCCCAAGGCGTGTTGTCGGCCAGCTACGGGCAGAGCGACGCGTACCAATCGACCTCACTGGGTATGACCGGTGGGATCGTAGCCCACCGTGGCGGCGTGACCTTCGCCCCGGAGTTGGGCGACACCATCGGCATCGTCCAGGCCCCCGACGCCCTCGGCGCACGGATCAATGGTAACCACAGTGCGCAGATCGGCAAAAGCGGCTTCGCCGTGGTGCCATACCTCACGCCTTACCGCCAAAACGTGGTCGAGCTGGACCCCAAGGACCTGTCCGTCGATGTAGAGCTCAAGACTGCCGCGCAGAACGTCGCGCCTCGGGCCGGTTCGGTGGTGCAACTGCAGTTCGAGACCGTCAGTGGCCAGGCGGTGTTGATCACGGCGCTACGTGAGGATGGCAGCCCCCTGCCATTCGGCGCGGACGTGTTCGACGAAAGCGGCGCCAGTGTCGGGATCGTCGGCCAGGGCGGCAAAGCCTTTGTGCGCGTGTCACGCGGGCAAGGGCAACTGACCGTCAAGTGGGGCTCGGACGCCACGGCTCTATGCCTGCTGCGCTATGACGTCAGCACCCGCCCCAGTGCCGGCAGCACCAGCCGCTTGCGTCACCTGGACGCAGGTTACTGCCTGGGCACCGTGCCCGCCGCCCCGCAAGCGACTGTCGACAAAAGTCCCATGACGATACGGAGCTCACAATGAAAGCATCGATCCGGCTCATCTCGGCACTGCTGCTCCTCGGCCTGCCCATCGCGGCCCAGGCCGAGTGCGATAGCTACATGAACTCCGAGCATGGCCTTTCCCTTCCGACCACTATTACGGTACCGGCCAACCTGCCCGATGGGAGCATCATCACCCAACAGCCCTTCGGTGGCGCGGTTCCCGGCCGGTTCATCAATTGCGTCAGCTTGACCCTGATACAAATCTCCTCGCGCCATTACGCAAAACTACTGCCAAGCGGGATCTATTCCACTGAGGCCCCCGGCATCGGAATCCGCATAAGAATCACCGATGCCCGGCCAGCGACCAATTTCTACGCCATTGAAAACGCCGTTACACACCTCCCAAGCGGAAGCCAGCCGATCTTTACGAACGCCGAAGCGATCTTCTACAAAACCGGGCCGGTAAGCGGGGGAACAGTGCCCGCCGGCAGCCTCTACAGGTACACGATGATGACCCGGATAGGCCAGCTCTTGGGCAGGTTTGAGCTAAAGCTCAACAACTCGATCACGTTCGTAAGCCCTGTTGCCACTTGCAACCTCGACGCAGGCGACGTCAACCGCACCATCACCCTTGACCCGGTGCAGGTCAGCGCATTCAACACCAGCCCATTTGCCGGCGAGCGCGACTTCGAGTTGAGCGCCAATTGCAGCGATGCCACCAACGTCACCTTTGGTTTTTCCGGACCACCCTCACCTGAGAACAACCTGCTCTTTGCCAATACGGGCACCGCCGAGGGCGTAGCGCTGTGGCTGTATTCGCGCATCAACGGAACTCGTCGCACGATCCCTGCCAATGGCAGCGACAACGAACGCACGCTGGTTGTGACCGGCAATCGCGCGGTATTGCCACTCGGCGCTGCGTACCACAAAAGCGGCACGGTCGGCCAAGGCACGCTGATCAGTACCGCCACCGTCAACATCACCTACAACTGAAACCCTGAGGACTAACGATGCGCCTACCGACACTGCCCCTGCTATTGGCGATCACCGCAAGCCTGGGCACTTCTCTTGCCTGCGCTGCTACCACCGGCACCCTCACCTTCCAAGGCGTGGTCAACGCGGGAACCTGCAACTTGATCGCCGGAGATGTAAACCGCACCATCACTTTGCCCGCCGTCAAAGTGTCGGACTTCGACAGTGCCGACTCTGCAGGAGAACATGATTTCGAGCTTGCCGCCGACTGCGACTCTGACGTCAAGAATGTGATCTTCCAATTCGCTGGCACACCCGCCGCCGGCAACGCCGAGCTCTTTGCCAACACGGGAACCTCGGGCGGCACCGCACTTTGGTTGGCCAGCGCAGGCATCATTCCCGCCAACGGTACCGAAGCCCAGCGCAGCCGGACGGTTGCAACGAGCAGCAGCAAAGCGGTACTGCCACTCAAAGCGGCTTACCATAAAACCGGTGCAGCGATTACCCATGGCACGCTAGCCAGCGCCGTGACCGTTTCGATCACTTACAACTGATGGGCCTGGCATAAAGTCTCGCGCTGCCTGGTCTTTCCGGCCCATAAAAAATGCCCGACCTATACAGGCCGGGCATTTTTCTGTCCTTTGAAAACTCAGGACTGACTGGATGGCGTCGGAGTTACCGGCGTTGCAGTCGGGGTAGCCGCGGTAGGCGACGGGGCAGACACCGAGTTGGCTGTCGACGCTGGCGCAGCTGGCTTGGCCGCTACAGCAGGCTTTGGCGTTGCAGGCTTTTTAGCCGCGGCAGGCTTTTTGGCCACCGCCGGTTTCGCCGCTGACTTGGCTGCTGGCTTGGCTGCTGCGGATTTCGCAGCAGCCGGCTTGGCAGCGGGTTTGGCGGCAGGTTTTGCAGTGGCTTTGGCAGCCGGTTTAGCTGCAGGTTTGGCCACTGTTTTAGCGGCCACTGGTTTGGTGGCCGGTTTGGTAGCCGGTTTGGCGGCAGCGGTTTTAGCCGCTGGCTTGGCCGCAGGTTTCGCAGCGGCTTTGGCTGGTGCTTTGGCAGCGGGTTTTGCAGCCGGCTTGGCGGCGGCTTTAACCAGAGGTTTGGCGGCAGTTTTCGCGGCGGGTTTTGCAGCGGCTGTTTTAGCCGCAGGTTTGGCAGCCAGTTTTGCTGCAGGCTTGGCCGCGGCGGTTTTGGCGGGAGCCGCTTTGGCGCCGGTCAGTTTTTCAATTTGCCTGGTCAGGGTATCGACCTTGCTGTGCAGCGTCTTCAATTCAGCCTTGCTGGGTACGCCCAGTCGCGAAATTGCACTATTGAGGCGCTTGTCGAAGGTTTCTTCCAACTTGCCCCAGGTGTCAGAAATGCTCGACTTGGCGGAACCGGCAGTTGCCTTGGCCGCGTCCACTTTTTTACCGACTGTGCTCTTGGTCAACTTCTCGGCCTTCTCGCCGTCCTTGACCAGAGTCTCGAAGTATTTACCGCCGTCACTGCTAACCTTCGAGTACACGCCTAAACCAGCAAGCCAGATTTTGCGGGAA
>Ga0308169_10006183_pt1 | contig 10635 bp, 9 predicted proteins | sample PhyBR1_2_FD_202139 | JGI IMG/M metagenome (GOLD analysis project Ga0308169, IMG submission 202139) | Phyllosphere microbial communities from UC Gill Tract Community Farm, Albany, California, United States - DLSLSB.R1 | ecosystem: Host-associated > Plants > Phyllosphere > Unclassified | place... | reverse complement strand
AGCGTTAGTTCAGGTTGCAGACGTAACGAAGAGGCACAAGAAACATACTGCGTTGTAGTTCGCTATCGATAGGAACGCTCTCCGATGCGTCATGCAGTAAGGATGAGCTTGTCGACCGTGTTCGTGCATCCCAACTTCGCTTGCGAAAACTGTTCGACAACCTTCACAAAGGAAGTGATGGTTCTCGTAGTGAGTCCTCAGGTTGAGCTTGTTGCCCTGCTCGCTTTCGCAGAGGAGACAATAGCCGTGATTGGCTGAATTGACTCGATGCGACTGGAGAGCATTCGGAGAGCTGAAATCTCGATCACATGCTGTTGCACTCTCGCGTTCAGTTCTCGCTCGTTCTCTATATAGATTTCAGAGCTTCGTACGTACGTTCACACCAATCGTGTTGAGCTGAAGCTAGGAGATGCCTTCGAAGCGCATTCCAGTCCTTGAAGTCTCTTTGGCACGCGATGCAGTTCCAGTCGTTCCAGCGGTCGTCGAAGTACCAAGTCTTTGTGCTCATCTTGATGCTAGAATATTGTCGGAAGTCGAAGTGAGAGGTAGGAAACAAAGGATTGCAAAGGAGCTAGTTCGTTGTCTCTCAACATCAAGCCTTAACATCTCTTTCCTCAGCTTTCCACCCCAGCTCCGTCTCTCGAATGGAGATAGAAGGACTAGGGTCAGCCTGGGAATCCTTCCTGGGCGGACTCACAGCTTTGGAAACCGCCCTCACCCGCCTCCCTCAAGACCATCCGACCAACCCTATCCTACACGCCCAACTCGCCGCGCTACGAGCAGTAGTAGCACCATACACCCTCTCCATCAATCCAGCAATCCTACAAGGCCTCTCAGTCCCTCCCCTATCGCCCCTCGCTCGAACACAGCTCGCCTCCACTTCTCAACATCTCCCTCAAAGACCCTCCAGCTACGCAGATGCGCTAGCTGTCCAAGCTAGTCAAGCAGCACTCTCCCTGTCTCTCTCGACCAAGCAAACTCCCTCAGCAGCTCCTCCAATCAAGTTAACCGGTTCAAACCAAATTCCACTCGGCTCGTCCAACTCTATCCCCTCTCCCCCTCTCATCGACAAGTACGCCAGCCAAATCGTACTCTCCGTTCATGCCTTACCCGATTCTTCCTCTCTCCGGAAAGCAACTAAGGAACAGAAAGAAACCCTCATCCGACTCTCCTTCGCTCGCGTTCCCGTCCGTCTCTCGGGCTGGGTTACCCTCTCAGACAGCGGGGATCTCGTCCTCAAGTTCTACAGTCCTTACGACGCTTCAATCGCTCGCAATCACAGCAATACGTGGCTCCCAATTCTCGACCCTTCGCACACCCTCCAAATTTCGACCCCTCATCGCACTCACGCCATTCTCGTCCACCGTGTACCAAAGGCTACACCTCAAGAAGATTTCATTGAGATGTTGGAAGATGCAGCAGGGGGGGTTATCAAGAAAGGTGACAAATTACCGGGAAGGAGGGAAGATGCGATGTTTGGATCGAGAAAGGTGCTGTTTGAAGAAGCGGACAGTGCAAAGCGGTGTGTGGCGATGGAGAAGATGCTTATGTGGGGAGCTGAGGTGTGGTTTGAGCGCTGGGATCCGGAGAAGGTGATCTCTCAGTGTTTCAAATGTGCGAGATGGGGACATAGAGCAACTAGCTGCACCGCAAAGAAGGAGACGTGTCGTAGATGTGGTAAAGAACATAGTTCTCAGGAGTGTCAAGAAGCTGCAGTGTTCTGTGTGAACTGTAAACAGAATATTCCGAGTTGGCACTCGGATTGTCCCTCCAAAAAGAACTTGATACGTACTCCCCTCCCTCTACCTATCTCGAAACACGCTTTCCGCGCACCTCACATCGAGGTAGAAGCGAGGAACTTATCGAGAACTAACATCAACCAAGTTGATGAAACCCAATCACTCGCTTCTCCCGTCGCAGATCAAGTCAACCAAGTCGCTCTCGCTACACCCGAAGGACACGGCAAAGAGCACGTCGACGAGACTCCGCAAGCTTCCGCGGATGTTTCACCACGTCGACGACACTCTATTTCCGTCATCGAACATCCAGTCTCGACTCCCGCACCGTCAGCTCCGAGGAAACTTTCAACGGTCCTTCACATGACGCGGTCCAAGAGCAGGATTCCGACTCTCAACCTCAGCTCAACATCAAGCTCAACCGAAAACTTGCCGGGTCAATCTTCGACTCTGGTCGATATCTAATTATGTCGCATCTTCGCATCCTCACTTTGAATACCTGGAAATCTCCAGATGTTCTTGACTCATTACTCAACACATCCCTCACTACTCAACAACTAGACATCCTTCTCCTCCAAGAGCCTCCCCTCTCACTCCCAACTTCTCCTCACTGGAAAACTCTTCTCCCCTCTCAATACTCCCTTGATTCACACTCTACTAATCCCCCTCGTTCTATCATCCTCGTAAACAGTCGAATCCATCCTGCTTCCATCACTCAACTTCTAGTTCCCGACACTGGAGATGTTGTTGCGATGGATTTGAAGGTCGGAGATTCTGTTATCAGAATCGTATCAGTTTACAATCCCTGCAAATCCTCTGAGGCTGCCACTCCCCTCTCCAGCCTCTTCTCATCGTCCTCACCTCCCTACAGCATTGTCAGTGGAGATTTCAACGCTCGACATTCCCTTTGGGAACCGTCCCTCACCACAACTCCCACTCAAGACGCCATCACTCTTGCCGACACCTTCCTCTCGCTTGAACTCCAACCTCTTCTGCCCCCTGGTACCATCACCTACCCAAAATCCTCAGCACCCCTCGACCTTGTGATGGGCTCCTCCGCAACCGCCGAACGAATTGTCCGATGCAGCCTCGCTCCTCGATTTTTCGACGTAGCCTCCGATCACCTCCCACTCCTCACCGTCCTCAATCTCACTCCAACAACCCAAGACTGTACCCCTCGGCTCAACTTCAAACGAAATGACCCCGAGACCCTTAAAAAGGCCTATCTTGAGATCTCGAAACCCCGTCTACTGATCCCTCCTTCTCTCTCAAGCCAACAGGAAATCGATGACGAGGTAGAGAGACTCACTGAAGACCTCAACCACGCCATCTCTGCCTCAACTCCCTACCTTCGTCCATCATCTTTCTCCGAACCTTGGTGGTCGAAGGAAATTGAAAACCTCGTTCGAGTTGCCGCTTCCGCCCGCAATTTCGCCTTCTCCCACCGAGATGACGAAGGCGCGCAGGCTCGAGCTGTTGTGGCTCGAAAGCACAAGAAGGCTGCGATCATTCGAGCGAAGCGTCAGTACCAAACCAATCTCATCGAAAATATTACTGATCAAACCCTTTTCCAAGTCCTCAGAAGATCGCAGAATCGATCTTCATCCTCTTCCCTACCCCCATTAGTCAATCCGGACTCCTCCTTCGCTGTTTCCTTCTCCGACAAGGTCTCTCTCCTTCGCTCGACTCTTCTTCCCTCCTCTCTAGCTGTAGCACCAGCTCCTCCTTCCCATCCTCAACAGAAACAATCTGGGGCTTACAAGAAGGGAGCAGTGGTAGGAGAAGTGGAGGCGAGAGTTGACCGAGGTGGGGTCGAAGGTGCAGCGCGAGGAGGCGAAGAGGGCGCGAGTGGAGGTGAGGTGAGCGTTGGCGAAGCTAGAGAGAGCCTTGAGGTGTGGCTAGAGGCGCTGGAGGAGCTGCCTGTTGAAGTCGAAGAGTCGGTGAGAGGAGAAGATGACGAAGAGTGGAATGGCGAAGACGTCGAGTGGAGTGTTGCAGAACGTCGGGGGAGGAGTCGAAGAGGACTTGAGGTGTGCTCAGAGAGGAGCGGAGTTGAACGGGAAGAAGAAACGAACGAAGATGAGGAAGAAAGAAATCAAACGCCATCAAAGGCTCTCTCTCAATTTACAATCCCCTTACCACAAATTAGACTCACAGAACAGAACAGTGCTACAAAAGACCAAACCCTAAAAACAATTGAAAACCTAAACGAAAAAGAAAAAGAAACGAACGAAAATGAAAATTTGAACAAAATAGCTTCGCAATCTCCCAGTCTGTCCTCTCCCTCCTCTCTTTCTCGATATATAAGATCTCCTTCTATCTCCCCACCACCTCACTCGTTGTCGCTTTCAGATCATTCTCCTCCTAGTTCTCCCTTGAATCCTCGCGCTCTGCCTTTCACTCCTCCTCTTTCAGTTCCCTCTTACTTTAGTTACAGTTCTCCCTCTGTTGTATCCTCCCTCTTCTCTGATTCCCTCTTTACTTCCATATTGTTCACTATGAAACCCTCCAAAGCTTCCGGTCCATCTAACATTCCCATCTCCATCCTTCGCAGTCTATGGCCGGACCTTCAACATCGACTCTCCTCCATCTTCCGAGCCTGCCTTCAACTCGGATACCACCCCTCAAAATGGAGGAGCTACCTCGGAATTGTCCTCCGAAAACCTCAAAAGGACAACTACTCTCTTCCTAAGTCTTACCGCCTCATTGCGATCCTTGAAACGATGTCGAAGGTGTTGGAGACGGCTGTCGAGAAGCAGATGCGATGGGAGCTGGAGAGAGAAGGGAAATTGGCGAAGATGCATTTCGGCGGAAGGAAAGGTAGGGGAGTCGAAGATGCCGTGATGTGGTTGATTTCGAAGGTGAAGGACTGCTGGCAGGATGACAAGGTGGTGTTAGCTCTCTCCCTCGATGCGAAGAACGCTTTCCCTAGTGTCAACAAACAGAAACTTCTCGACATCCTCACTCAACTCAACATTCTCACTCCCCTCCTCCCCTGGCTCGACTCCTTCCTCTCCGATCGTACATGTCACCTAGTTGTTGAGGGTGTCGTCTCCCCTCCCCTAGATGGAAACTGCGGCTTACCTCAAGGTTCCCCTCTCTCCCCTCTCCTCTACATCGCTTACAACTCCTCCCTCCTTCAGCTTCTAGACTCGGATTCGACCTCTGGTGCAGGATACATTGACGATGTGGTGGCGTTGAGTTGGGGAAAGACTGTCGAAGAAGCGACGGAGAAGATGCAGGGGAAGATGGGAAAGGTGGAAAGTTGGGGAATTGAACATGATACAGTACTAGAACCCTCAAAATCGCACTTGATGGTACTGATGTCGAGTCGGAAAAGAGGAAGATGGAAGAAAGCTGGAGGAAGGGAAGATTGGGTGAAAGTTGAATTAGGACAGAAAGTGGTACCGGTGACAAGGGCAATGAAGGTCCTGGGATGTTTGGTGGATGATGAATTGGACTTCAAGGAGTTTGTGAGGGAACGGGTAGTGAAAGGAACGAGGGTATTAGGCGGGCTTACTGCTCTATCATCAACAACGAAAGGAGTCAGTTTAAGGCATGCTCGGATGTTGGTCAACTCGTGTGTATTGCCTCGTCTCGACTTCCTCTCAGCAGTGTGGTGGTCAAAGATGGGTAGGTTCAGCTCCTTCATCCAGCTCTTCGACCAAATCCTTCGCCCAATCACCCGATTCATCTCCGGAGGTCTCCGCAACTCCTCTCTACCCGCTCTCTGCTTCTCCTCCTTCCTCCTCCCCACTCTTCTCCGACTTGAATACAACGCCTTTCGATCTGCACTTCGTCACAGAACTCTCCCCTCTTCTCATCCCCTTTACCCATTCATTCTCAACTCGCGCACTCAAAAGAAAACCCCTCCTAATCCCTCTCCGATTCAGCTCTTTCACGCTCATCTACCGCTTCTCCGTTCTATCCCATCCATCAAGTCACTCAATCCTTCCCATACCACAGAACCTATCTCTTCTCTCCCACTTCCACCACTCCTCATCTCAGATTCGAAAGAATCAGCACTCACCTCTCACAACCAACTTCGACTCTCTGCTCCTCCCGATTCTCTCTTCTTCTACACTGACGGGTCGTTAATTGATGGATCGAGTGGTGCTGGAGTAGTGGTTCATTCGAAGTCGGAAGACGGGAATTGGGAAGCGAGCGGAGGGAAAGGACAAGAGTTGGGCGTGCTAAGAACGGTATACGAGGCTGAGTTAGTTGGAATATCGATGGCGTTGGAAGTTATACTGGGAATGGTCAAGGACGAACCTCGGTCAAACTTCAACTTCTACATCTTGGCCGACAATCAATCAGCTCTACTCAACGCACTCTCACCTCTACACTCACCTGGACAGCAGCTTCGAGCTCACATTCTCTCACTCTACACCAGTATCCTTCAAGCGAGTCCTTCAGTTGCGTTAAAGTTGGTTTGGGTTCCCGGTCATCAAGGGATTGAGGGAAATGAAGAGGCGGATGAATGGGCGAAGAAGGCGGCCATGGGTGAGCTGGAAGGCGATATCGAAGTTGTTGGATCAGGTTCACAAGCGAGTAGGGTGAAGGAAAGAAGAAAGTTGGATGATTTTCTCAACCTCCCAAAATCTTCGACCGCAATCCTCGCTCACTACAAAGATCTACTCTACCAACGATGGCGGGAGCAGTGGCAACAAGAACCGACTTCGAAACACATCAGACGAATCGATCTTCACTCGCCTTCGGCTCACATTCTTCGACTTCACGAAAATCTCCCTCGTCCTCTCACCTCCCTCCTCACACAACTCAGATCTGGTCACTCTTTCCTCCATGCCGACCTCTACCGATCCAAACGCTCCCTCACCGATCGATGCTTCTGCGGAGCTCGAGAGGATCTCTCCCACTTCTTCCTATCCTGTCCCTATTTCGCAACCCAACGCAAACAACTCGTCTCATCTCTCGGTCCTCTCGCAACGAACCTTCCCTACCTCCTCTCGTCGCCTTACGCCATCCCTCATACTCTCCGATACACCGTCTCGACTGGCAGGTTTCCACGCTATCATTCGAACAAGATTTTGTCGAGGGAAAAGAAGGGGAAAGCAGCAAAGGCTCAAAAGAACAAGGTTGGTCGGACAGGGAACGCGGTGAAGAAGAAGAAGATGAAGTCAGGAGTGGTGCGAAGCGGTTGAACGATGTATAAAAATTTCATAGTCTACTACCCTTTAGTTTGAAGCTCTTAGCTATTAGTTCCCTCGCTCTTTTGTATGTGCTTTTACTCTATTTAGATGGTCTACATGGGCAGTAGCTTGACATGACTTGAAACTCGATATTCTCTCTCTCTCTCTCTCTCTCTCAACATCAAGCCACCAGCTCAATCAGGATCGGAATGGACGACTCGACAACGATCCGGTGGTTAATCTTTTGGGGATGCTTACTATTTGGCTCGTGGATCTGTTTCCTCGGTACGTTCAACTCATCTTGTCAATTTCGAAGTTTCATCTCATATCGTGGTTCCTGTCTAGCTCTCTCTACTTGTATGGGTGATCAACTACTAGGGGCGCTCAGGAGTATGCTAGGTGGACACTGGAATGCTCGACAAAGCAGTACATGGGATGAGGGAGGGATAAGATATCGCGATCAATCAGCGAGGCGAACTTTCCTAGACGGGAGAGGAGGAGCAGAAGGATACGAGATGGCAGCTATGAGCGATGATTAATTCGAGGTACGTCGAAACGTGAATGCGGCAGGGTCGTCAAAATGAGCTGATTTCGTCTTGTTTCCTTCGCAACAGCTGAACTCTCGAAGCTCTCGACAGAACGATAGAGCGGTCTCATTTCCCGATACTCACGAGCAACGCTCTCAAGACTAGGAAGGGAATCTTCGGGTGGCATGCTATCGACTTTCTCTCGACGAATCTGCCCAATTCTTCCCCTCGAACTCCCACAACTCTTCGCCTATCCTTCCTCTAACACCGCCCCGCATTTCCCTCGTACTATGACTCTCCGGGCGCTTTACTGAGGGAAGTAAACCTGAACGACTGTAGTCGGAATCGAGGATTCGCTTCGAGGGGGAAAACGGTTCACTTTCTTCTTTCGCACAGACTGGGTGGTAGCTGCAAAGAAGATCGGTTCGGCACCTGCAAAACGGACTTGAGACCGTTCGTCTGCGGGACCCTTTCTCGAAACTCCGCCAGGTTCCCCCTTTTCCTCCTATCTGCAGACCTCGGGCACAGCGACGTTCAGCTCTCTTCTCTGCTTCCTTCTTTCTCCTGCCTTCTATCCTTTTCTTTCTCCTCTCCTTCCTCCCTTGCTCCTTCCTCCTCTCTTCGACTTCTCTCCGACCTTCGACTTTCCACGACCCCTTTCTCCCTCGCATCAGATCACCGCGGTACTCCGGTCGTCCCCCTTCTGGCCGATTCCTCTCCTCTTCTCTTCCTCTATCTCCACCTGCACGATGGCGGCTCTCTCAATCAAGGAAGATCAAAATGAACCGACTTCGCCCTCAGCAAGTATCACAACATTTGCATCATGTTCAACTCTCAATCATATCGCCAACATCGAAACTCGTCCTTCTCACGAGTCAGAACGCTCTGCAGTACCATCTCAAAGGCGTTCGATCGAGTCCAGCAGAACCGCTTCATCGATTGAACAGCAAGAGGAGGCAGAGAACGCAGAAGACTCACGCTCGCTCCATTCGACCCATCAATCTACTCGTTCCTCCCGACGCTCTTCGCATCACTCGTCTATCCACTCTCGGCCTCGTACGCCGATAGACGACGACAATGCAAGTCAGATCGAGCATGTCATTCCCATCGAGCCGAATTCTCCTTCAAACTCGGACGAGCCAGTTCTTCAAAAAGCCGCATCCTTCGCTGGAGCTGGACATCAAGACGATGATGAGAAGAGGTTGACGACGATCTCGAGTCGTACGAGCGGTATTCAGAGCATGCGCAAGGATTCAAGTCAGTACATCTTTCGAACGAATTCGGAAATGATCGCTGACCTAGAGATTCGATACAGGTCAACCGACTGATTCGACTGGCCAATTTTATCGCGACGAAGAAGATGCGATCTCGTTGAAGAGCAGATCAAGCAAGGCGAACGTCCTTCCTATTCTCGACAATTATCCTCCTCAACCAAACGATCGCAAAGTCGACGGACTCGCACCTCCCGATGGAGGTCTACGAGCCTGGCTCAATGTAGTCGGAGGATTCCTCGTCTTATTTGCAACGTTCGGCTACACGAACGCATTCGGAGTGTACCAAGCTTATTACAAGCAGACAATCTTTCGTCAATACTCGAACTCATCAATTTCCTGGATCGGAAGTGTTCAACTCTGCCTGTTCTTCCTTCTCGCTCTCGTCGCTGGACCGCTTTTCGACAGTGAGTTCCCTCTCCGACTTTTGCGATTCTCCTGAGGGGACCTGGGACGTTCCCGGGTCACCTCAGATGTTCTTGACGCTCTTCGCTGACTCAACATCATCGAGTAGAGGGACATTTCCGGATCCTCATCGCCGTCGGAAGCGTCTGTCAAATCGCTTCGGTCTTCCTTATTGAGAAATGTACGGAGTTCTGGCAGGTCATGCTGGTTCAAGGCTTGTTGAGCGGGATTGGAATCGGTCTATGCTTCCTCCCCGCCGTGCGTTGCGACCCTTTTGAACCTTTCTGAGCGCATCGCACTCCGTTTCTCGAAAATTGCTGATTTCGACGTTCCCTACAGCTCTCTGTCCAATCTCACTGGTTCCTCCGTCGTCGAGCTTTCGCCATCGGGATCGTCACGTCGGGATCTTCGCTCGGAGGAATCGCTTTCCCGATCATGCTCAACAAACTTTTCGTCAACCCCTCTTTTGGCTACACCGACGGAGTTCGAGCTTCAGGCTACGTGATCGCCGCCTGTCTCGTCATCGCAAACCTCATCATGGCACCCCATCCCGCTCGACTCGTCGCTCACAAGCCTCCCCTTCCTTCCCTTCGCAAAATCATGACTCCGACGTTTTGTTGCATGACTTTCGGTGCCCTACTACTCAACTTCGGCCTGTGGCTCCCGTTATTCTATTTACAAAGTCTTTCTCAGTACCGGGGAGTCTCCCAGAACTTATCCTTCTATACCCTTGCGATTTACAACGCAGGATCGTTTTTCGGGCGAAGTGAGCTCTCCACAGTCGTCTGAGGCTCATATGACTGACATACGTCCTCGTTGACAGCCATACCTAACCTCGCTGCCGACTACCTGTAAGTGTGGAGTCAATCGCGAGTCAAGGCATCGCTGACGATGATTTGCGAAAAATAGGGGACCTCAAAATATTCAATCGTTCTGCTGTGTCTCGGCTGGGATCGCTCTCTACTGCATGGTGCGTCTCCTCAGCCCTTCCGACTCGTAACAGTATCGCTGACGACACGAATCACTCCAGTACATCTGCGAATCTGCCGCCAGTATCGTTACTGTCAGTTTCTCGACGCTTTCGCTCGCTATCCCTTCTTCTCATCGTACTGACAGGTTGTGAACAACAGTTCGCTGCGGTATACGGCGCTTTGAGTGGTGGATTCATCAGTCTCGTGTCTCCCGCGAGTACGCTCTCATTTCATCTATCTTTCGATCTTCACTCGACTAATCGCTCGTTTGTACAGTCATCTCGATTTCCGACGATATCAGTGAGATCGGTCTACGTCAAGGAGTCGCCTTCATTATCGTCGCAGGAGGAGCAGTCGGAGGAAACCCAATCTGTGGAAAACTCGCAGAACTCGGACCTCGAACCGATCCTTTCCTCGCTCCAATCATGTTCGCCGCGACGATGGCACTCTTGGGTGGAATCGTTACGACGGTGGGGAGGTTCTTGAGAGCGAAGGAGAAGGGTACTTGGAAGGTTTGATTCATTTTATCTGGTTCTTTCATTATTTCGTAGCGAGACTCGCTGGTCGAATCTGAG
>Ga0308169_10006181_pt1 | contig 10636 bp, 15 predicted proteins | sample PhyBR1_2_FD_202139 | JGI IMG/M metagenome (GOLD analysis project Ga0308169, IMG submission 202139) | Phyllosphere microbial communities from UC Gill Tract Community Farm, Albany, California, United States - DLSLSB.R1 | ecosystem: Host-associated > Plants > Phyllosphere > Unclassified | place... | reverse complement strand
ACTTCGTCGTCGCAGCCGTCGAGGCGTTCTGCATCGTCGTCGCGGTGGCGGTTAGTCGCTGCCGCTGTTATGCCTCTTGCGCTGACAAATAGCAAAAGCCAAAGCTCGGCCGTGCGCTCAAAATCGCCGCGCCCGTCGGTATCGCCGTCGCCGTGGGCGCGCAGATTATCGCGGTCGTAGCGCACTTCACTTGCAAGGTGCGCCCCCAGAACTGCGTCCGAGCTAGGAGATCCGACTCACGGGTAGGGCGCGTTGATAGATCGGTGTACGACGAACACGACCGGGGCCGAGGAGTTTGATGTGCGTCGAAGCCGTCCACGGGTAGACCGCTTATATGCAGCGATTCGGTAACACGAACACCGTGGACGAGGCTGAGGCGAGACGGCGTGAGTCGTCCACCCTGTTTGCTTTCGCAGCTGACATGTAGTGTGCGAGAATGCATTTGACCGAGGAACCTGGCGCGTATTCGCGTGGCTTGTTGTCGTGTCGCTTTTGGCAGTCAGTCGAGCTGATGGGCTTTGCATCCCACCCGAGGGTAGCTGACACTGTAGATCTTCTTCGCGGGCATCGCGCTGAGCTACCATCACCAGCTTCTCGCCCCGCCAGCTCCGATGAACCAATCCTTCCCCCTCCAGAACTACCCGCCTCCTCCTCAGCAGACTCAAGCTCAGCAGGGGTATTGGGGGCCTCCTCCCTCGCAACAGCAAAATTGGATGGTTCCACCTTACCCCGGTCCGCCTCCCCCCGGTCAAGAGCCATACGAGAAGTCAGACTACCAGCCCAACGCGGAGTGGGCGCAGGCAGGGTACGCGCCTCCGGCGGGACCTCCGCCCGCAGCGAGCAGGGCGACAAATGTGGACCACGGAGAGCACCGCGAAGAAGAAGAGGCTTGGGAGCGAGCGAGGAACGAGGGCGTCACGGCGCATTTGACGGGACATGGGCCCGGGCCGAGAAGGAATAGTGGCGAGGTGCAGGGATATGCGATGAGGAACACGGAAGAGGATGAGGCTTGGGAGCGGGCGAGAGCAGAGGGCGTAACGGCCCATCTGACGGGGCACAACAAGCCGAGACGAGATGGCGATGTCGTGTGAGACGGGAAGGCGGCAGGCAGTGCTGTGAGGAAAGAAGACGGTAGAGAAGCGGAAGATGGATGTGTTATCTGAGCAATACATGTATGTGTCTGACCGAGGTGATGTCTTCCTGCTTTTGCCTGACGGAGGACTATGTGCTGCGGAATTACATCGCCAGCCTGTTCGTATGCCTTCACATTTGGCCTGCAGGTCTAAAAGCTTGGTTCATAAACTGCAGTCATGTCCGTATGCGCTTCACAACTTGGCCTGCGCGTCCGCCGGCTTCTCCGTCTCTCCATCTTCTGAAAAGCTCGTTGTTGGCTTTGCAGCACCCATGTGCTTCGTATGCGACCCAAAGGCAACGAGCTTGTCGTCAGGTGTATAAAAGTTGACTCTTGTATACGCCATCGTTCGACCTGATTTCAGCCCATGAGCCGATATCATTTGGCTTACCTAGCCTAACAACCTCTCCGACGCTGATAATCTCGTCGCCGACTTTACCGCCCGGCCGGGCGAACTCGGTCGAAATGTTGACAGACGCACCCGTCGGAGGGGGTATGCCCATGGTGGACAGGGCGAGAGAGGTGATCGTATCCGTCATTGACAAGATTGCTCCGCCATGTATCGTCTACGGGTTAGAGGGCAGCGGATGACGAGGCGCCGGCGACTCCACCTTGTGATTGTTGACATGCTTCTGCTCGATTCTGAGCGACGCACGAATGTAACCAGGTCGAGCTACCAGGATCTTGAGCTGGGATAGTCAGCTTTCCTGTCGCAGCATTGATAGGAACATCTCATGCTTACCCCCGAGAGGACGTTGCCATCGTGACCTGTCCATCAGCGGCCTCTCGGCACCGCGGCGGGTTGTCTCACCGGCCTTCGCTATGGTGCTATCCCAGCACTGATGCGTCAGACAGCGGTCGAGTCCTGAGAACCCCCTCACCTTCTGTACGAACGCCCTGCACGCCATGTCGGACTCGGATCCGGTTTCAGGTCGCAGGACGAGCGACAGGCGAGCTACGAGAGCCCATGCATGCACCGCTTGGTGCTCTCGCCAGCGTAGATGCTGTGGGCTATCACTGGAATGCGGGTCCCCCCATCTCGGTTGAAAGCAGTCACGTGTTTCCCCTTGGGCCCAGACCGAGATTGTGCTCGGTCCGCAGCACCTACGCAACTGTGCTGCATGCATTTTGGGACGGTGAGGTGGATCGACCTTTTACCATCACAAACAACCGCAATCCGATACACCCCTGCGGTACGTGTACAACCCATAGACGACTGTCCAGGGGCGGTCACAGAGTGATCCCATCCTCTTTGTTATCCGAAACAAGGGCTTGGTTTGCGATTACGACAACGGTCCACGACAATCAACGGCCCGCTTCACATTCCAAGATCCGTACATTACCTCATCTATCCCTTCCCGCCCGCGGCATAGTGCTTCACTTTGCCCGCCCTACTGTCGCAAGGACATTGCTCTCGATGCATGCAACGACCGCCGACCTTGCGTCTCTCGGTAGATAGCTGGAACTCTCGCGCCGTTCAAGATGGCCGGCGAGCGCCTTCCCGCCGAAGCCGGTCCCTCCGCCTTCACCCCACCTGCTACGCCCGCTTCGTCGAAAAGCGCGAAGCGAAGGTCATGGTTCGGGTTCGCGTCGCCGTCGTTTGACTCGCCAACGAAGACGCGTAAAGGCTCAAAGGGGCTCGAGGACGGGCTGGAGTTGGCTGAACCGGTTGGCGCTGGCCGGTATAGTCTCGGCGCGGATACGCCTCGAAGTGGGACGGCCAAGCGCGCTGAGGATGCCGCCGAAGAGCTCACGATCGATGGCGAGGTGGAGGCGACGGTGCGGAAGAAGAAGGGGAAGCGGAGGAGTATGAGGGACGCGGATCGAGGTGAGGTGGTCCGAATGACAGATTTGTCAGCGAGAACGACGTCTTTAGACATGTCGCGGAGGAAAGCGTATGATCCGGGAGGTGCGGAGGATACTGTGAGTCTGTGTCATCCAGACACGGGGCGTACTGACGCTAGCCGAACATGTTCTCGCCACGGACTTTTGGCAGGACCGCGAGCGACCGCGACGCCTTCTCACCTCCCTCCTCGTTTAAGACTCCTCCTTTACCTTCCAACGCAGAGGCGACCCCTCGACTATCGTCGTCGTCCAACGTGTCTGACCGACCGCTCCCGCCACTTCCGCCGGCCGACGACAAGGATCTACCCGCTGTGCCCCACGGAATCGTCGTCACGCCCTCCAGTCCGCGGAAACCGTCTAAACGACAGCCGATAGCCAGCAGCTCGACACTGAGACCGTCAGAAGACCGTCGTAGTCGTTCAGCATCGGGCTCGTCGCGCGATTCCTCGCAAACACGCAAGGTGCGAAGCGTGAAGAGTTTCAACCTGGGTCTGGGCGTTCCGCACGGACAGGCTGAGGACGGCCCGCCCGTACCCTCGAAAGCACAGTCCGTCTCATCGCCGCTACCATCTCGAGGACCGAGTCCTACACCCCGTATCGTCTTTGCCCAGCCACAGACGGTGGACAGAGACGGCGATGTCACCGACGGGGAAAAGGCGGAGAAGCGGGGCAGAGTCAAGAGGGCTAGGAGTCTATCTGGGTTGCTCAGCAGGCCGCCGCTTGTTGAATCGCGTCCGAATAGTCGCCCGACTACGCCTGAACCGGAGACACCCGAGGTCGCAGTCAAGGCAGCAGGTGTATTGGGCTGGCTCGGCGTGAAGAAGACGATGAAGCGAAGGACGTCCGAGACCAAGCTGAGGGCGATGGCGCTGCAGCAGCCAGCGGAGCCAAGGGATCCTTCGCCACGGCCGGATCCGCTCGACCTCAGCGGCGCGACCGGCAGCCGGGAGAGCCTCAGAAGTACAGGGACCGGCGAAGGCATGGCAATACCGCAGCGACCGGGCTACGCACCGCGCACATCGTCTGTAACAGTCGTGCCGGATAGCAACGGCCGCCGCAGAATCTTTGGCAAGCGGAGCTCCTCGCGCGGTTCGCGCGGTTCAGGCTCTTCACCTCAGCTTTCACTCGCGGACTCGCAGCCTATCCCGATTCTCGCCGGCAGTACGCGACGCACGTCTACGGCGGAGTCATCCCGATCGTCTCTGAATCTAGCTCGAGCCGAACCGTCTCCAGGACTGCAGAGCGAGGCGTGGGCTGCAAGCCCAGTCGACAACGAGGAGACGCTGTTCAGCCCGGAGAGTGGGTCGAATTGGGGCCCGGGCATGCGGCCCTGGATGGACGGTACGGAGGGACGTCGGTCGAATAGGTCGTCGGTCTCGAATCCGCTTGGATCGTTGCCGGAACAGGGCCCTTTGGCGGATGAGCAGCCGGCTGGGTGAGTCTACCTGTCTTGCGGAGACCGTGACTTACGTCAGGACGGGTAACCTCTTAACGTCTCATGCCCCTGCACAGACTGGGCGGCTCAGGTCGTGGTCCGACGCGCCGTTACCTGGACCAGCAGCACGGCCTGCCAATGGCTCGTACCCGCACTTGCCGTCCGGCAGCCCCGCGTCCATATCCGTGCATGCCAGTCCGCACCTTCCCACCCGACCGAAGCTGCCCGGAAGATCAAGTTCTGGCAACTCGGTCATCATCGGTCGAATGCGCACTGTCTTCACCAAGAGTACGTCGCGCGGTCGCAGTCAATCGCTGCTGCGCCAGCCCAGCAGCGACATCGACGAATTTGGCGCAGTGCGATCCCATGGCGAGTGGCAGACCGGCACGACCATGCGGCCGACTTCGACGGCTTCGTCTGATGCCGGGACCCATGCAGGCGTAAACAGCCCGCAGACAGCCCTACTCGGGCTGTCCAATGCGGAGAGGTCAATCTTCCTGAACGACCCGCCGGAGCGGTCGCCACGCACATCTATCGCTGCTGCATCGGTATCTTCCGTTGCGACGGGCTCAACTCGACAGTCCGCTTTAGTGGAGCCATCCAGATCACGGATCGGTCGAGCCCGCGCTTCGACTATGTTCAGCGGCTCTTCGCCTCACTTCGCGCCGCCAACTTCACCTCAGGTCTACCCGATAGCTGCGACGCCGCCTCGTCGTCGACCCAGCGTTATTCAGCGTCTGTCAAGCGGTGTCTTGCGTACAGGCACTTCGTCCCCACGCAACAATTCGCTCTTCCCCCTACCTCCCCGATCTAGCGGCTCCATGTCTTCCACCTTTACCAACCCTCTCGGACCAGATGACACGGCGAGCTCCGTCACGAGTCCACGACCGAGCGCTGGTAGCATCTCGGCGGCCATGGGCACGACGTCCCTGAAGGCCATCGCGGCGATCGATGGGGATGAAACACCCGAGCTGTGGCTCGAGCGTGTCTCGTCCAAGATAGGCCGGGGAGAGATCGCCGATGTGCTCGCGGCGAGGTGGGTCGAACCAAAGCAGCTGTGACTTTGCTGACCTGGTAGCGGGGACGAGTTCCACTCATCCGCGCTCAAGCTGTTCATGTCACGCTTCGACTTTACGCACAACGCGCTCGACGTCGCCCTCCGACGGTTGCTCATGCATATGAGCCTGCCTCGGGAAACGCAGCAGATAGACCGTATCATCGAGGCTTTTGCAGTCCGGTACGAAGAATGCGAGCCGGGTTTGTTTATCCAAAAAGGTGTGTCCTCCATTTTGGGTCGTGAATTGCCGCTGATCCTGCAGACAATACCTATGTCCTCGCCTTCTCGATGATGATGCTGCATACGGACGCTTTCAACCGGCACAATAAGAACAAAATGACCAAGACCGACTACGTGCGGAACACGCGCATGGATGGTGTCTCGCCCTTGGCCCTCGAGGTTCGTTTGCGCTACCTGGACTGACCATCCCTGACTCCAGGCCTTCTTCGACAACATCACCTTTACCCCGTTCGTCTTTATTGAAGACGAGTCCGACCTATTCCGCTCGTCGGAACCTGTCTCCGCTTCAACCTTCGCTACGACGACGACTTCGCAACTCAACACGACGCCTAAAAACGGCAGAGTGGACGTCTATCACATGATCGTCCGCGACCAGCTCAGTGCCTTACGCGTCGACATGGAAGGCGACGTCCCCGCGGAGAGCCCTTACTCGGCCGATACTCGACACCGACATCCTGCACCGCGCTTTCGTGCACGCCCGGAACTTGACCATCGTCCCGCCCAAGCGCAAGACTTCTGCTGCTGGCTTGCTCGGAACGACACCGTCCAAGTCTTCGAGCGTGCTCGAGCAGGAGGTTGTGCTGAAAGTGACCAAAGTCGGCCTTCTCTCTCGCCGAGGTGAGCTGCTCAGCGCTGGTAGAAACCACAGTTAACGTGCAGACGAAAGCGGGGAAGGCAACAAAAAGTCACGCAAATGGAAGTCATGGAGCGTAATCTTGACTAGCTCTCAGCTGCTCTTTTTCAAGGATCCGGTTTGGGCTCTGACCCTCTTGGAGAGGATAAACAATCCTGGGGTGGATCAGCAATCCGGCCAACCACTACTGCCGCGGATGGCCAACTTCAAGCCGGACGAAGTCTTTCCCGTGAGGGACTGCGTAGCGGTGTATGACGAGTCGTACACGCAGGTACGTGACGCTTCATGAGCCATCGAATCGTCGGATGACGCGCAGTATCCCCACACGTTCCGCTTCGTCATGCCGTCCCACCGGCAGTATTCGTTGCAAGCGGCAGACGAGCACGAGATGAACGAGTGGATCACTCTCATCAACTACGCCACGGCGTTCAAGACTTCGGGAGTGCGCATGCGCGGGATGGCAATGGGCAAGGATCGGGCGGTGTTGGCTGGAGCAGCGGCTGCTGCGTCGCACAAGCGAGAGTTGGAGGCCATCCCCAAGCAGCAGAGTTTGCCCAAAACACCTAGGAAGACTGTCTTTGGCGAAGCCGAGGACGATCATACTGTCCCGGCTGTTCGGCCATCCGTCACCCCCAAGAAGGCAGCTGTCGTAGGTGTGGATGAGGCGAATGACGTTGTCAATGAGGGAGAGCGGCTCGAAGAGGTCTTCGACGTTGTCAAGGCGGAACTGGCGGCAGGAAGGGGAGGAGCGGCAAGCCGAGCAAGCACCTCGAACGGCACTGCCGCGTCGCAACGCTCGGCTCGGGTCTCAGCTGACCACGCACCATCCCGCGCGGACAACATACAAGTGCGTTAGCCCGTGTCCATACGTTTTGCACTGACATTGCAGGCCCAGCTCAAATTCTTTGAGAACAAAGCACAGGCCGCCAAAGATGCGCTTGCGGCGAATCTCCGCACCGCCCGGAACCTTGCCATCCTGACGCCCTTCCAGAAGGCAACGCGCGATCGTATTTCAAGCGCGATTCCCTCTCTCGCCAGCAAGATTCGGCACATCCGCCTCGACATCGCCAAGTTCGAGATTTGGATCGATATCCTACGACGAGATGTGGTGTACGAACAGCGCGAGATGGCTCGACTACGGCATGTCGCGTTGCAAGCCGCTGCGAAGTCGCTTCGCGATCCGCTCGGAGTCCATGCCGTGGTGCGAGATGTGCACGCCAGCGAGGAGCCGGCGGTGCCTGTACTGGCACTGCCGGATGACACGGACGGCGACCACGACCACCACCACGAGGGAGCGCGGAGGGGAAGCGACGATAGTGGTGGCAGTGGAACTCGAAATGGTGATCAGCTAGGGCGGTCCCCAGGGGAACTGCCCGTGGTCATACGCCGGTCTAGCGACGAACCCATTCGGCAAAACCGCCCTGCACCTTCTCGGCAGACGTCCACCGCGTCTTATCGGAGCTCTGCATCGGCAGACGGGATTCGGCGGAACTCTTCGGATCTGCTTTCGGTCCGGGATGCATTTAGACCCGATACCCCAGGGGACGAGGCTGAGGCGAGTGGGACGGGTCGATCGACGCCGGTGCTGTTCCAGCTGTCGGATGTGGAAGACGGAGCAGACGACCAACAGACGGTGCAGGGACACGGGCCCGTCAATGGCCCCGCTCCCTCTGCCTCTGACCTGGGGAGGCGGAATGGGTTCGGCAACAAGCTCGGACACGGTCGAGTTGCGCCGTCGAGCAGAGGAAACGGCGTGGATGGTCAGAAGAACGATGAAGAGGCCGAGGAGTGGATGATGACTCGCGCGGCGAGGAGGGTGTCGTTGGCGAATATACCGGACTTGCAGCGCTTGCAGCTGGTCAACTCGCGAGATGGGAGCAAGGGTCGGAGATCTGCTTCGACTTCGACGGCCCAAGCATGAGGGCGAACATATCAACCCGGAGGGAGAGGGGGAACGGGGGAGGTTCTTAGGACCCAAACGTCATACACTCGCTTAACAACGGGAGGTGCCAATGCGGACCCTCAAACTAAGTGCCTATTGTATTGCTTTATTTGTAGATCCATGATATGACGAGAAGTGGCTGTGCTAAGTGCTACACGTCCCGGCGCTTGGCCTGCCTTGAGGACAAAGAGATGCATTAGGGGATTCGAACCCGATCTGACGTGTATGGACGGAGGGGCCACAGGAAGGAAGCGGCCACGAGAACGCAGAACATGCTGCGGTGACACTGAAGTACGCCATCCAAGGATCAGTGCTCTCCTTCTCCCCCGTAGGGGCGGGTTGAGACCCTGGAGTCCTGGTACCCGGCCCTGGTGTTGGTTTGGGGCTGTGTGGTCGTCTTGTTGGAAGCGACGTGGTACCCAGACTCATCCCACGGACCGTCAAGACCGATCGTGCCTTCCACGATGTGCGGAATCAAGTTCTGGCGATGTTTGGAGATGCGGTCCACGGTGTCCAGCGCATCGCGCTCTCGGGACAACCGGAGGTACTCCTCGAGTACAAGGTTCTGCCGTTCGAGCAACTCGACACGGTCCTCAAGTTGAGCGTTTGCTGCCTGGCTTGTGGCAAGGCGACGCCCGTAGGAAGCTGCTCGCTCTTCGCTGTTCCTCATTGCGTGTCCGCAACTGGTGAGCCGCTCTGACATTTCCCTCCCGGCTTTGTCGAGCAACTCTGCTGTCCTTTGCTCGGACATTCGCAGGCTGTCCTCGAGATAAGCTGTGCGAGCTGTGCTGCCCGCTGGGGCGATCTCGATGCCGAAAATTTCCAAGTCCCTGTTGACTGGGCCGAGAGCGAGTGAGAGGTCCGTGGCAGAATTCAGAGAGAGTAAAGTGCAGTAGACATCTCCCAGAGCTTGCCTCAGTCGCTTTCCATGAGCTTGGATAGAGGGCACGTCTGGGCTGGCTCGGGCGGTAGCTTCGCCTTGACCGTCCACGCCGACCAACGAAGGTGGGGTCAGAGGATCAGACTCAAATTGAGAGGATCCGGTGTTGCTCGCAGTTCTGTGTGGCAGTGAAGCACTGAATGCTTCCTGATGCCCATGTTGTTGGGAGCTGTGATGGGTGGGCACAGAGGTGGAAGGGGCTTGGCTCCCCCATTCGCCATGGGACGAGTATCCAGACATATAGGGTGCGGCGAAGTTGTTCATCGTGTGCGAGTGCGGTGACTGAGGGGAATTGAGGGAGGGAGGGGGAGCGAGAACGACGCTGCCTCAATATCCCCCAGAGGCGCTCCTGGTGGAATGCAGTCGGAAAGGAGCAGGAGGAGGACTAAGCAAAAAGGAGCTTGCACTGTGCGATGTAGCGTGTTTGACATACGCCGATGAACCGCCTCTCCTTTAGTTCGGGGCCTTCGAGCAATCTACCCCCCTCGACGGCCAGGCCAGGCTCAGTTTGGAGACCGGGGCAGGCCTGCGCTTTCAGACGCGTAGGAGAACGGCGCGGGCCAAGCCTTCGAGAGCCCGGGCGAACGCCGAGCGATAGCAAGGCCTTCCAGTCATCTTGGGGTCTGACACCTGCGCCTCACGGGCCTGTCTCTTGCCTCTAGAGATGAGGCTACGCGTCCGGAGTCCGACGAACGGAGAGTCTATCACCCCTCGCAAGAACCTTTGAAGCATGGTCACCTGCCCGGCCGCTGCAGTCTCACACACGTGTGCATACATGAAAGTCCCGCTCGGTATAGGTTGCGGCTATAATCAACGAAGGGCCTCTGATATCACAGCAAACTGTGCATTGCGGATTTAGAAAGATAAGATGATATCAAACGGACTTTCAGCCATCACAGATACATGCTGCAGAAGGGCCTCACTGACTGCGGCGGCTCGTCAAGAAAGATATCACTGGGACTTGACCCAAGGCCGTCGGTTCATGGGAATCTCTCGATCTCTGACCACAAGGTCGTCCACATGCTTCAAGACGCTGTCAAACCGGTTGTCCAATACGAGGGACCCATCGGATACGCAAAGTATGGCCTTCTCCAAGTGTTCGCTGAGCGTCAGCCGAGCGGACCACAGTTGCATTGCTCGTGCAGCTCTCTCGCCCGTCTCCATGGAGGCGACTTCCAGCATGTCCCTCTGGCAAATTAGAAACAGGGCAAGGTCCGTCATGCTCTGCAGACCAATGTCCAGGTTTGTGAGTGTCTTAGACATCTCGTTGTGTCGTTCGGTGAGATCGTCCACTGCTTTCTTGCCCTCTTCCAGCATCTCCCGGGTTCTGAGGAGCTCAAGCTCGAGGCGCGCCCTCGTTCCGGCGGGATGGATCTCGATATCCGAAACCTCGTGTCCGTGGGTGATGCCT
>Ga0308169_10006179_pt1 | contig 10639 bp, 10 predicted proteins | sample PhyBR1_2_FD_202139 | JGI IMG/M metagenome (GOLD analysis project Ga0308169, IMG submission 202139) | Phyllosphere microbial communities from UC Gill Tract Community Farm, Albany, California, United States - DLSLSB.R1 | ecosystem: Host-associated > Plants > Phyllosphere > Unclassified | place... | reverse complement strand
TCGATGGCCTCGAGGTCACCATCGTCGGCTCGATGTCGGACGCGTTGCGCCCCCACGACACCGGGCTGGGCATGACGGGCTGGGACATCGGCTTCGCCGGCTCCTCGTACGTCGCCGGTGCGTGTGTGGGTGCGCTCTTCTTCGGCCAGCTCACCGATCGGTTCGGCCGCAAGAAGCTCTTCCTGCTGACGCTCGGCGTCTACACCGTCGCCACCGTCCTGACGGCGTTCTCGATGAACCCGGCGTGGTACTTCGCGGCCCGGTTCTTCACCGGCACCGGCATCGGTGGCGAGTACGCGGCGATCAACTCCGCCATCGACGAGCTCATCCCCGCCGCCTACCGCGGCCGGGTCGACGTCGCGATCAACGGCTCCTTCTGGGTGGGTGCGGCAGCCGGCTCGCTGCTCACCATCCCGCTGCTCAACCCCTCGATCGTGGACGCGAGCATCGGCTGGCGCCTCGCCTTCGGCCTGGGGGCCGTGCTCGCCGTCGGCATCCTGATCGTGCGACGCAACGTGCCCGAGTCGCCGCGCTGGCTGTTCATCCACGGCCGCGACGAGGAGGCCGAGGAGATCGTCCGCGACGTGGAGCGCACGGTGCGCGACGAGACGGGCAGCGAGCTGGGCGAGGTGGGGGAGTCCATCACCATCCGACAGCGACGCAGCATCGGATTCGGCACCATCGCCCACACCGTGATCAAGCGCTACCCGCGCCGTACCGTGCTCTGCTTCAGCCTCTTCGTCGGCCAGGCGTTCCTCTACAACGCCTTCTTCTTCACCTACGGCGACACCCTCTCGACCTTCTTCGGGGTAGGGCAGACGGGCTGGTACCTCGCGATCTTCGCGGTCAGCAACTTCGCCGGCGCCCTTCTGCTCAGCCCGTTGTTCGATCGGATCGGACGCGTGCCGATGATCACGGCGACGTACGTCACCTCCGGGATCCTGCTCGCGGTGGCCGGTCTGATCCTCGGTCACCTCGACGCCGTCACCCTCACCCTGATGGGCGCGGTCATCTTCTTCCTCGCCTCCGCGGGAGCGAGCGCGGCGTACCTGACGGCCAGCGAGGTCTTCCCGATGGAGACCCGCGCGCTGTGCATCGCGTTCTTCTACGCGGTCGGCACCGCGGCCGGCGGGATCAGCGGCCCTCTTCTCTTCGGCTGGCTGATCGACCGGGCCCACGCCGACAAGGACGTCACCGAGATCGCCATCGGCTACTTCATCGGTGCGGTCCTCATGGTCGGCGGCGGGCTCGTGGAGGCGTTCCTGGGCGTCAAGGCCGAGGGCCGGTCGCTGGAGAGCATCGCCCAGCCGCTCACCGCCGACGACGACGCCGGGCACAATGGGGGCCATGAAGAGCAGCAGGCTTGAGGCGTTCAGCGACGGCGTCCTGGCCATCATCATCACGATCATGGTCCTGGAGCTGCACCAGCCTCACGGCGAGACGTTCAGCTCGCTCTGGGACGACGCACACCTCAGCCTGCTGACGTACCTGCTGAGTTTCGTCTACGTCGGCATCTACTGGAGCAACCACCACCACCTCTTCCAGGTGGTGCCCCATGTCGACGGTGCCGTGCTCTGGGCGAACCTGCACCTGCTCTTCTGGCTCTCGCTCTACCCGTTCACCACCGGCTGGATGGATGAGACGGCGCTCGCCCGGACGCCGACGATCGTCTTCGGCGTCAACCTCATCGGCGCGGCGATCGCGTACTGGCTGCTGGTCACGACGATCCGGCGACTGCCGACCAGCGGGCACTTCGACGAGGTGTTCGGGGCCGACTGGAAAGGCCGGCTCTCGATCGTCTTCTACGCGGTCGGCATCGGGCTGTGCTTCGTCGAGCCCTGGCTCGGTGTCCTGCCGTACGTGGCGGTGGCGCTGATGTGGCTGATCCCGGACCGGCGCGTGGAGCGCTGGCTCCAGGAGCGCGACCAGGTGCCCACCGTCGCGCCGTAGACTCCCGGCCATGCGTGGAGCCCTCATCGCCGAGATCGGCGCCCCCGAGCTGTGACGGCACTGCACACCCTCCAGTACGGCGAAGGCAGCGGTTCCGTGGTCTTCCTGCACGGCCTCTTCGGCCAGGGACGCAACTGGAACACCATCGGCAAGGCACTCGCGCCGACCCACCGCATCACCCTGGTCGATCTGCCCAACCACGGTCGCTCCGCCTGGACCGATCGGGTGGACTACGTCCAGATGGCCGACATCGTCGCGACCGAGGTGCTCGCACCGCTGGCCGGGACGGGTCCGGTGGCGCTGGTGGGTCACTCCATGGGCGGCAAGGTCGCGATGATGGCGGCGCTGCGCCACCCCGAGCTGGTCGAGCGGCTCGTCGTGGCCGACATGGCCCCGGTCTCCTACGCCACAGCCCGCGAGTTCACCGGCTACATCACTGCGATGCACGCGCTCGACCTCGACCGGCTCGCGAGCCGCGAGGCCGCGGACGCTGCGCTGGTCGAGGCTGTGCCGAGCGCCTCGGTGCGCGCCTTCCTGCTGCAGAACCTGCGCCGCGACGGCGAGGTGTGGCGCTGGCAGCCGAACCTCGAGGTCCTCGCCCGCGATGCGGCGAAGCTGTCCGACTGGCCGGCCGACGCGGTCGCCGGTCTGCCCCCGTACGACGGGCCGGTGCTGTGGGTCGCCGGCTCGGAGTCGGCGTACATCACCCCCGCGTACGACGCCGCGATGACGTCTCTCTTCCCGCGCAAGCGGCTGGTCACGATCAAGGGCGCCGGGCACTGGCTGCACTCGGAGAAGCCGGAGATCTTCACCGAGGCGCTGCGCCGCTTCCTCGTGGGCTGAGAATTCCGCTGGCCTGAGTGCAACGAACCCTCGCGCCCGGGCGTGAGTCGTGCATGGATGTACGGGTGAGCGATCGGCCCCGTCCCGTCGCCCCGCCGTCGTTCGACGACTGGGTGGCAGTGCGGGGCGCGTCGCTGCTCCGGTTCGCCTACCTGCTCACCGGCAGCCAGAGCGAGGCCGAGGATGCGGTCCAGGGTGCACTGGAGCGCGCCCTCGCGTCCTGGCCGCGGGTGTCGCGGACCGAGGACCCGGAGACGTACGTGCGCCGCATGATCGTCAATCAGCACATCTCGCTGTGGCGACGGTGGCGACGCCGGGTGATCCCGGTGGTCGAGGTGTGGGGCACGACGCCCGACCCGGCCGATGAGGTAGCCGGCCGGGAGGTCGTGCGGAACCTGTGTGCCGACCTGCCGCCCGCCCAGCGCGCTGCCGTGGTGCTGCGCTTCTACCAGGACATGGACTACCGCGAGATCGGGGTCCTCCTGGGTTGCGCGGAGGCGACCGCCCGCTCGCACGTGCATCGCGCGCTGCAGGCCCTGCGGCGCGAGCTGGCCGAGGAGGAACGTGATGACTGACCTGGAGCAGACCCTGCGCAAGCAGCTGGCGCTGCTGGCCGACGAGGTCGCGACCGGCACGCCGCTGGCCCAGCGCACACGCGCGGCCCGGCGGCGCCGTACCCGCGCGCGGTTGGGCGCAGCGGCGGTCGCCGTGCTCGTCGTGGCCGGTGCCGGCGCGGTGACGGCCCTGCGTCCGGCAGGAAGCGACGCGCCGCCGAGTCCGCGCGGTGCGACTCCGGCCGCGAGCGCCTCGGACGAGGCGCCCGCGGTGCGGGGCGGCTATCGCCTCGAGGTGTGGCGCGACCTGGGCGTGTACGTGCCGGCGACCTGGGGCTGGGGCGGCGCCCCGCGCGCGTGCGGTGTGTTTCCGACCCGGGGTGCGGACGGGCACAGCCTCGATGGGGCCGACACCGTGTCCGGATACGTCGGGCGGCCGGTGGCCCAGGTCCCTCGTTGCCCGAAGCGCGGGAACGGCGCGCCGACCGTCCCGTACGTGTGGCTCGGCGCCCATGTGCCCGTCGGCACGGTCGACCTCGGCGATGGCTGGGTGCAGCAGACCCGGTCGATCGGCGGCATGACGGTGACCGTCGGCAGCCGAGATGCGCACCTTCGCCGGAGCATCCTCTCGTCGGCGGCGGTCATCCCCACGGGGCCGTGCAGCACGACGCTCGCCTCACCGCCGACCGCGGACGAGGTATCGACGGGGGAGTCGAGCGGCGGGGCCTTCGTGCCCGAGAGGATGACGGTCTGCGCGTACCGCCCGACCGGGTCGGGCTACCAGCTCGTCTACCGCCAGGACCTCGATGCCGGCCCGGCCAAGGACCTGGTCGCGGGTGTCGACGCGGCGCCGCCGGCGGGGGAGTTCAGCTGCGTCGGCGCCACCGGCGGGGAGTGGGCACTCCTGCATCTTCCCCGTCAGGGTGGCGGCAGCCGCGACTACGTCGTCGACCTGTCCTGCCCGAGCATCACGGACAGCACCGGGGTGCAGCACCTGCTCACCCCGGAGGACGTCAGGCCCTGGGCGGTCGACGGCATCAACGCCGTCCTGGACGGCAGCCCGCTCATCGCCGTCCCCGGAGTGCTGATCGGCGGTTGAGCGCTACTCGGTCGCGGCCAGCCGGGCGCGATAGGCCGCGACCGCGTTGCGGTTGCCGCAGGCGACCGAGCAGAACCGCTTGGACCGGTTGCGCGACAGGTCGAGGACGACACCCTCACAGGTGTCGTCGGCGCACGTGCTGAGCCGATCGTGCTCGTCGGCGCGGATGACGTCGATCATCGCCATCGCCGTCTCGACGCGGATCCGGGTCGCCAGGGGCGCGTCGTTGCCGACGGCGTGGATGTGCCAGTCGAGGGGCTCGTGCCGGATCAGCTGCGGCACCGCCTTCTCCTCGCTGAGGATCGCATTGACCCGTACGACCGCCTCGTCGCGATCGCTGAGCAGGAGCGCTCGTAGCTCGGGGCGCAGGGCGCGGACCTCGTTCAGCTCGGCCCGGGTGCGGTCATGGCGTCCGGTGTACCCGAAGCGCTCGAAGAACGCGTCGAGCTCCGCGATCGTCGTCATGGTCTCGGGCGGCTCGGCGCTGTTCGCCAGCGCGACGGCGGCGAGCAGCGACTCTTCGGTGTCATGAGCGAAAACCACATTGACAGATTACCGAACCGATCCTTAGTGTCATGAGCTATGGACGCTTACACCAATGACACGACGGTGCTGCCGCGGGCCGAGCGGGTCGGCTCCGGGCTCTTGCTCGCCGTCCTGTCCGCGGTCAGCTTCAGCCTCTCGGGCTCGATCGCGTCCAGCCTCTTCGCGATCGGCTGGACCCCCGGCTCGGTGGTCCTGCTGCGGGTGGCGCTGGCCGCGGTCGTGCTGGCGCCCTTCGGTCTGCGTGCGTTGCGCGGGCATCTCCGGACCTCGCCGCGCGGCACGTTGCGTCGCGAGCTGCCGACGGTGGTGGTCTACGGGTTACTCGCCGTCGGCGCGGCGCAGTTCTGCTACTTCTCCGCCGTCCAGCACATGGAGGTCGGCCCGGCGATCCTGATCGAGTACACCTCGCCGGCGGCCGTGGTGATCTGGCTCTGGCTGCGCCACGGTCAGCGGCCCGTGCCGCTCACGGTCCTCGGCGCCGTGATCGCGGCCGCTGGCCTGGTCCTGGTGCTCGACCTGGTGGGCGGGGGAGTCGGCCTCAGCCTGGCCGGCGTGCTGTGGGCCCTCGGTGCGATGATCGGCGCCTCGGTCTACTTCGTGCTCAACGCCGAGGGCGGCATCGACGTGCCGCCGATCGCGCTCGCCTGGCTCGGGCTGGTCGTCGGCACGGTGGCGCTCGCCCTGCTCGGCATCACCCACCTCATGCCGCTCGGGGCCTCGCGCGGCACCGTCGAGCTCGCGCACGCCGACCTGCCGTGGTGGGTCGCGGTGCTGGTGCTCGGCATCGTGACCGCCGCGCTGGCCTACGCCAGCGGCATCGTGGCCGGGCGGCTGCTCGGTGCCCGGCTCGCCAGCTTCGTGGCGCTGCTCGAGGTCGTCTCCAGCGTGGTCTTCGCCTGGCTGCTGCTCGACGAGCTGCCGAACGGTGTGCAGATCCTCGGCGGCCTGCTGATCCTCGCCGGCGTGGTCGCGGTCAAGCTCGGCGAGCCGGAGGCCGAGGCGACGCCCGGAGCAGGTCTGCCCGCCTCCGACTCCCTAGCGCTCGTCCTGGGCCTTCACGAAGACCTCCCGCACCAGCATCAGCACGGCGGCGGCGGTCGGGATGGCGAGCAGGGCTCCGACCACACCCATCAAGGACGCGCCCACGAGCGCGGCGATGACCGTCAGGACGCCGGGGATCTCCACCGAGCGTGACATCACGCGGGGGTAGATGACGTAGTTCTCGAACTGCTGGTAGGCGACATACCAGATGGCTGCGATGACCGCGGTCTGCACCGAGTTCGACAGGCAGATGGCCGTCACGATCACCGCGCCGATGGTAGCGCCGATCATCGGGATCACGTCGGTCACCATCACCACGAAAGCCAGCGCCACGGCGTAACGTCCCATCCCGATGCTGAAGAGCAGGATCAGGGAGGTGAGGCCGGCGCAGACGGCGATGATGAAGGCGCCGGAGACGTAGCCGCCGATCCCCTCGATGATCCGATCGCCGAGCTTGCTGACGCGCTCGCGGCGCGAGCCCGGCGCGAGGCTGTACGCCGCCTTCTTGAGGCTCTCGAAGGAGCCCAGGAAGTAGAGCGTCAGCACGATGATGATGAAGCTGTTGAAGAAGGCGTTGAGCACGGCGAGTCCGGCACCCAGCACGCCGCCGAAGACGCGGCTGGCGAAGTTCCCGTTGGTGACGAAGGACTGCAAGTGCTCGATGAAGCCGTACTGCTCGTCCAGGTCGCGCACGCGCCTGTTGTTCTGCAGGCGGTCGAGCCAATCGGGTGCGTTGCTGCCGATCGCCCGTACCTGATCCGCGATGACCGGCACCAGCGCGAAGACGAACAGCGCGATGAAGCCGACGACTCCCACGATGACGATGACGACGGCGAGCGAGCGACGCATGCCGCGGCGCTCGAGCCAGCGCACCAACGGGTCCAGGCCGGCCGCGATGAAGAGCGAGACGACGATCAGGACCAGGGTCCCGCCCAGGGACAGGAAGATCCGGCTCGCGGCATAGGCGGTGAGCAGTCCGAAGCCACCGAGGAGCCCGACCATGAAGGGCGCCTTGCGGTCGAAGGGCCTGCCGCGGCGGCCCAGCGGGGGCTCGGTCTCAGGCTGATCGGTGTCGGGTTGCTCGGTCTGTGCTTGCTCGGCCTCGGGCTGCACGTCTGCAGCCGTCGTCTCGTCGCTCACTCAGCGTCCTTCTCGGACTCCTCGTCCTTGCCGAGGCCGGCGAGGAGGTTGCTCAGCGGGGCGAGCTGGGCGGTGATCGCGTCGCGACGCTTGGACAGGCGCTCGACCTCGGCGCGGATCGCGGCCAGGCCGCGCTCGGCCTCGGCGTGACCGGCCGAGGCCAGCGTCTCGGCCTGCGAGCGGGCGCTGGTGAGCAGGTGCTCGGCCTCGCGCTTGGCGCGGGTGATCAACCCCTCGGCGTCGGCCTCGGCCTGCGCACGCTGGGCGGCGATCTGAGCGGCGGCCTGGCGAGCACGCTCCTCGGCCGCGGAGGCGCGCGACTCGGCCTCCTCGACCAGGCGGCGAGTCTCGGCCATCGAGCTGTTGTGGTGGTCGGTCGCCTCGCGGGCGAGCCGTTCCTTCTCCACGGCCAGCATCCTGCGGGCCTCCTGCACCTCGCGGTCCGCGCCGGCGCGGGCCTGCTCGACCTCGCGCTGGGTGGCGGCGCGCAGCTCGGTGGTCTCCTGCTGCGCGGCGAGGCGCAGCTGGTCGGCCTCCCGCTTGGCGGACGCGAGGAGGTCCTCGGACTCGCTGCGGGCCAGCGCACGCTCCTGCTCGGCCTGGGTGGTCACCCGGGCGCGGTGGTCGTCCATCTCCTGATAGTGCGCTTTGCGCAGCTCGTCGACCTCGCGCTGGGCATCGTTCCTGATCGCGGCGGCGTCGCGCGCGGCCTGGTTCTTGATCTCGTTCGCCTCGCGCTCGGCGGCGTCCTTGATCTCGGCGGCCTCCTCCTCGGCCAGACGCAGCATCGCCTCGGCGCGCCCACCCAGGCCGGCGTACGAGGGGTTGGCGGACTCCGCGAGCTGCTCGCGCAGCGCGGCGATCTCCTTCTCGAGCTCGCCGGCGCGCTGCTGCGCGCTCTGGGCGGCGCTGTGCGCGGCGCCGTGCGCGGCCGTCAGCTGCTGGATGCGGGAGTCGACGGCGGCGGGGTCGTAACCGCCGCGGCGCACCAGCGGGAGAGGCGCCGACGCCACACCGGGAACGGTGGGCGTCGACGGGCGCTGCGGCGGCGTCGCCGGGGCGGTGCCGCTGGAAGCGGGACGGTTCGCGGGCGCGCTGGCCGCGGGCGAGGAGGTCACCCGGGGCATCACCTGGGTGCGGTCGCTCGCGTTGGCGGCCTTCGGCGCGGGGGCCTTGTCGGGGGAGGACTCCTGCGGGGCGGCCTGGCCGGTGGGGGCCGGCGTGCTCGGCTTCGCGCCGCCCGCGGCAGTGCCCTTCTCGGCAGCCGCCTTGGGCTCGTCGTCGAAGATAGAAAGGCCCTGATCGCTCATGGTCGGCGTTACCTCTTCCGGTGCGGTGGGGGACAACTGGGTCCAAGGGTCCCACATCGATGGGCACCGAACGACGAGGGCCGTCCCGGGGATTTCCCCCGGGACGGCCCTCGTCGGACTGGACGATCGACCAGTCCGTGACGCTCAGATGCCGCGGAACAGGTTGATCTTGTCGAGGTGCTTCTCGCGCAGCTCCGGGTTGCGGACGCCGAGGCCCTCCTCGGGGGCCAGGCAGAGCACGCCGACCTTGCCCTGGTGCTTGTTGTGGTGCACGTCGAGGGCGGCCTGGCCGGTCTCCTCGAGCTTGTAGGTCCGCGACAGGGTCGGGTGGATCTTGCCCTGCGCGATGAGGCGGTTGGCCTCCCACGACTCGCGGTAGTTGGCGAAGTGGCTCGAGATGATCTTCTTGAGGTTCATCCACAGGTAGCGGTTGTCGTACTCGTGCATGTAGCCCGAGGTCGAGGCGCAGGTGGTGATGGTGCCGCCCTTGCGGGTCACGAAGACCGAGGCGCCGAAGGTCTCGCGGCCCGGGTGTTCGAACACGATGTCGATGTCCTCGCCGCCGGTGAGCTCGCGGATGGCGGCGCCGAAGCGCTTCCACTCCTTCGGGTTCTGCTGGGTGCCCTCGTCGTTCCAGAACTTCGGAGCGAGCTCGGAGCGGTTGATCACCATCTCGGCGCCCATGTTGCGCACGATCTGGGCCTTCTCCTCGTTGGAGACGACACAGATCGGGTTCGCGCCGCCGTTGAGGGCGTACTGGGTGGCGAAGCCACCGAGACCGCCCGAGGCGCCCCAGATGAGGACGTTGTCGCCCTGCTTCATGTTGCCGCCGTTGGCGGAGACCAGCTGGCGGTAGGCGGTGCAGTTGACCAGGCCCGGGGAGGCGGCCTCCTCCCAGGTGAGGTGCTCCGGCTTCGGCATGAGCTGGTTGGCCTTGACCATCGCGACGTCGGCGAGGCCGCCGAAGTTGGTCTCGAAGCCCCAGATGCGCTGCGAGGGATCCATCATCGTGTCGTTGTGGCCGTCGGGGGCCTCGAGCTCGACGGAGAGGCAGTGCGCGACCACGCGGTCGCCGGCCTTCCACTTGGTCACGCCGGGCCCGACGGCCAGCACGACGCCGGACAGGTCGGAGCCGACGATGTGGTACGGCAGGTTGTGCCGGGCGCCGAGGTCGGACTCGCGGCCGTAGCGCTCGAGGAACCCGAACGTCGAGACGGGCTCGAAGATGGAGGTCCAGACGGTGTTGTAGTTGATCGCCGAGGCCATCACCGCGACGATCGCCTCGCCCGGGCCGAGCTCGGGCAGCGGCACCTCGTCGACGTGCAGCGACTTGCGCGGGTCCTTGTCCCTCGAGGCGACCCCCTCGAACATGTCGACCTCGTCCTTGTGGACGGTGACGGCGCGGTAGGACTCGGGAAGGGCGAGGTTGGCGAAGTCCTCCGGGGAGGACGCGTCGCTCTGGATCGCTTCGAGGATGTGCTGCACAACGGCTCCTGGAGTGTCAGAGGCGGGGCTGGTCTGGGCGTAGATTACTGATGAGTAACACGCCTGGGTAGGACGTGTGACCTAAGGCTCAGTGGCTGCTGTCCGCGGCGGGCTCGACGAGCTCGAGGAGCACGCCACCGGCGTCCTTGGGGTGGACGAAGTTGATCCGGCTGTCGGAGGTACCCCGCCGGGGCGCGTCGTACAGCAGGCGCAGGCCACGGTCCTTGAGGTGGGCCATCGCAGCCTCGACATCGGTGACGCGCAGCGCGAGTTGCTGCAGGCCGGGGCCGTTGCGGCCGATGAACTTCGCGATCGTCGACTCCTCGTTCAGCGGCGCCAGCAGTTGGATGGCGCTCGGGTTGCCGCCGGCGATCTCGGTGCCGGGGTAGCCGACCATGGCCTCGCGCACGCCCTGCTCCTCGTTGGTCTCGGCATGGAACAGCGTCATCCCGTAGTTCTTCTCGTAGAAGTCGATCGCCTCGTCGAGGTCCGGCACGGCGATGCCGACGTGGTCGATGGCGATGAACAGCTCCGCAGGGATCAGATCAGTCATGGGGCCACTCTGGTCCACGCCCTGTGGGCGAGGGAAGATGTGTGAGCATGGGCACATCCGTCGACGGGCTCGACCCCTCCCCAGGACTTCTACTCGTCGGTAATGTCGGAGCCCACTG
>Ga0308169_10006178_pt1 | contig 10642 bp, 13 predicted proteins | sample PhyBR1_2_FD_202139 | JGI IMG/M metagenome (GOLD analysis project Ga0308169, IMG submission 202139) | Phyllosphere microbial communities from UC Gill Tract Community Farm, Albany, California, United States - DLSLSB.R1 | ecosystem: Host-associated > Plants > Phyllosphere > Unclassified | place... | reverse complement strand
GGACGAGCAAAACAGCAAGCACCTCACCGTCAGTGTGGTTCGGGACAGGCTCTTGGCGCTCGTCGACCCGACGGCGACCGACATCAGCGACTGCCGTCCCATGACCGCGTCCGAGGTCTTACACGCGGCGGGTTTCGAGCATTCCAATAACGGGCAGGCACGCGAGGCCGGTGCACTGCTTCGTAATTGGTTCGGAGAGCCGCGGCGGATACAGGGTCGGGACAAATGGCGCGTCGCCTTGCGTCCCGAGGCTCGAACTTTCGACGTTCCACCCGCCGCCCAACCAGAACCTCAAAAGTCTAAATTTGACTGATTAGGTGGGGGGGAGGGGTAGCAATTCTAAAAAGCCCTGGGACAGCTCAATCGGCCTGGGGCTGACTCGAACGTTGTCCGCCCTGCCGCCCCTCCCCCCACCACCGCCCCATGCGTGCGCCAACCGCTTGGAATGTCTCGCGTTGTCCCGGTTCCACCTCGCGGCTTCGCTCTCCGCTGGCTGAAGGTTTGTGTACGGTCTCATGGGTCTCAGTTCGATGCCCGTGCGCAACCGCGTTCGGGGCGGTCCGACCACTCTGTTCGACCACGCCCACCCTTCATCAGAACACGATTTGCCTGAGCTCACGGCGCCGACCGGCCGGCCCGTGCCCTCAACCCCCACCCAGCGACCGCGCGCCCTCCGGGACTCCGCGTGAACGCGCTCAACCAAGGTATTTTCTAATGGCTAAGGCTAAATTGTCCGCTGCCTTCGCGCTCACTGCTCAATGTGAGCCCGGCCGCAAGAAGCAAGATTATTACGATGACGGAACGACATGTATTGGGCTAGTTCTCGAAGTTCGCTCGTCCGGGGGCAAAACCTGGCATCTGCGATTTGAGAACGCTCAAGGTCGCCAGTGCCAGGTGAAGCTCGCGAAGCTTGAAGACGCGACTTTCGACCAAGTTCGCCGCAAGGCACGGCAGCTTCGTTCCGAGGTCACGTTGGGCGGTGATCCGGCGGCCACGAAGGCCGCGATCAAAGCGATACCGCAGTACGCAGAGTTGGCGACCCAACACCTCGCGGACGCCAAGCTACACCAGCGCTCGTACGACACGACCGAGGGTTACATGCGGCTGCACATACTGCCGAAGTGGGGCAAAATCCGCCTGACCGAAATCGACGGCCGCGCGGTAGCTCATTGGCTGGCGGACAAGCGGGCGGAAGGGTTGGCGCCCGCGACCGTCGTCAAGATCAAGGCGATCTTCGGTAGGTCGTTCGAGCTGGGCGCGAGATGGAGTGTTCCGGGATGCGAGCGGAACCCGGTCCGGGGCATTCAGAGCAAGCCGCTAAACAACGCGCGCGAGCGGTATCTGTCGTCCGCCGAAGCGACACGCCTTCTCGCCGCGGCGGAGACGTCCCGCAACCCGCAACTCGCGGCTGTGGTCGGCTTACTCCTGCTGACCGGAATGCGGGTGTCGGAACTCCTGTCGACTCGCTGGGAGCACGTGGACGTCGAACGGCGCACACTGCACGTGCCGACATCGAAGACCGGCCGCTCACGCTATGTTCCAATGGCGCGGGCGGCTGTGGACATCATCGAGCGACTGCCGAAGGCGGAAGGGGCGGTGTTCCTGTTCCCCAGCCCAAAGGACCCGAAGAGGCATTTGACGACAATCAAGCACGGATGGCAGACCGCCCGCGACATCGCGTCGCTGCCGGGGCTGCGGATCCATGATCTCCGCCACAGCGCCGCCAGCTTCATGGTCAACTCCGGCGTCGATCTGTTCGCGGTCGGCAAGGTCCTTGGACACGCCAATGTGGCTTCGTCTAGCCGCTATGCGCATCTTAGCCAGGACACGCTCATCGCCGCGGTCGAGGCGGGCGCCGCAAAGCAAGCGCAACCGACCTGATCAACTCTCTCCCCATCCGCTCGCTGACTCCGGTCGGTGGGCGGATGGGGTGTCCTTTAACGTCTATTTTTTTTTGGCCGCCTTGTGACGGCTCAACGCGGAAAATCGAATGACAACATCAGCTACTGAAGCCCTGATCGGCGGCTTTACCCTCGCGCAATGGGAAACCCGATGGGCGCACATACCAGGCGGTTTTGCTGATCCGCCCCGTAATCTCGTCGGCAAGTCCGGGCTCTATCGCGTGGTGCTAAACGGCGAGACTATCGCAATCGGGAAATCCTCGGGCGGAGGCGGAAGCGATCTGAAGAAGCGCATATCCGATTTCACCCGGCCCAGTGCCAGCGCGCGCAACTATCAGACCGGAGAATTCGTAAACGCCAACTACGCTGCCCTTGGACTGATGGTGCTCGTGACAGGAAGTGGCCGGGCTGCCCGCGACTTGGCCGCCGCTTTGAAAGACCCGATGACCGCCTTGCATCGGCCGCGGGGGAACTTGCCGGCGCACATAGTGGCGGCGGCGATGAAGGGCTGACGCGCTCGGCTCGCGCGCCGAACCGAGGTCGTGTGCAAGTCGTGTTCATGGAGAACTCGATTTGCCTGTTCCAGGAGCACGAGAAGGCAGGTTCGGCGATGTTACCCCTGTCGCCACCCTCTCGCGTTTCTTACCTGTCGTAATGCGGATTATGCTCGTGCAAGTGTGCGAGGTGAGTTTTGCAACCTTGGACAGGGGCGTCCTGTGACCGCACGGGTTGAACCATCAAGCGGGTAACAGTTCGCCCCGGCATCGGTGGCGGCGCGACGAACAGGGGCTCCGCAGCTTGCTGATCTCATTTTCGATTGGGCTGGCCGGCCTCTCGCGCCTTCCGGCCCATAGCTTTTCAAAGCCCGTGGCGGGATGTGCCTGCGCACGTCGTGGTGGTGGCGGCAAAGAATAGCTGACTCGCTCGGCTCGCGCGCTGAACCCCGGTCGTGCGCCACTCGTATTTTATACTATCGGAAGCTGCGGTCGCGCTGAATGGTGCGGTCGCATGTTTCGCAAATCAGCTGAGTGTTCGCGATGGTGTAGCCAGCTACGGCCTTGAAGCGATCTAGTACATTGTAAGTAGCTGGAAGCGGCTTTTTGCAAATGGGACATAAGCCGCCTTGTTCTGCCCACTTAAGGCGCTTTAGCTTTCGGCGTTCGTTCGGACCGCTACGCTCGTCATAGGTTAGCATCTTGGCGACCTTGCGACGGTAGGCAAAAAGCAAGTCTGGATCATCGCCGGACAAAGCGATTAATTGCGCACGTACGATCAACAAAAGCTCATTTGCTTTGATGAGTTGGTCGGGCGATAGAATCGGGTTTGGCACTCGCTTACCTTTTTGAAATGCCCAAAGGCACCAGAGCCCCGCGCCGACACTGATCTGGCCGCGATGCATGGTTTGGCCCTGCCAACTTACAGATCAAGTCCGTTCAAGAAACGGTATGGGCTTGGTGATTCTCCCCGATGCTCGATCACGGTCGTACCGTTTCTGCAGCGCGTCACACCGATCTATCGTGCGCTGAAGGCGGTGAATCACCTTATCCTTTGACGACAGTTTGACCCATTCAGCTCTGTTCATGATAGGCATTTCGCCCTCTCGACCTTGGTACTTGTTTTAGTGACGCGGTGTGCAAGTTGGCCTGGCGCAAACGGATGATCAAGCCGACTTGCTTTGTTTTTTATGCTGTGGCCTTCAATCCGCCGAGTTGTCGTTCCCATCTGGGGCGTTGACCCGACCGTAACAATGTTCCACTTATGTTCTCATGAAAAACGCACCCGAGTCTATGCGCAAAGGCGCTGAACCGCTGTCTCAGACGCACCATCTGATTGCGGAAATTCTGCCCGAACTGCGGCCCGCCGAGATGCAGACAGTCTACTTCCAATGCATCGAGGACGGTCCCGAAAGCCTGCTGGAGCCGATCGAGGCGGAGTTCGCACGACGCGGCTTGTCGCCCCACGCAATGGAGTTCGGTTGATGGCGGGCATGATCACCGCCGAACGGATCGCGGACCTGATCGAACAGGCTCCCGGATGGGCGCTTGTGGGGCTCACGGTGCCAGAAGAGAGATTGAGGGCGGACGCACGACGTAAAGTTGCCGAGCACGTCTACAGCGCCCTCTACCCGCCGATGGATATTGAAGCGGGACCGCTTCGTTTGCCGCTATAGTCATTTGAATAGCGGCGGACCTTCGGAGCCTCTAATCAGTCTTGTTGACAGTTGCCCATATTTTCGCTGACCACATGAGCAATCCGAGCCGCGGAAAGCCGACCTTTCGTCAGCGCAAGCATGGCCATTTCTTAAAGCCCGATGGCTGAGTAAAGAACGAGCCATTGGGAATATATTGCAGTACGGCGAACGTTACGTATGGTCGCGTGGCGGGTGGGGGGGATTATTTTCAAGCTGCCCGTTAGCACAGTCTCGATCAAAAAGACGGATGGCCACTCCTTAAGCTTGCATCCATACGCAATGCACCGACGGGCTATATTTAATCTCTTCGTGACGAAGCCCGCCGCTGCAATCGGCTTTTTCGTGTTGGAAGCCCTGTTTTCGCTTTTTGATCCGCTTGCCGCGAAACTAAAAAGTCACGGAACGCTGGATTAACCTCCCATAACATCCCTTGAATCTCGTTCCAGCGTGCTTTGGTTACAAGCATAGGGTCGTTAGACGCGTTGATATGACGGTATCCGTCCTTTTCGCGATCGTCAGAAATCCGGCCATTCAAAAAGTTCGCATTGTAGAGGAATCTCCAAATCTCGAACACATCGTTTTCGCGATCAGGCCGCATAGCTCTTCCATAAACCTCTATTCGAAATGAACTGGTTATAGATCTCAGATGGCTTTTTGCATCCTCGGCAGCAAGTCGAAATCCCCCTTCTCTATAGTTTGCGGTAGCAAAAGAACGGAGAACCTCCATTGCCGCAGGAAATTCCTCCGATACCTCTTGGGCAAATAGGATTGCTCGCTCCTCAGAGAATGCCGGCATGACAGATTGGAAGGTCTGCTCGTCTATCTTCGGCGATCGCTTTTCCGCTAAAGCGTGTTCTGCAAGCTTGGCGATCAACTGGATCGCATCTCTCGGTCTCTGCCGCGATCTCACCAGAATTAAGTCCGGCCAGCTTCTCGGGTCAGGGCTCTGCGGAGCACGAGCAACCTGCCCCTCAAAAAAAGGCGAATATAGACCGTCGTTCGAGTGGCACTGTGCGGCTGCTCCTCGTAATCGCGTTTCGATTATCCGTTGTACATGCTCATCACTAGAGGATGTGCGAACAACTAGATTGGTGAAGTGATCAGTCTGATCCCGCTGCGCCGCGCCTTCGTGACGGAGGCGTTGCCATATTTCTTCTCTCAACGTTATCACTGCACAAATCTCTGGAACTTCCGAGGCAAGGTCTCGAACTGCCAGTATTAAGCCCCAAACTCTATTCAAATGCCCCGGCTTTTCCGGGTTTGCAACTTGATCTGTGTCATCTATAAAAATATGGAATCGCTTATCAGTTAGGCGGTTGGCTATGGCGCGCTGAATGTCTGCCGCAACGACTGAGGTAAGTACGGGATACACAGCCGTGAGATCGGCTTTGATAGCAGGCTTTGCGATTCCAGGCAGGGATCGCGCAATTCTCCCAATAAAATCTGGGGAACGGTTGCCGCTATTTACCGCTTCATTATAAAGAATGGCATTATCGCCGACAAGTATCCCCTTTGGACTTTCCGAAAGCTTTGACGCGACCGAGCTTAGAAGAATGTTGTAAAACTTGCGCTTTAAATCCCCCATTGCATCGCCGTCAGACAGGTCTGACGTTGGTATGTCCTTTGGACGCAGGATTATTGCAGGAACCTGTTGAAGTTGCAGAAGTTTTACTGCGAACTCTACTATGGCGCTCTTTCCTGTCCCTTTGCGTCCGACGAGCAAGTAGGGATTCCCGGCGCGGGGTGACAGTACACGCTTAAGCTCGTCCACGTAAACGAACACTCGTTCGAGCAGCGCGCGCTCTCCCTCTGCCGTTCCTGCTGGAAACCAATTTTCGAGTACCTCAAGGTTATGACTCACAGATACTCTCCAAGGAAGGCCAGTGGCATCGTTTATAAAACCGTTCTTCACCGTAAATTAGAAGGTGCAGCGACGACTTCTGAGTCTACCAAACGTCGCAGATCCGTTGTTAGTCAACCTACCGAAATTTGCTTTCGATCGCTAACATCAACTTCTCGAGGCGAAATTGGCATCTCCCACCTCGTCCGCTATAACGACGAACCGTGGAGCGGGGAATATGTTAAACGTCACGAGTATGGCTAATCATCTTGAGCAACGGACGGCCGAATGGCTGGTGCATAGGGGGCTTTGATGTGCCGCAGAGATGGACGCTATCACGTGCTCGAGCAGCCGTCGCTTGACGGTATCAACCCGATCGTCATCGAGAATCTTGTCCCTTCAGATTCATCGGTCCAGCATCGCAAGAGCGATGGGGCAGGCACTTCTGAATTGATGGTGGAAATTTACGTACGCCGTCCGAAGTTTCACTATCTCGGTCTCGAGCAACGATTTCAACTGCCGAGTTGCTATCGCGTTCTGAAGTGCGGCTGCGACACTTCCACTGGGAGCATAGATCCCGGGATCCAGCGCATAAAAGTCGACCTGCTCGAGATCCGCGGCTTCGTCGATCAAAGGTGATAAGTTCCTATGCGGCGGCGGCGCCTGCAAGAGCAGATAGTCCCAAGGCCGGCCGAGCTGACGTCGAATGTTCTCGGCGCTTGCGGGTAAGCACCACCAGGATCCGCTCGACAGATCGGGGTTTTCAGCCGCCCTGTCAGTTTGGTCGATGAATAGCTTTGCGCTGTCACTGTGGCGAAAAGCGTGGGGGTCCAGAAGTGTCCAGATACCGGCGTCATTCCAAAGTGTGAGGCCGTCTGCATCCGCTCGAATTCTATGCACGTTGGATGTTTGACCAGCCTCTATCTGCGCATGCGGGCGAAGCAGAAGCCACGGTCCTACGCCTGCCGGAGCCTCTAAGTCAGGAGCAACTGGAACCAGAGCAAGGTGTAGCGTGGCAGTCGCGTGAACGGTGATCCGATCTGGATGTTCGAGGCTGTTGCCGCTCCGATCGGTCAAGGACCGTACATCAAGCTGCCAGCTATGCACCTTGGACGCTAACGCAATCTTTGGGCTGAAAGCCGCTGCTCCGCAGCGTGGCGTGTGATCATCATTCCGATCATACATCCATGACCCGTCGCCTGGTCGCTCCGCAAAGTCGAATTTATGGAAGGTTTCAGATAACCAATCGGTTACTTTGAGTGTTAGCGCAACGTCCTCCCCGAGAAATAGGTTTTGCTCAGAAAGGCGATCAAAGAGATCTCCAAGGCAGAGCTCAGTACTAATTTTGGCTGTGATGGTCGACAAAGCATGTGAAAGGCGGTCGGCCCAGTCCACATCACTATCGCCGACCGTTGAGTGGTCGAGAGACGTTCCTGCGAAGAGCAGGTGTATCGCTCGGTCTCGATCGGGTTCTATTGCTTGAGCAACCGCAAGGTACCGTTGAACCTGAGGTGTGAGGCGCCGTATACGGACTTCATCAACATAATCAACTTGTACTGGAACCGTAAGGTTACCACGATAGCCGCTTTGATCATCTCCGCCAAAACCCGCGGCGGCAAGTGCCCTTACCTTGCCACCGTGAGGAAGGCTATCAAGCATCTTATCGAGGTTCCGAGCGATCTTTATAAGATCACCCAGTTCGGTCGGGTGTTTTTTGCGCAGTCGCCAAGCGGTTGCTTTATCGCGCGCGTTTGCCGAAGCGAAGCGTTCTTCGACACTGGCGATGAGCCGCCGATTTAGAGGATCACTCCCAATCGGCGGGCTTCGCTTGGTATTTGACGGCGTGCGCATCATTGATCCTCATTGCGTAACTGATTTAATACCTCCTGCGCGTGCGGAGTTATGCGGCTGTCGCCGATCGCGCGTTTGAGTAGGACTATCTCGTACTCCTCGGCTGCCCCAGCGGCTAGAAGGGCATCGTAGGCTTTACAGCCCAGTGCGATTACCCGCCGGGGAGCAAGTGCTGCGACCTGATGCCTGGTAACGGTGTCCCAAGCGCGACGCAGCTCGGCCTTACGAGCAGGTCGATCTTCTCGGGTTCGGAAGGGAAGCACGTTTAAGAATGCAGTCTGGTGCGCGTTAGTCCCCAGCGCTTTGAAGACAGCTTCGATTATCCGGCGAATGTTGTGTGATGCTTGGATCTGTATCCAGGCATCGGACAGTTCCCGTAGACTTGCCGCGCGTTCGTCGTTCGATCTCGCATCGCGGAAGTCCCGAATAAGACCATACAGCCGCGCATCCGTCGGATTGACCCGATAGCTGTCGCCACCCCCGCCGGGATTGATTGCCATGAGCAGCGTGCCGCCGCTTTTCCAATCTTTGCCCACCCAGCCCGGAGCGGGCGTCATTGCATCGGGCATAGCGGAGACTGGCGTCAGGCGTTCATCATCGAAGATCGCATCGCGCTTTGCGCTAACCGCGGTGTGGAAGGCATTGACGACTGGATGCATTGATCGGCTCCTAATTTGAACCTCCGTCTCTCCGGAGTGTCACGTCTGCTCGACGTTGGAGAATTGGTCATCCGACAAGGTTAGGTCGAACCCAATTTGCCGGTGTTTTCTGCGACCGCCGGCTGCGCTCGGTACCGCACCGTGCGATCTCCGTTTACGCATTTTAACGGAGGGCGTCCTGCGTAAAAGACTAGAAAACTCTACTAGGTTCGTGTCGCCGAAGTACTAGGTTTATGTCGAAGCGGTTACAGCGAACCGCATAAGCAGTCTCGGCGGGACGTCAGGAGGAGGAATGGGCTCAAGCCGTGCGACAATGCTGCCGCGGCATTCGGCTTCTCGATCCGCCGGCCTTCATTATAAAAGCCGACAGGCCCTGGCTGTCGGCTTCCCGTTCGAAGCTTACTTCCGGTGACTGGCCCCTCAGCTATAGATTCACCTACCACCCGAGCGACGCCGAGCCGTTCGGCTTTCAATCAAATCTTTTGAAGCGGACGGGCGTTCGTTCATGCTTGCTGAACATGATGGGTCGAGGTGAAGGATGACGCGAACGTTCAGTAAGTACGGACCCTGGTACTTTCGGTGCCTAACTACCCCAACCGCGTAGGCGGAAACGAATTGCTTGGAGCCTATTCCTCTTTAATCATAAATCGGTACGTGTTTGTGCGAGCGTCGCGGGAGAAGGTTGATGAGCGTTTTTTTGCACGGCAAGGCTCTCACTGAGAAGATCAAGGAAATTTGCGCGGGCGAGGACGTGCGATGCGCGGTCGCGTTCCTCGGGCAAGGCGTCCGCAGCAAGCTTTTCCCGATCGGTATCGAGAACGTACAGATTATATGCGACATCGGTATGGGCTGCACGACTAAATGGGCTTTACAGGAGTTCGGTGCTCCCAAAAGTGCAAAAGCAGGCGCCAACAGCAAATTACGGGTCTGTGATGGCTTCCACGGGAAAGTTTATTTGTCGTCGCGCGGCGCCGTCATCGGTTCCCCAAATATGTCAAATCATGGACTGGGCAGAACTTTGGCCGGTGATTGGAACCTTGAAACTGGGGTCTTTTGCCTTCCGGAAAGCGACGCCTGCAAAAAAGCACGCATCTGGTTTGACGAGGCATTCAACACCTCATTACCGGTCTCGTGGATGGATGTTTGCCGTGCGGCCGATGCAGTGCGCGACGCAGGTCGTCCACCTAATAACGAAGAACTGCGTGACCTAAGCCTGCTTGAGCGAGTCGAGCGCTTCCCTAACCGCTTCGAAGGGATAACATTCCTAATTACTGAGGAAGATTTGCCACAGGCGAAAGAACGAGAGCTACTTGATAAAGAGGATTATGATACGAAAGATGGTGTCGAAGTTATCGTGTGGAATCAGGACTTAGAACGCGTCGAAGCTACCAATAATGCTATCGGGTATCATTGGCTTGATGAGGGTGGCTGGCAGGTTGATGGTTACACAAAGGTGCACGCGTCAGCGAAAAATGAATTGCTGATGTTCGGCGTTAATGACTGGAATGCCGTAAGGCGGTCTCTTCAGCAACCAGATATTAAGCCTAGAGCTCTCAAAAGGGACTTGCCGATTCTCTCGCGGTTGCGATCGTTCGATCAAGCCACCTATACGGCGTCGGAGCTGGCCGCAGCAATCAAGCGGTCAAAGCCCTCGTAGAGCGACGGGATTCGAGACTTTCGAGCCACTACGTCCTTATCGTTGCTGGCGAGCTTAGCGATTGGAAGGAGGGGGGCGGTAGCTGCCAACCCTAGGCCTACACGAAGGCTGGCATCATGCTCGATGATCTGCTGCCCGAGGAGGATCGACCACACACGCTGTTCGAGGAGAATACGGCAAAACGCGACCGACTGATGGGCGCACTCGCCGCTATCAATGGCAAGTTCGGGACGTGGACGGCGGTGACAGCGTCGCAGGGCTTCAAGCGCGAATGGAGGATGCGGTCGGAAATGCGGTCGCCAGCCTGGACGACGGACATTGCTGAAGTGCCAGTTGTCTCTGCGCGGTAGAGGCTCGGATGGAGACTACTGCGTGGCGTTGCGCGGCATTGCGGCTTTCGAAAGCTCAAGCCTTCGGCGAGGCGGACACGAGCTTAAACATCGCTTCCCCAATATATGCCCTAAGTGCGCGCCGCGTCAGCCTGATCGTTTTGCCCTCACCGAGGCAAGAGGCAATTGCCGGCTTCAATTGCTCAGCGGCACC
>Ga0308169_10006174_pt1 | contig 10646 bp, 17 predicted proteins | sample PhyBR1_2_FD_202139 | JGI IMG/M metagenome (GOLD analysis project Ga0308169, IMG submission 202139) | Phyllosphere microbial communities from UC Gill Tract Community Farm, Albany, California, United States - DLSLSB.R1 | ecosystem: Host-associated > Plants > Phyllosphere > Unclassified | place... | reverse complement strand
CGACGATCGAAGTGCCAGTCTTGTTAACCCATCGCTCGACGTTGAAGAATTCGCCGAGGGGAGCATTGCGGCTCTCGCTTTTTGTAACCTGGAGCTCGTCCCTACAATCCAAGTGTGATGAGTCGGAATCCGCGACAAGAATAGCTCGAAGCGAACTGACATGATGACGACCCGATCAAGTTTCTGACCCAAAGCAACGAGCTTGATAGTCGAGACGAGTTGATTCGCTGTACATGAACGCGGGAAGATCAGCACCGCGATATAGAGACGTAAAGAAGTACGGCAGGCTCACTCATACCGCCATAAGGAAAGGTGGTGATGTATCCCCGGTCTGACCTCAGATTCGCTCGAAAAGATGGTTGAGGCACGTCGTGTTTCAGCACCTGTTTGAGCCGCATCAGCAATGAGTGAGGTCGCATAGTAGAATACGGGACGTACCGGTCGTAATGGTCGAGGTACGATCGGAGTCGACGAAGCAACTACTCGCCGACGAGATTTGGCGAATTTTTCAACCTGCACCGTAATCTGAAGCACGGCAAGAATTGCGAACAGAAGGATGAACAGTCCATTACGTAGTCGGCGGGTCCGTCTCCAGCTGAACCACGTCTTGACGTGATCGGTCTAACGCGAGGCGAAATGAGGTGAGCTAAACACGGACGACTCGAAAAAGGAAGCGAACTTACGAGAACACTAGCCCTCCGATCCATCTTCCACCCTCGATGATTCACCAAGTCCAAACTATAATGCCGCTCTTCTTTCCCTGTACTTACTGTCGATACAGGGAAACTCTTCTCCGAAAGAGCCGGCGCAGAATCGAATCGACGGTGTCTCCCCTTTTCCGAGGTGGGGACGGAGAAGACGTCGAGAGTACAGGCGTTCGGTAGAGGGTGTGCAGAGAAGAGAGTGTGAAGGTCGGGAGATTGGAGTCGGTCGACGATGAAGGACAGGTCTAGGGGAATCTCAACTTGATCTTGCCGTCTTGGGGAGAGTAGTGGTGTCTTCTCGTGATCTCCATCTATATTCGGATCCACCTCCATCGCTCGCGCAAGACGCTGAACAGCCTTTACTACTCCCTCGACCGCTTCGACCACAGTCGAGCCGTAAACCCGACTTCGAAGCTGCTCACTCAATGCTGAGCTGGACGTGATGGCAACTTGTGTTGTCTGAGATATGCCGGTCGAAGAGAGGGAGGTATGGCGTTGAGTGACAGGGAACGAAAAGTCGGAAAGTGAAGGATATTGAGCGATATTGACGAGGAAACGACGACGTAGCGCCTCCTCCCGGAATAACTGAGCGCTCTCGAGAGTTCGATGCTGAAGCTGAGGTTGACTTGTGTCGCTGGGCTGTTCCGAGTCGACCGTATCGCAAAGAACGACGAAGCGAACGATCTTGAGACGACGACTCCTCTCCACCTCCTCGAACCAAGTCATCCACTCTTGCGTTGTAGCATCTGGTGATAGATCGAAGTGTACGTGACCGACCTGGCCAGCGATCAGCCGTCGAAGGAGATCAGGATCCCAAGTTGACGGGAATGTCGAGATAATCGAAGAGGTCGATGGCGCTCGAGAGTGAATGCTGACGAAAGTGGTCGACACAGGAGAGAGGAGCTGTTCAGGTCGAGACGGACCTGCGAGGAGAACTTCGTAACCCGCTTCGAGTGCCGTCATCGTTCGTAATGAAGCGAGAGCGTTATGGCCGATTATGAGGATTGCCGGCTTCTTCTTTGTGGTCGAAGAATGAGGAGTGAAGGCGAGGAGGAGAGGAGTATGGGTAGGCATCGTTCGGATCTGTCAGCGGAGAAGCAAGGTCTGAGTTGATCAATCATTTTCCTGAAGTTGGATGCATCAAGGACTGCTCACCTGTTCCCTCCTATCCTGAGACAGCGTCCCTTCCGTCTTGAATGGGCACCTCTGATTCCGGAAGTTGAAGCGAGTCGAGGGAGACGTGAACGTGACTGCTGTTTCGAGTTGCGAAAGGTTGAAGCGAGGGGTCTAGCTTGACTGTCGAGGGTGCGGCGATAGCTGAGCTGACGATTCGTGTAGTGCGATGAAGTGGAATGCTGCAAAGATTTGAACGTTGAAAGCATTTGGACAGAGTTGAGGGGAGGAAGTCGAGGCCAACAAAATATCGGTTTTGAGAGAGTTGGAGTTTCGTCTTCTGTCGATCTCGCATTTGATAACTATTCTCGGAAGTTGTACGTAAATACAGAAAGCTCACCTCTAGCGTTGCGCGTCCTCGAGTACGAGTTGAGCCGGTACGATCAAAACAGAGCAGCATTCCAGAGAGCCCGCTAGAGCTCGAGAGAGTTCGTATATAGCATGAGTAAGCCTGATGATTTGACCTCCGTGTGCTAAGAGAGCCCTGCGTCGTGGGCTGAGCTCCTCGAAGGACTAAATTGATGAAAGATGGCGAGGGCGGAGAAGTGAATTTGGACGAGCGAGACCATCCACGTGCAAGTCAGAAGCGACCATGATCGATGCTGGAAGGCTGCAGTCGAACGAGCGAAGATCTCGATTTTGTGAAGGAAGGAGAGAAGCGAAAGTTCGAAATTTCGCAAGGTGACCTCTCTGAACCGACATTCACCCCTCTCGTTACTCCTAGGTCATACTTTCGTGAAGTCGTTCTCTGCTTTCTACAATGGCCATATCCCAACGAAACCTGAGAAAATCGGGATTTAATCATTACAAGAGCATCGTTTCAAAGTGTAAATCGACCTCAACGCTCCTCCGAACTCGATTAGAAGTACTCGATAGATCCGTCAGCGTTACCTCGAGTCGCGAGAAGGTGGCTGATCTCGTTGAGGTAGTGAGGTTGAGCGATCGGATTAGGGTAACGCTTGTTCAAAATGGCGAAGTTGGGAGGGTTGAGAATAGGAGAACGCTTCTTGAAGGGAGCCATCGATCCTGAGCGACAAGTTGAGCCGAATGAGCCGCTGTCGCCATCGAGATAGCGAAAGAGGGAACGAGAAAACGAACCATTTGCTTTTCCTTCCAAAGGAGCAGAATCGCCGACTTGGTTGAGTTGCTGAGTCGTGGGTTCGGGGTTCGAGTCACCGAGCTTGAACATAGGATCGATACCTGTCTGACGCTTCTCGACGCCAGTGGCGACGACGGTATCTGGGAGAGAGAAAAGCGAAGAGTCAGTTCAAATCGATTGACCCGCTGACTTCATTCATCCGCTCTCCTGAACGGGACTATCGCAGTTGAAAGTAGACGCACCATCTATACTACGACCAGCGAGTAAAGAATCCTTCGACCCAACCTTGAAGTCGCGAGCGAGGAGGTTCGATTTCTTCACCTATTTTCGAGTCGAGTTTCCGGTCAGCCCCCTCGGAATGTCCTCGGTCGCAAGTTAGGAGAGGGTAGCTCACCTCGAATCCGGAACCGACATTGCGTCCTGAAAGGGATCTGTCGTTGGTCGAGTGAGAGGGAGAAGGGGAACGTTTCTGAAGAGAATCGAGTCGACTAGGTCCAACACGCTCAGCGTGACTGTTGCAGAAGCCTGATCAGCGACTGTCAGATACATGAGTCATAGAGAAGACTTACCAGACAGAGAATGAGAGGAAGAGAACGAGGGTGAAGAGGGGAATGGTTCTGGAGATTTGAGCAAACATGGTTGAAAGAAGAAGGCGTATCGAACGTTAAAGAGTACTCGACCAGCGAGTGATAGACTGAAGAGAAAGAGGGTGTGTAGATGTTTGATGAACAAAGAGAGAAGCGTGAGAGAAAAGAGAAGAGGAGAAAGAAGAAGAAGAGAGAAACAGGAAAGAGAGGAAAACGAATCTGGAGACTTGGAGATGTTTTGATCAATCTCGAGAGCGAATCCTTCCGAAGGTTCGAATCCTCGTGTATTGAGGGAGTAATATTAGCAAGAGTGCGTTTAGCAAACGACGAAGATACTTTTGAGGGAGAGATATGGTTAAAACAACAAGTGAGATTCCCGTCCGTAGTCCTACATTTTCCCTCATTCGAGCTCAGGCGTCTCAATATGCGTCGTATGATCGCCATCCCACAGTACTTGTAGCTGAACTCGCCGATTCAGTTCCACTACGATTCGAAAGATTTCGTCAACTTTCGCACTCTTTTCGATTGAAGACGCGAGAAGACGTGGAAACGTACTACTCTCATCCCACGAGTCAGCTTGCAGATATGTGAACACGGCGCTTTCCGCAGATATAGTTTCCTGTTGCGGGGGAGAAGAGAGAGAGAGAGCGGAGGGCGAAGGTCAGAATGTACGAAATAAGCGAGAAGCGATCACAATGGAGGCTCACAATCCCATCCTGTTCAGAGTCAGAGGAGTCAGCAGAGCGATCGGTGAGTAAGTCGACGAAGCAGAGAGAGACAAGCGTACGATATAGAATGTTTGTTTCGCAGGCTTTTCACCGTGTCGTTCGGGAATTGGAGGACGATCCGCGAGAATCAGCGGGTAGTCGATATACCATGTGTGTTCCTACGGAGCGAGGAAGTGGCGAGTCAGATAGGTGAAGGTGGAAAGGTATCGAAAGAAAGAGAACGAACAATGGTCAATAAATCCTCCTTCTTGAGGGGTTCTTCGAAATAAGTTATGCTGTATCCGTTCACCAATAGCCATTTTCCATCACCGAATACATATCGCTTGAACATGTTGTCACCTCCGAGGAATAATCCGACTTTCTGAATGATCTTGATCTGCTCGAAATCGGTATGATTCGAACCATACCCGAATAGGTGAGCCCATCCTCCTCCGAGATAGTCTATGAGCGCCAAGTAGAGTGAGTACAGCTACACGAGTGAAGGACGGAGAGATACGAGGGGCTCACGATGTAAACTGTGGATCTGCCATCCCGCTTGTAAAGCTCCCGTCGTATCTCCCGGAATGTCAAATTGATGCAGGCCTCTTTCTTGAGTCGTCACTTCGTCCTTGTCGACTCCCTTCGCAAGTCCAGCACATCGAGTAAGCATCTCATCTCCACCAAACGCCCCTCGAAAGTTCTCGTAACACTCGTCCCATCGATCCGCCATATGCGATAGTAGAGGCGCTGAAGCAAAGATTCCAGCTCCTCCATACGCCATACGACCGAACATTCCCATCGCTTCTTGACCTTCACTTTGAGTACCGACTAAATTGCGAAACAGCGTAGGGAGAAGAGAGAAAGAACGGGTTCAGGTCAGATCGATGCTGATGCGAAGGAAAGAGGGAGGACGTACCGAACCATTCTTTCGATAGATCATACTTCGAGAGCATCCGTAAAGTTGCTCGAATGTCGAGCCAAAGTGTATCACTGCGAAACGATGTCAATCAGTACTGGGGAGCAACCAAACGACGAAGACGTCTACTCACTCGTCACCGAATACGAACCAATCGATAGTGCGGCTGGATCAAGTCAAGGGAGAAAGAGTTAGTTTCCTGAAAATCAATCGCGAGAAAGTGAGAGAACGACGACTCACTCCAAGCTATCCGAATACTCCTTCATCTCCCTGATCATACTCAACACCCTCACCTCGTATCGTTCATGTTGACTCTGCTTGACGACGCAAGGTAGCCTTCGACTCTTCAAGACGGATTCCAACTCTTCGATATCCGTCCTATTCTCCTCCTTGCTCAATAAGATCACACAAGCTGGAGCATCTTGATTCGGATTACTCGGTGCCAACCATGGCGTCCATAACTCGCTCATTCGTTTCGCTCTCGCCGCCGTCGTGACTAATCCAAACATCATTCGATCCACCGTCGTCGAATCTTGTCCTACTCCTCCTTGCCCCCTCGTCAGGTCCACCTTGCGAGGAAACGCATCTATAGAATGGACTGGTAAAGGTTCGTTGTCCATTCCTCGGATCATCCCGATTCCTTCATATTCGTCTAATCCCGAATCGGTCTTTCGTAAACTTTTCGGCAGCCAACTGAACCACCGGTCTTGTGGTGGTGGTAACAGTTCTTCTTCCTTCCATGGAACCTCCTCCTCCGGCGTTCTTTCCTTGACGAAAGCTTGTTCGACAGGTCTGAGGACGAGTGATCGATGTTGAATTCTTCGAAGATTGGAGTAGAGTTTCGGGTTGAATCCCTTGAGTCTGAAAGGTCGTGGAGCTGAACCACTCGTGAGTTTCGTGTAGTAATCGGGGGAGATGGGAGAAGATGAGGACGAGAAGAGGTAGAAAGAGAGGGAAACGAGAATGAGGATTGCGAGAAAGGGAGTTCGAAGACGGGTCATGGAGTTTCGTGGAGAGGAGAGTATAGAAATGACTGAAGATTGTCGTCGATGGTGTCTGGGGGGAGAACCGGGTAATAAGGGAGAGGTGGGAGTCATGTCGAACCGAGAGATATCGTCGGCCTAAATTGCGAAGTGCTGTAATCGAGTCAGCTCCTCTGCTGAGCGGGCTTAATCGTGAGTAACTTACAAGGTGAACTGAAGAGAAAGAGGGAAAGGAGGAAGATCGCGCAGTTGCCCTCAAAAAAAATGAGTGAACCCGACTTCCCGTAGTAAAGTGCACAGCTCTATTCCCCTCACTTTGATATCCACTTGGCGAGGGTCCCTTCTGATGAGTCGAATCGCGTACTGCTGGCGTCGAACTGAGCAGTGACTAGTGAAGGAGGGAGAGGTAGAAGGGGAGAGGCCGCCTCTCAACGGTTAACTTCTCGTTGCAAATTCGATCATATTGTCTCATAATTTCGACCTGGTGGGACTTGCCAACATTCTCATTGCACACTTTGTTTTCTACAGGCGATACTGTAATTGGAAAGTCGAAACGAGGGCGAGTTCGAGAGAGCGAGGATTTTGGGGAAGATTTGGGGAAGGTTCTGATGGAGCTGGAAGAGCTGGAAGGAGGCACTGAGGAGACCGTAGAGCTCATCTAGAGCTACTGTGAATCTTCCAGGCTGCTTGAAGGTTTGAGGGAGAGGAGGGATGGTGAAAGTTGACTGATCAGGAAATGCCGAGGTCGAGGAGGAGATTTGAGGAGGAGGTGAGAGTCGGGAGCGTATGCTGGTTGGGATAGAGGTCTATGGTGAACTGTTCGAGCTTGGTGAGAGTCGTAAATGAAAACAGAGTGAAGATTCGCAGTTTGAGAGGAAATTCCCTTCGAAAATTCGGAGATTCCGCACGCCGAACCTGATTTCCGCTTAGTGCAAGCCCAGGAGTACTGCATTCATGGAAGTAGGCAGCTGATCACAAAACGGTTCTTTAGAAAAGCGACCGTTCCTTGATTGCGATATGCGAAGGTTGAGAAATTCGTCGAGCTTCTCCTCCTCCTTTCTCTCTCCCCTATTCCCATCTCTTGTCTATGAAAGTAGAACGTCGATTCAAACCTGCCGAGAGTGGTCGCAAGTCGATCAAGCAAGTCCAGCTGATTCCCGACGACTCCGTCGACATCTCCGACGCCCTGCGAGAGGCTCACAAAGCAATTACGCACGTTGATGAGTGATCGCAACAGTTGACTCATGGTGGAGGTAAGCGGACCTCGAGGACCAGGCTATAAAACGCGAGAGCTTTGTGCGAAACCTTTTCCCTCTTCACTTCACTCACACACTCTCACACTCCCTCCCTCACAACCCTCCAACTCTCTCAAACACCCAGCAATGTCTTCGTCATCTACTACCATCGCGATTATTGGTGCGACAGGTCACCAAGGAGGAGGTGTCGTCGACGTTCTCCTCTCTACAACCGACTACAAAGTTCGAGCCATCTCTTCAAACCCTTCGTCCGACAAGGCCAAATCTCTCCTCGACAAGTACTCCGATCACGTCAAAGCGGGAAGGTTTGAGATCGTCGAAGGAAACTTGAACGATCGTTCTTCTCTCGACAAAGCTCTCGACGGAGCTTACGGTCTGTTCGCTTCTTTCTCTCCTTCGGTTGCGGATGGACCAATAGAAGAGAACCCTGAAGTTGCTCAGGGAAAAAATTTGGTCGATGCAGCCAAAGTGAGCTTTTCTCATTCTCCTTTCACTCTCGTTTCTTCGCTAACCTTGTCTCGCTCGCTCATACAGGCTGTCGGAATCACGCACTTCGTCTATAGCTCGCTTCCAAGTCTCGCCAAGCTCACGCATGGAAAGCGAACCGAGGTCTTCCCATTCGAAACGAAAGCTCTCGTCGAACAATACGCTCGCAAGAATTTCGAAAACTCGACTTTCCTCATTCCAGGTCCGTCTAGCTCTTTCCATTTTCGACCTGACAATTCAGATACTGATAGACTCTCTGCGATCAGGCGGATTCTTCTCCAACCTCGACAATCCTCTTTGGTCTAAACGACGAGGTGAGCTTGCCCCTTTTCCACTTTTCCATAGCAGCATCGATTCTGACTCGTCTCTGCGTGCTCTATAGACGATGGAGTATTCGTCCTCACGAACCCGAACAGGCCCGAAAGTAAGCTAGGCTGGGTTGACGAAGGATTTGACATGGGTACTTTCGCTGCGGGTGCGTCTCCTTCTCTTCCCTTTGAGTCTTTACCCGCGAAACTGACTTTTCATTTTGATCTTCCTCAGCTATCTTCAAGAAGGGTCCTTCCTTTACAGCTGGCAAGACTTATCCCGTGAACTCCAAACCCGTCTCTGCTTCAGAATTCGCAAAGATCTACACCGAAGTCACGGGAGAACCGGCTGAAGCTGACCCACTCCCCGCCGAGACGACTCGTCGAATCCTCAACACACACGCTGGGGAGAAGTTCGCGACTGCTCTCATGGCAATGTTCCAGTATGTTCACTTCTTCTTCCCTCGACATTCGTTCTCTTCTCACACTGATAATGAACGTCTTCTTCATCTTCCAGACACCTCGACGAGATGGAACCTGCTCCCTACACTTACGGTACTGGCTATGTCGAGAAGGATACGTCCTACGAAGATCTCGGGGTCAAAGCTTCCACTCCCGCTGAATTCCTCAAGAGGACTGGTTGGCGAGCTCCTCCTGTTGCCTCGGCTTGATCTAGCTCTTATAGTAGTCTCAATTCTGTCTGTTCAGTGGGGTAAACTCAGTAGTACAGTAATCAGATTTAATCCTTCCCGAATCGAAAGCAAGAGAACGATTCCGAAGACGAGAATTAGTGTGTGAAGAACGGTCATTGCAAAGAACTATCACAAGGAGAAGTGAGCATTCCCATCTTTCCAATCAGGTATCGGGGTTGCAAGTCGAAACTCGCGAACAAATGAATCCATCCCCTCCTTCGTCTCCTCAATCGAAAGGTCTCGAGAGAAAGAAAGACGAAGGTACTCATCACGTTGAAAAGAGGGAATACTCCCTATACCCCATTTCCATCCCCAAGAGTAGTCCGAATCGAGTTTGACAATCTTGAAATCCTTTCGAATTGGGGATTGTCCACCGCGAATTGCACTCAAGCGTAATCTCCTTCATGAACTGTAAATCGACGGCAAACGAAGAACTCGTAAAGGCTCCCAAAGAACGTGGGGGAGCGCTATACTCCTCCCACGCTGGCCCCATCGAAAACAGTCGTCCCTGAAGACTTGAAGGTGATCCGCTCCAATCGTACGCACTTCCCATCCTCTTCCCCGACTCGACTATATCCCCATACTATCACTCCTTCGAGACCCTCAGCATGCTTTCTGAAGGCATACGTCTCTGGGTAAGAACTCGACCACGGTGCAACCCGCATGCGATGAAGGCGGTTACAAGAGTGATTGATCCTCGTATAGAAAAGTCGAGTCGAAGGGAGAGGTTCGATGTTGCTGATGGTGCGCGCTATCGAAAAGAATTATCGATTTGCCCGGCTGAGGCTAGCTGTCAGATTGGTAGAAGACTCGGACCTTGACCCCGTCGTGAAGAGTGCTGATCAACTACTGAGAGTTATCTGTGTGGTGAACGACGAATCGCGATCTTTGGTGATGGAAGAAAGTTTGGGAAATGTGAGGAGAAAGACAGAGACAAGAAAGAGAGCAAGAGTAGCAGAGCGGGAACACGGGTCAATCTCAGGTGAAATTACCGGAACAAGGCAGCAACTTTGCGATATTGTACTGAGGAGCTCTAATCAGCTCTCTAGTTCCCAAGGTGCGAGGCGAAAGAGCGGCTTTTTCCTCCCCGTTTGCTCCGAGTCCGAGTCGTCGAGATTGACTCTCTTCATCCCCAATACCTATCGAGTAAGCCCTACACAGCTTGACATCACCAAGGAAGCTCACGCTGACCTGCTCCTCCCTCTTTCCTCTCTCTCCTCTTCCTCTCGCTTCCCCACTCGATTTCACCTCCACTAGAAATCATGTCCTCCTTCAAACAAGCCGAACACAAGCTCCTATCAGTACCCGGACCAGTAGAGTGCTCCGATGAAGTACTTCTAGCAAACGCTCACCCTTCCATGTCACACGTCGCTTCTGCGTTCGCGCCAGTGTTCGGAGATTGCTTGAGAATGTTACGAACTCTCCTTTACACTGAAAAGGGTCAACCGTTCATCATTGCTGGAAGTGGTACTCTCGGTTGGGATATCGTTGCAGCAAACCTTTTGGAACAGGGTGAAAAATCATTGGTTCTCAACTCCGGGTAAGTCAAAACCTTCTCTCGTTCTCGAAACGGAAGCCGTATTGACGAGCAGAGATGGAATAGGTACTTTGCCGATTCGTTCGCCGATTGTATCGAGACTTATGGTGGAAAGGTTGATCAAGTCAAGGCACCCGTCGGAGGAAGAGCGGATCTGAAAGAGGTCGAAGAAGCACTCAAGAAGGAGAAATACAAGGT
>Ga0308169_10006173_pt1 | contig 10648 bp, 15 predicted proteins | sample PhyBR1_2_FD_202139 | JGI IMG/M metagenome (GOLD analysis project Ga0308169, IMG submission 202139) | Phyllosphere microbial communities from UC Gill Tract Community Farm, Albany, California, United States - DLSLSB.R1 | ecosystem: Host-associated > Plants > Phyllosphere > Unclassified | place... | reverse complement strand
TTGGTGGAGTCGGACGTACCTTCAGAGATGCCCAGATTGATGTCAAACTCGGTGATGTTGTGCCCGCGGGCCTTGAGATCATCCATGACCTCCTTGTTGCTCCCCTCCGGCCCAACCTCCACCATCGTTGTCAGCGGGACGATCTGATTGTGCACCCGCGGCTGTTCGATGGCAGCCGAGACGTCCATGCCGCACTCCAGGTTGAGCACGACGGAGGCCAGCGAGGGGAAGATGTGCGATCCGCCCGACCCGCCGAGGACGGCGTACAGTGATCCGTCTGAGTTCAGGATGAGGGAGGCTGCGGTGGATGACAGAGGTCTGACGTGAGCCTGCGTCCAGGGCATCAGGTGCCGTTACATACTTCTTGCCGGGCGCGGGGTAGTTCCATGGACTGGGCAGGAGGCCGAAGGCGTCCGGTGCACCAGGGACAGCAAAGTCATCTGCGGTCAGGGCTCCTACGCCCAGTAGCAAGACCTGCAACGTACCCTGCTCGTCGTTGAAAATGACACCCGTGTCAGGATCTATGACATGGCTTCCCCATATCAAGTTGACCTAGGGTGAGCCGAGCGCAAAGGTGAAGGCGATTCACAGCTTACGGTCGACGTCACGCTTGCCACACCCCCCCACTGGTCCAGCACGCTCAGGTGCGTCGTGCCGTGATCAACGGGGGTATCATGCTTCAAGCCATAGTAAGGAATGTCATGTGTCACCTGGTTGTCAGCGCATGTCTGTTCGTCCTCGTGTCCCTACTGACATTCGTCAACAGCGGTCGTGTGCGATCTGCCCATTCTTTCGAGTAGAACTCGTTGATCCGGGTCATGTTCGAGGCGAATTTTGGATCGGTGATCTCAGATCTCGCGCCGAAAGCGTGCTTCATAGCTTCGATGAAGCGGTGCACGTTCAGCGGAGTCGCCAGGCAGCCGGTTTCGGAAAGCTTCAGCGGCTCGAGAATGTTGAGCAGGCCTAAGAGGATACCGCCACTGCAGTGAGCTTATCGAATCTTCGCCATGGGTCCATCTCACGAAGATGGAGCGTTGGTCGTGTAGATCGTTTTGCCATTGTACGTCTGGTGGATAGCAGGGTATCGCAAGGCCTTGTAATGCTTGAGCTGCAAGTGAGCGAGCTGTTTTAAGGACGTCGTCGTCCTCTCACGTCATCTAAATCCATCACCCCTCCGCCGCGAGCCAGCGTCTTGACAGTACTTTCCGCAATGTCCCCTTCGTAGAACGCCTGCGCACCCTCGCGAGCGATCTTCTCCAAGGTCCTTCCGTACGCCAGACGCTGCACGAAGTCACCCTCCACCAGCAAGGCATTATCTCGGACATAGATATCCTTCCACGCAGGGGCGTCGAGCATGAACTGGCTGAGTCGTTAGCTATACCATGACTTCGTCACGATCAGGCAGACGCACCCAAAGATCTGGCCGTCAGCCCTGCAGACAGATTAGTGAATTTGCACTCACCCTCAGTCGCCTCGCCAGCTCCCTACTGACGGTCCATCCCCGAGCCAGCTCTGCGACAGGCATAACAACTTCTTCCCACGGCAATCGGCCATACAGTTTGTGCGCTTGACAATCAGCACAACGACTACCTGAAAGCAAAGGCAGAGCTCACCAGCCTCAAGACCTCTCAACTCCCCAGGTACGCCCACCGCCAACCCGCCTACCTGCGCTGCCATCCGCCCAGCCTTCTCCACCCCGTACATCCACTTATCGCTCTTCGCTGGACTCGTCTCGCGGAAGTCGATCGCCCAGATACCCGCCTCTCTCTCCTTATCGCCAGGTACAGGCGAGTCGTCGGGTACACGTACGACCATGAACCCTCCGCCTCCGATGCCTGACGCAAAAGCGTTGAGTAGACCGATACACAATGTGGTGGTCACGGCTGCGTCTGCTGCCGTACCGTTCTTATCGCGCAGTATGCTAACTCCGAGCTCGGAGCACGTCTTGTCCTCAGATGCGACGGCGCCGTGCTTTGCTTCAATCAAGTATGCCTGATTCCGCGGCAGACCGGTGGGCTGCCGTCAGCGACTCCGCAGCCAACGACGTATCGGCCCGGAGTGACATACCGGTGGGAGCTTGTATATTGGCGGCACCATCGGCCCATGCTTGTCCGAATCATGTCGATGCCGTGACACTCCGCTAACACCCTTCGTAACGAGGGCTCCGAGCACCGCGCCCAAAACGAGCAAAGCAGCGTAAGATCCGTACTGTTTCAAGCGATGACGAGGGCTTGGACGTGCCTTCCACGCGTCGTCGTATGCATCTTGGGCTGCCTCGGTGTCGATGTCGGACAGCAAAGATGTACGCTCCGCGACGTCCTGCGACTGCCGCGCTGATGATGCCATGCCGAGTGAGGAAGGATGAAGGCGATGTTGATGCCCGTTTTCTTCGGGGTGAGATGAAAGATGTGATGATCAGTCATCAGCGTTTGAACCCCTTCGGCCATTTCCGTCACTGCGGGGCCCCCGAGAGAACGCTGAAACGCAATCAGTCCCTCGCATCGAATGCCCGTTTCTGGTGCTTTGGCTCCCCTCTGCGAGTGCATAGATCTATCCAGCGATCCATCAGCTGCCTGCAAGCCCGTGATCTCGGTCCAAGCATGCCCGGAGAGATGGGCGGCTCTGACAGCAAAGAAATAGCCTGAACCGACGTGACTCGGCGGCGATACGAGCTCGCTTACGTGTGATTAACCGATGCTAAGCGTCGGTAATTGATCAGAGCATCGGGTAAGGACCGAGAGAGCGATGCCTGACGACGTCGCGAGCTCAAGCGCCTGGCTTATTCCTTCTCGGCCTCGTAGCTAGCCAGTCAAAAGCACTCGCTACGTCCTCGCATCCCGCAGCATAAGACTTATCATGTCCATGAACCGGATTTCATCTTCATCCATATCCCGCTCTTTCGCCAGGCAACAACAAAACTCGTCCACCCGAACCTTGCTCACTGCTGCGACTGCCACTGCCCGCTCTCGGTCCTTTGTGCCTGCAGCCCACCCCACCTCGACTCCTTCCCGTCTGTCGCCCCCGTTCACTAACACTCGCACCATGTCCAACTGGCCCACCAAGATCACCAAGGAGAACCCGGTGAGTCCGATGCGCACGAGTGAAAGAGCAGCGACAGCAGCTGACACCCAGCTCGGGCTCGACGACCCGACGCTGTTCATCCAGCACGGTATTCTCAACGGCAAGTACGTTGATGCCGCCGACGGACAGACCTTCACCGTCGACAGTGAGTCATCGCTGGTCCCGTTCCATGCGCTTCGCTAACAGGCAGACCCAGCCACCGGTGAGGTCATCGGAACATGCCCGGAGATGACAGTCGAAGACACCAAGAAGGCCATCCAAGCCTCGTACGACGCTTTCCAGACCTACCGACACCTCACGCCCGCCCAGCGAAACGCTATCCTCCTCAAGCTGCAGCGCCTGTTTGAGGAGCACGCCAAGGACATCGCGAGACTGATTGTGTGGGAGAACGGAAAGTCGTACAGCGATGCGTACACCGAGGCGCTGTACGCCGGGAGCTACGTGGGATGGTACGCGCCCGAGGCGCTGAGGACCAACGGAGAGACCATCCCGTGCTCGCTGCCTGGCACCCGCAACTTCACCATCAAGCAGCCCGTCGGTGTCTGTGCCCTCCTCGTCCCGTGAGTCGCGATTGCCTTCCTCCTCCCTCCGGTCTTATCCTTTCCGTCCCGGTCATTTTCCGCGGAGCGCGCAAGTAGCGAAGCGGCGAGATCTAGCAGGGAACACGGCAGCTGACCCCAGGTGGAACTTCCCGGCCGCTATGATTGCGCGAAAGGTCGCGCCGGTCCTCGCTGTGGGCTGCACGGCCGTCATCAAGGTCCCGTCCGAGACGCCGTACACCAACCTGGCCATTATGGAGCTCGCCAAGCGGGCGGGTGTGCCCGACGGTGTTCTCAACGTCATCACCTGCGAGAAGAACCTCCAGGCGATCGGCGAGGAGCTGACGACCAACCCGCTCGTCAAGAAGGTGTCGTTCACGGGCTCCACGCGGGTCGGCAAGATCCTCGCCAAGAGCTCGGCCGACACGCTCAAGAAGATGTCGCTCGAGCTCGGTGGAAACGCCCCGCTCATCGTCTTCGAGGACGCGGACATCCCGACCGCCGTGGCGGGCACGATTGCCTCCAAGTTCCGAGGCTCGGGCCAGACGTGTGTCTGCGCCAACCGGATCTACGTCCACGATTCGATCTACGACGAGTACGCCAAGCAGCTCGCGGCCAAGGTCAGCCAGTTCAAGGTCGGACCGGGCTTTGACGAGGGCGTCACGCACGGACCGCTCATCCACAAGCGACAGCAGGCCAAGGTGCAGGAGCACGTCGATGACGCCGTGTCCAAGGGCGCCAAGATCCTCGTGGGAGGAAAGAAAGGCAAGGGAACGATCTACGAGCCGACAGTTCTTACGGACGTGCCGGACGACTGCCTCCTGACGGGCGAGGAGACCTTTGGCCCGCTTGCGGCGCTGATCCGGTTCACGGACGAGGACGAGGTGATCAGACTCGCCAACAAGTCCGAGGTTGGCCTGGCCGGATACTTCTTCTCGCAGGACAGCGATCGGATCTGGCGAGTCGCCGAGGCTCTCGAGACGGGCATGGTCGGCGCCAACACGGGCGCGATCGCGCAGGCGGTCATTCCGTTCGGGGGTGTCAAGGAGAGTGGCTATGGAAAGGAGGGCGGACACCAGGGTACCGAGGAGTACCTCGTCACCAAGCTCATTGCGCTCGGATCCAAGATCAAGCAGTAGTTGGTGTATCGGAAGGGGGAAGCGAGGTGTGTATTTGTAATATCTGACTCAAAACTCTCATGTACATACGACCTGGGATATGCAGCATTGGCATCACCGACCTGCAGTGACAGAGCGGTTCTTCCTTCGAATCGATACTGCGGGCGGACGAGTCGCACAAAAGTAAACGGCTGAAGGCATTACAGTGCATCATGGTCGTAAGATACCGTACGGAGGATAGTACGCAAATCTATCTGGTCAAGCAAAACGCTCACAACGGGGACCCGAGCCGGTCGGATCGCATATGTATATCGTCCCGTGAGGCTCTGGCTGAGCCATACAGACCAATGCCACCACAGCGATCCCACGGCCCTCAACTCCACGTCGGCCCCCGTCTGACCCTGCTTCCGGGACTCATAACACCTCGCGCATCCCCTGATCTCGCCTAAGCCGCCTCGGCCATCGCATTCATGCTCGGCAAGCCGGTCATCGCCTGATCTCGTGCCTTTACCGCCGCCGCCATGGTATGCTTTGCCTGTTGCGCCGAGATCGTCGCGCTGCTGGGCCGAGCCTTTTTGGGTGAAATGAACGGGTGTTGTAACAGCTCGGCCGCGGACGGTCGTGCATCAGTCTTGATCTCGAACGTGCGGTTCAAGAAATCGTCTGTCTCGGGCGCAATGTCCGTTGGGTTCTTCGGACGTTGAAACGCGCCGATCTGACGTCAGCTGAGTCGTGCTCCGCTCTCGCTTGACTCACCCGGAAAATCGCCTGCATCTGCGACAGATCGGACCAAGGATGTGAGCCGGTCAACATCTCCACGACGAGGCACCCAACACTCCAAATGTCCGACTTGGAGGAGTAGTTGGTCTGCTTGACGCTTTCCGGCGCCATCCAGAAGATGGAGCCCTGCAGCGAGACCCTGTACGCCTTTGAATTGGTCATGAGGCCTATGCGTCAGCGATGATCCCCCCGAAAACCAGCCTCCACTCACTGTCCTCAACTTTCTTGGATATACCAAAGTCGGAGATCTTGATTCCACCTTTGTTATCCACCAGGATATTGGCACCCTTGATATCCCGATGGATGATTTCCCGCTCGTGCAGGTAGTTCAGACCCGTCAAGATTTGACGGGAGAAGTTGCGTACGAGCGGCTCTTCGAATGCGCCGTAATTGCTTAGCAGCGCGGCAACCGATCCGCCCGGGACGTATTCGAGGAAGATGTTCAGGTAGGTGCCGTCGGACGAGGAGTCTTGTCATGAGCTTTCGACTGGATCACTTAAGCTCGGAAGTCACTTACCGAGGTATTGCACAATGTTGTCATGCTGCAGCGTCTTAAGCAGCTCGATTTCCCGCTCGAGCGCGTCAACCATCCCCTTCTTCCTGTCCTCGTTCTTTTCCACCGGGCCCGTTGGCAGCTCAACTTGCTTGACAGCCATGAGCATACCCGACTGCGCATCCATACCCAGGTACACTGATCCGAAAGAACCAGCTCCAATCAGTGCGCCCTTGATCCATTTGGAGATCAGCGCTGTTTGTCAGCCCCGTCCCATCCGTTCGACTGAACTCGTGGCACACTCACAGCCAGTAGAAGTGTACGCCTTGCCTTGTCCGGCGTCCTCGGATTCATCCGACTCCTCATCCTCCTCGATCTCAGATTCAGTCTCCTCTTCACTGGACAGATCCTCTTCATCCGCATCACTACCCGCTTCGCTCTGACTCTGCGGAACCAAGCCCGGATCAGCTATAGGCGGAACATCGACCGCTTCGTCACCGCTGCTCTCGTCAAACGTGATCATGCTCGCCCGCCGATGCTCCACTTCGGCCGTGATCTCATCAACTGTGAGCATGCTGGCAGTGTCGGACCGATCCCGATTCCGCCTAAGTTGGGATAGCATCGAGATGCGCGATTTACTCGACCCGGCCGAGCCCCTTCGGCCCTGGGATATAGACTTGGGTCGCGGCTTGGACAGCGGCGAGAAGGCGCCGAGCGTATCTGCAAGAGTGTCTTTGGACGGCTCGAACGGCGGCAGGAAGGGGGGTTTGCTCTTGCTCGAGGAAAGACCCTCTTCATCCGGCTCCCCATCGATCTTTGGTCGGGACACCTGTCCGCCGTCGTTAGACACCGACATTCGAGGCAAGATCTCGCTCGGTTCTGACTCCCCTTCCTCCGGTATCGCCGCCGGCGGCGGGGACGAGATTGTTCTCGAGATCGGTCGCACGCTCTTTCGCCTCGGCGGGGTGGTAATGCTCCTGCGGTCCGTCCGGTCCGTCTCGGACGATCCCCTCTTCTCACTCTGGGCGATCGAAAGCCTCTTATTGGGCCCAACGACAGACATGCGTAACATACTATTCCGGCTCTTCTCCAGCTGCCTCGGCTTTGCAGCAGGGAAGTATTCGCCCAGGTGGTTGGCGATGAGCTCGCTAGGCGGTCGGTGACCGAAGAAGTTGTACAGCGGTTTTTTCTTCAGGCCGAGGAAGGACGTGGTCGATGACGAGCGCGAAGGCGACGGTGATGGTGGCGCATCCGGCATGGGCACGCCCAGACCAGACATGATTGATACAGTGGATGCCCTGTGCGCCTTCTTGTTGCTTCTCGTGATGGCCTTGGAGCGCGGCGAGGGCACAGTAAGCTCGTCTTCGGGCACGGGCGCCTGAAGTCCATAGCGTGGTCCAGCGCCGAATCCCGGAGAGGCGGGTGACAACGGCGATGGAGGTGGATCGCCAAGGTAGTTGTCCATATTCTTCCGAAACTGCTGTTTCGGCTTGCGGCGGAGGATGAGACCCTGTTCTCGTATGGCTTCCTCTCGCTGAGAGAGGCATATGCCGAGTATGTTCGCTTCGGAAAGGGGGGTCGCTGCGATCAGCTCGGGGTTTCGGAAGGAGCAACCCGACACTTACAGTCCGCATTCGGGTACCGCTCGGTGTAGAGTCCCCACCCGTCCACTTGCAGGTAGTCGTCGTTTTCGTCAAACTCGTCATCGGTGCTAACGCTCGCGGTGACCTCGTTCCACTTCCCAAATTTCTTGAGCACCCGCTCGAGAACCTCGACTCCGCTCGTACACGATGCGACATTGACTGTCCGGCTTGTATCATCGTCGGCCATGATGAACTTGACCACCTGTTTGCGGATGTCTTCGAGCGACTGCGTCTGGCTCGGTACTGCGATGTCTTTACTCGGCGTGTTCTCCGATGGTTTGTTCTCCGAAGAAGACGACTTGGAAGGATTCATCCCACTGGAGCCGCCCACGAAGCTGTCAGTCAACTGACGGCGGTGCACAAGGGTGCTTGAAGACGAAGTGGCCGCTGGAGGCGACGAGGTCGAGGTCGCGCCCGCAGCCTGTTCGCGTATCTCGGCCGAGCGGTCTCGCGAAGTCGTCGCTGCGAATGGATGCATAGGGCTCCCCGATTGGGCCGGGCGAGCGCCGACAAACTGAGCAAACTTGCCCTTGACGGGACTGATCTCCTTCCGGGGTGGGGTCGTTCCGATAGAAGTCTGCTTCCGATGTTCAACCTTGGTTGCCGCGCTGACCGGAGGGGGACGAGGTGCCAAAGGCTTGTGGTCTACGGGTGTCGACCTCCCTTCCGTCGCTTGCCGCCGCTGGGTAATCGAGTTGGCGTACTCCGCGGCGGACGACTGCGGCTGGGTCGCCGCGGGCGCAGCAGGCAACGGCCTATCGGCGAAGCTTGTAGGGTCGGCGTTGACGGGACTGGGTGATCTTCTAGAGCCTTCCCGTGAAGGAGGCGCGCGGAGTAGGGAGTTGCTTCGCGCAGGAGCGGGAACTGAGTTCGCGATAGTGACCGTAGCGCCTGACGATGATGAGTGTTGTAATCTAGGACGTGGGGTCGTAAGCGAGTAGGACTGAGTTGTCGCGGAGGATGGGTGATTTTGGTACGCCTTGGGCAAAGGCCGCGTCGGTTGATGCGGTTGCAAGTCGAGGGGTGGGGGACGACCCGTATTCAGTCTTCGATTCTGGGCGAATGTCGAAGAGGACGACATTGACGGCTGACGTCTTAAGTCGGGCGACTGAGGATGACCCGTCTCCGGGGTTGAGGCGCCATTCAGTCGAAGCTCTATGCGCGGAACCAGTACAGGCATCGCCGGCGCCCCCGAGGCTCTCCTTCGAAGGTCTTTGATCCCTCCGAGCAACTTCACCCGCTCGCCAACTTTGGCAACCCCCATCTCCTTGAGCGTCGCCATGTCCAGGTCGAGCAGCACCTTGCCGTCTATGTCATTCTTCTGAAAGACGGCTGCGTACTGCCCGCATCGATACAGGCCCAAAAACATCGCGACCTCGGATGGACCCCATGAGCGCAGGTACGCTGGGAAAGGGGTGTGGATCGGCGGGCGTAGTAACGGAGGTGTCGTTGGGCGAGGATGACTGATGGAGAACGAGGTGGTTGATCGGGCTTCTTGTGGGAAGGCGCCATATGGATGGTTTGTTGCATGGCGCGTAATGGCGGACCCAGCGTGCAGGAAGTGGGGCGTAGTCGGCGTGGTGTTCTGGGAGGACGCGGACGAGGTGGGTGAGGGCGCCGGGGCAGACGAGGTCGAGTTGACTGAGGCCTGATGCCTAAGCGCGGCCGCCATGGCGACCGGCTTACAATCGTCACTGCTGCTCCGGCCGTTAAGGTATTCGCCAGCTCTTGTCCGGGGGTTGTCTGGCAATGTATTCAGATCACAACAGCTGAAGATCAATCGAGGATGAGTGGGAGAAAGGGACCGGTGTCGAAAGCATCATCACACAATAGCGAACTGTTCACTGGCGTGGATTGCCAGGCACGGCTCGCGATCTTCCTTTTACCCGGCAGCCGTGGCCCCCATGCAGGCCGTCGTCAACGACCTGGTTACCACTTCTGCGAACGCGCATTCCCTTCGTACAGTGAAAGCAACGACAGAGATCAGCAGGATCACGTGGACGGCTGCATGTGCATATACGTGAAAGACCCAGTCCCGAGACACTGCTTGTCTCCGCCCCAGCTCTCACATGATCTTCTTCTTACGCCTTGGCCTCTCCGATCTTCTTCGCAAGTTCTGGGACCGTCTCAAACAGGTCGGCGACGAGACCTGCGTCGGCGACCTGGAAGATTGGCGCGTCGGGGTCCTTGTTGATAGCCACGATCAACTTGGACTCCTTCATTCCAGCGAGATGTTGAATTGCACCGGAAATACCGACGGCAACGTAGAGCTCTGGTGCGACGACCTGCGCGTCAGACTCAGAGCGAAGAGACGAATCCAGTAAGCGCAAAGAGAGTATAGGTGAGCGAGCAGGAGCATCTTTGCCGATATCATGCTCCGAATATGCCGATGCGCCCCCCTTTGAAGCGAAACTCACCTTTCCGGTTTGTCCAACTTGCAGCGAGTTGTCTGCGTAGCCAGCATCAACAGCAGCTCGAGACGCGCCGATCGCTGAATGTGAGCTTGGGTCACTCAAACATGGCGTTCAACTCACCAGCACCAAGCGCATCCGCCAACGGGTCCAACACCTTGTCAAAGTTCTCCTGACTCTTCAGGGCTCGTCCACCCGAAACCACCCGCGACGCCGAAGCCAGGTCTGGTCGGCTCGACACGGTCAGCTCCTCGCTAACAAACTGGGTGGACGCTGCGGGTCAGCACGGCGGTCCAAGTAGATACCGCGCCAGGCTTACATTCCCCCTTGACAGCCTCGACCTCCTCCACGCTCGCTGAGCCGGATCCCACCGCGGCCTTATCGAACGACGTCGTTCGGACAGTGACAACCTTGATGGCATCCTTGTCGCTCGATTTGACTTTCAAAATAGCGTTACCGGCATAGATCGGTCGAGTGAACTCGGTGCCGGTCGAGTCGAGCGCAATGATATCGGCGATCTGCGATCAGCCGTCGGAGCCTCCGGTACAGGAATGTCAGTCCGGACACACCATGGATGTGTCGA
>Ga0308169_10006171_pt1 | contig 10649 bp, 11 predicted proteins | sample PhyBR1_2_FD_202139 | JGI IMG/M metagenome (GOLD analysis project Ga0308169, IMG submission 202139) | Phyllosphere microbial communities from UC Gill Tract Community Farm, Albany, California, United States - DLSLSB.R1 | ecosystem: Host-associated > Plants > Phyllosphere > Unclassified | place... | reverse complement strand
CGACGCCGTCGCCGGCATCCGCGCCGGCGGGGCGCCTGGCGCCGCCGGCCAGCCGCGCGAGGCGGGCGACGTCTCGGTGGAGGCGGACCCGCGCACCAACGCCGTCGTGGTGCGCGGCACCCGCGAAAAGATCCGGCTGTGCGAACAGCTGATCGCGGACCTCGACACGCCGTCGCAACTGGTCGAGATCGAGGCGACGATCATCGACGTCGACACCGACCAGGCGGAGCAGTTCGGCGTCTCCGCGCGCCTGGCGAACCGCGGCCACTTCGACCTGGGCACGGGCCAGCCGACGGTGCCGGGCGGCAGCGACGCCGCCGCCAACGCGGCGCAGGCGCCGGCCTTCGTCGGCGGCGCCGTGTCGACGCTGGGCGGCGTGCTCGGTGCGCCGGGCGCGATGATCGGTTCGATCGTGGTGGGCAGCGAGCAGCGCTTCTTCGCCGCGACGCTGAACGCGTTCGTGCGCAACGGCGACGCGCGCGTCGTCGCCAAGCCGCGCGTGCTCACGCTGGACAACACGGAAGCGCTGCTGCAGAACCAGCAGAATTTCTACATCCGCGTGGCCGGCGCGTACGACACCAGCGTGCACTCGGTCACGGCCGGCCTCGTGATGCGCGTGACGCCGCAGATCTCGGAAGAGAACGGCGTGCCGCGCATCCGCCTCCTGATCAACATCGAGGATGGCACGCTGTCCAGCGAACAGGTCGACCAGATCCCCGTCGTCACGCGCAAGAGCGTCAACACGCAGGCCGTGATCGCGCAGGGCGACAGCGTGCTGGTGGGCGGCTACATCGTCGAGGAGACGCTGCGCGACGGGCAGAAGGTGCCCGTGCTGGGCGACGTGCCCCTGATCGGCGCGCTGTTCCGCCAGAAGGCCGAGCGCAGCCGGCGCGCCGAGCGCATGTTCCTGATCACGCCGCGCCTCGTCGCCAGGAGGAATTCGTGAACGCGCGCTTCCCGACCCCGTACGAAGCCGTGGGCGCGCGCCTGCGTCCCGTCGCGCTGCCGCCCGGCGGACCGGATGGCGCGCAGCCGCTGTTCGACCTGCGCGTGCTGAACGGCGCGCAGAAGGATGCGGTGGTGTCGTTCGGCGCCGGCCGCCTCCTGATCGGCAACGACCTCGAATGCGACATCGTGCTGCACCGGCCCGGCGAGGCGCTGCGCGCGATGCTGTCCGTGATCGACGGCCGCCTGTCCGTCGCCGCCATCAGCGGGCCGCTGCAGTTGAACCAGGTGACGATCGCGCCCGGCGAAAGCCAGACGGCCGTGCATGGCGACACGGTGCGCCTGGCCGACATCGGCCTGCAGCTGTCGCGCCACGAGCCGCCCGAGGCGCCGCCGGCACCCGAGCCGGCCGTCGTGGAAGAGGATTCGTCGACCGCCTTGCCCGAGCCCGAGGCGGCCACCGGCACCGACAACGGCGTCGCGCAGGAAGCGCGCGTCGACCCGCCGCCGCCGCGTCCCCGGCTGTGGCCCGCGGCGGCCTGCCTCGCGCTGGCTTGCGCCTGCGCCGGCGCCTGGTTTTGGCAGGCCGCCGGTGGTAGCGCTACCCGCCGCCCGGCGCCTGCCGTCGCGGATGGGGGCGGGCCGGCCGCCGCCGCGACGGGGAAGGCGCGCACGCTGTCCGACGCGCGCGAACTCCTGGACGCGCGCCGCATCCAGGCCGGCATCGGGTTGTCCGGACCGGGCGCGCTGCTGCTGACGGTGGCGCCCGAGCGGCTGGCGCAGGCGCGCGAGGCGCTGGCCGCGCTGCTGGCGGACGTCGACGGCATTCGCCGCGTCGACGTGCGGGTCGAGGGGAGCCGCGACCGCCTGCCGGCGATGTCGGCCGTGCACGGCCCGGACGGCATCGTCGTCACGGACAACCTGATGCTCGACGCCGACGCCGTCTTCAACGGCAAGAACCGCATCGTGATGGTCAGCCTGGAACCGATGCCGTCGATCCTGACGCAGGGCGGCCGCCGGCTGTTCCAGGGCGCGCAGCTGGACGCGCGCACGACGGTCGAGCAGATCGCGCCGAGCGTCGTGACGGTGACGATCGACGGCGTCAAACGCAGGGTGAAATTATGAACGTGACTTCGAAGCAGGCGGCCGACCTGCTGCGCCTGACGTGGAACTGGCTGCCCGCGCGCTATGCCCACGTCTCGCGCCTGCTGGGCCAGGGCATCCGCGTCGAGCGCGGCGGGCGCGCGGAGCGGGCGCTGTCGGCCGACCTGCTGCGGCGCCACGCGCTGCACGGGTTGTGGCGGCGCGAGCCGCTGCCGTTTCCGTGGCTGCTGGAAGAGGCGGAGGCGCTGCAGGCGCGCGCCTTCGAGGCGGGCCTCGCCAGCCATGCGGCCGCGCTGGCGATGCAGCTGACGCGCCAGGCGCGCCTGCAGGTGGCGGCGTGGCTCGGAGAAGCGCCGTTCATGCGCGCGCTGCAGCACGCGGCGCAGTACCCGCTGCTGGCGGCCGTCCAGGCCGACCTCGTGCTCGACGAGACGCTGCCGGAACGGCTGACGCAATCGGGCGCCTTGCTGCTCGCGTCGCTACTGCCGCAGGACGACGGCGTCGCGCAGCGCTTCCTGCTGCGCTTCCCGGCGCCGCAGATTGTCCCGGTGCCACCGCCGCCATCGCCGGAAGCGGCCGCGCAGCTGCAGGCGCTGATGGCCGCGATCCCGGTGCGCAAGGACACGCTGTTCGACTGGGCATGGCAGGAATTCGCCAAAGTGCGCGAGGTGGTGCGCGAGGTGGCCCAGTGAACGCCGTCGCGCTGCGGCTGAACCGCATCGGCGCCGGCGTCGGGCGCCACAGCGACCTGGCGCTGGTCGGGCTGTCGATCGTCGTGATCGCGCTGATGGTGCTGCCGATGCCGTTCGCGCTGCTCGACATCATGGTGGCGACGAATATCGCGCTGGCGATCGCCATGCTCCTGTACAGCATCTACATGTTGTCCCCCGTCGCGTTCTCGACCTTCCCCAGCGTGCTGCTGATCACGACGCTGCTGCGCATCGCGCTGAACGTGGCCACCACGCGCCAGATCCTGCTGAACGCGAACGCGGGCGAGATCATCGCCAGCTTCGGCCGGCTGGTCGTCGGCGGCAGCCTGGTGGTGGGCCTGGTGGTATTCGTGATCATCACCGTCATCCAGTTCATCGTGATCGCCAAGGGCGCGGAGCGTGTGGCCGAGGTGATCGCGCGCTTCACGCTGGACGCGATTCCCGGCAAGCAGATGAGCATCGACTCCGACCTGCGCTCCGGCCTGATCTCGGAGCAGATCGCGCGCCAGCGCCGCGCCGAGGTCGAGCAGGAAAGCCTGTTCTTCGGCTCGATGGACGGCGCCATGAAATTCGTGAAGGGCGACGCCATCGCCGGCATCATCGCCGTGCTGGTCAACCTGCTGGGCGGGATCGCCATCGGCGTCATGATCAAGGGCTACGACATCGGCGTGGCGGCCGAGCGCTACTCGGTGCTGTCGATCGGCGAGGGCCTGGCCGCGCAGATCCCGGCGCTGTTCATCTCGATGTCGGCCGGCCTGATCGTCACGCGCACGTCGTCCAGCCACGGCTCGTGCCGGGCTTTCCGGCCCTGACGTTTCTCGCGTTGGGCGGCGCCATCGCGGCGCTGGGCGCCATGCTGCTGCTGCGCCGCCGGCGCGCGGTGGAGGGCAAGGACGCGGGCCTCGGTTCGATGGCGCGCGAGGGCAGCGGCGAGCTGCATCCCATCGTCGACGAATCGGTGCCGCCCGTGTTCTCGGCCCTGCTGATCGAAATGCCGCGCGCCGCGCTGCCGCTGCTGTCGCGCGAGGAGCTGGACCGCGCGCTCACGCGGCTGCGGCGCGACCTGAGCCTGAACCCGGGGTTGCCGTTCCCCGGCGTGCGCATCCGCCTGGACGAGACGCTGCCGGCGCTGCACTACGGGATCAGCGTGCTCGAGGTGCGCGCCGTCGGCGGCGCCCTGTGCGCGGGCTGCCTGCTGGCGTTCGCGTCGCGGGAGCGCCTGGTGTCACTGGGCGTGCCGCTCGTCGCCGGCCCCGACGTGTTCATCGGCGCCGGCGCGCACTGGGTGGCGGCGAACGCGGCCCGCACGCTGGCGCAGCAGGGCGTCGCCACGTGGTCGGCGAGCCAGCTGCTGGTGGCGCACCTGGAGACGGTCGTCATGGTGCACGCGCACCGGCTGCTGGGCATGCAGGACGCGCAGGCGCTGGTGTCGGCCTGCGCGCGCGAATACCCGGACCTGGTGCGCGAGGCGATGAAGGTCGTGCCGCTGCCGCGCCTGACGCGCATGCTGAAAAGCCTGTGCGCGGAGGGCGTCTCGCTGCGCAACATGCGCGACATCCTGCAGGTGGCGCTGGAACACGGCGCCGCCGAGAAGAACGACGAAGTCATCGTGGAACGCATCCGCGCGGCGCTGGGGCGCGCGATCAGCAGCCGCTACCTGAAGGAAGCGGGCCGCCTGCGCGCCTGGGTGATGGACCCGGGCGTGGAGGAGCGCGTGCGCGCGTCGCTGGCGATGGGCGGCAACGGCCTGGTGGCCGCGCTGGCGCCGCCGGACGCCAAGTCGCTGGTCGAGCAGGTGCGGCGCGCCGTGATGCAGCAGCGCGAGAAGGGCCAGGCCGACGCGGCGCCGCTGGTGGTGGCCGCGGACATCCGGCGGCCGCTGCGCAAGCTGGTCGAGGGCGAGCTGCCGTGGCTGCCCGTGCTGTCGTTCGCGGAGGTCGACGCCGGCGTCGAGGTGGTGCCGCTGTCGGTGATTCGCGCATGAGCGGGAAACTGAGGGAGATCGAATGAAACTGTCAAGAACGGTCGCCATGCTGTCGCTGGCCGGGCTGCTGGCCGCCTGCAAGGAACCGCTGTACTCGCACCTGCCCGAGAAGGAAGCCAACGACATCGTCGGCGCGCTGCTGGCGAAGGACATCGGCGCCGAGAAGGCGCCGGGCGAGGAAAAGACGTGGACGGTGCTGATCGCGCACGACGACTTCGCCCGTGCCGTCGCCGTGCTGAAGCAGGCCGACTACCCGCACGAGCCGGAGTCGGGCCTCGGCGACGTGTTCAAGAAGCAGGGGCTGATCTCGTCGCCGGTGGAGGAGCGCGCCCGGCTGACGTATGCGCTGTCCGAGGAAATGGCGGCCACGCTGTCGCGCATCGACGGCGTGATCGTGGCGCGCGTGCACGTGGCCCTGGCCGCGCCCGACCCGCTGACGGGGCAGCAGCGGCCGTCGTCCGTGTCCGTGTTCATCAAGCACCGGCCGGATGCGGATTTGCAGCGGCTCGTCCCGCGCATCAAGACGCTCGTCGTCAACGGCATCGAAGGCGCCACCTACGACAACGTCAGCATCGGCCTGTTTCCGATGGAGGCGGCGGCGCCCGAGCCGAAGCGCGCGCCGGCCGCGCCGCCGGAGGGCGGCAACTGGCCGTGGCCGCAAGTCGCGCTGGGCGTGGCCGCCTGCCTGCTGGCCGCCGCGCTGGCGCTCGCGGCGCGCGCGTGGGCGCGCGGGCGGCCCGTGCCGCTGCCGCAGCCGCAGGCCAAGCCGATGTCCGAGGCCGCCTGAGGAGCCCCGATGCACGGCAAGACGCACATCCTGATCGTGGAAGACGACATGGCGCAGCGCCTGCTGCTCGCCAACTGGCTGAAGGCGGACGGCTACCGGGTCGAAGGCTTCGACAACGGACTCGATGCGCGCCGCTTCCTGCTCGAGAACTGGGTCGACCTGATCATCCTCGACTGGGACATTCCCGGCATGGCGGGCGACCAGCTGCTGGGCCTTTTGCGGCGGCGCGCGCGCATCCGCGTGCCCGTGCTGTTCCAGACGGTGCATTCGGACGACGACGACATCGTGCGCATCCTCGACCTGGGCGCGGACGACTTCCTGATCAAGCCGTTCTCGCGCGACGTGCTGCTGGCGCGCGTGCGGGCGCTGCTGCGCCGCGCGCAGGCCGGCGCCGAGCGCCGCGCCCGCACGATCGGCGCCTGCGCACTCGACGAGGCCGCGCAGTCCGTGGCGTGCGGCGACACGGTCGTCAAGCTGGGCAACAAGGAATTCGCCATCCTGTGGCACCTGGCCGGGCAGCCCGGCACGCCCGTCTCGCGCCAGCAGCTGCTTGCCGCCGTGTGGGGCATGGACAGCGATGCCGAGACGCGCCTGGTGGACATGTACGTCAGCCGCCTGCGCGCCAGCCTGCGGACCCTGTGCGAGACCGGCTGGGAGATCCAGTCCGTGTACGGCCAGGGCTACCGGCTCAACGTGAACGATTCGGGACAGCCGCAGGGCGGCCCCGTGCTGGAGGAACCGAAGGCATGAGCGAAGCGCTGGAAAACCCGCCGGCGGAAGGCGGGGCGCCACGTGCGCGCCTGTTGCGCGGCGCCGAGTTCGACGCGCTGCTGCACGCGGGCCGCGCGCGCCTGAAGCCCGACCTTGGGCGCGAGCGCGAGCGCGTGCTGGAAGCGGCGCACGAGCAGGCCGAGCGCCTGCGCCGCGAGGCCGCCAGCGCGGGCGCGGCCGAAGGGCGCGCCGAGTACGCGGCCCAGCTGGCGGCGCTGGCGCTGCAGCGCGAAAGCTGCTGGCGCCAGATCGAGGCGGACATGGCCGACATCGTGCTCGCGTGCGTGCGCCGGCTGCTGGGCGAACAGGCGGCGCAGGATGCGCTGCTGCCGCGCATCCGCGCGCTGCTGCTGGAATTCCGGCCGCGCCGCCACGTGGCGCTGCGCGTGGCCCCGGGCAGCGTGCCATTGCTGCGCGCCGCGTTGCCGGAGCTGGAAGACGCGCATCCGAACGTGACGTTGTTCCAGCTGATCGCCGACACGCACCTGGACGAGGGCGACGTCGTCATCGAGACGCCCGACGCCGTGATCGACGGCCGCCTGGCGTCGCAGGTTGCGGCGCTGCGCCGCGGCATCGCGGCGGCGCTCGGCGCGGACGAAGGGGCCGCGCCATGAGGGCGCCGGCGGCGGCGATCCGCGCGGCCAGCCAGCGCCTTGCGCAGGAGGGCGACAGCGCCGGCCGGCTGGCGCCCCAGGCGCATGGCCGTGTGGTCGAGGCGATCGGCACGCTGATCAAGGTGCGGGGCCTGGCCGCGCGGGTGGGCGACATGTGCGACCTGGCGGGCCTGTCCAGCACATTCGCGCTGCAGGCGGAAGTGGTCGGCCTGGGGCCGGACTATGCGCTGCTGGCGCCGCTGGGATCGATGCACGGCCTGTCGACCAGCGTCGCGGCCATCTCGCGCGGCCGGGCGCCGGAAGTGCCGGTGGGCGAACACCTGCTGGGCCGCGTGCTGGACGGCATGGGACGGCCGATGGACGGCCTGGCGGCGCTGGATGGCGGCGTCGCGCAGCCAGTGTACGCGAGTCCGCCGGACCCGCTGGCGCGGCCGATGATCGCGCATCCGCTGCCCGTCGGCGTGCGCGCCATCGACGGCCTGCTGTGCTGCGGCGTCGGCCAGCGCATCGGCATCTTCGCGCCGGCCGGCTGCGGCAAGAGCACGCTGCTGGGCATGATCGCCTGCAACGCCCAGGCCGACGTGAACGTCGTCGCGCTGATCGGCGAGCGCGGGCGCGAGGTGCAGGAATTCATCCACGATTGCCTGGGCGAGCAAGGCATGAAGAAGACCGTGCTGGTGGTGGCGACGTCCGACCGGCCGGCGCTGGAACGGGCGCGCGCCGCGCTGGTCGCGACCGCGATCGCCGAGTACTTCCGCGAGCAGGGCAAGTCGGTCATGCTGCTCGTCGATTCCGTCACGCGCTACGCCCGCGCGCTGCGCGAGATCGGCCTGGCCGGCGGCGAGCCGCCCACGCGGCGCGCGTTTCCGCCGTCCGTGTTCACGGCGCTGCCGCAGCTGTTCGAGCGGGCCGGCATGTCGGCGCGCGGCGCCATCACGGCCTTCTACACGGTGCTGGAAGACGGCGAGGACAGCGACGACCCGATCGCGGAGGAAGTGCGCTCGCTGCTCGACGGGCACATCGTCCTGTCGCGCAAGCTGGCCGGCAGCGGCCACTTCCCGGCGATCGACGTGCTGGCCAGCGTCAGCCGCGTGATGAGCCGCGTCGCGCAGCCGCAGCACCAGCAGCACGCGGCGCGGGCGCGCGCGCTGCTGACCCGCTACAAGGACATGGAAATGCTGATCCGCCTGGGCGAATACAAGCCGGGGCACGATGTCGAGGCCGATGCCGCCGTGCGCCTGCATCCGGGCCTGCAGGCCTTCCTGCGCCAGGCGACGCACGAGAACACGCCGTTCCACGATTGCCTGCGGCGCCTGGCCGCGGCGGGAGAGTGAACATGGGAGCGCGCATCGACAATCAATGGCCGGCCTTGCTGCGCGTGCGCAGGCAGGTGGAAGACGCGGCGCAGGAAGCCTGGCGCCAGTGCTGCCGCGAACGCGACGCCGTGGCGCAGCAGGCGGCCGACGTCGAGCGGCGCCGGCGCGACGTCGCCGCCGAGGGCACGCACGCGCTGGCCGCGCTGGGGCGCGCGCTGCAGCCCGGCCGCGCCGTCGACCGCGCCGGCCAGGGCGTGGCCGCCCCCTACCTGGCGCGCCTGCGCCGCCTGGACCAGCAGCTGTACCTGGAATGGCTGCAATTGCAGCTGCGCCTCGCCGTGCTGCAGGCGCGCGTGGAAGCCGCGCAGCGCCAGCGCCGTGCCGCCGAGGCGGCGCGCCTGCGCATCGAGGAAGTCATCGCCATGCTGCGCCGCCAGGCCCGCCGGCATGCCGCGCGCCGCGACGAAAGCGGCATCGACGACTTCGTGCTCGCGCGCCGCACATGACCTTCTTTCCGACCACCGCCATGCATGCCAACGCTATCGTCCGCCCCCCGTTTGCCGCCGCCGTCCTGCCGCAACTCGAACGCCGCCATGCCGACTGGGCGAACCGCATCTACCGCAGCGGCGCGCTGACGCACCCGGACGGCGCGCGCCTCGTCTTTTGCCTCGATGCCGATTGGACGCCGCACGCGCACCTGCGCCTGATGGCCGGCCCGGAACGCCTCGTGCTGCGGGTCGAATCGCTGCCCGGCCTCGCGCCGTTCCTGGCGGGTCCGTTCGACAGCTGGCCGCAGGAAGAGTGGTGCACGCTGGTCGAGATCGCGGCGGCGCCGCTGCTCGAGATGCTGGCGCAGGCGCTGGGCACGCCGCTGCACGTGGCGCAGGTGCACCTGGCGCCGCTGCAGCCCGCGCCGCCGGAGACCCAGGACGACGCCGTGCTGTCGTTCCGCTACCTGCCGCAGCCGGGCGCACCCGCCGTGCGCGCGGCGCTGCTGTGCGGCGGCCTGGCGGGCCTGCGCCTGCCGCCGCCGGCGGCGGACCGGCAGGCGTGGCACGACCTGCCCATGCCGCTGCGGCTCGGCGCCGGCAGCCTGCGCCTGGCCGCGCGCGAGCTGGCGGCCCTGCGCGCCGGCGACGTGCTGCGCGGCGACACGGCCTTGTCGGCGGAACCGCTGCACCTGCAGCTGCTGCTGGGCGCGCGCCCGCTGGCGCTGGCCCGCGTCGGCATCGACCCCGCATTTCAACACCATCTGGAGATTGTATCCATGAGCACCACGTACCCGTCGCCTGCCGGTCCGGACCTCGACGCCATCGGCGGGATCGACGACGTCGGCATCCACGTCCAGTTCCACATCGGCAGCCAGCAGATCCGGCTGAGGGAGCTGGCGAGCCTGCGGCCGGGCGCCTTGATCGCGCTCGGCGTCGACCCGCTGGCGCAGTGCGTCGCCATCAGCGCCAACGGCACGCCGGTCGGCAAGGGTGAACTGGTCGTCGTCGAGGAAGAGCTGGCCGTGCGCATCACGGCATGGACGGCGGCCGCCCATGATTAGCGGGAGTGACCCGATCATCATGCTGACGGTCCTGGTGGGACTGGCGGCGCTGCCGTTCGCGGCGATGATGACCACGTCGTTCACCAAGATCATCGTGGTGCTGTCCCTGCTGCGCAATGCGCTCGGCATCCAGCAGGTGCCGCCCGGGATCGTGCTGAACGGCCTGGCGATCGTGCTGTCGATCTACGTGATGTACCCGGTCGGGCTGGCCGCGTACGACGCCGGCGCCGACCAGGTCGCAACGCGCAGCGGCGCCATCACGTTCAAGGACCTGCTGCAGATCTCGGACGCGGCCAAGGGGCCGCTGAAGGGCTTCCTGACGAAGCAATCGCACCCGGCCGAGCGCAGCTTCTTCCTGCAGGCGTCGCACGGGCTGATGGGCGAATCGACGGCCGCGACGCTGTCCGAGGACGACCTCGTGATCCTCGTGCCGGCATTCGTCACGGCGGAGATCACGAAGGCGTTCGAGATCGGCTTCATGGTGTTCCTGCCGTTCCTCGTGATCGACTTCATCGTCGCCAGCACGCTGATGGCGCTCGGCATGCAGATGCTGTCGCCGACGACGATCTCGCTGCCGTTCAAGCTGCTCCTGATCGTCATGCTGAACGGCTGGTCGCGGCTGCTGCACGCGCTCGTCCTGTCCTACCAGTGAGGGACGCGCGATGACACCCGACACCATCATCGACCTGACCAATGGCGCGATCAAGCTGACGCTGCTGCTGACGGCGCCGATCGTGCTGGTCGCCGCGCTGATCGGCCTCGTGGTCGGCGTGCTGCAGGCCGTGACGTCGATCCAGGACCAGACGATCGCCGTGTCGCTGAAGCTGATCGTCGTCGGCGTGCTGCTGGCCGCGACGGGGCGCTGG
>Ga0308169_10006170_pt1 | contig 10650 bp, 9 predicted proteins | sample PhyBR1_2_FD_202139 | JGI IMG/M metagenome (GOLD analysis project Ga0308169, IMG submission 202139) | Phyllosphere microbial communities from UC Gill Tract Community Farm, Albany, California, United States - DLSLSB.R1 | ecosystem: Host-associated > Plants > Phyllosphere > Unclassified | place... | reverse complement strand
AGAGTCGTGCAAGGACTACTTGGAAGGGTCTGGGATGAACGGCTCATCGTCCAGTAGACGTCTCGATAGGCCCGCCGAGCTGTTCAATCCTAAGAAAGAGCGACGCAGGAAGGGGCCAAAGCGCTCCTCTCCTCCTCCTCCTGCTGCTCGAGCGCAAGGCCGTGCGAGCACTTCCCCTGCAGCAGAGATATAGGAAACGGCTTTATTTCGCTACACGCGCCAGACTACGACGGACGACTAAGGCACGGACGAGGAGAGAAACAGAGGGAGAGGGAGCAAGAGAGGGACCGTGCGAGCGCGCGCTCACTCGCCGCCGTTGGCCTGTGCGTGCGCATGCGCCTGAGCCTGCGCGTGCGCCTGGGCCTGGGCGGCGCGCTGCGCAGCGACGGCCTGCGCCTGCGCCTGGAGGAGCTCGCGCTGGCGCTGCTGCAGCATTTGGAGCTGCTCGGGCGTGAGCTGCTGCGGCGGGACGGGCGGGCCCGCACCGCCTCCTGCGGCGCCGTTCAGGCCGCCAGGCGGTAGCGGTGAGGTGCCGCCGAGCGGGTGCATGCCGGTCGGCGAGCCGGGGAGCTGGGCGGGCAGGCCGTTGGGCGAGGCGTGCGCGCCGCCGGGCACCATCTGCGGCGGGAGCGCCGAGGGAGGGCGAGGCGAAGGCTGCTGGCCGGGGCCGGTCGGGAAGGTGCCGGGCTGAGGGTAGCGCTGACCGTTCTGCGGGCGGGGCCGAGGGTCGTCAGGGTCGGCGTCTCGCGCGGATCGGCTCGAGCGAAAGGAAGGGGACGCACCTGCTGAGCGAGAGCCTGCTGCTGCTGAGCTTGTTGCTGCGCTTGCGCCTGCTGCTGAGCTTGCTGCGCCTGCTGCGCCGCCTGCTGCTGCCGCAACCGCGCCTTCTGCTGCTCCTGCTCGGCCTTGTACATGCTCCACTGCATCGGGTCCCACGACGGGCGCGGCGGGAGGTTGTGCGAGTCGTGCATGTTCATGTTAATGCGGCGAGGGAAGCCAGGAGCTGCGAGCAGGCGAGAGAGAGAGAGAGAGAGAGAGAAGGCCGAGTCAGCGAGGGAGCGAGGCAACGGGTCGAGAGGGCGAGAGACAACGACGCACCTGGCTGCTTCTGGGCCCACGTCTCGCGCTTCTTCTGCACCTTCTTCATGGCGTCGAGGATGGCGACGTGCCGCGCCTTCTTCTTGCTGCCGTCGCCGATGATGGGCGCCGGGCGGCCCGTGAGCTTGTCGAGCGGCGGGATCCACTCGGGCGGCGGCTTGACGATCTCGGTCCCGTCGGGGAGCGTCTTCTTGCTGCCGGGCCCGACGAGGCGGTCCCACCGGTCGAACATGTCCCAGGGGAGGCGGTGGTCCGACGACGGGCGGTGCGTCGTCTGGTTGAAGACCTGCGCGACAAGCGTCCAGTTGAAGCCGAACTGCTTCTGCAGCGCGAGGAGCGTCGCGTCCTCCTCGGGCAGCCACAGGACCGACGTCGCGCGCACGTCGGGCTGCGGGACGACCTCGGCCGGGCGCGCGAGGACGTCGCCGACGGTCGCGTCCTTGGGCTTGCGGCTCGCAAAGAGCGCCGAGGCCGTCGGCGGGACCGTCTCGCGGCCGTCGAGCGGGTCCTTGACGTCCTCGATGTCGGCGGCGGTTGAGGGACGCCAACCTCGGGTCGTGCGCGTCCGGCCGGGCTCGAGCGTGCTGACGAGCAACGGCTTGCTCTCGAGCAGGCGCGTGACGTGCGTGAGGCGACCCGACCAGGCCGACGACTCCTCGACGCGGCGGTCGAGCGCCGGGTCGTTGGCGACGACGAAGTCCGAGTAGAGCGGGAGGTCCGGGAAGAGAGCGGCGAAGGTGTACGAGAGGAAGGGGTCGTCGGCGGGGAGGGGCTTGCGGTCGGTCGTTGTCGAAGCTGGTGCGGCGGCGGTGGAGGAGGAGGACGAGCCGGGCGAAGGCGTGATGGCGTCGCGCAGGGCGGCGAGGACGAGCGGGTCGACGACCGTCTCGTCGATCCCGGCGTCGAAGATCGGGTTGCGGAAGAAGATGAGCTTCTGGACGTGCTGCGCCTGGGCGTGCGCGCGCTGCGCCTCGAGCTGCGCCGCCTGCTGCCGCGAGACGGCGCCCGTCGGCGGTACCGGCGTCGACTCGTTGCCCATGCTGCCGCCCGCCTTGCCCCGGCCTTGCGGCGCGCTCGCGACGGGGACGACGCCGGGTGCGGGCGTCGTATTGGCCGAGGCGGTCGCCGTCGGCGCGACCGTTGATGGCGCAGGCGTCGACTCGTCGGCCTCGCCCGCGGCGTCTGCGCTCGCCTCGCCCTCGGCGTCGGCGTCCGCCTCGGTCGCCGCCTTGCCCTTGCCCTTCTCCACCGCCGCCGCTGCCCCAGACGCAGGGTCCTCGTGCCCGTCCACGTCCATCGCCTCCTGCGTCGCCGGAAGCTCGTCCTCCTCGAGGGGCTCTCGGTCCTCGAGGCGCGCCGCGAGCTCCTCGTCGCTCAGCACCCGGGCCGGCCTCGTGCGAATGCGCAGGGCGGCGCGGGCGTCGGGCGAGGCGCGATGGTACGCTCGGCAGGCGCGGGCGAGCTTGTACGCCGAGACGACCTTCCACCGCGCTTCTTGGCGGAAGTCGATCTGCATCCAGCGCTGCGGGCACGAGAGGACGTCGAGGAGTCAGTAGGAGGCTCGACGGCGTATAGAGAGAGCGTGTGAGAGAGAGGAGGAGGAGGGACGCACCATCTCGTCGAGGACGTGGTCCCAGTGCGCCTTGGGGACGACGCCGGTGCGCTGCTTCTTGGGCTGGCGGAAGCTCCACTGCTTGTCGTTCTTAAGCTGCTCGATGCGCTCGAACGCGCGGACCGAGCGCGCCTCGTCGATGCCGACGTCCCACTCGCGCGTCTGGAGCGAGTTGGCGACGCGCTTGCCCGGCCCGAGAAAGTGCTTGGCGCCCATGTGCTGCGCCCGAACGTGGAGCTTGTGCAGGTCGGGCTGGACGAACGCCGACGACGAGGCGGGCGCGAGCGACTTGGCCGTCTTCTTCGTGTTGGAGCGCAGGAGGAGCGACGTGTTGAGCCGGTTGCGCAGGATGTCGTGCGGGACGGGGGGAAGCGCCGAGGCGTAGTCGGACGACACCTCGTGGATGCCGAACAGCGACTGGTAGGGCGGGACGGCCGCGTACGGCGCCGACGGCGCGAGCGGCTGTGGGCTCGCGCTCGCAGGCGGGGTTGGTGCGGCGGTGAGGAGGGAGGGAGCGATCGTCGTGGGCTGAAGGGGACGGTCGGAGGGCAGGGTAGGTGCGGGAGATGCCGTGGTCGAGGAGGTCGTGGAAGGGGCGGTGAGGGAGATCTGAGGGCGCGAGGTCGAGGCGGAAGCGGAGGGCGCTGCGGCCGTCGGGTCGACCGGTCGCCCGCCGTTCGTCGTCACGCCGATGCCCATGGTCGACGTGATCGAGACGCCGGGCGGGGCGAGCGACTCGGCGACGGCCATCTCCTCGTCCTCCTCTTCTCCCTCGGCGTCCTCCTCCGAGTCGTTGACGACCGAGTCGGCGCGAGCGGCTTTTGCGGGCGACTGGACGGCGGCGGTCGCCGTTGACGACGTTGGTGCAGGTGCGGATGAAGAGGGAGGCGGGCTGGGCGACATGGGCGGGAGGGAGAGGTCGAGTTGCTCGAGGCTGTTTCGGCTTGCGCAGGGTTAGCTCTTGTCGCGGCGAGCTTGAGAAGGGGCAAGGGACGCACCTTGCGGGGTTGTTGAAGCGTGCACGGAAGTCGTCGAGCCCTTGAAGCGCGGGCTCTGGGTCGCCGGCGGCCTGGGCGACCTTCCTGCGCTTCCGCCCTCTCAGGCCGGCCTCGAACTCGACAGGGCGGTTCTTGTCGCGCATGGCGATGCACAGGTCGGCGAGTTGATCATGGCGGGTGGCGACGATCGAGCTGCGAAGCGGGGGACTGTGTGAGCCGGGGCGGTGTTTGGCTCGAGCGAGAGGGATGCGGGTGCGGGCGGAGAGCGAGAGAGACTCACGCGACGGCGGCCTCGTAGGGCTGCACTGCTCGGCTGCGCAGGACCCGAGAGTCGCTGTGAGGATCCTGCTGAAGCAACCAAGTCCACCCGACGAGTCAGCGACGAGGGATCCGGGTTTGAAGATGAGGCGACGAGGCGTGTCTCGTCGGCCGCGGGCGAGCGAGGGACGAGAGGTCGACGCACCTCGTGTGGCGCTTCGGGTGCTGCGCTGGCCTTTGCCATGGGCAGGACGGGTACGTGTGCGCGGCTCGCAAGCACAGCCAAGTGCTCGGCGGGGCGAGGGAGCGCGGTGAGTGCGGCGAGGGTGGGAGGAGCCGCAGGGCCGAGGTCGCCTTCGTCCTCGTCGTCGCCCCGCTCGAGCTTCTCTCTCTCCCCCTTCCTCCGCTGTCCACGCCACTCCTCAGGACGACGTGCTCCTGCTGCAGCCAGCTGGTGTGCGCTCTTGCCGCCTGCACCGGCCCTGCTCGTGCCGGCGGGCTCGCCAACGCCGCCGTCCCCTCATCGGGTCGGCGCCGTGCTCTGCACGCTGTTGTTGCTGCGTCTTGCACACGCTTGCTCCGCCTGCTTGCTCTAGATGTCGGTTTCCTCGAGCTGCGCAGCACCGATGTGTGCGCCCTTGCTCCGGTGGACCGGCTTGCGGCGCCTCATGGCCTCGAGGGTGTTCGTGCACGGCCTGTGCAGCTTCACTCGCTGACGTCCGAGTCTATGCAACGCTCGGTCCTACGCCGCAGGCCTGGTCGTATCTCGAAGCTCGAGGGCTCGCCTCGCGCGAGCGTTGAGGCGCCGAGGAGCAAGACGAGCGAGAGGAAGCGCCTTGACCTCTCCCTGCGTCGCTCTTTCGCTGCGTTGCATAGCTCGGCGGGCCTATCGAGACGTCTACTCGACGTTGGGCCGTTCATCCCAGACCTTTCCAAGTAGTGCTCGCACGGCTCTGTGCTCGAGCAGCAAGAGGAGGAGGAGGGGGGCGCTTGGACCCCTCCCTGCGTCGCTCTTTCGCTGCGGTGCATAGCTCGGTGGGCCTATCGAGACGTCTACTCGACGCTGAGCCGTTCATCCCAGACCGTTCCAAGTAGTCCTCGCACGGCCTTGCGCTCGAGCAGGACAGGAAGGCCCCGCTTTGCTCTCTCTCTCCTCGCCTCGCGCTCTCGACGGCACGACGCAGCGAGTCAGTACGTCACTCGCATTGCACGTCTTTCCGCTCGCTCGCCTCGCCCGCTCAGTCGGTGACGACCGTGTCGGCCTTGCCGAATGTGAGGAAGAACTGCCGGAACAGGGCGACGAGCTGGGCCATGTCCTTGACGCCGCCCATCTCGCGGATGCTGTGCATCGAGAGGATCGGTGCGCCAATGTCGACGGTGCGCAGGCCGATCTTGGACACGAGCGGGCCGACTGCGGGCGGGCGAGGAGGAAGAGGAAGGGGAGAGGGTCAGTGCGCGCACGAGGGCGAGAGGCGAGTCGGAGAGCGAGGGCGAGAGGAGCGAGGGAATGAGAGCGTGGAAGAGAGAGAGGACGAGGGAGGAGAGAGACGCACTCGTCGAGCCGCACGCGCAGTCGTTGCGGACGACAAACTCGGTGAGCGGGACGCCCGCCTCGGCGGCAACGCGCCGCAGGGGGAAGACCGTGTTGCTCGTCGTCGCGTAGCGCTGCTTCGAGTTGGTCTTGATGACGATGCCCGAGTTGATCAAGGGCCGGTGGTTGTCCTCGTGCTTCTCGACGAAGCCTGGGTGAACCGAGTGCGCGACGTCGGTGCTGCGAGCGGGTCGACAATCGTCAGCACGAGCTCGAAGAGATGAGAGAGAGAGAGAAAGAGAGAGGCCGACGCACGAGAGCAAGAACGACTTGGCGAGCGTGCGCTGGTACGCCTCGGCCTCGGTCTCGCCGTCGCCCTTGAGCGCAACCGCCACGCGCTCGATGACGCTCTCGATAAAGTTGGACTCTGCGCCGTACGCCGAGACCGAGCCGACCTCCTCGTTGTCGAACAGGGCCATCATGGCGACGCGGCCGTCCGAGGGCGTCGAGGTCGACTCGGACGCGGCGACGAGGGCCTCGGTGGCGGCGAACGACGAGAAGAGGTTGTCGAGGCGGGCCGAGAAGATGAACTCGTTCTGCGAGCGGGGGAAGCGTCAGCAGGTAAGACGAGCAAGAGGGAGAGCGAGAGGAGGACGCACGAGAGCGCCGCCGATGGTCGCCGGCTGGACGTCGAACAAGCTGAGCTCAAAGTCGTGGATCTGGGCCGGCGTCACCTCCTCGCCGAGCTCGTCGCTGAGCTGGCGCGCGACCGTGTGCAGGAGGACCGGGCTGTGGTGGCTCGTGATGTCGAGCGGGTCGGCGAACGAGACCTCGGTTGCCGAGCCGGCGGCGTCGCCGAGGAGCGTCTTGTTGAGCTCTTTGCTCGCGAGGGCGAGGATCGGGACCTGCTGCGTCTCGGGGTTGTAGAAGAACTTGTCGTTCTGGGTGCGCTCGAGGTGGATGGCGATGGTCGGCATGCGCAGGATGGGCTCGCGCACGAGGACGAGGTGCGACGTGTATGTGTCGGCGCTCGCGCCTTTTGCGCCCGACAGGGTGACTCGACCTGCGGGTGTGTGTGCAGGCGTCAGCTGAGGAGCTCCGCCGGCGAGGGAGGGAGAGAGAGCAGGACGCACCTGCGAGGCCCAAGTCGCGGTCCATCCAGGTCGCCCACAAGCCGCCGCCGTACGTCTCGACGCCGACCTGGGTGAAGCCGACCTTCTCGCGCTTGCTGACGGGCTTGAGGATGAAGCGCGGGCTGTCGGTGTGGCAGCCTGCGATCGAGAAGCCGAGCGGCTTGGTGCCGGCGTCGGCGGGGACGGTGAAGGCGATGATGGACGACTGGTTGCGCGTGACGAAGAGCTTGGAGCCCGGCTTGATCTGGTCGGCCCACGAGTCGCGCTCGTGCAGCCTGCGGGCGAGCGAGGGCCAGGGTCAGTCGGGTCGGGCGGTGCGGGGGAGGAGGGGGCCTCTGCTCGCGGCAGCTCGTCCGCCTCGGCAGGGCTGGGTAGCTCGAGACGGCGAGGGAGAGCATGCGCACCTGGCAAAGCCGGCCTTCTCGAGGCGCGCGACGCAGTTGGCGACCGCATGGAACGGAGTCGGACTCGCGTTGACGAAGTCCAGGAAACGGTGCGCTGGCGCGAGGGCGGGGCTGTTGAGCGGGGTTGCCATGGTCTGTAGAGCGCGAGAGAGACGCTGATCAGCTAGTCAGCCGGCAGCCCTGTGCGGGAGAGCGGATGTGGGCCCACCATGAGCGAGTTGGCGGATGGACAAGAGGGGAGGCGCCAAATCAAGCCATCCGCCGGCCCACGCGGCTCGCTCGGGCCTCGCTAACCTCGGCTCGCTCCTCTCACGCAAGGCCCCAAGGCTCGAGAGAGAGCAACAACAAAGGAGCGCAAGTTGGCAACACGTCTATCGGTCAAGGTCTATCCCGCTCCTCCTCCTCCCTTCCCTCCTCCCCGCCGACGACGCACCGACGAGCACCTCGACGACGCTCCCGCCGAGCACCACGCCCGCCCTCGCACACGCTCGCTCGAGCCTCCTGCCCTGCCCGACCACACCCAGCTCGCCGCCCTCCTCAGCCGCACCGGCGCACCCCTCCCACTGCCCGCCGTCCCCGAGCACGACCACCCCCTCCGCACGGCGCCGCACGTCCACCTCGAGCCGCACAAGTGCGCTCGCGCACTCCTCGGGCCCGAGACCGTGCCCCTGCGCGCGCTCGTGCTCGACTCTCACGGCGCGCGCCTCGACCCAGTCGGCGAGGAGCTCGAGCGTGCTCGCGCCCGCCGCGCGCTCGTCGTCGACGCGCGGGCCGCGCAGGGCGAGGGTAGCGAGGTGCGGTGTCGAGGTGTCGAGGGCGGCGAGGAAGGCCGGCGTGAGGACGAGGGCGGGCGACGAGAGGGTGAGGTGCGTGAGCGAGGGGAGGAGCGGCGGGAGGGCGCAGAGCGGGCGCTGCGGGCGAGGGAGGCGGCCGTGCGTCAGCTTGTGAGCTTGGAGAGGAGGAGAAGAGGTAAGAGAGCGCAGCGACGCACGTGCAGGTAGCCCGTCGAGTGGAACTCGACCGTGCGCAGCCGAGCTCGCGTCGCCGGCGTCAGCGCCGAGAACGTCGCCGGTGCGTCGGCCGAGAAGGACCGCAGCGAGAGATGCGAGAGCGCAGGGAGGGCGTCGAGGAACGTGCTGAGGCCTGTGCGTGCAAGTGGGTCAACAATCAGCTTCGGGTCCGCCGCGATGGTGGGGCGGGGTGCCGGAACGAGCTCGACGACGACGACGCACCTTGAGCATGCCCCTCGACCTCCATGACGACCCTCTCGACTCCCTGCCCGCCCTGCAGCCCGAGCTCCTGCGCACGCTCCAGCCCCAGCGCCCGCTCCCCCTCGCCGCGCTTGAGCCCCATCCGCCCAACGACCTCGACCGCCCTCAGCCGCGGCCCCGCCCCTCGCACGCCCTCGTCCAAGTCCGCGACGCACACCGGGCGCGCACCGCCGCTCAGCACCGAGAGCCGCACGCCCTCGTCGTGCGCCTCGCCCGCCGGCGACGCCGAAGCCGCGAACGGGCCCGCCGAGAGCGCCGCACGCGAGAGGAGCGCGCGCTGCAGCGCTGGCGCGCCCGGGCACGCGACGACGAGGTGCTCGAGGCCGCCGAGAGCGTCGAGCGTCGCGCGCGCCGTGCGCTCGAGGGCGAGGTTGGCGGCGGCGCTCAGGTCGGGCGAGGCGTGCTCGGCGGTCGGGCTCGCAGCGCGCCCGTCGACGACCTCGAGCACGCGCACGAGCGCGCCGAGCCGTGCGCCGCCGCGGCTGTCGGCGGCCGTCACCGTGCGCTCGAGCTTCTCAAGGCTGCGCGCGCCGCGCACCGTCGCGCACGCGTACGCGCTCGCCCTCGCAGCGGGGAGGAGCGCGCGCGACACTGCGACGCACGCCGGGTCGAGGGCGAGCGGGGCGTCGGGCTGCGAGTGGGCGTAGGGGTCGAGCGAGGGCGGGGTCGGCGGGAGGAGGGTGGGTGAGAGGGAGAAGATGGTGCCGAGGAGCTCGGGCGGGAGGGTGTCGAGCGAGGGTGGGGCTGCTGTGGGTGCGTCGGGGAGCGAGGAGGCGAGGGCGAGAGGCGGGCGAGAGGTGACGATAGGGCCGGGCATGGTCGAGGCTGAGGGGGAGGAGGAGGGAGCGAGGGAGAGCCGGCTTGGGGCGGGTCAGCTTCTGAACGCGCACGAGCGGTGCGGGGAGACGCTGCGATGCGTACCGATAGTGCTGCAGCGCGAGGTAAAAAGGCGACGAGGACGAGGATGCGAGGTCGACCGAAGCGCGGGTCGTGACCGAGAGGGTGTTTCGGCGACGAGGGCGCGAGTGGTGGGCAGATGAGGGACGGCGACGTCGTGGGGCCGAGCTGGGCGCTGCTGCTGCTGATGCCGGTGCTCGAGCTGCTCTAGACGACGACGAGGTGCGCAGGCGTGCGTGCGACGACGGCGAGGGCGAGCGCGACCGGGCGCGAGATAGCGAGGGCGAGCCCCTTGAGCACGCCCTCGAGCCCGTCCAGGTCGGAATCTCGATGTCTCGGACGTCGACAACTCGCCCGAGACGGCGCGAAGGGGACAAGGCCGCCGCCGGCTCATTCTTGCGACGTCGGCGGCGACGGCGAGGGCGGGAGGGCGAGCTTGTGCGCGCGGCAGAAGCGCTCGAAGGCTGGAGGAGGCGGGCACGTGACCGAGATGCGCGAGCGCTTGCCCGTGTCCTTGTCCCACGCCTGCGAGAGGGGGCAAGAGCGGGCGAGAGGGTCAGCTGTCGCTCGAACGGGCTCAAGCGCGCACGAGACGAGGGGGAGCCGTGACGCACGTAGAAGCTCAGCTCGTGCGAGTGGAGGAGGACATGGTCGAGCGTGAGGCCGACCTCGACGAGGGCGGCGGCGTGTGGGGCTTTGGGCGCGAGCTTGAAGTCGCCGACGATGGGGGCTGCGTGCGGACGAGCGGGCGGGGTCAGCTGCTGACGCTGCGAGCCGTGACGAGAACAGGAGGACGCACCTTTGAGGACGTCGGCGCAGTGGATGCGCAGTTGGTGCTTGCGGCCCGTCTCGGGCTCGAGGCGCACGAGCGAGAAGAGGCGCTGCGGGGGCAAAGGGGGCCGGGGTCAGCACGGGCTCACCTCGCGACAGAGGGGGAGGGAGAGGGGACGCACCGATGCGGCGATGCACTGCCAGCGAGTGAGGGCGTGAACGCCCTCGCCCTCGGGGCATAGGCGGACCTTGTCGTGGTCGAGGCGGAGCGGGTGGTCGACGAGGCCCTCGAAGCCGTCGCGGAGGCGGCCGTGGACGACGGCGAGGTAGGAGCGGGCGACGTCGTGCTTGGAGAGCTGGCTGCTGAGGGCCTTTGCGGCTGGGCGCGACTTTGCGACGAGGAGGGCGCCGGTGGTGCTCTGCGGGAGTGCGGGGACGAGGTGAGCGGGAGGCGGTTCCGAGGCGCGCGCGAGAGGGAGAGACGGACCTTGTCGAGGCGGTGGACGGTGTAGAGTTCTGGGGACTGTGGCCTGTCCTTGAGGGCTGTCGGAGGGAGCGGGAGTGAGCGAGGGAGCGAGAGAGCGGTGGGTGGGGAAGCGAGAGAGGGGGAGCGCACCTTGAACGAGCTGGTCCCAGTGCTGACGGGGCGGTGAGCCGTGCTGGCCCTGGAGTGCGAC
>Ga0308169_10006169_pt1 | contig 10650 bp, 6 predicted proteins | sample PhyBR1_2_FD_202139 | JGI IMG/M metagenome (GOLD analysis project Ga0308169, IMG submission 202139) | Phyllosphere microbial communities from UC Gill Tract Community Farm, Albany, California, United States - DLSLSB.R1 | ecosystem: Host-associated > Plants > Phyllosphere > Unclassified | place... | reverse complement strand
TTTCCGGACTGGCGCCCGGCAGCGACGCCGACACCGAAATGGTCGGGTAGTCGACCTGCGGCAGCGGCGCCACCGGCAGCACGAAGTAGGCGGCGATGCCGGCCAGCGCGATGCCGATGGTCAGCAGGACCGTGGCGATCGGCCGCTCGACGAAGGGGCGCGACAGGTTCATGCGCCCGCCCCCTCGGTCTTGTGCGGCGATTTACCGGTCAGGCGGCGCGCGGTGCGATCGAACGCCAGGTAGATCACCGGCGTGGTAAACAACGTCAGCAGCTGGCTCAAGACCAGGCCACCGAACATCGCCAGGCCCAGTGGGCGGCGCAGCTCGGCGCCCTCGCCCGTACCCAGCATCAGCGGCACGGCGGCGAACAGCGCCGCCAGTGTCGTCATCAGGATCGGGCGGAAGCGCAGCAAGGCCGCCTGGCGGATCGCGTCCAGCGGCGACTTGCCTTCCTCGCGCTCGGCCTCGATCGCGAAGTCGATCATCATGATCGCGTTCTTCTTGACGATGCCGATCAACAGGATCATGCCGATGATACCGATCACGCCCAGCCCCTGGCCACTGACCCACAGCGCCAGCAGCGCGCCCACACCAGCCGACGGCAGCGTCGACAGGATGGTCAGCGGGTGGATATAACTTTCATACAGCACGCCCAGCACGATGTAGACGCAGACGACGGCCGCCATGATCAGCCACAACTGGTTCGACAGCGACGACTCGTAGGCGCCGGACGCGCCCAGGAACGTCATGCTGACCGACGCCGGCATGCCAAGGTCGACGGCGGCGGCGCGGATCGCGGCCACCGCATCGCCCAGCGACGCGCCGGCCGCGGTATCGAAACCAACCGTGGCGGCCGGGTACTGCGCCACGTGGATCACCTGCAGCGGCGCCTGGCGTTCGCTGATCGTGGCTACCGCCGACAGGGGCGTGGACTGGCCGGAACCGGTGCGCAGTTGCAGCCGGCCCAGCGCGGCAATCGACATCGCCTTGTCCTGCTGCGCCTCGAGAATCACGCGGTACTGGTTGGTCTCGGTGAAGATCGTCGAGACGATGCGCTGGCCGTAGGCGCTATAGAGCGCGTCGTCAATCGACGCGGCCGTGATCGACAGGCGCGAGGCCGTGTCGCGGTCGATGTCGATGAAGGCGGCAGCGCCGGTTGCGCCGGCATCGGTGACGGCCGTGCGCAGCTCGGGTAAGGTGCCGATCTTGGTCGTGAGCTTGCGCGCCCATGCGTTGACCAGGTCAGTGTCGGCGCCTTCGACCGAGAAGCGGTACTGGGTCGGGCCGCTTTCGGCGTCGATCGTCAGGTCCTGCGTGGGCTGTAGGAACAGCTGCAGCCCCGCCACACCCGCCACGCGCTCGCGCAGACGCACCATCGTTTCGACTTGGTCGCCACGATCGGCCTTCAGGTTGATCAGCATGGTGCCGGTATGGAGCATCGTGTTGTTGGCCGCATCGACGCCGACATACGAAGCGACCGATTCGACCACCGCATCCTGCATGATGCGGCGCGCCGCTTCCTGCTGCAGCTTGGCCATGTCAGTGTACGAGATCGACTGGCGTGCCTGCACGCGCGCCTGCAACTGGCCGGTGTCCTGGGTCGGGAACAGGCCTTTCGGAATGATCGTCCACATCACGGCGGTCAGTACCACGGTGGCCAGGGCCACCAGCAAGGTCAGGCCCTGGCGCTTCAGCACCCAGCCCAGCATCACGTCGTAGCGCGCGATCACGCGGTCGAAGAACGCCTGGAACTTGACGGCGAAGCGGCTTGGTTTTTCATTTTCGTGGCTGCGCAGCCAGCGCCCGGCCATCATCGGCACGAGCGTGAGCGACACCACGCCCGAAATCAGGATCGTGATGGCCAGCGTGACGGCAAATTCGCGGAACAGGCGCCCGACCACGTCGCCCATGAACAGCAGCGGGATCAGCACGGCGATCAGCGAGACGGTCAACGAAATGATCGTAAAGCCAATCTGCGTGGCGCCCTTGATCGCAGCGGCCATCGGGGCTTCGCCTTTTTCGATATAGCGCGCGATGTTCTCGATCATCACGATCGCATCGTCGACGACAAAGCCGGTGGCGATCGTCAGCGCCATCAGCGACAGGTTGTTGAGGCTGTAGCCAAGCAGGTACATGACGCCGAAACTGCCGATCAGCGAGATCGGCACGGCCAGGCTGGCAATCACGGTCGCGCGCAGGTCGTGCAGGAACGCGAAGATCACCAGCACGACCATGATCACGGCCAGCACCAGTTCGATCTGCACGTGCTTGACCGAGGCGCGAATGCCCGTGGTGCGGTCGCTCAGCACATCCATGCGAAGCGCGCTGGGCAGACCCGCCTGCAGTTCGGGCAGGCGCGCCTTGATCGCGTCAACGGTGGCGATGACGTTCGCGCCCGGCTGGCGCTGCACGTTCAGGATGATGGCCGGCTTCATATTGGCCCAGGCGCCCAGGCGCACGTTCTCGGCGCTGTCGACAACCTTGGCCACTTCGAGCAGCTTGACCGGCGCGCCGTTGCGGTAGGCGACGATCAGGTTCTGGTAATCAGGCACCGTGACCAGCTGGTCGTTGGCATTGATCGCGTACGAACGCGTCGGACCGTCGAAGCTGCCTTTGGCGCTGTTGGCGTTGGCGGCGGTGATCGCCGTGCGCAGCGTGTCGAGGCCCAGGCCATACGATGCAAGGGCGGCAGTATCGGCCTGGATGCGTACGGCAGGGCGCTGGCCGCCGGACAGCGACACCTGGCCCACGCCGGACACCTGGCTGATCTTCAGGGCCAGGCGCGTGTTCACGAGGTTCTGGACTTCGGTCAGCGGCAGCGTGTCGGACGTGATCGCGAGCGTGAGCACCGGCGCGTCGGCCGGATTGACCTTGGCGTAGACCGGTGGCGCCGGCAGGTCTGTCGGCAGCAGCGAGCCGCCGGCATTGATCGCGGCCTGCACTTCCTGCTCGGCCACGTCGAGCGTCTCGCCCAGTGCGAACTGCAGCGTGACCATCGACACGCCGGCAGCGCTGGTGGAACTCATGCGGGTCAGGCCGGCCATCTGGCCGAACTGGCGTTCGAGCGGCGCGGTGACGGTGCGCGCCATGACTTCGGGACTGGCGCCCGGGTACAGCGTCTGCACCTGGATGGTCGGGAAGTCAACCTGCGGCAGTGCGGCCAGCGGCAGGAAGCGGTAGCCCACCAGGCCCGAGAGCACGATCGCCAGCATCAGCAATGCGGTGGCGACCGGGCGCTGGATAAAGGGGGTGGAGGGGCTCACGCGTTGCTCCCGCTACCGTCGTGGGCGAGGGCCAGGCGCGAGCTGGCTGCTGGCATACCACCGTCGTTCCCGCGCAGGCGGGAACCCAAGGGTGCCAGCGTCGCCAGAAGCGCATGCCGAGTCGACGGCGCCACGAACTTGGGTTCCCGCCTGCGCGGGAACGACGTGCCTTGGCTGCGGGCCAGGCGCATGCTGGCGCCGTGCACGAGATTTCCAACCATCATCGCTGCGCTCCCTGCGCTGGCCGGCCTGCGCCCTGACGCCCGCCCTGCCCCGCGCCACGCGCGCCGCCCGGTTTGTCGCCCGGCAGCACCACGCTGGCGCCATCGCGCAGACGATCGGCGCCTTCGGTAATCACCTGCTCACCGGCTTTCAGGCCGCTGGCGATCTGCACCTTGTCCACCGTTGCCTGCCCGCGTTTGACGATGCGCAGCGAGACGGTGCGCTTGGCGGCGTCGAGCACGTAGACGAAGTCGCCGTCGGTGCCGTGGCGCAGCGCCGTGACCGGCACCTGCACGGCATTCTGGATCGTGTTGACCGTCAGGCGCAGGTTGACGAACTGGCTTGGGAACAGTTTGCCATCCGTATTGGTAAAGCGGGCCTTGGCGCGCACGGTGCCGGTCGACGTATCGACCTGGTTGTCCAGCGCGATGAAGCTGCCTGTGGCCAGCGCGTCGGTACGGGTGCGATCCAGCGCGGTGGCCGGGAGCTTCGCGCCCTGCGTGATGCGCTGCTGCAGCACCGGCAAGCCGTCCTGAGGCACCGCGAATTCGACGTCGATCGGCGCCAGCTGCGTGATCACGGCGATGCCGGCGGTGTCGCCACTGCCCACGAGGTTGCCCACGTCGACCGTGCGCAGGCCGACGCGTCCGCCGATCGGTGCGCGCACCGTGGCGTAATCGAGATTGAGCTGGGCCGTGCCTTCATTGGCACGGTCGATTGTCGCCGTGCCTTCGAGCTGCTTGACCAGCGCGGCTTGCGTGTCGACTTCCTGGCGCGCGATCGAATCCTGTTCGAGCAGCGTCTGGAAGCGCTTGAGCGTGACGCGCGCACTGTCGAGCTGCGCTTCATCGCGCTGGCGCTGACCGCGCGCCTGCAGCAGCGCCATCTGGAACGGGCGCGGGTCGATCGTCGCGAGCACCTGACCCGGCTTGACCAGCTCACCCTCGGTAAAGTGGATCTTCTGGACCACGCCCGAGACCTGCGGGCGCACCGTCACGATCGCGGCCGGCACCACCGTGCCCAGCGCTTCGAGCGTGACGGGAATGTTGGCCAGCGTCGCGGTCGCGACCCCGACTGTCGTCGCCGGGCCGCCCCGTCCACCGCCCGGGCCACCGGGCCCACGTCCACCACCGCCGCCACCGCCAGGTCCGCCTGCGGACATGCCCGGGCCGCCCGGGCCGCCCGCGCCGCCAGGTGCCGGGTTGATCAGCGTCCAGGCCAGGTAGCCCAGGGCGGCCATCGACAGCACGGCAATCGTGCCGCCAATGACACGGGTGCGCTTTTTACGCGGGGGGCGGCTGGCGGCGGGAGGGATCGGAGAATGCTGGTCCATGCTTGTCCTTGTCGATTTTTTTGTCAATGCGCGCTACGCACTACTACTCACGACGACTGTAGCATGCGAGTTTCACATGGAATGTTTCGTAACGTACATAGAATACCGGGCGAACCGGCCTTGAAACGCCGCTCTGCTACCCCACTTAACGCCGATTTACACGGAAACCCCCTGAATGACGGCAGTAAACGGCAAACGGGCTCAACACCAGGGTGTTGCGCCCGTCCCGTCTTTGTATAAATCAGTTACAAAGTCCTTACATCTGCAGCGCACACACGTGCGCCGCCCCGCTTCACCAGTTGCCGCAGAAGCAGTGCGTGACCGCGGCAAACGGCTTGCGCTCGGTGGTCAGTTCCGACAGGAACGCCATGTCAGCGGCGACCTGGTTCACCGGCCCGGCAGGAATCGCGTTCTCGATCAGGCCCAGCTTGACCTGAATGGTCATCGCCTGGACCGCCGAAGCGCCCGCCATCTGCAGGAAACGCTCGACGCGCGTCACCGGCCGCTCCACATACACGACGCGGTAATCCTTGCCCAGCTTGGCGCGGCCGGCAGCCGACGCCAGCGCATCGTTGTAGCCGCCCAGGCGATCGACCAGGCCGCGTTCCTTGGCCTGGACACCGGTCCAGACGCGACCCTGCCCCACTTCATCGATCTTGGCCGGCGTGGTCTTGCGCGCCGCCGCCGCTTTGGTGGTGAAGTCGCTGTAGACGTTGTTGATGCTCGACTGGACCAGCTGCTGGAAGCGCGGATCGAGTGGACGCAGCGGATTGTAGGCATCGGCCAGCCAGGTCGTGGTCACACCATCGGTGTGGATGCCCAGCTTGGCGGCAACCTTGTCGGCCGTCGGCAGCAGTGCGAACACGCCGATCGAACCGGTGATGGTGGCCGGGTCGGCGATCACTTCATCGGACGCCATCGAGATCCAGTAGCCACCGGACGCCGCCACGCTGCCCATCGACACGACCACCGGCTTGCCGGCGGCGCGCGTCAGTTCCAGCTCGCGCCGGATCAGTTCAGACCCGTAAGCGCTGCCGCCGGGCGAATCGACACGCAGCACCAGCGCCTTGATGTTGTCATCCTCGCGCGCCTGACGAATCAGGTTGGCCATGCTGCGCCCGCCGATCACGCCGGGGCCGCCATCGCCATCGGTGATCGAGCCGGATGCCACCACCACGCCGACCGCATCGCCGAATTGCTTCTGCGGATGGCGCGACAGGTAATCATAGAAACCGATCTGGCGGAACGATTTGTTGTCGTCATCCGGCGCGCCGCGCTTGATCATCAGGTCGCGCAGTTCGTCGCGGGTTTTCAGGCCATCGACCAGTTTTGCCTGCAGCGCCACTTTCGCAGCGCTGCCGCCGGCATTTTCCATGCGCTCGGGGAGCGATTCGATCATGCCCGCAATCGCGCCATCGGGTAGCTTGCGGTTTTTCTCGACCAGGCCCGTGTAGCCGGACCACAGCGCGTTGTACAGATACGCGTCGGCTTCGCGCGCGGCGTCGGACGGGCCGTTGGCGATATACGGCTCGGCGGCGCTCTTGTAGGTGCCGACCTTGATCAGGTTGACCGTGACGCCGACCTTGTCGAGCGCATCGCGGTAATAGTTGCGGCGCCCGCCGAAGCCTTCGATCATGACCATGCCCATCGGATGGACATAGACTTCGCTGGCATGCGAAGCGACCAGGTAGCGCTTCTGGTCGTAGCTGCCGCTCCAGGCCACGACCGTCTTGCCGCTCTTCTTGACGCGGTCGACCGCGGCGCCGATCTCGCGCAGCATGGCCATGCCGCCGCCCTGCATCTCGTCGAGCAGCAGCACGACGCTCGAGATGTTCGGATCGCGCGCCGCCGCGTCCAGCACGACGATCACGTCGCGCAGGCGCACGGTGCGCTTGGAATCGCCGCCGACATTGTCGAGCACCGTGTCGCGCAACGTGGTTTCATACTGCTCGACCAGGTCGCCCCGGATCTCGAGCACCAGCGCCGTCTTGTTCGAGAGCGGCTTGACGCCGCCGCTGAAGAACAGCGAGACCACGAGGATCACGATCAGCAGGAACAGCAGGTTGACGAAGGTGCGGCGGGTCACGTCGAGCGCGGTCCACAGCATGACGAACCCGCGCCGCAGGGCGCTCAGGGGCTTGAAGGCCATCGAAACTCCATAAAAGATTACTGCAAAGGTTAAGCGGACTGCATGGAAGGACGGCTGCCGGTGCGCAGCGAGATCGCGTACAGCCCCGCGAACACCAGCATGCCGTTGATCATCAAGAGTTCCAGCCCGAGCCGGTACGAGCCGAGCAGATATGCCTGATTGTACTCAAGGATCGCGCACAGGACCGGCGCGCCGATCGTGACCAGCGGGACAAGACGATTGCGCGGCATGCGCGCCGTGAACATGCCGAACGCGAACAGGCCAAGCAGCGGGCCGTAGGTGTACGCCGCGAGCTTGAGGATCACGCCGATCATGCTGGGATTGTCGGCGGCCTTGAAGCCCATCACGAGCAGCAGGAACAGGAACGCGTAGCCCAGGTGTACGCGGCGGCGCAGGCCCTCAGCCTGCGCCTGGGTCAGATCCGTCCTGCGCTTGATGCCCAGCAGGTCGATGCAGGTCGACGAGGTCAGCGCCGTGATCGCGCCGTCGGCGCTCGGGAACAGTGCCGAGATCAGCGCGATCAGAAAGATGATCTGCAGCGCGGGCGGCAGGTGGCCCATGACGACGGCCGGGAAGATCTTGTCGCCGGTGGCCGTCACGCCCACCGTCGGCGCGTACAGGTATAGCAGGCCACCGAGGAACAGGAACGACAGCAGCACGACCACCAGCACGGCCGTCAGCGCCAGCAGGTTCTTTTGCGAGTCGGCCAGCGTCTTGACCGAGATGGTCTTTTGCATCATTTCCTGGTCCATGCCTGTCATGGTGATCGTGATCAGCGCGCCCGCCACGATCTGCTTGAGCCAGAAATTCGGGCTGTTCACGTCATGCGTGAAGACGCTGGCCAGACCGCTCGAACGCATCTGCTCCAGGCTGTCCGGCACCGACAGGTTCAGTTCTCCCAGCAGGAACCAGGCGCACGCGAACAAGCCGAACAGCATGCCCGTCGTTTGCAGCGTGTCGGTCCAGACGATGGTCTTGACGCCGCCCTGGTAGGTGTAGAGCAGGATCATCCCCAGCACGACGAGGGTGCTGAGCCAGAACGGCACGCCCAGGCTGTCGAGGATGACCGCCTGCAGGATATTGACCACCAGGTACAGGCGCGCGGTGGCGCCCAGCAGGCGCGAAATGATGAAGAAGCCGGCCCCGCTCTGGTAGGCGCGCCGGCCAAGGCGCACGTCGAGGTAATGGTAGATGGACGTCAGCTGCAGCCGGTAGTACAGCGGCAGCAGGAGCCAGGTGACAACGAGGTAGCCGATCACGTAGCCGATCAGGATCTGCGCATAACCGAAACCGTCGACGCCGACGGCGCCCGGGACGCTGACGAAGGTCACGCCCGAGAGCGTGGTGCCGACCATGCCGAAGGCGACCAGCACCCAGTTGCTGCTCTTGTTACCGATGAAGAAGCTGTCGTTGTTGGCGCCGCGCGAGGTAGCCCAGGCCACGGCCAGCAGCAAGGCGAAGTAGCCGATGAGGATGCAAAACAGGAGAAGCGGGGACATGAAAAGCCGGGGATGATCGTTTTGCCCAGCAATATACACCGGAATGCACGGGAAACCGCAGCCCGCGGTCCCCGCCCTGCCCGGCAGGCGGCGCTCAGACCTCTTCGCTACGCACCCGCCGGAATGGCCCGATACAGGTTTGCATGGTCTGGTCGACGCACATCAGGAAGATTGCGCGTGACGGGTGGAACTGGATGAAGTTGATGACCTGCGCACCCGGCTTCATGACATTGCCCGAACAATCGGGCTTGCCGTTGTCTTTCACGATGCGGTCTTGCAGGCGATAGAAGCCCTGCTTGTCGGGCTGGGCGGAGACCGTATAGACGCTTTCGGAAACCTCGGCGGCGCTGGTAACGAACGTGGTGCCGTCGGCGCGAAAGCGGTAAGTCTCGGCGCACTCGGTGCCCGGTACCGTCAGTCGCCAGATGCCCAGGATCGGATGACTGGCGGCGACGTCCGCCGATGCAACGACCGGTGCTGCGGCCAGCGCAGGCGCTCCCAGGCAGGACAGCATGAACAGAACGGCACGTGTGCGCATGCGAGGCTCCATCAAACGACAACGCCTGCCCGAAAACCGGACAGGCGTCATGATTATGGCACCGCGCAATGGTGCGCGGCGCGCGGCAGTCTGTGATCAGCCGTTGTCGGAACCGGCCTTCGGCTTGGCCGGACGACGGCTGCGCGGCGCAGCCTTGCGCGCCGGACGGGCGCCCTTGGTGCGTGCCGGCGTCGCGTCTTCCGCTTCTGCTTCCACGTCTGGCTCAGGCGCGACGTCTTCCTGCGCTGCGGCAGCAGCCGCCTGCGCTTCGGCTTCGGCTGCCGCAGCAGCTTCGGCTTGGGCAGCTGCAGCCTGCTCCGCCAGCTTCTTGGCCGACGGCTTGCGTGGCGCGCGGCGACGTTCTTTCTCGACCGGCGCCGGTGCTGCTTCAGCTTCCACCGGCTCGGCGTCGCTCACGACCAGCGTCGGTTGCGATGCCGGTTCGTCGAAGCTCTGGTCCTGTGCTTCCGGCTCGTACGCAACCGGCTCCAGCAGCGCTGGCACGTTCGAAGCGTCGTTGCGGTTACCGCCCTTGCGGCCACCCTGGCCACGGCCGCGACGGCCATCGGTACGGGCCGGCTGCACTGCGGGTTGCGCTGCCGGTTCTTCGAACAGTTCTTCCTGCGGTTCCGCCTCGACCGCGACCGGCTCCGGCTGCGCCTGTACGTTGAACGCGTCGTTGCGGTTACCGCCCTTGCGGCCACCGCGACCACGGCCACGACGGCCATCGTTCTTGACCGCCTCGTCATTGCCTTCGACCGGCGCTGCCGCATCGAGCATGTCCTGCACGACGGCGTCCGGCGCCTGCGTGCCATCCTGCTGGACTTCCTGGCCTGCTACCACGTTGCCCGCATGCGCGCTGCGGAACACATAGGTACCGGATTTTTCGTCGCGGCCGAATTCGAACAGGCCGCGCGTCTGCGCTTCTTCGAGCAGGTTGCCGAAGGTGCGGAAGCCGTAATAGGTTTCCGAGAAATCGGGACGGCGGCGCTTGAGCGTGTCTTTCAGCAGCGAGGCCCAGATTTTGCCGGTGTCGCCGCGCTCGGACGTGAGCGCATCGAAGGTCTCGACCACCATGTCGAGCGCCTGCACCTTGCGCGCTTCGAGTTCTTCCTTGCGCTTGTCGTCGCCGACATTCGTGTTGGTGTTGTTGCTGGCGTTCGAGCGGCGCGGTTGCGGCGCAGCCTTGCGCTCGTCGCGCTTGGCGGCGGTGCGGCGCTGTTCGCGCACCAGGTCATCATAGAAGATGAATTCGTCGCAGTTCGCCACCAGCAGGTCGGAGGTCGATTGCTTGACGCCGACGCCGATCACCTGCTTGTTATTTTCACGCAGCTTCGACACCAGCGGCGAGAAGTCGGAGTCGCCGCTGATGATGACGAAGGTGTTGACGTGCGACTTCGTGTAGCACAGGTCGAGTGCATCGACGACGAGGCGGATGTCGGCCGAATTCTTGCCCGACTGGCGCACGTGCGGAATCTCGATCAGCTCGAAGTTCGCCTCATGCATCGCTGCCTTGAAACCCTTGTAGCGGTCCCAGTCGCAGTACGACTTCTTGACCACGATGCTGCCCTTGAGCAGCAGGCGTTCCAGCACTGGCTTGATGTCGAATTTTTCGTAATTGGCGTCGCGAACGCCCAGTGCGACG
>Ga0308169_10006168_pt1 | contig 10651 bp, 8 predicted proteins | sample PhyBR1_2_FD_202139 | JGI IMG/M metagenome (GOLD analysis project Ga0308169, IMG submission 202139) | Phyllosphere microbial communities from UC Gill Tract Community Farm, Albany, California, United States - DLSLSB.R1 | ecosystem: Host-associated > Plants > Phyllosphere > Unclassified | place... | reverse complement strand
ACAGCAAAGCCTCGTCGCCGAACGCGACTTGCGCACAGGTGCGACGCGCCTGTGCCGAAACCTCTTCGAGATACCCGCGGGCAAGGTGCGGGCTCAGACCCGGCACGATATGCGCGAACCGCCGATGTTCCTGCGACCGCATTCCGAAGGCATGGACGATATACTGGTCGAAAACGCTGTTCAGCCCTATCCCCTGGCCCTGTTCGTCGAGCCAGATCTTGCTGGCCGCCGACGTCGAAAAACTCAGCAGGCGCCTGCCGCCCAGCAAGCTGGTCCGCGCTCGGCCCTGCAGCGCGTCGGGGTGCACGCCCGCGCCGAACACCCGTTCGACATACCCCTTGAGCATCGCCGGCGGCGTGCCGAACCAGATCGGGTAGATCAGCACGAACACGTCGCAGCCCTCGATAGCCGCGATCTCGTCGAGCACGTCCTGGCGGTATGTCGCGATACGATCCGTCGGTCGCTCTGCCGCCGTCAGCACCGGATCGAAGCCTATCGCATACAGGTCGCGGAGCACGACCCCCTGCCCCGTCGCGCGGACCGCGTCGCGGTAGGTATGCGCGATCGCATGATTGAAACTCGACGGATCGGGATGGCACACGATCACCGCGTGCCTGCGGTCGGTTGGCATTCGTTCGTCGACGATCATCGCAACGTCCTTGCAGAAAGGCTTTCCGCGCGCCGTCCGCCCCGCAGCAGCGGATGGCTTCGACGTCGGGGGTCCCGCATGGCCTATCGATTCACCGCCAGCCCGGTGACCCTCGGGAACTACGCAGGGCGCGGTGATTGTCCCCCGCATCACGCCCTGAAACGCGGCCAGCATCGGGCATCGGCTCGAGCCGGATCGTGCCGCATTGTAGCGATCAGCGCAGGACTATGCATTTCCGGGCTTGGCTTATACTCGTCGGCGCCATAAAGCGGCGGCGACTCACCATTGCGCCACTGCGCGCCGAAAGCCTTTCTACCATGCAGATCATCGTTCGCGACAACAACGTCGACCAGGCCCTCCGCGCTTTGAAGAAGAAGTTGCAGCGCGAGGGCGTCTATCGTGAAATGAAGTTGCGCCGGCATTACGAAAAGCCGTCTGAGAAGCGTGCGCGTGAACACGCTGCCGCCGTCAGCCGCGCACGCAAGGCAGACCGCAAGCGCGCCGAGCGCGACAACTAAGTCACGCCGACGGCGCGACGTCTATTTGAGATAGCGCCGGCAGGGTCGCGTCGATCGACGCGGCCCTATTTGCATTCGACTAGCGTGCGGCGCAGCGCGTCGGCCGAAGCATGCAGCGCGGCCGTCTCCTCGGTCGTCAAGTCGGGCGTCAGGATACGCATGATCCCGGCCGCGCCGACGAGGCATGGCAAGCTCAGATACAGGTTTGAAATCCCGAACTGACCATCGAGCTTGGCCGATACCGGCAGTACGATGTGTTCGTCACGCTGGATCGCCTCGCAGATCCGGACGATCGCGGTCGCGACGCCGAACGACGTATGCCCCTTGCCGTGACTGATGGTGTAGCCGGCGCGTACCACCTCGTGCGCGACCGACGCCCGGTCGAACGCCGCCCCATCTAGATAAGCGTCGAGATCCAGGCCGCCGATTCGCACGCTGGAATAGGCCATGACTTCGCTGTCGCCATGTTCGCCCAGAACCAGGCCTTCGACCGCGCCGGGAGCAATCGCGAGTTGGTCCGCCACGCGCTTCCTGAAGCGATTGCTGTCGAGCAGCGTGCCAGTGCCGATTACCCGCGCCGCCGGCAATCCGGAGGTCGCCTGCGCCACCTGCGCCATGGCGTCGGCGGGATTGGATGCGACGACCAGAATGCCGTCGAACCCCGCCGCCATCGCCGCGTCGACACACGTGCGCACAATCACGGCGCTTTTGCCGGCAACCGACGTCCGGGCCTCTCCATCGGCAGTTGCGGCTCCGGCGGTGATCACGAGGATGCTTGCGTCCCTGGCATCGGCATAGTCGCCCGCCCAGATCCGCGCTGGCCGCGCGATCGCGTTGGCGTCGGCAATGTCGGTCGCTTCGGCGGTGGCGCGATCGCTATCGGTATCGATCAGCACGATCTCGGCGAACAGCCCGCGGAGCATCAGCGCATAGGCGGTCGTAGCGCCGACGTTACCGGCACCGACGATAGCGATACGGGATGAAACAGGCATTGGAGAACTCCACATTCGGGGCGCCGCCCAGACTCTCGGCGCAAACTATCAATGGCGACACGCTGGTCTTGCCTGCGCCAACCATCGATCGAATGACATGGACGCATAGGCGCGTTCTCGATCGGGCGAATATCGCCGATCCGCAGCGCTGCTTTCGAAAAAGACGTCATGTTATCATCAGCTTCGCGGAACGTTTTGGAGTCCCTGACGCTCCCCTATCAGCGAAGGAGACGCAACGATGGACGACACCAGGATTTGGGAATTCGAGGAAAGTCTGTGGACCGGCGACGCAGCCCATTATCGCGCGCTGATCGACGACGAATGCGTCATGGTCTTGCCGGAACAGCCGTTCGTCCTCACCGGCGCTCAGGCGATCGAAGCCGTCGCCGATACACCGCGGTGGTCGAGCGTGACGTTCAGCGAGCAACAGATCATGCGCCCGCAGGAGGGCCTGATCGCGATCGCCTACAAGGCCGAAGCCCGCCGTGAGGGCGCCGACGGCTATACCGCCTATTGCACCACGACGATGCGCCGGCTTGAGCATGAGGAATGGCGCGTGGTGCAGCATCAGCAGACGCCCGCACTCAAGGCATCCGTCGCCTGACAGCCGCGTCAGGATCCGGACGGTCTAAGTCAGGGCGAGGTGATTTCCTCGCCCTTTCCGCGCTGGGCGAGGCTGCCAAGAACGACGTCGATCGCCGATATTGCCCCCGAGTTTTCGAGGTTTGCCAGGTTTGCCACGATCGCGTTCCGTAAATCCCGGTCGGGCCTGAACGACATCAAAGCCAGCAGCGCATCGACCCGCTCCTGGGTAGTCGTCGCGTCGCGAACCGCTTTTCCGAGACGGTCGCTGATCGGATCGTCGATCGTGAAGCCCTCCCCCGTATCCGTAACGCCCGACTGCCACCGCATCCAGGCCGCGACGGCCAGCGCCAGGGCGTCGACCGATAACCCGGCTGCACGACGGTCCGCGATTGGCGCGAGCAGCCGTTGCGGCAGCTTCTGCGAGCCATCCATCGCGATCTGGCGGGTGCGATGCTGGAGCGCAGGGTTGGCGAAGCGCGCCATCAACGCCGCCCGGTATTGCACGACATCGAGCGCGGCGGGGGGATCGAGCGTCGTCGCGCTCTCGTCCCACAGCGCTTCGACGAAAGCGCGCGCCGCGGGCTGCGCGACGACCTCATGGACGAAGTCGAAACCGGCGAGCCCGCCGAGATAGGCGATCGCCGAGTGCGCGCCGTTGAGCAGCCGCAGCTTCGCGTCCTCCCACGGCGCCACCGCATCGGTCAGCTGCACGCCGAACGCCGCCAGATCGGGCCGTTCGCCGGCGAAGCGATCCTCGATCACCCACTGGGTGAACGGCTCCGCCTTCACCATCGCGTGGTCCTCGCCCCCCAGCCTACCCGCTAGCGCGGCAATATCGGCGGGCGTGGTGGCGGGCACGATCCGGTCGACCATCGTCTGCGGGAACGTCACGGTGGCAGCGATCCAGTCACGCAGGTCCGCATCGTGCGCCGCCGCCATCGCCAGCACCGCGTCGCGCAACAGCGTGCCGTTGTGCGGCAGGTTGTCGCACGAGAGGATCGTCAGCGGACCGGTGCCCGCCGCATGGCGCGCCGCAAGTCCGGCGACGAGGAACCCGGGTGCGGTCCGCGGCGCGTCGAGCGAGGCCAGATCGTGCGCGACATCGGCATCGCCTGCCTGCAATTTGCCCGTCGCACGGTCGAGCTTGTAGCCTTTTTCGGTGATTGTCAGCGTGACTATGTGCGTCTCGGCCGACGCCAGCGCCGCGACGACAGCCGCCGGATCCTCGGGCGCGACCAGCACATCCATGACCGCGCCGATGACCTGCAAGCGCTCCCCCTCGCCGTCACGGACGACGAGCGTGTAGAGACCGTCCTGTGGCGCGAGCTGGTCGCGGACGCCCGCGGATCGCAGCGATACGCCGGTGATGCCCCAGCGCAAATCGCCCGCCGCCAGCGCTTGTTCGAACACTGCCGCCTGATGTGCGCGGTGGAATGCGCCGATGCCGAGATGCACCACGCCACGCGTCACGCGCGAGCGGTCGTAGCTTGGCCGCGCTACGGCGGCGGGCAATCGGTCGAGCGTGGCGGTCGACAACCTCACAGCCGGTACGCCTGTTTGACGAGATCATAGGCGAGCGCGCGGGCGACCTCATGCGCTTCGTCCTCTTCGAGCCGGTGTTCGGCGACCAGTTTGGCAAGGAACGCGCAGTCCATCCTGCGCGCAACGTCGTGCCGCGCGGGGATCGAGAGGAAGGCGCGCGTGTCGTCGTTGAAGCCGACCGTGTTGTAGAAGCCGGCGGTCTCGGTCGCACGCTCGCGGAAGCGGCGCATGCCCTCCGGGCTATCGTGGAACCACCAGGGCGGGCCGAGCCGCAACGACGGGTAGTGGCCGGCGAGCGGGGCGAGTTCGCGGGAGTAGGTATCCTCGTCGAGCGTAAACAGGATCAGCGTCAGTGCCGGGTCGTTGCCGAACCGGTCGAGCAGTGGTTTCAGCGCGCGGACGAACTCGCCGGGCAGCGGGATGTCGCCACCCTTGTCGCGACCGAAACGCGCGAGCACCGAGGCGTTGTGGCTACGCGATACGGCAGGGTGCAACTGCATCACCATGCCGTCCTCGACCGACATCGCCGCCATCTCGGTCAGCATCTTTGCGCGGAAGAGTTCGGACTCCGCGGCGGTCGGCTGCGCCATGACGCGGGCGTAGAGCGCCTCGGCTTCGGCGGGTGTCAGATCCGCGGTCGCCGCCGACGGGTGGCCGTGATCGGTCGAGGTGGCCCCGGCATCGCGAAAGCGCGCGCGGTGGAAACGGTGCGCGGCGAGATAGCCCGCATAGCTGCCGACATCTTCGTTAGCGGTCTCGCCGAAGCGGCGGACGTTGGCGGCGAAGCCCGGCGTGTCGGGATCGACGACGGGATCGGGGCGATAGGCGGTGACGACGCGGCCGTTCCAGTCGCTCGCGCGGATTGCGGCATGGTGTTCGAGCGGGTCGAGCGGGCTTTCGGTCGTCGCGATCAGCTCGATACCAAACCGGTCGAACAGCGCGCGCGGGCGGAAGGCTGGCGTCTTCAGCGCGGCGTCGATCGTGTCGTAATACAGGTCGGCGGTCGCGGGTTCGAGGCGGACGTCGATCCCGAATGCCTCGGCGAACACCCAGTCGAGCCACATCCGCGACGGCGTGCCGCGGAACAGATGATAGTTCTCCGCGAAGATGCGCCAAATCTTGCGCGGGTCGGTCTCGGTCGTACTGCCATCCACGGTCGGCACGCCGAGCGCGTCGAGCGGCACGCCCTGGCTGTAGAGCATGCGAAACACATAGTGATCGGGGACGATCAGCAGCGAGGCGGGGTCGCTGAACGCCTCGTTCCGCGCGAACCATGCCGGATCGGTATGGCCGTGCGGGCTGACGATCGGCAGGTCCTTCACGCCCGCATGCAGCGCGCGGGCGATGTCGCGAGTGCGGCCGTCGCTGGGGAACAGGCGGTCGGGGTGGAGGCGTAGCGGATGGGTCATGCGAGGCGTTCCGGATCGACGGGAGTATAGTGCGGTACGAGCAGGTGGATAACCAGCAACGCGACGAGATAGGCGCAGCCGGCGACCGCGAAGATCGGCCCATAGCTGCCGACGCCCGCCAGGATCGTGCCCGCGAACTTGGCCATCAGCATGCCGCCGCATGCGCCCGCCAGCCCGCCGAGACCGATCACCGATCCGCCCATGCCGCGTGGGAACAGGTCGCCGGGGATCGCGTACACGTTGGCGGAAAAGCCCTGGTGGCATGCGCAGGCCAAGCCGATCGCCGCGACCGCCCACCAGAGTCCCGGTGCCTGCGCGGCAAAAATGATCGGCAATGCGAACAGCGCGCACGCGAACAACGCCGTTTTCCGCGCGCGGTTAGGGGTCGCCCCCTTCGCCAACAGCCGCGACGAGAACCAGCCGCCCGCGACCGATCCGACATCGGCGAGCACATACACCGCCACCAGCGGCGGCCCGAAATCGAGCATCTTCACGCCGTATTGCCGGTTGAAGAAATCGGGCAGCCAGAACAGGAAAGTCCACCACACCGGATCGATCAGGAACCGGCCGAGCATATACGCCCAGGTCTGCCGCAACCGCAGCAGCGTGCGCCAGCGGACCGGCTTGGCCGCGGGGACGGGATCGGCCTCGATCCACGCCAGTTCCTCAGGCGTGACGCGCGGGTGCTTGCGCGGCGAACGGTAGAAGGCGAGCCAGGCGACCAGCCAGATCACTGTTAGCGCGCCGGTCGCGATAAACGCCATCCGCCAGCCAAACGTCACCGCGATCACCGGCACGATCAACGGCGTGAGGATCGCCCCGACGTTCGAGCCCGCGTTGAAGATGCCGATCGCCAGCGCACGCTCGCGTTGCGGGAACCATTCGTTGGCCGCGGCGAGTGCGGCCGGGAACGCCCCAGCCTCGCCGATCGCGAGGGGGATACGCGCGAAGATCATCATGCCGGCGCTAGTGAACAGCGCATGCGCGACATGACCGATCGTCCACAGCGTCACCGCGACCGCATAGCCGATCTTGGCGCCGACCCGGTCGACGAACCGCCCGAACAGGACATAGGCAATGCCGTACGCCGCCTGGAACGCGATCGCGAGATCGGCATAGCCCTGTTCGCTCCAGTTGTAGCGCGCCTGAAGTTCGGGTTTGAGCACCGGCAACACGAGCCGGTCGATATAGCTGAGCGCGACCGCGGCGAACAAAAGCGCGCAGACGATCCACCGCACTTTCCCGCGCGGTTTCTCGGCTGCCGGGGTGGCGATAGCGTTCACCAGTTGCACAGCGTGCCATCCTCGAGACGCGCGACCGGAAGATAGGCGCGCTTATAGTCGTAGGTCGCGGCAAGATCCTCGTCGATGTCGACGCCCAGCCCCGGCGCCTCGCCCGGATGCATCATGCCGTCGTCGAAGCTGTACGCATGCGGGAAGACCGCATCGGTCTCATCGGTGTGCGGCATATGCTCCTGCACGCCGAAATTAGGCACCGACAGCCCGAAATGCAGCGCCGCCGCCATCGCTACCGGCGACAGATCGGTCGCACCGTGGCACCCGGTACGGATCTGATACAGGTCGGCAAACGAGGCGATCCGGCGCAGGTGCGTGAGGCCGCCCGCATGGACGACGGTCGCGCGGATATAATCGATCAGCTGGTTCTGGATCAGGTCCTTGGCGTCCCAGATCGAATTGAACACCTCGCCCACCGCGATCGGTGTCGTCGTGTGGTGGCGGATAAGCTTGAACGCCTCCTGGTTCTCGGCCGGCGTCGGGTCCTCGATCCAGAAAAGGTTGTAAGGCTCGAGCGCCTTGCCCAGCCGGCCCGCCTCGATCGGCGTCAGGCGGTGGTGAATATCGTGGAGCAGGTGCACGTCCCAGCCCATCGCCTCGCGCGCGGCCTTGAACAGTTCGGGGACGACGCGGAGATATTTCTCGGTCGACCACACGCTCTCACTCGGCAGGTCGGCATCCGCGGGTTCGTAGCGCGCGCCGTGCTTGGCGACGCCGTAGGTCGAGGCGAGCCCCGGTACGCCGCATTGCAGCCGGATCGCCTTGTAGCCCTTCGCCTGCTCGGCTTTGGCAACCGCGATCGTGTCCTCGATCGTCGTGCCGTTGGCGTGCGCGTAGACCATGCACGCATCGCGCGCCGCACCGCCGAGCAACTGGTATACCGGCATGCCCGCGAGCTTGCCCTTGATGTCCCACAGCGCGGTGTCGACCGCAGCGATCGCCGCCATCGTCACCGGGCCGCGCCGCCAATACGCGCCCTTGTAGAGATACTGCCAGACGTCCTCGATCCGGTGCGCATCGCGGCCGATCAGGCACGGCACGACGTGGTCGGTCAGGTAGCTTGCGACGCTCAGTTCGCGGCCGTTGAGCGTCGCATCACCGAGCCCGTAGGTGCCGTCGTCGCACTCGATCTTCAGCGTGACGAAATTGCGCCCCGGACAAGTGACGATGACGCGGGCGGAAACGATCTTGGGCATCGCGGGTCCTTCAGGCGATTTCGAGGATGGCGGATTTGAGCTGTGCCGAACTCGGGCCGGCCATGATCGTGAACAGCCCCGGCTCGACGACCTCGCGCATGTCGACGTCCCACAAAGCGAACGCGTCGGGGCCGAGCGTGAAGCGCAGCGTCTTTCGCTCGCCGGGCGCCAGCGTCACGCGCTCGAACCCCTTCAGCTCCATCACCGGCCGGGCGACCGACGACACCTGGTCGCGGACATAGACCTGCACGACCTCGTCGCCAGCACGTTGCCCGATATTGGCGACGTCGACCTCGACCCCGACGCTGCCGGCGATGCCGATCTTCGCCGCCGACAGCCGCGGTGCGCTGACCTCGAAGCGCGTGTAGCTGAGGCCATGGCCGAACGGGAACAGCGGCGCCGTCTCCGCGAACAGATAGCCGCGCTGCGTCGACGGCTTGCGGTTGTAATAGAACGGCACCTGCCCGACTTCGCGGACCACGGTGACGGGCAGCTTGGCGCCCGGATTGATCCGCCCGAACAGCGCTTCGGCCATCGCGGTGCCGCCCTCCTGCCCCGGATACCAGCATTCGAGCACCGCGTTCGCCTTCGCGATCACGGTCGGCCAGCTCGGCGGACGACCGTTGATCGCGGCGATCACGATCGGCTTGCCCAGGGCATGCAGCGCGTCGAACAGCGCGTTCTGCTCGCCGAGCAGGTCCAGCGTGGTGCGATCGCCGAGGTGGTTCGCTGAGAACCCCTCGCGACTGGTCTGCTCGGTATCGCCGATCGCGAGGATGATCGTATCGGCGCCGCGCGCGACCTCGACCGCCTCGGCGATCAGCGCGCGGTTCTTTTCAGGATCGGCGAGCAGCACCTCGTCCTGCGACCGATCCTCGCTCTGCGTGATGAACACGCCCTGCGCATGGACGATCGTCGCCGCGCCGCCGACCAGCGCGCGCACGCCGTCGAGCAGCGACACCGTCTGGCGTGGCGGCGCGGAATAGCCGCCGAGCCGTGCGATCGCTGCATTGGGCCCGATCACCGCAATCTTGCCCTTCGGCGCAAGCGGCAGCGTGCCGTCGTTGGTGAGCAGGCACATCGATTGCCGCGCGGCCTCCAGCGCAACGCCCCGCGCTTCGGCATTGCCGGTCAGGCGAGCGGCGGCGCGTGGATCGACCGCTGACTCCTCGAACAGCCCGGCGCGAAACTTCAGCGCCAGCATCCGCGCGCACGCCGCGTCGACCTGCGCGATCGGCACCGTCCCCGCACGCACCTGCGCGGGCAATGTCCGGAACGCGATCCCGTCCGGCAACGCGCTGTCGACGCCCGCCGCCAACGCCAGCCGCGCCGCACCGTTCAGGTCGCGCGCGACGTGGTGGATCGTATCAAGTTCCTCGATCGCGCCGTAATCGCTGACGATCGCCCCCGAAAATCCCCATTCGCCGCGCAGCACGTCGCCGAGCAGCCAGTGGTTCGCATGGCTCGGCACGCCGTCGATCTCGTTATAGGACGGCATCACCGCGCCGATCCCGGTGCGCGTCACGACCGCGCGGAACGGCGGGAAGAAGCTCTCGCGCAGTTCTCGCTCGCCGATCGGTGCCGGGCCGATATTATTGCCCGCCTGGGGCTGGCCGTGGCCGGTCATGTGCTTCAGCGTGGCGAAGACCTTGCCGGGGGCGAGGGTCGTGCTGTCGCCCTGCAGCCCCTCGACCGCGGCCACCCCCATCTCGCCGCATAGATAGGGATCCTCGCCGAACGTCTCCTCGATCCGGCCCCAGCGCGGATCGCGGGCGATGTCGACGACCGGCGACAGCGAGAGGTGGCTGCCATGCGCGCGCACCTCGCGACCGATGATCGCCTGCGCGCGTCGCATGAGGTCGCGATCGAAGCTGCCGGCCATGCCGATCGCCTGCGGGAACATCGTCGCGTCGGGCGCCATATAGCCGTGTAGCGATTCCTCGTGGAAGATCACCGGAATGCCGAGCGGCGTGCCGCGCGCCCAGCGCTGGACCGCGTTGACGAACGCGATCGTCGAAGCCGAGCCGCGGAACCGTGCACCGGTGCCGCCTGCCACCGCCGCCACCGATGGCCCGCCGCGCAAATCCGAAGGCCGCGTCACCTGCCCGAACCCAGCCGGATACGCCGCGGTCGCCCGCGCGGGATCGAACGTCAGACCGCCGGCCGTCATCACGTCCGCCTTGGTCGCCCACAGCGAAATGGTCTGGCCAACTTTCTCCTCGAGCGTCATCCGCGCCATCAGATCACGGACCCGAAGGTCGACCGGCGCGCGCGCATCACGGTAGATCGGGGCCGCCGTCGCGGCCTGCGCGACACCGGGAACGAGCCCCACGATTGAGACGGAGCCGAGCAACCCGAAAAGGTCGCGCCGTGTCGGCGTCATGGGCGGTACGATCCCTGCTGTCTCCGTATCAGCCACGATTATCTCCTAATATGAAACGCGGCATTGCTGTCGAAGCCGTCGT
>Ga0308169_10006167_pt1 | contig 10652 bp, 9 predicted proteins | sample PhyBR1_2_FD_202139 | JGI IMG/M metagenome (GOLD analysis project Ga0308169, IMG submission 202139) | Phyllosphere microbial communities from UC Gill Tract Community Farm, Albany, California, United States - DLSLSB.R1 | ecosystem: Host-associated > Plants > Phyllosphere > Unclassified | place... | reverse complement strand
CGACGACGCTTACCTGAGCCTCGACCCGACGTACAAGGACGCGTTCGGCCGTCCGCTGCTGCGCATGACCTTCGACTGGCACGACAACGAGATCAAGGCCTCGCAGTACCTGGTCGAAAAGGCCACCGACATGTGCAAGGTGCTGGGACCGAAGGCGATGAAGGGCGATGCCAAGAAAGACGGCACGCACTACAACATCACCCAGTACCAGTCCACCCACACCTGCGGCGGCGCCATCATGGGCAGCGATCCGAAGACCTCGGCGCTGAACCGCTACCTGCAATCGTGGGACGTGTCGAACGTGTTTGCGCCGGGCGCCAACGCCTTCCCGCAAAACAACGGCTACAACCCGACCGGCATGGTCGGCGCGTTGACGTACTGGGCCGCCACGGCCATCCGCGAGCTGTATCTGAAAAACCCCGGCCCGCTGGTCCAGGCTTAAGGAGTGCGCATGAACACTGTGAAAAAATTATTGTTGACCGCCTTGGGCCTGGGCGTGATCGGCGTGGGTGGTGCATACCTGTACGCCAGTCAGGCGACCACGACCAAGGACATCGGTCCCGGTACCGTGAACCTGGCGGCGCCAAGCGCGCAACTGATCGAGCAGGGCAAGTACATCGCCACCGCCGGCGACTGTATCGCCTGCCACACGGCGCCGAATGGCAAGCAGTTTGCCGGCGGCCTGTCGATGGCGACGCCGATTGGCGCCCTGTACAGCACCAACATCACGCCCGACAAGGCGACCGGCATCGGCAACTACAGCCTCGACGATTTCGACCGGGCGGTGCGCCATGGCATCACGCCGCACGGTACTACGCTGTATCCGGCCATGCCGTATCCGTCGTACGCCAAGATCAGCGACGACGACCTGCGTGCGCTGTACGCGTACTTCATGCATGGCGTGGAACCGGTCTCGAACGCCAACCGGTCCAGCGAGATCAGCTGGCCGCTGTCGCTGAACTTCCCGCTGGCGATCTGGCGCAAGATGTATGCGCCGCCGGTTGAACCGCTGGTGCTCAACAAGTACGAAAGCGCAATGCTGGCGCGCGGCGCCTACCTGGTGCAGGGCCTCGGTCACTGCGGCGCCTGCCATACCCCGCGCGCATCGACCATGCAGGAGCTGGCGCAGGACGAGTCGAGCCCGGCCTACCTGTCCGGCGGTCCCGTGATCGACGGCTGGCTGGCGGTCAACCTGCGCGGCAATCCGGCCGGCGGCCTGGGGCGCTGGACCGAGCAGGATATCGTCGATACGCTGTCGAAAGCACGCAACGATCACTCGGCCGTGGTGGGTACGCCAATGGCGGAAGTGGTGTCGCACAGCACCCAGCACATGACGAAAGAGGATTTGACGGCGATGGCCGCCTATCTGAAGTCGCTGTCGCCGGGCCTGGCCGAAAAAGCGGCCTACAAGGAGAGCAATGCCACTGCGCTGGCCTTGAAATCCGGACGTGAAGATGGTCGCGGCGCGCAGCTGTACCTCGACAACTGCGCCGCCTGCCACCGTACTGACGCCAAGTCCAACGGCAAGGTGTTCCCTGCGCTGGCCGGCAACCCGAGCGTGCTGTCCGACGATGCGACGTCGTTGATCAAGCTGATCCTGGAAGGCAGCAAGCTGCCGTCGACCAAGACCGCGCCATCGGACCTGGGCATGCCCGGTTTCGCGTGGCGCCTGTCGGACGAAGAGACGGCCCAATTGGTCACCTTCGTGCGCCAGAGCTGGGGTAACGAGGCGTCGGCCGTGACTGCCGGTGACGTCGCCAAGCTGCGCAAGCAGGTCAAGGCCGAAGCCGGAGGCGCTACCGCAGCGCACTAAACACTGGCGTAACCGTGCCCGCTGCCGTGGCGATCACGGCAGCGGGCCTTTTTACGTGCACCAGAAATCCTTGAATTAGTCGAACCATCATATGTGATTCCTTCAAAGGCATATGCTTTCGAAGGAATATTCTATGCGTTGGGACGTTGACTATACTGATGAGTTTGGTGATTGGTGGGGAACGCTCACTGCAGCGGGAATTGCGGATACAGCACCATGGACGTCCCTATCGCATCCTGTTCGCGTTCGACCCTCGGCGCAGCGCTATCCTTTTGATTGGAGGCGACAAAACCGGGAACGACCGCTGGTACGAGCAACATGTCCCGATTGCCGATGGGATGTACGATATCCACCTGAAAACACTGAAAGATAAGGGACTGAGCGATGGCTAAGAAATTTTCCGAACTGGTGGCTGCGACGATGTCGCCCGATGCTGTTCAGCGGACGAACAAGGCTACTCAGGAAATGCGTGATGCCATGCCGTTGAACGAATTGCGGCAAGCGCGTGGCTTGTCGCAAAAGGCGTTGGCAGTGATCCTCAAGGTGGAGCAGCCGGCAATCGCCAAAATGGAACGCCGCACCGATATGTATATTTCCACTCTGCGCTCACACATCGAGGCAATGGGCGGCGTGCTGGAAATTACTGCCCGGTTTCCGGAAGGCGCGGTGAAGATCAACAGTTTTGAAATGACGGATACTGCGCCGGAAAACTAACCGGCACCCGACAACGCCACCTGCAACAAGTCGATCAGCAGCCGGATCTTGGCCGAGCCGCGCCGGCTGGCCGGGTACACGGCGTAGATGCCGATGTCCATCTGGCCCGGATTGGCTTCGTAACCGGGCAGTACGGCCACCAGGGCGCCGCTGTCGAGATCGCCTTGTACGAGCCAGGCCGGCAGCAGCGCCAGGCCCATGCCGCCGCACGCGGCCAGGCGCAGCACTTCGCTGTTGTTGACCGTAAGCGATCCCGTCACTTCCACCTCGGTTGTTTCCGCATCGCTGCGCAGATGCCAGCTGTGGCGGCTGGCGCCGTAGGCGAACTGCAGGCAGTTGTGACCGGCCAGTTCAGCCGGGGTGCGCGGCGTGCCGTGGCGCGCCAGGTAGGCGGGACTGGCGACGATGTGGCGCCGGTGGCCGGCCAGCTTGCGGGCGATCAGGTTCGGCTGTTGTGGCTGGCTGCCGATGCGGATCGCGACATCGATCGCTTCATCGACCAGGTGGGTGACGCTGTCGGCCAGGCGCAGGTCGAGGCGCAGGCGCGGGTAGCGCTCGGCCAGGCCGGGCAGCAGGGGCGCCAGGTAGCGGATGGCTAGCGTGACGGGCGCTGCCACGCGCAGCAGGCCGTGCAGCTCGCCGTCGCCGCCGCCGGCCGCGTCGTCGGCCTCGTCGAGCGCGGCCAGGATCTGGTTGGTGTGCTCGAGGTAAGTGCGGCCGCTGTCGGTCAAGGTGATGCTGCGGGTGGAGCGGTTCAGCAGTGGCGTGCCCAGGCGCTGCTCGAGCGCATCGACCAGGCGCGTGACCGACGAGGTGGCCACGCCCAGCTGGCGGGCGGCGGCGGAAAATCCGCCATGGCTGGCCACCAGGCTGAAAGCGTTGAGTTCGGCAAAGCGGTCCATGGTGGTGTTGCGCAGCGCGCAAAAGTGTATGCGATAGCGCCCATATTATCAGCACCGCCCGAACAATCTATAGTGAATTCATATACGAACGGCTGAGGAGGCCTTATGAAACTCACTGCACACAACCAAGGTTTTGGCGCCACCATCGAAGGACTCGACCTGCGCGACGCCAACCCCGGCATGGGCCGCGACCTGCGCGCCGCGCTGGTCGAACACGGCTTGCTGGTGATCCGGGACCAGACCCTGGCGCCCGAAGAACAACTGGCCGCCACCCGCCTGTTCGGCACGCTGGAGGTGTTTCCCACCGTGCGCGGGCAATTGCCGGGCGTACCCGAAATCTTCCGCGTGGCCAGCCGGCCCGAGGACGGCCACGTCGAGGTGGGCCGTTACTGGCATTCGGACGGGTCGTTCCGCGACGATCCGACCCCGGTCAGTTTCTGGTACACGGTGGTGCAATCGGACCAGGGCGGCGACACGCTGTTTACCGACTTGCAGCAGGCATATGCCGAGCTCAACGACGAGATCCGCGCGGAATTCGACGCCCTCAGCACCGCCCACCGCAACGGCGTGGTGCACCCGCTGGTGCTGCGGCACCCGTACACTGGTGTGCCGGGCCTGTACCTGAACGTGGGCCTGACTGCCGGCGTGCTCGGCTACAACAGCGAACAGTCGCGCGAAGTGATGGCCGCGATCGACCGCCATTATTCGCGGCCCGGAGCCAGCTACCGCCATCACTGGCTGCCCGGCGACGTGGTGGTGGCCGACAATTTACGGGTCGCCCACAAGGCCACGCCGCTGACGGCGGACAGCCGGCGCATCCTCAACCGCACCACCGTGCGGGCCGACGGGGTGATCTGGCAGTAGCGGCGCCGTTTACCGCAGCACGGTACACATCAGCCAGATGTCGCCGTGCTCGCGCACGTCGGCCTGCAAGGTACCGAACTTGGTGTCGCGGCTGTAACCAGCGGGCCCTTTTTTGAGATTGGCCGCCTTGGCCACATCTTCCAGGCGGGCTCCGGGCAGCACGGCAATATAGGTATCGACCTCGGCGCCGCTCGCGCTGACACGGGTCACGTCGAGGTTGAAAGGCCGTACCGGCTTGGGCAATTGAAAACTGTCGGCAACGCCGTCGGCAGTGGGCGTGGCGCCAAAGCGCTCGAGCGACTTTTGCACACCGACGGATTTTCCTGTGGGTAACTCGCAGCGCAGCGCTTGTTCGATAAGCACCGAGGGCGGGGCAGCATCGGCCGTCGCAGGGAACCATGGTGTTGCCAGCAGCAGGGCAAGCAACAAGCGTGAGGAGCGGGACATTTGAGGCTTGGGGAGTGGTTGGAACCGATTCATCACTAAACGTTATCACAAAGGCATCGCGACATGCGCACGTCACGACGTGACTATTTCTTGCGCGCACGATTGCCCAAGCAGACGAGCAACCTTGTAAATGCGATAAACTTCGCGCTTCACAAGATATCTTGGTCCGCATCATGCCTAATAAATCGTCGATGGACGACCAGTCATTCCGCCGCATCCTCGCCCGCAACATCACCTTGCCGCTGGCGTCAGGCGTCGTCAGCGCCGGTGTCTTCGTCATTTTGCTGATCTACCTGATCACGACCATGAACTGGGTCGAGCACAGCGAACGGGTGATCGGCAGCGCCAACGAGATCAGCAAGCAGATGGTGGACATGGAAACCGGCATGCGCGGCTATCTGCTGGCTGGCGACGAAGCGTTCCTGCAACCGTACGTGCTGTCCAAGCCCAAGGTGACGGCCAGCATCGACAACCTGCTTACGCTGGTGGAAGACAATCCGGCCCAGGTCGATCGCCTGCGCAATATCCAGGCCCAGCACCTGGGCTGGGACAAGTACGCGCAGGAAATGATCGCATTGCGAGCCGCTAACGGCGACGTGACCGGCCCCGTCAAGACCGCGCGCGGCAAAACCCAGTTCGACGAGATCCGCCGCCTGCTCGATGCCTTCATCGGCACCGAGGCGCGCATGCGCCAGGAGCGCAACGATACCGCCCGCACGGTCACCATCGTGGTGGCCGTCGTCTATCTGCTGCTCACGCTGGGCGTGGGCGGCGCGCTGGCCTGGTTCGGCCGCCGTGAGCTGCTGGGACTGTCCCGGGTCTATAACGATGTCCTCAAGCAACACACCGAACATGCGGACCTGCTGCAACAGCAGGCGTGGCTGCGCACCGGCCAGAGCGAGCTGGCGCAGCAGGGCATCGGCCAGATGGCGTTGCCGCAATTGTCGTCGGCACTGCTGCAGTTCCTGGCGCGCTACATGGACGTGGTGGTCGGCGCGCTGTACCTGCGCGCACCGGACGGCAGTTTCCACCGGGTGGCGTCGTACGGCTTCTCGTCCGAATGGGACGCGCGCGAGCAGAAAATGCATCCGTCCGAGACGCTGGTGGCGCAAGCCGCACTGGAGCGCCGCTTGATCCGCCTCGACCAGGTGCCCGCCGATTACATCCAGGTCAGCTCCGGCCTGGGTACCGGTCCGGCCGCCAGCGTCATGCTGGCGCCGCTCGATAATGACGGCGTGATCAACGGCGTGATCGAGGTCGGCCTGCTGCGCGCCATCACCACGCGCGACGTCGAATTCCTCAACTTGGTAAAAGGCAATATCGGCAACGCCATCGAGGCGAGCCATTCGCGCCAGCGCCTGCAGGAAGTGCTGGCCGAAACCCAGCAACTGAACGAAGAACTGCAAGTGCAGCAGGAAGAACTGCGCACCGCCAACGAAGAACTGGAAGAACAGTCGCGGGTGCTGGAAGAATCGCAGGCGAGCCTGGAAAACCAGAAAGCCGAACTCGAACAAACCAACGAACAGCTGGCCGAACAAGGCCAGGCGCTCGACCACAAGAACGCCGCACTGACGCAGGCGCAGCAGGACCTGGAAGACCGTGCCGCCGAGCTGGAACGCGCCAGCCAGTACAAATCGCAGTTCCTGGCGAATATGTCGCACGAGCTGCGCACGCCGCTGAACAGCTCGCTGATCCTGGCCAAGCTGCTGTCGGAAAACTCGCTCGGCAACCTCAACGACGAGCAGGTACGCTTCGCCAACACCATCTATTCGGCCGGCAACGACCTGCTCAACCTGATCAACGACATCCTCGACATCTCCAAGGTGGAAGCGGGCAAGCTGGAGCTGGTGCCCGAGCAGCTGTCGCTGCGCCACGTGGTCGAGGGCATGGCCATGGTGTTCGAGCCGCTGGCCCAGCAAAAGAAACTGGCGTTCCAGGTGCAGGTGGCCGACGACGTGCCGCCGCACATGGTTTCCGACCGCCAGCGCCTCGAGCAGATCCTGAAAAACCTGCTGTCGAACGCGCTCAAGTTCACCAGCACCGGCCAGATCACGCTCAGCCTCGAGCGCGTGGGCGACGATGCGGTGGCGTTCTCGGTGCACGATACCGGCATCGGCATCCGCCCCGAAGACCAGCAGGGCATCTTCAACGCGTTCCAGCAGGCCGACGGCACCACCAGCCGCAAATACGGCGGCACCGGCCTGGGCCTGTCGATTTCGCGCGACCTGGCGCACTTGCTGGGCGGCAGCATCAGCCTGGCCTCCGAAGTGGGACAGGGCAGCTGCTTCACCTTGACCATGCCGCTGGCGTTTACCGCGCCCGAAGCCGGTCCGCGCCTGGGCAGCGCCAGCGCGCCAGCCGAGCTCGATGACACCGGCCGTACCCATGCCCCGGTAACCCTACCACCGGTCGCGCTACCGGCCGCCGCGCCGTGGAAGGCGATGGCGCCCAAGCCGGCTGCCGCGCCCGTCGAGCCGCCACCGCCGCGCGTGCGCGCGTTCGAGGATGACCGCGATTTGTTGACGGATAACGTCGTCAACCAGCGCACCGTGCTGGTGATCGAGGATGACCCCAATTTCGCCCGCATCCTGTACGACCTGGCGCACGAAAAGCAGTACCGTTGCCTGGTGGCGTTCCACGCCGACGAGGGCCTGGAACTGGCGCGCCAGTTCCGCCCGGACGCGGTGCTGCTCGACATCCGCCTGCCCGACCGCTCCGGCCTGTCGGTGCTGCAATTGCTGAAAGACGACGCCACCACCCGCCACATCCCGGTGCACGTGGTGTCCGGTAGCGAGAACGGCGAAGCCGCGCTGCACCTGGGCGCCATCGGCTATGCCTTGAAGCCGGCCACGCGCGACCAGTTGATGGACGTGTTCCGCCTGATCGAAACCAAGCTCACGCAAAAGATCAAGCGCGTGCTGCTGGTGGAAGACGACGACCGCCAGCGCGACAGCGTGGTGCAGCTGATCTCCGACGACGACGTGGAAATCGTCGCGGTCGGTACCGGCGAAGAAGCGCTGGCGCTGCTGCGTACCAACATCTACGACTGCATGATCATCGATCTGAAATTGCCCGACATGCAGGGCAACGAGTTGCTGCAAAAAATGGCGGCCGAACAGCTGGCGGCGTTCCCGCCGGTGATCGTGTACACGGGCCGCAACCTGTCGCGTGCCGAAGAGGCGGATCTGCACAAGTATTCGCGTTCGATCATCATCAAGGGCGCCCGTTCGCCGGAACGCCTGCTCGACGAAGTGACGCTGTTCCTGCACAAGGTGGAAGCGGACCTGTCGTCCGAGCGCCAGACCATGCTGCGCACGGTGCGCTCGCGCGACCGCGTGTTCGAGGGCCGGCGCATCCTGCTGGTCGATGACGACGTGCGCAACATCTTTGCACTGACCAGCGCGCTCGAACAAAAAGGCGTGCTGGTGGAAGTGGGCCGCAACGGTTTCGAGGCAATCGAGAAAATGGATGCCAACCCCGACATCGACCTGGTGCTGATGGACGTCATGATGCCGGGCATGGACGGCCTGGAAGCGACGCGCCGCATCCGCGCCGACGCCCGCTTCGAGCGCCTGCCGATCATCGCCATTACCGCCAAGGCCATGAAGGACGACCAGGAGCAATGCCTGGCCGCCGGCGCCAGCGACTACCTGGCCAAGCCGATCGATCTGTCGCGCCTGTACTCGCTGCTGCGCGTGTGGATGCCCAACGGTGAACGGGGCGCATAATGCACAGCGATACCGACATTGAAATCAAAGTGTTGATGGAAGCCATCTACATGAAGTACAGCTATGATTTCCGCGACTACACGGGCGCTTCGCAAAAGCGCCGCGTGCTGCACGCCATGCGCGACATGGAGTGCGAAACCATCTCGGCGCTGCAGGCGCGCATCATGCACGAGCCTGCAGCGTTCAGCCAGCTGCTGCAATATTTGACCATCCCGGTGACGTCGATGTTCCGCGACCCCAGCTACTGGCTGGCGCTGCGCGAACAGGTGATGCCGGTGCTGCGCACGTATCCGTCGCTGAAAATCTGGATCGCCGGCAGCAGCACCGGCGAAGAAGTGTATTCGATGGCGATCCTGCTCAAGGAAGAGGGCCTGCTCGAGCGCAGCATGATCTACGCCACCGACATCAACCCGCAGTCGCTGGAAAAAGCCCGCAAGGGCGTATTCCCGCTCGACGCCATGCGCGAATACACGGCCAACTACCAGGCCGCCGGCGGCACCCGCAGCTTCTCCGATTACTACACGGCCGCCTACAACGCCGCCCTGTTCGACGGCGCGCTGTGCGAAAACGTCACCTTTGCCGACCACAGCCTGGCCACCGACGCCGTGTTTGCTGAAACCCATTTGATCAGCTGCCGCAACGTGATGATCTACTTTAAAAAGAAACTGCAGGAGCGCGCCTTCGGCCTGTTCCACGAGTCGCTGTGCCATCGCGGCTTCCTGGGACTGGGCAGCAAGGAGAGCATCGACTTTTCCGCCTACGGCCCCGCGTTCGAGCCGATCGTCAAACGCGAACGGCTGTTTCGCAAGCGCTAGCCATGCTCGCTGCCGCCACCGCGCTTGCCGCGATCGACGCCGTCCTGGCCAGCCACCGCACCCGCATCGAGGCGGTCATCATCGGCGCCTCGGCCGGCGGCGTCGGTGCGCTGCTCAAGCTGCTGCCGGGCTTGCCCAGGCAGTATGCGCCGGCCGTGGTGGCGGTGCTGCACGTGCCGGAAAACCGGCAAAGCCAGCTGGCCGACGTGTTCGCCCAGCGCATGGCGCTGCCGGTGCGCGAAGCGGCCGACAAGGAAACCTTGACGTCCGGGACGCTCTACTTTGCCGGTTCCGGCTACCATTTGTCTGTCGAGTCGGATTACTGCTTTTCGTTAAGCTGCGAAGCGCCGCGTAATTTTGCCCGGCCATCGATCGACATCCTGATGGAGTCGGCGGCCGATGCCTACGGGCCGGCCCTGATGGGCATATTACTGACCGGGGCCAACCATGACGGCGCCGCAGGCATGGCGGCCATCGGCCGCGCCGGCGGCCTCACCGTGGTGCAAGACCCGCAAGATGCCGAAGTGGCGACCATGCCGCAGGAAGCGATCCGCGTGCGCCACCCCGACCTGGTGCTGCCGCTGGACGCGATCCATACATTGCTGTTGAAGCTGGAGAAGAACTGATGCAAGCCGAGCAACCGACCAAACTGCTGATCGTTGACGATCTGCCGGAAAACCTGCAAGCCCTGAACGCCGTGATCCGGGGCCCGGGCCGCGAGATCTTCCAGGCCGGTTCGGGCGACGAAGCGCTGGCGCTGCTGCTGCAGCACGACTTCGCCATGGCCTTCCTCGACGTGCAGATGCCCGGCATGGACGGTTTCGAACTGGCCGAACTGATGCGCGGCACCGAGAAAACCCGGCAAATCCCGATCGTGTTCGTCACTGCCGCCGGCAAGGAACTCAATTATTCGTTCAAGGGCTACGAGGCCGGCGCGGTCGATGTGCTGTACAAGCCACTCGATTCGCGCGCCGTGCGCGGCAAGGTCGAAGTGTTCGTGGCGCTGTGGGAGCAGCGCGAGGCGATGCGGCGCCAGGTGCAGGCGCTCGAGGAAGCGCGGCAGGCGCAGGAAGCCATGCTGGCCGAACTGAACGTGGCGCAAGCGCAGTTGCAGCGCGCGCTGGCCATGCGCGACGAATTCATGTCGATGGTCTCGCACGAAATGCGCACGCCGCTCAACACGCTGTACCTGGAAACGCAATTGCGCAAGATGCAGCTCGAGCGCGGCAACATGGCGGCCTTCGGCGCCGAGCAGTTGCAGCGCATGGTGGCGCGCGACGACCGCCAGATCCAGAGCATCATCCGCCTGATCGACGACATGCTCGACGTTTCGCGCATCCGGTCCGGCAAATTGTCGCTGCGGCCGGGC
>Ga0308169_10006166_pt1 | contig 10655 bp, 10 predicted proteins | sample PhyBR1_2_FD_202139 | JGI IMG/M metagenome (GOLD analysis project Ga0308169, IMG submission 202139) | Phyllosphere microbial communities from UC Gill Tract Community Farm, Albany, California, United States - DLSLSB.R1 | ecosystem: Host-associated > Plants > Phyllosphere > Unclassified | place... | reverse complement strand
GGTGGCCCACCCCGCCGCCCGCGCGGCGGAGCGCTTCGCCGAGCGGGAGTTCCCCGCCGAGGAGGATCTCGGGGCGCTCACGGTTTCCTGAGACACAAGGCCGCGGCCCAGGGCAGAGACTTCAGACGACGAACAGCGGCACCGCGACCAGCAGCGCCCAGAGCAGCTCGGCGACGCCGGTCTTCTGCAGCACGGGGATCAGTGCCGGCCCGGCGGCACCGCCACGGACCAGCCGCACGCCCTGCAGCCCGACGGCGAGGAAGCCGAGGCCGAACAGCGCCCACCAGGTGGTGGCCGCCGCGACGGCGACCACGGCGAGCGCGGCGACGCCGACGAGCACGGCGTAGAGGCTCCGGGTGCCGGCCTCGCCGAGCCGGACCGCGAGCGTCACCTTCCCGGCGATCCGGTCGGTCGGGATGTCGCGCAGGTTGTTGGCGACCAGGATCGCGCAGGCCAGCGCGCCGATGCCGACCGCCGCCCACAGCGCGGCCCACTCCCACGTCTGGGTCTGCACGTAGACCGTGCCGACCACGGCCACCAGGCCGAAGAAGACGAAGACCATCACCTCGCCGAGACCGGCGTAGCCGTACGGCCGCGAGCCGCCGGTGTAGAACCAGGCGGCGAGCACACACAGCACGCCGACGACCACCACCCACCAGGCGGTGGCGGCGGCCAGGGCCAGACCGGCGACGCCGGCCACGGCGAAGGCGAGGAACGCGGCGCGCTTCACGGCCGCCGGGGCGGCCAGGCGGGAGCCGGTCAGGCGCAGCGGTCCGACGCGCTCGTCATCGGTGCCGCGGATGCCGTCGGAGTAGTCGTTGGCGTAGTTGACGCCGACCTGGAGGGCGAGGCTGACGACCAGCGCGAGCAGCGCCCGCCACCAGCTGAAGCCGTCGAGGTAGGCGGCGACGCCGCTGCCGGCCAGGACAGGACTGATCGCTGCCGGGAGGGTGCGGGGTCGGGCCCCTTCGAGCCACTGTGCTGGTGTCGCCACAGCGAGAGACCCTATGCCCTCAGCCCTCGTGGTCCTCCTTGGCCTTCATCTCCTCGAAGGCGGTGACCGTACGGGCGGCGCGCTGCTCCACCCGGGCGGCGAAGGCCGCGCGCGGGCCGTTGAGCAGCTTGTACGAGAGCAGCCCGCTGATCACCATCGCGATGATCGCCGGCCAGACGATGTCGAAGCTGTCGGAGAAGAGGGCCCAGATGCCGGCGACGATCGCGAACGTGCCGAGCAGCAGGACCACGCGCAGCAGGGTGTAGACGACGAACTCCTTCACGCCGTCACCGTACCTGCGCTCAGGGGGGCCTCCACGATCGCCGGCGCCTGCGACGGCAGGCTCGCGTACGAGTGCTGCGAGGTCGTGGAGAAGTAGTTGATCCCGATGAAGTTGAACCACAGGGTGGCCAGGCCGACGATCGCCAGGATGGCGGCGTTGCGGCCCTTCCAACCGGCGGTGGCGCGAGCGTGCAGGTACCCGGCGTAGACGACCCAGGTGATGAACGCCCAGACCTCCTTGGGGTCCCAGTTCCAGTAGGAGCCCCAGGCCTGGTGCGCCCAGATCGGGCCGGTGATGAGCACCGCGAAGGTCCACAGCACGAAGCCGAAGGCGTGGATGCGGTAGGCGGTCCGGTCGAGGGAGGCCAGCGACGGCACCCGCGACATCCAGCCGCTGGCTGCCTCGGGGTAGCGCCGCTTGACCAGGTAGATGATCGACGCGATCCCGCCGAGCGTGAAGGCGCCGGTCGCGAGCGAGGCGGCGAAGACGTGGATGACCAGCCAGTACGAGTTGAGGGCCTCGGTCAGCGGCTCGACCGGCGTGTAGAGCGCCAGCACGCCGACCATCAGGAAGACCATCACGAAGGCGACCACCGCGGGCGCCATCCAGGAGAGCTTGAGGCGGCGGTAGAGGACGACGTAGGCGACCGCGACGACGCAGGTGCCGGTGACGGTGAACTCGTACATGTTGCCCCACGGCACCCGGCCGGCGGCCAGGCCGCGCGAGACCACCGCGGTGGCGTGGGCGAGCGCGGCGATGCAGGTCAGCAGGTAGCCGAGGCGGCCGAACATGGCGACCCGCTCCGAGCGGTCGTCGGTGTCCTGCGCCTCGACAAGCTCGGCGTCCGGTGCGGGCCCGCCGGCGCCGACGAGCTCGCGCTCCTCGACGACGTCCGGGTCCGTACGGCGGCGGCCGATCAGGGCGGACCACTCGACCAGGTGGCTGAGCAGCGCCAGGAAGTAGACGACCCCGGCCGTCGCGACCGCGCGATTGCTCAGCAGCTCGTACGTATGCGTGCTCACGTCAGTTCCTCCACTTCGCGGCCCTGCAGCTGTGCGACCAGGCCGGAGACCACGGCGTCGACCTCGTCGTTGCCCGAACGGTCGAGGACGGCGACCTCGACCAGAGTGCCACCCGCGGTCTCCCGGGCACGAACCCAGACCCGTCGGGGGCGGATGAACAGCGAGCCCATCAGACCCAGCAGCGCCAGCGTCACGCCACCGAGCGCCACGTGCTTGAAGGGGGTCTGGCTGATCTGCAGCTTGTTCCAGCGGACGACGTCGTCGAACGTGATCGTGCCCAGGCCGTTGGGAAGCTTGGCGGTCTGCCCCACCCGCAGGTTGAACGCGCGGCCGCCGGTGTCGTTGACCTTCGTCATCCGCGACGTGTCGAGGGTGTAGACCGACTGCTCGCTGTCCTGCAGGCCGTTGTCGCCCTTCCACACCTGCAGCGACAGCATGGCGGCGGACTTGTCCCCGATGTCGCCGGTGATGTTCTGCGGCTGCCCGCCGAGGGTGACCTCGGCGGGGTAGAAGAGACCCTGGGCGGAGATGTCGCCGGCGGCGGGCTTGATCACGCCGAAGGACAGGAAGCTTTGGTTCTCCGGCAGGAACGTCTGCGGCCCGGAGGCCACGATGTCGCCCTTGCCGTCGCGGACGGTGACGACCGGGGCGTACCCGTGGCCGATCAGGAAGACCTCGGTGCCGCCGATCTCGAGCGGGTGGTTGACCGCGAGGTCGTACGTCTTCGTCGGGCTGTCGGGGCCGTCCTGGTACTCGACGTCGGACCTGAAGCCCTTCGCCATGCCCTGGCGCGGGCCCGACGTCAGCCAGTCGACGTGGAAGTCGTGGATGTGCAGGTCGAACCAGTTGAGCTGGTCGGGCTGGAACAGGCTCCCCGGCGCGAAGTCGTCGTACTGGGTGAGCTCGTTGGAGAAGCCGTACTGGTCGCCGACCAGGACGATCACGCCGCCCTTGTAGCCGAACAGCGAGCCGACCGCGAACCCGACGAGCACGACGATCACCGCGCAGTGGAAGAGCAGGTTGCCCGCCTCGCGCAGGTAGCCCTTCTCCGCGGCGACCTCACCGACGGTCTCGATACGCTCGCTGGCGCTCGCTACTCGACCAGTACCGCCGCGGAGTCGGTAGCGCTTGCGGCTCAGCACCGCGTTCGCCCGTGCGACGACGTCGGCGACCGACTCCGAGGTGGTGTACGAGATCGCGTCCGGCATCCGCAGCAGGTTGCGCGGCGCGGCCGGCGGCTGCGCGCGCAGCCCGCGCCAGTAGACGAACAGGCGCGGGATGATGCAGCCGATCAGGGAGACCATCAGCAGCACGTAGATCGCGGCGAACCACGGAGCGCCGTAGACGTCGAAGAGGCCGAGACGTCGGTAGATGGGGGTCAGCGTCGTGTGCGCGTCCTGCCAGTTGGAGACCTTGACCGAGTCCAGGTTCTCCTGCGGGATCAGCGATCCCGGGACGGCCGCGATGGCGAGCAGGAGCAGCAGGATCAGAGCGGTGCGCATCGAGGTGAGCTGGCGCCACGACCACCGGGCCAGCTCGCGCGCCGACATCTCCCGCGGGGTCTCGCGGACGGGCTCGCTCACAGGGTCACTCCCGACCAGTGGTCGACAAGGTTGATCTGCAGCCAGTCGAGCGCGTACTGCCACCAGCCGGTGAGCAGGGCCAGACCGACCAGGATCAGCATCACGCCGCCGATGCGGGTGACCCAGCGCTGGTGGCGGCGCAGGAACGTCAGCGCACCGAGCGCGCGGCGCCACAGCACCGCGAAGAGGATGAACGGCAGCCCGAGGCCGAGCGAATAGAACGCCAGCAGCACGCCGCCGCGGGCGGCGGTGCCGGAGGTCGCGGCGAGTCCGTCGATGACGCCCAGCGTCGGACCGACGCACGGCGCCCAGCCGAGCCCGAAGAGGAAGCCGAGCAAGGGAGCGGCGGCGATGCCGACGGCGGGGACCTTGTGCACCCGGATGTCGCGCTGGAACCACGGCAGCGCCCCGAGGAACGCCAGCCCCATCACGATCGTGAACACGCCGAGGACCCGGTCGATCAGCACCTGGTGCTCGAGGTACCAGTAGCCGAGGGAACCGGTCGCGACGCCGAGCGCGACGAAGACGACCGAGAAGCCGAGCACGAAGAGCACCGAGCCGAGCAGCATCCGGCTGCGCCGGACGTTGCCGGAGGCGAGCTCGGCGCCCGAGAGCCCGGTGGCGTACGAGAGGTAGCCGGGCAGCATCGGCAGCACGCACGGCGACAGGAACGACGCCAGCCCGGCGACCACGGCGACGGGGACCGCCAGCACCATCGAGCCGGAGCCGGCGGTGTCGGAGAACCAGTTACTCAAAGCCCTTGCACCCCTGCGCCTGCGGGTCGATCACGCACTGCACGGTCTCGGTGAGGGTCAGGGCCGAGGGGATGACGCCGCGGATCATGGCAGCGACGCGGCCCTTGCTGTCGAGGATGGCCGTCGCGGGCACCGAGCGGGGTGCGAACCGAGGCGGGAAGGCGAGCACGGCCTTGCCGTCCGGGGAGTAGAGCGAGGGGTACGTCGCGCCGTACTTCCGCTCGAAGGCGAGCCCGTTGGCCGCCGAGGAGTCGCGGATGTTGACGCCCAGGACCGCCGCGGTGGCACCGAGCTTCTCCGCAGCCTGCTGCAGCATCGGCGCCTCCTTGTTGCACGGTCCGCAGCCCGACCACCAGGTGTTGATCACGACCGGCTTGCCCCGATCGGTGGCGAGGTCGTACGGCTTGCCCTCGAGGGTGGTGCCGCTCAGCTCGATCGGCTCACCGCGATCGGCGACGGCGACCGGCTCCACCTGGCTGTTGCCGGTGATGTAGCTGCCCTTGTTGGTGCCGTTCATGCCGCAGCCGGCGAGCACGGCCACCAGCGGCAGCGCCACCGCGAGGAGCAGCGGGCGTACGTGGGAAGGGGTGCGCATGTCAGGGACGCAGCTCCTCCGGGGCGTCACCGGCCGAGAAGGGCGCGCGCCGGTCCTTCTCCGGGATCATGTCGCCCGCGGGCTCGCTGTAGGAGACCCGGTCGAAGCGGTCGTCGACGAAGTGGAACGAGGTCAGCGAGCACAGCGTGCACTGCCGCTTGCGCGGGTCGTGCAGGAAGCTCTTCTTCTCCGCGGCCAGGCGGGTGGTCCAGATCGGCAGCTGGTGGGAGACGATGACGGCCTCGTGGCCCTCGGCGGCGGCGCGCGCGTCGTGGATGGCGGCCATCATGCGCTCGACGATCACCTTGTAGGGCTCGCCCCAGCTCGGCTTGAGCGGGTTCCACAGCTTGATCCAGGCGCTCGGGTGGCGCAGCGCGTTGTCGCCGGGGCTGAACCGCTTGCCCTCGAACCAGTTCTCCGACTCGATCACGCGCGCGTCCGTGACGATCTCGACCGCGCGGGCCTTGGCCAGCGGGCGGGCGGTCTCCTGGGCACGCTCCAGCGGGCTGGAGACGACGTGGGTGATGTCGCGACCGCCGATCACGTCGGCGACGCGCTCGGCCATCGCGGCACCGCGATCGGAGAGGTGGAAGCCGTCGCGACGGCCGTAGAGGATGCCCTCGGGGTTGTGGACCTCGCCGTGGCGCAGCAGGTGGACGATCGTCTCGGTGGACACGGGGCTCACTTCTCCTTGGTCGATGCAGCAGCAGCGGCACGGGCCGCGCTCGGCAGCGCGTCGATGATCTGCGCGATGGCCTTGTCGTCGTGCGCCGAGGAGAGGAACCACGCCTCGTACGCGCTGGGCGGCAGGTAGACACCCTGGTCGAGCATGCTGTGGAAGAGCGCGGCGTACGCCTGCTCGTCGGTGCGCTTGGCGCCGTCGAAGTCGGTGACCGGGGCCTCGTCGAGGAAGACCGAGAACATCGTGCCCGCGCTCTGGATGACGTGGGGCAGGCCGGCGGCGGTGAAGGACTCCGCGATCGCGGCCTTCACCTGCTCGGCAGCGGCGGTGATATGCGCGTAGACCTCGTCGGTCGCGAGCCGCAGCGTGGTGAGTCCGGCCGTGGTGGCGATCGGGTTACCCGACAGCGTGCCGGCCTGGTAGACCGGGCCCTGCGGGGACAGGCGGCGCATCACGTCGGCGCGTCCGCCGAAGGCGGCCGCCGGGAAGCCGCCGCCCATCACCTTGCCGAAGGTGACCAGGTCGGGGCGCCACTCCTCGTGCAGGCCGTCGATGCCCCAGTAGCCCTCGCGGCTGGCGCGGAAGCCGGTCATCACCTCGTCGGAGATGAAGAGCGCCCCATGCCTCGTGCAGATCTCGGACAGGAACCGGTTGAAGCCCGGCAGCGGCGGGACCACGCCCATGTTGCCCGGGCTGGCCTCGGTGATGAGGCAGGCGATCCGGGGGCCGTGCTCGGCGAAGACCGCCTCGACCGCGGCGCGGTCGTTGTAGGGCAGCACCAGGGTGAGCTCGGTGCTGGAGGCCGGGACACCGGGCGTGCCGGGGACGGCGAAGGTGGCCAGCCCCGAGCCGGCGGAGGCGAGCAGCGAGTCGACGTGGCCGTGGTAGTTGCCGGCGAACTTGATCACCACGTCGCGGCCGGTGAAGCCGCGAGCGAGGCGGATCGCGGACATGGTGGCCTCGGTGCCGGAGGAGACGAATCGGACCTCTTCGACGGGTGCTCGCCGGACGAGCTCCTCGGCGAGCTCGACCTCGGGCTCGGTCGGCGTGCCGTACGAGGTGCCGCGGGCGATCGCAGCGCTCACGGCAGCCATCACCTCGGGATGCTGGTGACCCAGCAGCATCGGTCCCCACGAGCAGATGAGGTCGACGTACTCGTTGCCGTCGACGTCGGTGAGCCAGGCGCCCTTCGCCGAGCGGATGAAGCGCGGGGTGCCGCCGACGGCGTTGAACGCCCGCACCGGGGAGTTCACCCCGCCAGGGGTGACCGCCTTCGCGCGCGCGAAGAGAGCCTCGGAGGCGGGCAGGGAGCCGGGCGGGTCGTAGGACACCGCGTCATTGTCACCCAGCAACCTGAGAGCAGCCCAACCGGGCTATGCCCGCCGACCGATCGGGCAGAGGTGGCGAAAAGCCCGTCATGATCGCGTGTGGCGCCCGTCTCCTGGATACACGTGCGCGCTGCGGGGGAACCGTCCCGAAGAACGTGACGTCCGTAACTAACTCGCGGGTAGGCTCGTTGGGCCGGTCACGTGAGGGAGCACGCAGTCGTACGAGCCCGTACGACGGATCCAGGGGGAAGAAAGAGATGACTGCTCGATTCGGCAAGGCCCAGAAGGCCGCCGCGTTGGTGCCGCTGGCGGCGCTGTCCGCTGCCTGGACCATCAGCCTGACCGGCCTCGGCGCCGGCTCGGCGCAGGCCACCGGCAGCCCGGTGCACGGATCGGGCGGCGTCCTGGTGCCCGCCGACGAGATCGCCGACGCGGCGAGTATCGGCAGTGGCATGGGAGGCGGCACCTCGGTCGCCCCGGGCCGCGGCCAGCAGATGATCCAGACCGCCGACAGCTCCGGCATCCCGGCCGCCGCCCTGGCCGCCTACCAGCGCGCTGCGAGCGTCATCGACAAGGCCGACTCCACCTGCCACCTCTCGTGGCAGCTGATCGGCGCGATCGGCCGCGTGGAGTCCAACCACGGCCGCGCCGACGGCAACACGCTCAACGCCCAGGGCGTCGCCACCCCGGGCATCCTCGGCCCGGTGCTGGACGGAAGTGGCGGCACGACGCAGATCGCCGACACCGACGCCGGCGACTACGACGGCAACACCACCTACGACCGCGCGGTCGGCCCGATGCAGTTCATCCCCTCGACGTGGGCCGTGGTCGGCGTCGACGCCGACGGCGACGGCCAGCGCAACCCTCAGGACATCGACGACGCCGCCCTCGCCACTGCGGTCTACCTCTGCTCGGGCAGCACGGATCTGTCGACGGTGGCCGGCCAGGAGCGCGCCGTCTACCGCTACAACCACAGCCAGTCCTACGTCGACACCGTGCTCGGCATCGCCAACGCCTACCTGGCCGGCGACTACTCCTCGGTGCCGAACTACACGATCCCGGCGGCCTACCTCACCCCGTCGACGTCGCTGCACGGCCACCACGCGCCGAAGCACCACCACAAGCAGGTCACGACCCGGCAGAGCGCCAGCGCGTCGCCGACGACCGCGCCTGCGGCCCAGCCCACCGCCACCGGCAGCCACACCACCGCGCCGGCTCCGAAGCCGACCAAGCCCGCCGACCCGGCCGAGCCGATCACCAAGGCGATCCAGCAGCCGGTCAAGGCCATCCAGGACACCGTCGCGTCGATCACGCAGCTCACCCAGGTCTGCACCCAGGCGTTCATCAACGCCGGCGTGAAGAACCCGGCCACCGCGGCCCCCTCCGCGCTGCAGACCTGCATCAGCAAGCTCACCGGCGACACCCTGGCGCAGGCCCAGGCGAACGTCACCAGCCTCGTCTCCGGCCTCGTCAGCACCCTGACCGGTCTCCTCGGCGGCCTCCTCGGCTCGAAGTAGCCGCCACCAGCACCTCCAGCAGAGCAGCCCCGGCCCCACCAGGCCGGGGCTGCTCTACGTATCCGGCCAACACCAGGCGGCCGACGCGTGCCGGGATCGGCACGCGGCGGACGCTCAGCGGCGAAGAAGCTGAGCAGCCTCGGTCGCCCAGTAGGTGAGGATCACATCCGCGCCCGCGCGGCGGAACGCGGTCAGCGACTCCAGGATCGCCGCCTCGCGGTCGATCCAGCCGCGCTCGGCCGCCGCCTCCACCATGGAGTACTCACCGGAGATGTTGTAGGCAGCCACCGGCACGTCGACCGCGTCGCGCACCTGGCGCAGCACGTCGAGGTAGGGCAGCCCGGGCTTCACCATCACCATGTCCGCGCCCTGCTCGACGTCGAGCAGCGCCTCCCGTACGCCCTCGAGCGCATTGGCCGGATCCTGCTGATACGTGCGCCGATCGCCCTGCAGCGAGGAGTCGACGGCCTCCCGGAAGGGGCCGTAGAACGCGGAGGCGTACTTGGCGGAGTAGGCCAGGATCGCGACGTCCTCGTGGGAGGCGGCGTCGAGCGCGTCCCGGATGACGCCCACCTGGCCGTCCATCATCCCCGAGGGCCCGACGACGGTGACCCCGGCCGCGGCCTGGGCGCGCGCCATCTCGGCGTAGATCGCCAGGGTCGCGTCGTTGTCCACCCGGCCGCGGGCGTCGAGGACGCCGCAGTGGCCGTGGTCGGTGAACTCGTCGAGGCACAGGTCCGCCATGATCGGCAGCGCGTCCCCGACCTCGGCGACGCAGTCCGCGATCGCGACGTTGAGGATGCCGTCAGGGTCGACCGCGCCCGAGCCCGAGGCGTCCTTCGAGGCCGGTACGCCGAAGAGCATCACGCCGCCGATGCCGAGCTCCGCGGCCTGGGCCACGGCGGCCTTGAGCGAGTCGCGGGAGTGCTGCACCACGCCGGGCATCGAGCTGATCGGGACCGGTGCGTCGATGCCCTCGCGGACGAACACCGGCAGCACCAGCTGGCGTGCCTCGACCGAGGTCTCAGCGACCAGCCGCCGCAGGGCCGGGGTGGCGCGCAGCCGGCGCGGACGGACGACGGGGCGGTGGATCTCGGTCATCTGCTTCTCCGATCGACTGCTGACGCTAGCGGGCTCGTGCGCGCCGTCCGGTCGGCTTGCGCTCGCTCGGCTTGGTGACCGGCTGACCGGCCTCCAGCATCGCGACGCGACGAGCGGCACCGAAGTCGGCGAGCGCCTCGGTGAGCGCCTCCACCGACGGCGACGCGGCCAGGACGTCGACGCGCAGCCCGTGCTCCTCCGCGGTCTTCGCGGTGGCCGGGCCGATCGCCGCGATGATCGTCGAGGCGTGCGGCTTGCCGGCGATGCCGACCAGGTTGCGCACCGTCGAGGACGACGTGAACACGACCGCGTCGAACTTGCCCGTCTTGATCGCGTCGCGGGTGGGCGCCGGCGGCGGGGCCGCCCGGACGGTGCGGTAGGCGGTGACGTCGTCACACTCCCAGCCCAGGTCGACCAGGCCGGCGATGAGGTTCTCGGTGGCGATGTCGGCGCGCGGGAGGAAGACGCGGTTGATCGGGTCGATCAGCTCGTCGAACTCGGGCCACACGTCGAGCAGGCCGGCGGCCGACTGGTTCTCGGCGTCCGGAACGAGGTCCGGGCGCAGGCCCCAGTCGAGCAGCGTCGCCGCGGTCTTGTCACCGACCGCGGCGATCTTGAGGCCGGAGAAGGCGCGAGCGTCGAGGCCGTACTCGTCGAACTTCTCCTTGACCGCCTTCACGGCGTTGGCCGAGGTGAAGGCGATCCACTCGTAGCGGCCCTCGACCAGGCCGCGGACGGCCTTGTCCATCTGCAGCGGGTTGCGCGGCGGCTCGACCGAGATGGTCGGCACCTCCT
>Ga0308169_10006165_pt1 | contig 10656 bp, 17 predicted proteins | sample PhyBR1_2_FD_202139 | JGI IMG/M metagenome (GOLD analysis project Ga0308169, IMG submission 202139) | Phyllosphere microbial communities from UC Gill Tract Community Farm, Albany, California, United States - DLSLSB.R1 | ecosystem: Host-associated > Plants > Phyllosphere > Unclassified | place... | reverse complement strand
TTTCGCCCGCCGCTGGCCTAGTGTTTCCTGCCAAGGAAAGGGGAGGGGCGGCGCGCTCTCGGCTGTGCCGCCCGGATAGGGTTAGCCGATTGCCTGCCGCTTGGTTGCGGTCGGTGCCGGTGCCTGTCCGTCGATGCGGAAGGCGTGGGTCGGGACGCGGGCGTCCTTCAAGGTCTGCAACAGGTTCGATTGCAGGCCGGAACCTTGGCAAACGATGGCTTCGGCGGGGGCGAGTTTTACAAGCTGCTCGTTGCGGACGAACCCGGCGCGGTTGCCATAGCGGCCCGTCTGCGGGGTGAAGGCAACCACGGTAACGCCACGGCTTGCGGCCCATGATGCGGCGATCATGTCGCACCCTTTACGCTGCGCGGTGGTGCAAAGCGTCATGTGCGGGATACGGGCCTTGATCTGGTCGAGGCGGTCCCAAAGCTGTTTGAAGTCGTGCCACTCCTGACCGCCTGAAAAGACGACAAGCGGGCCGGTGGGGTTGCGCTTTTCGCGGTGGTCCTGCGCGCGAGCCTTCAAGAAATCGAGGGCGGCGATCTGGCTTGCGGTGCCTCCGCTGGAAACCTTCGATCCGCGCGCGGGGGACCATGGGTGGCCGGACTGTGCCCGGTAGCAGTCGGCGGCATAGTCGCGCATGCATTCGATGGCGGCGCGCTGTTCGGTCTTGGTCTGCGCGCGGAGTTGCAATTCCTCCATCTCGACGGCGTAAATCTCGGACGGATCATAGCGGCGGGTCATCTCGCCAAGGTCGCGGCAAAGCGTGTCTTCCTCGCGTTCCAGCTTCTGCGCTTCGTAGTGAAACGAATTTACGAAACCCCATGCGATTGCCTGCGCGCTCGTCTCTAAGCGGGTGTCGCGGAACAGGTCGAAAAGGGTTGCCATGATCGCCGCGCAATCGTGCTGCGCCTCGATCGGCTCGGGCATATCCATTTCGGCGCGCTCGTCGCCCATTTCCACAATCGAAAGCGCGCCAACGTCGCCGAACGCTTCCTGAAAATTGGTCGTCGCGGTGTCTTCGGCCATGCTCTCGGCAATCTCTGCCGTGCGGGGGTCGGTCGCGTCGTCGGACGCGCTGCCGGTCGCGGGCGTGGCGTTGGTGCCGTTCATGGCTTCGCCCAAGTCGGCAAAGCTGGTAAGGCGCGGGGAGGTCGTTTTCTTGGTCATGGTTCGAACCTTTGGCAGGGATTGCGGTTTAGGGTCGGGGGAGCGTTTCAGCCGCTCTCCCCGCCCGTCTTGGTTGCTTAGAACGCGGGGATTTCGTCGTTCAGCGGCTCGGAAAGCTGGCCGTTGTCGGTGGCGTTGCCGGTGCCGAAACCGTCATCCGTTGCCTTGCGGCGGTTCTGGCGGGTGCCGTCCAGATTTTCGCGGCGCGTGGTCGGGCGGTTCCAAACGACGCGGAAACCTTCCTCGTTATTGCCGAAAAGCATGATCTGGAGGGGTTCGCTGATGCTGGGGTCGTCCAGCTTGCCCTGATAGAAAACTTCGCCGCTGCTGTTGCTCGTCATTTCCCAAAGCGCGCCGATCTGCACCCAACGCTTCGCGACGTTCAAAACCATGATCTCGAACGCGGGGGCCTTGTCGTTCGTGCTCTCGACGGGACGGAGGCCAAGGCGCGCGAGGTCGATGGTTGCCGTTGCGACCGAACCGAGAAGCTGACCGCCGACCGACTTGAAAGAACCGATGTTCATAGTATTCACTCCATGTTGCGGGGGCCTATCCCCCTGCTTGCCGGTGCGTGGGGCCTTTCCCCTCCGGCATCTTCTTTTTACCCCCTCCACTCTATTTTACCAACCTGATTGATTACTTGACGCCCGATCATCGTACACGGTGAATCCGAGCATAAAAAAGCCCCCGACTAGGGGGCGTAAATAACAAATCAAAGACGCATTGATCGCGGTAGCGAGCAATTCTGTTTCTACCGTGCTGATGGGCAAGGCCGGCCTTTGTTCTCATCGCACCCGGAGCCGTCCTCGCAGGGGCTCAAGAGGCAGGCACGGCTGGCGGGGTCAATACGAATGACGGAGGCTCCGCGACGCGCAGCGGCGTGGAAACCGTAGGGCCTTTAGGCCCGGTATTCTTGTTGAGGCGTCTTCAAATCAAACAAAAGCATTGTCCGCTTGCGGACAATTCTCCTTTGACGCCGACCCCGTCGGACGGGTCTGCCACGCCGAGACACTGAGAGACGGCGAAGGGTGTGATGAAAACACAGGCCCACAAAGCACACATCATGCGCCTAGCGCATGATTCCACAGCCGAAGGCTGCCTGCGGTGGTCGTTGTCCTGGGCGTGACATCAGGGTGGATCCGTACCCCGCCCCACGCCATCCGCGGACCCTGGCGCACGAGCCCTCTCAGGGCGTGCCGGGAGCCCGACAAGTGATTGTACCCGAAGGGCGGATACGCGCTCCTTACTCCCCAGTAGTCACTATGCGTCGTCAAATGCCGTCATGTTCTTTCCACGTTTTCACTATGTATCGCTTTACGTCGTCATGAGCCTTCCCAAGTTACTCCTGGCGTGATAGTCCCGTGCTTATCCAGGGGCATACTATTATGGCGATTGGCAAGATCACAAAGCGGACCGTCGAGGCAGTTGATAAGCCGCCTGAAGGCAAGCGCGCCTATCTGTGGGACGAAGTCGTAAAGGGCTTCGGCGTCATGGTCACCGACAAAGGCAAGCGCTCTTACATTGTTCAATACCGCATCGGGGGGAGGGGTAGCCCTACGCGAAGGGTTACGATCGGAACTCATGGTTCCCCTTATACGGCAGAGAAGGCCACTGCTCGAGCGAAGGAGTTGCTCGATCAGGTCCGCCGCAAGGTCGATCCCTTCGATGCCGCAAAGGCGGTCGTCGAAGTAGCGAAGGCTGAAAAGGCGCAGGAGAAGGTCAGTGCGGTTATCGCTGAGCGGCTCGGCTTTTCGACGTTCGCAGACCGCTGGGTTGAGCATTACGCGAAGGCAAACCAACTGAAAACGTGGAGGGACCAACGGAACGTAATCAACCGGGATCTAAAGCCGCGCCTGCACAACCGATCACTTACAGAGATCACGGATGCTGATCTTATCGAGCTTATAGACGCCATCAAGGAGCGCAGCGGGTCGGGCGCCCTGCGCGCTTATTCTATCCTCAACCTGATCTTCGGATACGCTTGCGACAAAGAGCGCAGGTATCTCCCGCCAGCGAAAAACCCTATGTTCGGGATCAAGCCGCCGTATCGAGTAGGCATACGGGACCGCACGCTGACCGACGCTGAACTGCGCCTAGTTTGGCTCGCAGCTGGCGACCTTGGCGGTTTGTTCGGCCCCATCACCCGCCTTCTGATCCTAACAGGCCAGCGGCGAGGGGAGGTAGGTGGACTATCTTGGTTGGAGATCGACAAGGACGCCAACGAATGGCTGCTGCCAGGTGCGCGGTCCAAGAATAAGCTTCCGAACCTGATCCCGCTCACCGACGCCGCTCGTGCTATCATTGACGACGTGCCAGTCATCGAAGGGAAGGCACAGTTTCTGTTCACCAGAAGCGGAGCTTGTCCCGCGACTAACTTCGCACAGGCAAAGGCGAAGCTCGATGCCTCGATGATGGAACGGATGCAATCTGAAGCCGCGGAGGCCGGCGCATCAGTGAAGGAGGTAGCGGCTCTGACCCTCTCGCCTTGGACCTTCCATGACCTTCGCCGCACTTTTGCAACTGGATGCCAGCGGCTCGGCTTCCCTACCGAAGTGACAGAGGCGGTCATCAACCACGTCGGTGGTTCCCGAGGCGGTATCGTGGGCGTGTACCAGACCTATCGGTATCAGGCCGAGAAGCGTGCGGCGTTGGAAGCATGGAGCAGGCACGTTGAGGACGTTGTGCGGGGCTCTACCGGCAACGTCATCGCTATCAAGGCCGCACGGGCATGACACGCCGCCCTCCACCCCCTGACACTCCGGTTAGAGGCAAGACCGTCGCGTTGGTGCCGTCCCTCCGCCCCAAAGGCCCTATCGAAGCAAGCGACATCGTAGAGCGCCTGCCATACCGGGAAGCCTTAAATCGGCTTGCGGCTCTGTACCCCGACCGCCGAGCCGCGAACGCCGCCTTGGTCCGCTTGATAATGTCGGATCAACTGCCGGTCACCTGTCGCGAATTGCGATACGACGGCGCGGCCGGGCAGGGGCCTGCGGCTATCCAATGGCCGGGGCAGTCCGCGAACCTCGCTAAGCAGATGGCACGCGCACACGGCTCGCCGTTCCCGATCTTCTCGCTTGATGACGTGATGGGGGATGCGCGGTGGACCGATCTAATCGGTACGCCCGTGGTGAAGGCATACGCGGCGGGGCTCCATGTTGATGGTGAAGCCCTGGCGATGTTGCTGGCGCTTCCTGTCGCAGAGCCCGCCCCGCTTCCGAATGCCGAACCTGTCGCCGTCTCGCTGGAGGCGCCTAAACCGCGCGAGCAGACGCTGAAGCAGTTTGTCTTGGACTGCGTTGAGGGCGGCATAGCGTCTTGGACCGTGGCTTATAGCAAGCATTACAAACCTGCTGTTTCAGAGGGCCGGGTCGCCCAAAAGTCGCGCGCCCAGTTCGAGGCAGCGTACAAAGAGCATTACCCTAACCCAAAAAGCGGTCCAAAGTCCGGAGAATAGCGGGAGAACTATTCTCCCAACGGCCGGAGAATGGCGGTTTCCTGCGGTTCTCCGGTTATTGATCGGGAGAATTACGGAGTTTTAGACGGGAGAATTCCGAGGGTCTTCAACCTATCTCGTCAAGAGGCACCGTGCCTTGTGACGCGAAGCCTCGACGCTCTCGGGGCCTGCATGACAGGGAAAACCCATCATGACGCAAGGCTACCTCCGCACGCCAGACGCGGCGAGATACCTAGGGATTGGTCAATCAACACTTGAGCGCAAGCGGGTCGATGGCTCCGGCCCGAAGTTCCGCCAGCTCGGCGCACGCATCTTTACTTATGCCATTGGAGACCTCGACGCATGGGCGTCCGAGCAGGTGCTAAGCAGCACTTCCGAACGGGCGGCGGCTTGATCAGTCATGGCAACAGCAGCAGCGACGTGCGGTCGTAAAACGCGAAAAGCCCACACCGGGCCAACGGTGCGGGCTTCCACAAATTACTTAAGCAGCAACGGCCACACAGATACTATCTCCGCCCTCCGTCTGCAACGGCTCAATGTCGTTGGCCTGCACGGTTGCACTGCGGCGCTGGTTGCTGCCCTCGCATGGGGAGAGCTTCAGCATGGTTGAGCATCAGCGCGCCGCGATGTCCCTGCTTACCTCAGGCGTCGCTCTTAAGCCTCGTGAGGGTCAATTTTGTGGTGGGCTCGCCTTCGACGCGAACCCGCTCAGCGAGAAGCAGCGCAACTGGCTAGTGATCCTGCTTGCCAAGCATGGCCTTCCCCCTCTGACTGACGGAGGCCACGCATGAGCCGGCGCCACCAAAGCACAAGCTCGTCTGCGTTCGCCTCGATACAGTCGGCGATGGCCAATCTGGAGCGCGTTGTGCTGAAGGTGCTCGACGAAAATCCGGACGGCCTCACGGTCGACGAGACGTGCGCCCGTGCCGAATATCCGCGGTACAGCTTGCAACCACGCTTCACGGCGTTGAAGGACCGTCGCGTCATCCGCGATACCGGCCTGCGCCGTCCGAACGTCTCGGGCCGGAACGCCATCGTCTGGCGCGCTTGCCATCACGATCGCCGGGAGGCTCAAGCATGATCGCCGCCAGCAAACGCAACCTGTGCATCGTACTGCGGCAGGTCGAGGGGCCTAACTGGTGTGTCGTCCGACGCCAGCTTCGCGGGGGCAAGCTCTCATTCGTCAGCCGCGTAGCGACGGCTCGGCCGTACAAGGTTGCGTGTGCAGTCGCGATCGGCACCGCGGAAGCGGAAGGGCTGCGCCTGGCTATTGAGGCGACTGGCGCGCCCTTGCGCCGGTTCGACCCCGCGCGCGACAAGCAGGAGCCAAAGACATGAGCGGCGTAGTCATACCGTTACCCGGTCTGGCCGTGCATATCTGGCAGGGTGCTAGTGGCTGGTTCGGCGTTGATACCGTCCGCGGCAAGCTAGACCCGGACTTCCCGCCAGAGGGCGCGGAGCTGTTCGAGGATTACGCGGATGCCAACGCCCGCGCCGAAGTTCTGCAGGACCGCACCGGGCTTCCCATCCTCTCCCATATGAGGAGCTTCTAATGGGTCAGATGGACAACGCGACCTTTGCCGCGACTGTGCAACACGTCCGCGACCGCTTCCCGCTATCGGGCGTCGCGAGCAAGGCGGGCGTCAAGCTCGCTCGCGCTGGCCGGGAATGGAAAGGGTGCTGCCCGTTCCACCCGGACAAGTCACCGTCGCTGACGATCTATGCTGACGACCGTCGGTTTCAGTGCTTCGGCTGCGGTGCGCAGGGTGACGTTATCGACTTCGTGATGCGCGCCTACAACGTAAAGACCCGCGAAGCGATTGGGATGCTGGACGGCGGAGCCTTGCGCGAGCTGGAGCAGCAGCTGGCGCCGGCCAAGCCCAAGACCGACATGCGTCCGGTCGCACAGCGGATCGTGAAGGATTCGGTGCCGATCGTGGGAACGCCTGCCGCCATCTATCTACGGTCCCGCGGTATCACGATGGACCCGCCGCATACCCTTCGCTTCGCACGGCTTGCACCGCCCAAGATCGAGGGAAATGGGCTGCTCGCTGCCAACGGACCGGGGCTGCTGCCGACGCTCGTTGGGATCGTCACGGATGCAGCCGGCGAACTGGTTGGGCTTCAGCGCACCTATCTGACCGAGGACGGCCGCAAAGCAGCGACGAAGGTTACCGACACCGATCGGAAGCCGAAGGTGAAATACAGTCTCGGCAACGTGGTTGGTGGTTCAATTCAGATCGGGCCACCGGCCGCCAGCATGCTCGTTACGGAGGGGCTCGAGGACGGGTTGACGCTCGCTCAGGCGCTGGGCCGATCCGTGTGGGTCGCGGCAGGCACGTCCATGATGCCGCAAATGATGTTCGCTACCGTCACGCGCGCCGTGGTGATCGGCGCGGATGGTGATGTAGCCGCGATGAAGGCGGCGGAAGCGTTCGCAAAGTCGGGGCTAGCGACCCGGATTATGCGTCCCACGCCCCCGTTCAAGGACTTCAACGCCGAGTTATTGGGGATCCGGTCATGAACGCGGCGGTATGGCAGGCCCGTTACGATGACGCGCGTCCCTTCGCCCCGACACCGCTCGCTCAGGACCCAGCGCCGGCGCCAGTCAACGTCGTCGCCACCCCCTATGTCTGGCGCGATCCCACCACGCTCAAGCCACGAGAGTGGGTCTACGGGCGTTCGATCCAGCGCGGCCACCTTCGCGCGGTTGTCGCCCAGGGCGCGGCCGGTAAGACGATCCTGAGCGTCGGAGATGCCCTCGCAATGGTGACGGGGCGCAATCTGCTTGGGCAGGAAGTCCCCGGCGGTCCGAAGCGGGTGTGGCTCTGGAATCTGGAGGATGACGGCGAGGAGCTCGCGCGCATCATTCAGGCCGCATGCAAGCACTGGGGTATCACCGCGGGGGACATCGGCGGGCGCCTGTTCGTCGATAGTGCGCTCGACGGAGCGATCCTGAAACTGGCGACGTCCACGTCGTCCGAAGGGCTCGTGATCAATCGCCCGCTGGTTGCTGCGCTCACGGACGAGATGCTCGGTCGCGGGATCGACTATCTCCACGTTGATCCCTTCGTATCGTCCCACGCGGCGAACGAGAGCGACAACATGGAGATCGATGCGATCGCCAAGGAATGGGCATTGGTCGGCAAGAAAGCCAACGCAGGGATCGGCCTAGCGCACCACGTCAGCAAGGCCGGGGCTGCGGAAGCCACGGCGCTGTCGGCTCGAGGAGCAGTCGCGCTGATCAACGCCTGCCGATCGGTGCTGGTCCTCAACCGCATGGGTGAGGACGAAGCGAAGCGTTACGGGATCGAGGAGGAGCGGCGTCGTCGATATTTCCGAACCTACGACGACAAGAACAACCGCGCGCCTCCGTCAGATGCGTCGGACTGGTTCCAGATGGTCAGCGTCTCACTCGGTAACGGCGTGAACGACGATGGCGACAACATGGGCGTCGTCATGCCGTGGTCGCCACCGGACGCCTTCGAGAACGTCAGCGCCGATCACCTGCGCAAGGTTCAGGCGCTGGTTGATGGCGGCACCTACAAGGAAAGCGCCCAGGCCAACGATTGGGTCGGGAAGGCCGTCGCCGAAGTCCTCGGGATCAGTGCCAGCAAAGATGCCAAGGCCGACCGCGCCAAGATCAATGGCGTCCTGCGCACATGGTACGCCAACGGAGCCCTCATCGTGGTCGAGAAGCGGGACCCGGATAAGCGCGAGATGAAGAAATTCGTCGAGGTTGGCGAGTCTGCAATCGATGGTGCCCCACCCGCGCAAGGTGGGGCGGGGCAAGGTGGGGCAGGTGGGGCACCAAAAGCGCCCCGCCCCACCTCCCCCCCTGTAAGGGAGGGGGTGGGGCGGATGGTGCTGGAGAAGGGTTTTCAGGTGGGGCGGGGCAGCAGCCAAATTGCCTCTTATCCCGAGGGCAATCCAGCACTCCGCCCGATCCTCGCACCCGGTGAGACAGGCAGAGAACCAATTCCAGGATACGAGGACTTCGAATGACCGAGCCGCGAAATGACCGCGAATATACGCGAGGCAGACCTTTCGGTCCGGGCAACCCAGGCAAGCCGAAGGGGGCGCGCAGTCGGGCAACGATGGCGGCGGAGGCGCTTCTCGACGGGGAGGCCGAGAAGCTGACCCGCACAGCTATCGACAAGGCGCTGGAGGGCGACAGCGTGGCGCTGCGCCTATGCCTCGAACGACTGGTGCCACCCCGCAAGGACTCGCCGATCACGATCGAGCTACCCCCGATCACGTCCGCAGCCGATGTTGTCAGCGCATCCGCCGCGGTCCTGAGTGCGGTCGGTGCAGGCGAGATCAGTCCTGACGAGGCTGGCCGCGTCATGGCCCTCCTGACCGCTCACAAGAACATCGTTGAGACTGGCGATCTGGAACGCCGCATCGCGGCATTGGAGGTAAAGTGATGAACCGCTCTTTGGACCCTCGCATCCGCCGCCTTGAGCTACGCGACGGTGACCGTGACCAGCAGCGACGGCAGGCGGAAGACGATGCCGCAGTGTTCAGAACGCGCATCGGCGCGATCGCAGCCGGGTACACCGACAAGGATCAGAGTCCAGACCCTGTGGCTCGGGCAAAGTGGTCGCCGGCTATGCGCGTCGCTTGGGCCATCCGGTTCGCCCCGACCACCGTCGGCTCAATCATCAAGGAGCATTCGGCATGACGACGACTACACTAGGCCGGCGCGTGGGCGCGCTCGAACAGGCCCAACCAGCAACCTTGCCATTCTCCATGCGGCGCTGGCTGGGCGAGAAGTTGACCGGCGACCAGCACTACCTTGCCGACGTCGAAGAGGGGGCCAACAACCGCTTCATAGGACCGCCCGATCACGGACGCTTCGATGCCGACATGCTCGACTGGCTTTCGCTGCGGGGAGAGCACCATGCGTCTTGATGCACGTGTCGCCCGCCTCGAGGCTACCGGACCCGGTGCGTTGCTCAGCGCCGACAATCGGGACGCGGCCTGCGCTCGATACGCAGACGTTCACGCTTCCATGATCGGGGCCTTCCCGAACGCCATGTCCCCGTCCGCCTACCGCACTGCGCTCGAAACCACCCGCGACCCTAAGCACCAGCGATGCTTCGCCTGCTGGATGCCGGGCGACGATGACCTTTGAAAGGATCTGTGATGACGTTGATCAACCTGACCCGCCGCATGACGAAGCTCGAAACCGAAGCGCCCGGGCAGGATGCAATGGTGCGCGTATTGTTCAAAAAGGATGGCGAGCCGGACCCCGTCGCGGATCCGCCGCTCCTGCCGTCGGAACGGGCAATTATCGTGAACTTCGTGCCGCCTTTGTCGACGCCGCGGTGAAGCGCCCTACGTAAGTAAGGGGTCAGCACGGCCGAGACCGTCAACGTTTACTCGTGCTTTGACTCGGAAAACCCTTCGACGTTCGTGCTTTCGGTTACCGTATGAGCCGTGACTGTCGGGGTATCGCAAAGCCGACCGGGTTCGTTTCGGTCGCATGCTTCGCAGTTGGGACGCCTGCGTCCGGGGCTGCCCTAGCGCCTACTGTGACCCAGGCAAAGGCTGCCGCCAAAACAGGCGTGAAGACGACGGGTGTGGAGATGAGTAGGTGAGCGTGCGTGTCACCATTGGGACAACGGGCCCCTTTGAAGGGCTCCTTGGTCAGCAGGGGCGGCGATTAAGGTCGTGTGTCGTTGCCGTTGTCCCGCGTGTCGGCGAATATTTAGAAATGGACACTGGCGGAGAGTGCGGTCGGTTTACCGTGACGGAAATTCGGCATCGGCCAAAGGCAACTGATCTAGCGAGCGACTTAAATCTCGCGCACGACGCTCCCCAAGTCCATATCGAGGCGCTTGCTTGGGAAACCGACTGAGGGCGGGGCGATTGGCATTCCCTGGCTGTTATAGGATGTTGAAAACCGCAGCGAGACACACGGGCTTGAAGCTTTGGGATGCTTCGCTAGCTTTGTCGCTATGGAAAGCTTCAGCTTTTGGAACCCTGATGCAATCCCGTATGCGATAGCATGGGAAGCCTGGGCAGCT
>Ga0308169_10006164_pt1 | contig 10657 bp, 7 predicted proteins | sample PhyBR1_2_FD_202139 | JGI IMG/M metagenome (GOLD analysis project Ga0308169, IMG submission 202139) | Phyllosphere microbial communities from UC Gill Tract Community Farm, Albany, California, United States - DLSLSB.R1 | ecosystem: Host-associated > Plants > Phyllosphere > Unclassified | place... | reverse complement strand
AATTCGTCGCGGTCCTGCCGGGCACCTTCAACGAATCGCAGATCAAGCTGGTCACCGGACGCCTGCTGGCCGCGCTGCAGTCGCCGTTCGAGATTGACAGCCACACGGTCTACCTGGGCGCCTCGATCGGGGTCTCGGTCTATCCGGACCACGCCGAGGACGAGGTGCGCCTGGTGGCCCTGGCCGACAGCGCGATGAGCAGCGCGAAGGAAACCGGCGGGGCCCGCACCGTCACCTACAGCGCGGGCAAGGCAGGCGAAATGCGCGGCCCGCACCAGCACGACATCTCGCTCGAAGCCGCGATGTTCTCGGCGGTGCGCGAGGGCGAGTTCATGCTGTACTACCAGCCGATCGTCAGCAGCCGCACCCGCCGCATCGAGGGTTTCGAGACCCTGATGCGCTGGAAGCATCCGACCCTCGGCATGGTGCCGCCGGTGCGCTTCATCCCGATCGCCGAGACCAATGGCCTGATCAACATGCTGGGCGCCTGGGCGCTGAAGTCGGCGCTGGTGCAGCTGCGCCAGTTCGAGGAAGTCGCCAGGCGCGACCTGTACATCTCGGTGAACATCAGCCCGCGCCAGTTCCGCAACGACCGCTTCCTGTCGGTGCTGGACGACGCCCTCGCCTTTTCCGGCACGCCTGGCGATAAGCTGGTGCTCGAGATTACCGAAGGTACGCTGATGGTCGATCCGGTCCACGCCGAGGGCATCCTCGGCAAGATGGCCGAGCGCCGCGCGCGCATCGCGATCGACGATTTCGGCACCGGCTACTCCTCGCTGGCCTACCTGAAACGCTTCCCCATTTCGGTACTGAAGATCGACCGCGCCTTCATCAAGGACCTGCCCGCGTCCGAGAAGGATGCGGCGATCTGCAACGCCGTGCTCGACCTGGCCAAGCACCTCGACCTGTCGGTCGTGGCCGAAGGCGTCGAGACCGAAGAACAACTCACCTACGTGGAGTCGCGCGGCTGCGACTACGTGCAGGGCTACCTGACCGGAAAGCCCATGTCGGCGCACGTGGCCCTGGCCGCGCTGAAGGAAGACCTGTACACCGAGCTGCTGCCGGACGACCTGCGCGCGGGCACACCATGAACCAGACACTCCAACTCGAGCGCTCGCCGAAAGCGGACGCCACCCTCGCCCTGCTGTGGGAACGCATCCGCCGCCGCGGCGACATGCCCGGCTTCACGCGCGCCATCAACGCCATCCTGGCCTCGATGCGCGGCGAAGACGAGCGCGATTTCTCCATGACCCAGACCGTGCTGTCCGACCCCGTGCTGACCCAGAAGGTGCTGCGCCTGGCGAACAGCGGCATGTACTCGGCCTTCGGCCAGCGCATCAACACCGTCTCGAAAGCCGTGCTGGTGCTGGGCACCGAAGCCATCGGCCATCTGGCGCTGGGCCTGAAGCTGATCGAAGAACTGAGCAAGTCCACGCCGGATTCGATGCAGGCCCACATCGAGATGGAAAAGGCGGTGCTGGCCGGGATGGTGGCCCAGCAGGTCGCTTCCAAGGCCGACGTGCGCGACCCCGAGGAAGCGGTGGTCTGCTCGATCCTGCACTCGCTGGGCCGGATGATGGTGACCTTCTACCTGCCGGAGCGCTGGACCCTGCTCCAGCAGGCCGCGAGCGAAGGCGCGGAAGACGCCGCCGCGCTCGACCAGCTCGGCCTGACCCTGGAACAGGTCGGCCGCGCCACCGCCGAACACTGGGGCCTGCCGCGCAACCTGATCGCCGGCATGCGCCGGATCGAGCCGGGCGAACGCGGCGACGGTTTCGGCCACGACGACTGGCTGGCCGCGCTGGGCACCATGTCCTCGCAATGCGCCGAGTCGCTGTGGCACGGTGACGAACAGGGACTCGAGCAGGTCGCCCAGCTGGCCTCGAGCTTCGCGCCGATGCTGGGCATCGAGCCGGACAACATCGTCGGCGCCATCGAGCAGGCCAAGGTCGAAGCGGCCGCCGACCTGACCATCGCGCCGCTGGCGAACCCGCCCGAGAAGCGCGCCCGGGCCGCCGCCGCGACCCGCATGCGCGACGCCGGCAACAAGATCCTGAAGGCCGGCGTGGCCGAGATGCGCGACGCCGGCGCCGGCGCAACGCCCGGCCAGATGATGTCGATGGCGCTCGAAACCGCCTACCACGGCCTGTCGTTCACGCGCGCCTTCGGCTTCCTGCGCAGCCGCCGCGAAGGCAAGTACAGCGCCAAGATCGGCCTCGGCGACGGCGCCCGCACCCTGCAGCCGAACCTGGTGTTCGACGACGCCTACGAGCCGAACGTGTTCTTCGCCTCGCTCGGCAGCGACCGCGTGATCTTCATCGAGAACGCACGCGACCCGAAATTCGCCAGCAAGCTGCCCGGCTGGTGGAAAGGCACCCTCGGCTCGGCGCGCTGCTTCGTGATCATCCCGTTGTGCACCCACGGCGAACCGGTCGGTTTCATCTACGGCGACTGGGACGACCGCTTCCCGCAAGTCTTCCTGAGCCAGACCGAATTCGGGCTGCTGAACGATTTGCGGGCGCTGGTGGTGAAGTCGGTGGAGCGCAGGCAGCAGCTGGAGGCGGTGGCGACACGCGCCTGATTCGCCGTCATTCCCGCGAAAGCGGGAATCCATGCTGAAGGTCAGGATTCGATAGACCTGAGCTGCCCGGGTCCTGTCGGGGCAGCGGACTTCGGTGCCTCGGTATGGAGGGAATAGTGCCAGTGGCACTATTCCCGCTTTCGCGGGAATGACGTTCGGGGTAGCTCTCCCATTTCCAGAACAAACTCGCGGCTCCAGCCGCCAGCAAGCTCAAAGCTGTCCCCGCCCCATACACCGAGCCGGGCCCCAGCCGTTCCCAGCACCACGACATGAACAAGCCCCCGCAAGTACCGCCAATCCCATAGGCGATACTCATGAACAGCGCCTGCCCGCGCGCCTGCAGCGGCCCGCCGAACCAGCGCTGCATGGCGGTGATCGAGGCGCAGTGGTGGGCGGCGAAGGTGAAGGCGTGCAGCAGCTGAGCCAGCACCAGTACCGGCAGCCAGCCCGCGCCCAGGCCAATCATGCCGAAGCGCAGTACCGCCACCGCGAACGAGGCCATCATCGCGGTGCGCACGCCGACGCGGCGCAGCACGCTGGCCTGGAAATAGAAGAACACCACCTCGGCCAGCACGCCCAGCGACCACATCGCCCCGGTCAGCGCCTTGCCGTAGCCGGCCCGCTCCAGGTACAGCGAGTAGAAGGCATACAGCGAGGTATGCGCGCCCACCATCAGCGCCGCCTGCGCGAAAAACGCGATCACCGCCGGCTGGCGCAGCACCTGCAGCAGGGGCGGCGCCACGTGCGGACCGTCCAGCCGCGGCGCCTCGCGGATGCGCAGCGACTGCCCCAGCACCAGCAGCAGGATCAGGCCCGCCAGCCAGGGCAGCGCGGCGACGCCAAGGCGGTCGAGCGCGAAGCCGGCCGCCATCACGGCGGCGACGAAGCCCAGCGAGCCCCACAGCCTGACCCGCCCGTAGCGGCTGGTGTCGCCGCGCATCTCGGCCAGCATCAGCGCTTCGGTCAGCGGTCCCTGGGCGCTGGTGAACAGGTTCAGGCAGACCATCGCGATAAAGAAGTGGGCGAAGCCGCGTCCGAAGGCGATGCCGGAGAAAGCGGCCAGCGCGCCCAGCGCAGTCATGCGCAGTACCAGCACGCGCCGGCTGGTGTGGTCCGCAACCCAGCCCCACAAGGTCGGGCCGACGATGCGCATCACCTGGACCAGGGACATCAGGATGCCGACTTCGGCGGCGGTCACGCCGTGGGCGGCGAAATAGAGAGGGGCGTAGGTGGTCAGCGTGCCCATGAACGCGTAATACACGAACAGGAACAGCGCGAAGTTGGCTAGGGGACGGTACATAAAACAACCGTCATTCCCGCGAAAGCGGGAAGTCAGTTCCGACAATGTCGGGAATGACGGCTAATTCGCTTTAGATACGCGGCGTGCTGACCCGCACATCCCCACACTGCGCCCGGTGCATCAGCGCATGATCGATCAGCACCAGCGCCAGCATCGCCTCGGCGATCGGCGTGGCGCGGATGCCGACGCAGGGGTCGTGGCGGCCGAAGGTTTCGACGCTGACGGGGTTGCCGTCCTTGTCGATCGAGCGGCGTGGCGTGCGGATCGACGAGGTCGGCTTGATCGCGATCGAGACCGTGATGTCCTGGCCGGTCGAGATCCCGCCCAGCACGCCGCCGGCGTTGTTGCCGACGAAGCCTTCCGGGGTCAGCTCGTCGCCATGCTCGGAGCCCTTCTGCGCCACCGACAGGAAGCCGGCGCCGATCTCGACGCCCTTCACCGCGTTAATGCCCATCATGGCGTAGGCGATGTCGGCGTCCAGCTTGTCGTACAGCGGCTGGCCGAGGCCGACCGGCACGTTCTTCGCCACCACGTCGATGCGGGCGCCGATCGAGTCGCCGGCGCGGCGCAGGTCGTCCATCGCGGTTTCCATGTGCGCGATCACGTCGGCGTCCGAGGTCGCGGCGAAGAAGGGATTCGCATGCACGTGCTCGAAGGACTGGAAGGGGACGGGGATGTCGCCGAGCTGCGACATGCAGCCCATGAACTCGGTGCCGTAGTGCTCGCGCAGCCACTTCTTGGCGATCGCGCCGGCGCCCACCACCGGCGCGGTCAGGCGCGCCGAGGAACGGCCGCCGCCGCGCGGGTCGCGCACGCCGTACTTGTGCCAGTAGGTGTAGTCGGCGTGGCCGGGACGGAAGGTGTCTGCGATGTTGCCGTAGTCCTTGCTCCGCTGGTCCTCGTTCGGGATCAGCAGCGCGATCGGGGTGCCGGTGGTGACGCCCTCGTAGACGCCGGACAGGATCTGCACGCGGTCGGCTTCCTGGCGCTGGGTCACGTGGCGCGAGGTGCCCGGCTTGCGGCGGTCCAGCTCGGGCTGGATATCGGCCTCGGAAAGAGCGAGCCCCGGAGGGCAGCCATCGATGACGCAGCCGATGGCCGGGCCATGCGACTCGCCGAAAGTGGTGACGGAAAACAGCTTGCCAAAGGTATTACCGGACATGGATGCGTGCGAGTTAAGTAAACGGAATGGACGATTCTACCAGCAGGACCCATACCATGGTGGAGAGGGGTCGCAGAACAACGCTTTCGATGTTGCCGTAGAGAATTTTTTCCTGTCGAGCTGGCAACTCAGATATACTAGATTTCATTGTTCCATGCCAACCTGGAGATACAGCAATGCCTGCACCGACGACGCCTCAGGGCCTAGCGCAGGACGACGAGCTGGTGTTCGTCGACGAAGCGCCGGCAGCCTCCGGCGGCGCCCCGGACAACGAAGCCGGCAGCGCCGGCGCGTGGCGGGTGCTGATCGTCGACGACGACGCCGACGTCCACTCGACGACCACCTTCGCCCTCGGCAGCCTCGAACTGCACGGGCGCAAGCTCGCCTTCCTGCATGCCTACTCGGCCGCCGAGGCGCGCGCCCTGCTGGAACGCGAAGGCGACATCGCCGTGGTCCTGCTCGACGTCGTCATGGAAGAGGCGGACGCCGGTCTGCACCTGGTGCGGCACATCCGCGAAACCCTGGGCCGGCACGACCTGCGCATCATCCTGCGCACCGGCCAGCCCGGCTACGCGCCCGAGATGGATGCCATCCGCGGCTACGACATCAACGATTACCGGACCAAGTCCGAACTCACGCGCACCAAGCTCTACACGTCGGTGGCCTCGGCGATCCGCGCCTATGAACAGATCCGCGCGCTGGAAGCCAGCCGCCAGGGCCTGGCCGAGGTGGTGCGCGCCAACGCCGAACTGATGGCGCTGCGCACCGTCGGCGGCATGGCGGACGGCATCCTGCGCGAAGCGGCGCGCCTGATCGGCCAGCCGGCGTCCGGCCTGATGTGCTCCTGCCTCGGCGGTCCGCAGGCGGCGGCATGGCAGGTGCTGGCGGCCAGCGCCGACAAAGCCGCGCTGGCACCGTCCGGCATGCTGGCCGCGGGCGGCGACAGCGCCGCGGCCGCGATCCGCCAGACCCTGATCGAACAGCGCCACGTGTTCGGCGAGCGCTACCTCACCCTTTATTTCGGCGGCAAGGCCCACTGCGACTTCGCCGCCTGGATCGAACTGGAACGCCCGCTCGATCCGCTGCGCCGCGGCCTGCTGGAGCTGTTCGCCTCGAATATCGCGGTCGGCCTCGACAACGTGGCCTTGCTGACCGACCTCCAGCGCGCCGCCTTCTACGACCCGCTGACCGGCCTGCCGAACCGCACCCGCCTGGTCGAGCTGATCGACGAAGGCATCACCCGCAACGCCGACATGGCGGACGAGGTCCTGTGCCTGGTCGACCTCGACCACTTCGCCGAGATCAACGACGCCCTCGGCCACCAGTTCGGCGATGCCCTGCTGGTCGCGGTGGCCCAGCGCCTGCGCGCCCTGCTCGATCCGCGCCTGCAGCTGGCCCGCATCGGCAGCGACATCTTCTGCGTGCTGGGCGACTCCGCCGAGGTCGATCCGGAAGCGATCCGCGCCCTGTTCGCGGCGCCCTTCTCGATCGAGGGCCAGGACCTGCAGGTCTCGATCACCCTCGGCCTGGTGCGCCTGCTCGAGCACGACGGCAGCGGCGCCGACGCCCTCAAGGACGCCGACATCGCCCTCAAGCGCGCCAAGAGCCGCCAGCGCGGCGGCCACTTCTACTTCTCACGCGGCATGGGCGTCGAGATCCGCGAACGGGTGCGCCTGATGCACGCGCTGCGCAGCGGCTTCGCGCGCGGCGAGCTGTTCCTGGCCTTCCAGCCCCAGGTCGAACTGGGCGCCCACCGTCCCTTCGGCGCCGAAGCCCTGCTGCGCTGGCGCACCGAGGACGGACGCCTGGTACCGCCCGACCGCTTCATCCCGATCGCCGAGTCTTCGGGCCTGATCATCGAGATCGGCGAATGGGTGCTGCGCGAGGCCTGCGCCGAGCTGATGCGCCTGCGCGCGGCCGGCTACCTGGACTTCACGATGTCGATCAACGTCTCCCAGGTGCAGTTCCGCCACCCGGGCTTCCTCGACATGCTGCGCACGGCGCTGCTTGAAACCGGTGCGCCGCCGGAGCGGGTCGAACTGGAAATCACGGAATCGATGGCGATGGAAGAGCCGGACCTGCTGATCGAGCGCCTCGACGCGATCAAGCGCACCGGCGTGTCGATCGCGATCGACGACTTCGGCACCGGCTTCTCGTCGCTGTCCTACCTGCAGCGCCTGCAGGTCGACCGCCTGAAGATCGACCGCGCCTTCGTCACCGAGATCACGGGCTCGGCGCGTGGCAGCAGCATTGCGGAGATGGTGATCGAGCTGGGACGCAACCTCGGGCTGTCGATCATCGCCGAGGGCGTGGAGGACGAGCGCCAGGCGCAGATCCTGCAGGCGCTGGGCTGCCCGCTGGCGCAGGGGTTCCTGTTCTCGCGGCCGCTGGCGCCGGAACAGCTGCTGGAGTGGCTGGGGGCGGATGCGCTGACGCGCGCAGCATAGAAGCGCGGGGCGCTCGCACGTCATCCCCGCGCCACTTGACCGTCATTCCCGCTTTCGCGGGAACGACAGAATTCAATCCTCGGCCGCCTGCTCCGCCGGCCAATCCCGAATATAAGCCTTCAACATCCGGTTCTCGAAACTCTGTGCCTCCAGCACCGCCTTGGCGACGTCATAGAACGAGATCACGCCCAGCAAAGTGCGGGCGTTCATTACCGGCAGGTAGCGCGCATGCTTTTCCAGCATGATGCGGCGCACCTCGTTGACCTCGGTGTCCGGGGTCACGGTGATCGGGCTGTCGTCCATGTGCTTGCGCACGCTGCCGGCGGCGGTTGCGCTGCCGAAGGTGTTGACGGCCTGGATCACTTCGCGGAAGGTCAGCATGCCGACCAGGTCGCCGTATTCCATGACCACCAGAGAACCGATATCGCGCTCCGCCATCGTCGCCGCGGCGTCGGCCAGCGGCGTGTCCGGAGACACCGTGTAAAGGATATCGCCTTTCACCTGCAGGATTTCAGATACTTTCATAGTGGTCACCATGTCGTGGGTACGTGGTACGGGAGCGCTGGGAACGAGAGAGCTGGACACTGGATTCGGAGGTACTTGGACCTTATTCAACACATAACGCCGACTCTAGCCTATGCCTCCCGAAAAAGCCATACTTGCGCGCTAACAAACTTGCGCAAATGATGATTTAAGGCTATTCGCGATGTCGCATTGCTATCGGCTGGTGGTAGGATGCCGCTCGTCACCATCACTACGGATGAACAGATCATGAGCGGTCCCAGGTATCCCGGCTTCGACACCCTGTCCCTGCACGCCGGCGCCAGCCCCGACCCGGCGACCGGCGCGCGCGCCACGCCGGTGTATTTCACGTCCTCGTTCGCGTTCCGCGATGCGGACCACGCGGCCTCGCTGTTCAATATGGAACGCGCCGGCCACGTCTATTCCCGCCTTTCGAACCCGACCAATGCCGTACTCGAGGAGCGCATCGCCGCCCTCGAAGGCGGCGTGGCCGGCATCGCCACCGCCAGCGGCCAGGCCGCGCTGCACCTGGGCCTGTCCACCATCGCCGGCGCCGGCAGCCACGTGGTCGCCTCGCGCGCCCTCTACGGCGGCTCGCACAACCTGCTGGCCTATACCCTCAAGCGCTTCGGCATCGAGACCAGCTTTGTCGATCCGCGCGACCTCGACGCCTGGCGCGCCGCGATCCGGCCCGAAACCAGGGTGCTGTTCGCCGAAACCCTGGGCAACCCGGGCCTGGACGTGCTCGACATCCCGCGGGTGGCCGCACTGGCCCACGAGCACGACCTGCCGCTGATGGTCGACGCCACCCTGAGCACGCCCTGGCTCCTGAGACCCTTCGATCACGGCGCCGACCTGGTGTTCCACTCGGCCACGAAATTCCTGTGCGGACACGGCACCGCGATCGGCGGCCTGCTGGTCGACGGCGGCAGCTTCGACTGGCAGCGCGCCCATGCGCGCACGGGACGCTTCGCCGAGCTGTGCGAACCGTATGAGGGCTTCCACGGCATGGTGTTCGCCGAGGAGTCGACGGTCGGCGCCTTCGCCTTGCGTGCGCGCCGCGAAGGCCTGCGCGACTTCGGCGCGGCGATGAGCCCGCACAACGCCTTCGCCATCCTGCAAGGCATCGAAACCCTGGGCCTGCGCATGGAGCGCCACGTGGCGAACACCCGCAAGCTGGTCGAATTCCTGGTGAGACACCCGGCGGTGGAATCGGTGGTCTGGCCCGAGCTCGACAGCCACCCCGACTACGAGCTGGCGAAGACCCTGCTGCCGCGCGGCTGCGGCGGCGTGTTCTCCTTCCACCTGCGCGGCGGCCGCGCGGCCGGCAAGCGCTTCGTCGGCGGCCTGAAGCTGTTCTCGCACCTGGCCAATGTCGGCGATGCGAAATCGCTGGCGATCCACCCCGCCTCGACCACCCACTTCCGGGTCCCCGCCGACCAGCTCGCCGCGGCCGGGGTCGGCGAAGGCATGATCCGTCTGTCCGTCGGCCTCGAAGATGCCGACGACCTGATCGAAGACCTGACGCGCGGGCTGAAGCTGGCCCAGAAGGGAGCCTGAGATGATCTACCAGATCAACGGCGCACCCGCCTATGGCTACACCGGCGGCAAGGCCTTCGATGCCCGGCAGCCCACCATCGTGTTCCTGCACGGCGCCCAGAACGACCATTCGGTGTGGGCCCTGCAGAGCCGCTACTTCGCCTGGCATGGCTGGAACGTGCTGGCGCCCGACCTGCCCGGCCACGGCCGCAGCGGCGGCCCTGCCCTCGACACGATCGAAGCGATGGCCGACTGGCTGCTGGCCCTGCTGGATGCGGCCGGCGCCGGACAGGCTGTCCTGGCCGGCCACAGCATGGGCTCCCTGATTGCGCTGGAAGCCGCCCACCGCGCGCCCGGCCGGGTGACGGGCCTGGCCCTGCTCGGCACGACCTGGCCGATGAAAGTGTCCGACACCCTCCTCGCGGCCTCGAAGGACCAGCTGCAGGACGCGATCGACATGGTCAACATCTGGTCGCACACCGGTCCCCTGCCGCGGCCGGCCTGCCCGGCGCCCGGCTTTTCCGTCACCGGCCTGTCGCGCCGCCTGATGCAGCGCCTGGCCGAGCAGAACCCGGACCAGCTCTTCCACACCGACTTTTCGGCCTGTAATGCCTACGCCAACGGCGGCGCGGCAGCCGCCGGCGTCGCTTGCCCGACCCTGTTCATACTGGGCACGCGCGACATCATGACCCCGCCGCGTTCCGCGCAAGCGCTGACGTCAGCCATCGGGCATGGCAAAATCGTCAGCGTGGATGCCGGCCACGCCATGATGGCCGAGCAGCCGGATGCGGTGCTCGACGCGCTGATCGCCTTCGCCGAAGCCCGTCGACAATAAGAGGAGACCTTCAGATGGCGGCCGTTCGCTACAGCAGCTTTGCGGAGTTCTATCCCTACTACCTGACCCAGCACGACAACCGCCTGTGCCGGCGCGCCCATTTCATCGGGACCTCGTCGGCCATCGCCGCGATCGCCCAGTACCTCGACAGCCTGAATGCCTGGTGGCTGCTGTTCGCACTCGTGAGCGGCTATGGCGGGGCCTGGATCGGCCACTTCGTCTACGAAAAGAACCGCCCGGCGACCTTCGGCAATCCCTGGTGGTCGTTCCG
>Ga0308169_10006163_pt1 | contig 10657 bp, 17 predicted proteins | sample PhyBR1_2_FD_202139 | JGI IMG/M metagenome (GOLD analysis project Ga0308169, IMG submission 202139) | Phyllosphere microbial communities from UC Gill Tract Community Farm, Albany, California, United States - DLSLSB.R1 | ecosystem: Host-associated > Plants > Phyllosphere > Unclassified | place... | reverse complement strand
CTGGAGATGGCTCTTTCTTGCATCGGGATGCTCGTGCTCAAGTGAGTCTTTCGCGGGGCTGCATCCGGCGCTCCAGTCGTTTACTCTTGTTATTATAGCTTCCCTCACCTTGGCCCCTCTCTGGCCCAGCATATTAAGAGATTTGCCACGTCGCCTTTGCCTATATTCGAGGCTGAAATGGCGGGAACCGGGACTGACATCCCTGAGGTCATGGCAGCTACCGCGAGATGTTTGGCTATCTGCGTCAAGGTGAGTCTCGCCGGAGTACAAGTTTCCGATCACTCTTGTGCTGAGATGAATTTCAGACGAGCCCGAGTGACGACCTCGTCAATTCTACTCTTTATTCTTTGATGCACACAGTGTCGCACGGAACGTCCATGTTGGACGCACCTCACGCTCCCACTATACGTTCGAGCGCTGTGACATTTGCTGGCCTGGGAGAAAAGGAAGGTACCATCTATCGAGGCAAGATGGCTGAACAGAACCGAATGGCTGGAATCAGCACAATTGGCATGGTCTCGCAATTAGCGCTCGAGATTGACAAGCCCGAAGTGAGTTTCAACGCACAAAACGTAGACTAAAGCTCATCCAGTTGTGACTTCTGCTCTCTAGACTTACCAGGTAACCGTCACGATGTTGCTGCAACGGCTCAGAGGCGCCGACGCTATCACAGAAGCTAGCATTGCAAGCCATCTCGTTCCTCTTGCCCTTCGTGCACCGGATTCCGTGCTCCTCGAGTGTATAAAGGCTTTCTCTGCCATCTCCCGCTCGGCGAATCCGGAAGATCCCGGCTACTCTAGCAATGCCGTTCTTGCGGCGCAAACGAGACTAGCCAGAGGTTTCAGTAAGAAAAAAGCCTCAACCGGTCGAGTCTTCTTGGAAGAACTCTTGTCTCTCTTCGTCGACAAGGGCTCTCAGATTCAGAATCAAAGCGTCTCGCGTCAGACCAAGGAAATCGAGAAGGATCGTGCGGGAAGGGTGTCAGGCATGATGTCGGAGCTCGCTGCATTGCTACTTCCAATTGATGCGGCCCTTGCGAATCCCGCTCTAGCGATCGAGGAAGGACCAACCCAAGATCTCGTAGCGAGTTTCCGCAATATGTGGCTATTAAGCACACTCCTCGGTTTGACCAATCCCGCTTCCGCCCATATGACAGAAACGACCACCTCTGCCCTGGGAAGAATCGCAGTGAAGACGCCCGCCCTTGTCATGGAGGAGGAGAGAGATTTCGTTTCGAGCGTCTTGGAATACAACTCAATATTTCGAAGGGATTTCGCTCAAGCGGTGAGCTCAACGTCTATGTTCTGAATCACGATTGAAAATACTTATCCGGGCGATGAACAACAGGTTACAACACGCCAACGTCAATCTCTGGCTACGCTCTTGCCTAAACTCGCTCCTGATTTGCGGAACCTGAGCTTGCCTCAGCTGGTCTTCCTTCAGACTGTGTATGATCTGGAGAGCCTCCGAATACAGGCGGACCGGCCTTCGATTCACCTAGGCTATTTCGCGAACTCGTCGCTCAATGATAGCGTGCTCGCAAGACCACTCGAAGTGATCGCGGACAAGGTGAGTACATTTCCATCATCAGCACTCGCAGAAAACTGATAATCCCCGTGTATCACAGCTTCTTCGCGGCTTCTTGTCCCGCCTTTCAACATCTGTTCTGGAACACTCCATGAATGGTGCTACTGTTAGCGAAGAAGTCAGGAAGATGCTTATCGCATCGACACATCGATATCGCAGGGTTCGAGAGGTCGCACTCAAACACCTCGATGCCATCTTGACATCCTTTGCGGCGCTGATGTGCGACCGGCAAATCGTATTTGTGCTGCTGGAGATATTGACACTGCTCAGAAGAAGTTGTGAGGACGCGTACACGGACGAGGTGAGTAATCTCAGACGATAAATCTGCAAGGACAATCTAAATGATTCTGGGGGACAATAGTATTCTCCTGTCTATCGCTACCTGTCAGACAAGATGGAATTATGTTTGGAAATTACGGACGATTATTCAGCTCGGAATGAGATGGTTAAGCGGCTTTACGAATACGCATGCCGATGGCTGGATCTGGCGATAGGGAGAGCTCCAATCGAGATGCAAACCATTTTGCAGGTGAGTTGGCATCGCGTGACGAGTAAAAGCAGAGACCGCGAGCCTTTCTTAACCACGTCGATTTGGCAGAAATACCTGAGAGAATCCAGAGATACGCTCTTGCTGGACAACGTGGAGATGGGCGCCGGTGTTGCATTGAGATACGCCAAAGCCATTTCCAGACTGGACAGACAAGAAGGTAGGCTCTGTATTCAAGGACGATAGGTTGCACCTCAGGATTGCTAATCTATTGAATCTCCATCCAGTCGCAATGCCCAGTATCGGCGGTTGGCAACCGGATAGCTCGAATCTGCTTGCGAGCCAATTTGCAGCCAAGAACTACTACTCTGGCGAACTATCGGGAGCAAGATTTGTTTTGGACAATGGTAATTACCTAAGCATTTCCTATTGCGCACACCAAATTTGAATTCGTCATTCCTTGCAGGTCTGAACAACCTGGAAAAGCTGGCTCCTCATTATTCGTCGGCGGATCAGCTAGCCGCTTTCAGACAGCAGATGGCTGACGCTGTTGCAAATGCCCAGAGCAAAGCGCAAGTTATGCCTATTCCCGCATTGAGACGGCTCTTGCTGCGAGCAGTGTCAGTCTTATCAGCCTCTCCCATCGTAAGCAAATTTGGCGCAGGTTCTCGACAAGCTCTTACCGATGAAATGCGTACTAGGTCGATGCGGATATCCTGCACTACTTGGTAGCATTGCCGATCCGATCTTTTACTGCTCTTGGCATCGCTGCGGGAGTCGACGCGTGGACCTGGCTTATCAGCGAAAGGCCGGATATCGAAGTCGCGCTGTCCAGCGAGATCTCTGATGGCTGGTTGTGGACGATCAAACACAAGAAGGGTTTATTCAGTAATCATTTGAAGTGAGTTGCGAGGTCTCGTGTCCTCGAGCTCAATCGGCCACTAACAGCAATCGTGCTCTCCGTTCAGTTCGATCGGACCCTTCGAGAAGCCCATCGAGTATTCGCCTACTCTGAAATCCGCCATGGATCACGAAATGGCCGTTGCCAAGCGGGCGCTACAGCCTCATTTGCTCTTGACGGCAGTCATCTCGAGCAGATTCCAGGCGGTCAAATACCGTCGGCCGGGGGTTATGGGCTCCATGTTTAGATTACTTGCTCGTTCTTTCCAGGAGCACCAGCAGATGAGGTGAGCCTAGCTGAACGGATTCGCGACACGACCGCTGATCGAGCAACCTTCCTTTAAAGCACTCATCCCCTGGCACGAGAGGCGAGATTTTCGCTCATACTGTTTGCGCTGCAAGTCTTGGCGAGCAGCAAGCTTGAGACCCTACTGGAAGTCGGGTTCCGTGACTTGATCTATGGAGCGACCTTGTCTTGGTTCGCCGTGCGGCCCATGTAAGCCAAATCTCCGTCTATCTCGTCTTTGAAGCTGCCGCCCTAGAACCCCGTCGTGTTGCAGGTGGTCTTTCGGTAGCAACCGTATACAGGTCCAAGCGGAAATCAAGCTGCTCGGAGAGGTCCTTGCAGCGCTACAGAACGATCATATCCGTGGAGACTACGATATCACCTCCCTGCCAGGACGTAACCCGGCGTTTGCCGTTCCAGGTGGGGCACCTGATATCGTTCAACCTGACCAGTCATACTGACTTTCCAATCTCAGGCTACGCTTCGCTTCGCGATTATGCTCTCCAACACGCGGAGCGATCTCGGCTCCTTCAACTTCTGGTGGAGAACGAGATGTCACGATTGTCGATATGGTCGAACCCAATCGCATCCAGGTCTCAAGCAACTTTCAATGGAGTCGAAGCATCGGTTAATGCGGTTAGTCCACACAACCTGCGCGTTCACTGTCATGTAACTCACGCATGTGTATAGGAGCAATGGCCTGCTCTTGTTCGTCGGGCATGGAGAATTCGTCCCGCCGCAGCAGTACACATGGGAGAAAGGTTCAAGGTTCCTCAAGTGCAAGCCGAACTATCACGCTTGGTCAGGCTTCATCCACGGGCCGTGATAGGGGTCCCGGAAGCTCTTCACTACATGCTTGGGGATCGGCTTGAAGCATCAGCACTATCTGCTCTGAAGGTTAGTTCATTTGGCACTGCCAACACTGCGCCGTTTACTAATTCGTCGCATATTTAGTGGTTGATACTGTGGGCTCCAGTACCGCCCGTCACCGCGGTCACCTATTTCCAGCCTCGTTATGACAACAACCCCTTGGTCTTGCAATATGCCATGAGGGCTTTAGAGCAGTATCCGGTCGACCTGACGTTCTTCTTTGTACCGCAAGTTGTGCAGGCCCTTCGGTCAGATGGTGCCGGTAAGAAAGGTTCGAGGTTTGCCTGGCCGTACAGACACTAATCATCCGATTCATAGGTTACGTCGAACGATTCATCTTCGAGACTTCAAAGATTTCTCAGCTGTTCTGTCATCAAATCATTTGGAACATGAAAGCAAATTGCTTCAAAGACGACGCAGGAGAGATTGTGAGTCGTGAGCGGAACCGCGAATTCCAAGCGAGTATCTAACATGTGAGTCGGTCGTGCGCGCAGCCCGATCCCATGAAGCCACAATTAGAACGCATGGTGGACATGGTGGTGGCTGCACTTTCCGGCAAAGCCCGAAAGTTCTACGATTTGGAGTTCGATTTCTTCAACGAAGTGACCTCAATCTCGGGGAAATTGAAACCGTACATCAAGAAATCCAAGCCAGAAAAGAAGGTAAATATGACGGCTGACTCGATCGAACGAATAAGGCGATACTAATCGCAATGCTGTGCTAGGCTAAAATTGACGAAGAAATGTCCAAGATTAAAGTATCCGTGGGGGTTTACTTGCCCAGTAATCCTGACGGGGTGGTTGTGGACCTCGATCGGAAATCTGGCCGACCCTTGCAAAGTCATGCGAAAGTGAGTCCGGAGTGTTTGAAACCTTCGGCTGATCACTGAGACTTTGTGCAGGCTCCCTTCATGGCTACCTTCAAAGTCCGCAAGGAACAGGTTATGCTCACCGACGATGGTGACGAGAACGATGGGCCAAAGAAGACCGAGTATGACGTCTGGCAAGCCGCGATCTTCAAGGTCGGTGACGATTGTCGGCAGGACGTCTTGGCGCTGCAGATCATTGCAATGTTCAAGAACGTCTTTCTCAAGGCGGGATTGGTTCTCTATCTATTCCCGTATAGGGTGACAGCTACAGCTCCCGGAGTAAGTTATAACGTCGGTGCGATGATTCGGTTGTTTTGCAACTGACTTGTTCTGGATCCGAATACCAACACAGTGCGGTGTGATCGATGTAGTGCCCAACGCTACCTCTCGTGATGAGATGGGCAGAGCAAAAATCAACGATCTGTACGGGTATTTCATCGACAAATATGGCGGCGTGGACACTCCGACTTTCCAGAAAGCTCGTCTCAACTTCATACAATCCATGGCAGCATATTCGGTGGCCTGTTACATCCTGCAGATCAAGGATAGACACAACGGAAACATCATGATCGATGGAGACGGCCATATCGTCCACATCGATTTCGGGTTCCTATTCGACATAGATAAGTCTACTCGCTCCTTCAAGCTGTTATCTCGGTAGCTTACCTTTAATCTTGTCGACATCTTACGTCCCGGAGGTGTGAAATTCGAGCCGAACAGTTTCAAACTGAATCACGAAATGGTGGCGTTGATGGGAGGGCGCGATAGCCAAGGTTTCCGCATTTTCAGCGAGCTAACGGTCAAGGCATTCTTGGCCATTCGACCGTACGCCGATCAGTTGGTCGATACTGTCCATCTGATGTTGGGTACGGGTTTGCCGTCGTTCAAAGGAGAACCTACCATCAAGCGTTTGCGAGATCGCTTCCAGCTGCAACTAAGCGAGCAAGGCGCAGCGGATTACATGGTTGGAGTTATCAAGAATGCGAACGAAAACTACCGGTCGGTTGTTTATGACGAGTTCCAACGTTTACAGAACGGGATCCCATATTAGTGATGGTCTTGTTACTTTGACACATGATGCGATTGCACGCCTTTTTACAATACATGGATTTCTGGTAGTAATACCCGCCCATGTTGCGAAATGTATGATCAATATGCAAGAAGGCACCCTAGATCAATCCTTGACGCTTGAGATCGTCGTAGGTCTTCTTGTCATACACGTTGCCTTCGGCATCCTCGAATTCCTCCGTTCGCTCGGTAGCATGTTGCTCTGCTCGGCCTTCCTGCTTCAATCGTTCGGCCACTGTGATCGAGAAGAGACACACAGACATCAGCATTCCAGTGCATATCCGTGCTCAGACCGGCCGGGCTCGAGACTCACATGCTAACGCGTCCTGGATCTTGGTGATCTCGTGGAAATGCTTGGTGTTTGGCAAGCCAAGCGCCCGCATACCGAAGGCATGTCGACTTTCCTGGAAATGCCGGTCAAAGGCTTTTCGACCCATGTATACGAAGTCTGAACAGATCTCGCACTTGTATTCCACTCCAAGACCATGCAGCTTGAACAGCCAGTAGGGAATGGGTTTTCCATCCCAGCCGAGAGGAAGCTTGAGGGGGTTATAGATGCGCTCCTCCTGCTCCTCGGCCGTCTCCTCAGGCCCGAGATCTGGAGGTACTTCGTCGACAAGCTCTTCCAGTTCGAGTTCTCGTTCCCGCGCAGTCAAGGCTGATCGTCTTTCGATATTCTGTTGGGTATCGCTGATTAGCGAAGGGATTGGGGGGAAGAAGAGCAAAGTCTCCGTAAGCCGGGTAAGGAGTGCAGAATTGTGAGTTCGAGAAGATGAAGCGGTGGCAGCAGCTGGCGTAGTTGGAGCTGGCGCTGAAGTAGGTGCATCCGTAGATCCTCCTTCTGCGAGAAGTTTTTCGGCCGCTTTAATGTGTTTCTTGGAGGTCAAATGCGCATCGTACACTGTCTGCTTCGCATATTGCTTTTGACCTTGCGACCCAGGGAAGAACAATGCGTCAACAGGCAGATCGAATCAATGACCAATGCAATGGATACGCACAAGCTGCACACCAAATTCCCTCATCTGCAGCACCATTGGTCTTCTGCTGCACACCGTTAGTCTGTTTTTGCCATCCATCCACTTTGCCGTCTTTCCAGTCCTTCTCGAACTCCTCTTCGACCGGCTTCATCGCTGACTCGATCTCGCCCATCCTCAGAGGGTGTGTGCGGCGCATGAAGCCCAAAAGGTAGGACTTGAGGTTCTGAACGTAGCTGCGTGCAGAAGAACCGATCAGAATGACGCTTCCAGGTTACGCCTCAATTGGCAAGACTCACTCATAATATGCCAAGCCCTCCTTTTCCTTTTGGTCTAGTTCCTCTGCGACTCTTCCTTTCGTTAACAGTGTCAAATACTGCATGTAGCTCATTCTAACCATGATCAAGAGAGACGCGTCAATGTCGGTTCTCGCCAGGAACAGCTGCGATCAAGTCACAACAATGCTTACCGCTTGGCCCCCTTCAAATTGACATATTGCGTGTGCGCAATGTTCAAATCCAGATACCGACCCATTCCTTCCTCCCCAGTGAACATCGAATCGAGAGCTACATGCGGCGCAGACAAGACGCTCAGCCTCAGTCGAGAAGCTAGGTATGACGATGTTCACCTACGATCGATAAGCTCTTCGTCGCCATCTTCTCCCCTTATCCTGGTCAGACCATCGCCGTCGACCAATTCCTGTACTCCTCTGGCAAAGTTTTTGGTCTCCGGCTCAAGGTTAGGATGTCGTGCATGGTAGGATTTGATCTTGTCCAATCGTGTGTAGAATTCGGATAGATCCGTTTGCGGATCAGCTTTTGAAGAGGAAGCAGCCGATAGTAGAGATAGCTCGGAAGCACGGAGACTGTCGTGTCGCATTGATAGATATTCGTCTCAGTTCAATGGCCTCTTCTCTCTTGCATTTCATATCAAGATCCAAGGGGAAAGCTCACCCGTCCTCGTCATTGTAAAGCTTTAGCAGATCCGTTTGCCGATCAGCAATTCTGTTCAGAACGTCGACTGCCTTGTGCTGATTTCTCAGGTTCCCTCGTGCCTATGGAATAGAGGAAAGTGTTGCGTCAGTTTGACAACGCTTTTGAGCGACATTCCCATGATGCCGAGGATCTGATGCTCACGCCGTGCACGGGTTTGCTCAGGATGTCGGCCAACGCTTGCTCGTATCGCTCGATCTCCTCCTGCGATTGTCGCTGTATCTCGATGATGGATTCCATGACGACAGACCGATCGACAACCCAGCACTCAACACTGCAGGACGTAATTATGTGATTGCTAGAGGAAGCTCAATCGCTGGATTCTGTGAACGGAGAATGCGAAGTAAGTGGGGGAGCGTTGAAGTCAAGCATATGCATATGCCATTCAGACAGCTTCACGCAAGGGGAACTCAGTGACTGCCGGAACTTTTCACGTGTCGAGGCGCGGGGCGAGAATGAGGCGACTTGTGCGGGGTGGCCTGACCTCGATGAGGAAATCATGTCATATCTCAATGCCCATGCCCTGAATACTTAGCCGTGGCCCCTTCACTAGAAGACGTTTGACGTGACAAACTCGAACCATTGCATCCCCAGTACTAAATCGAGTTGCAAACCCAAAAACAAAAATGGCGAACGTGAGTCTCCTGTTAGTCAGGGAGCTATAAGAGTCAATGCTAATCTTCGTGACATCCGTCAACAACAGCTCAACCCGTAGGTTGGAATTGGCTACTTCACGGCTGCTTTCACCAGACTTGACTAATGTGGTCAATCCTTTCCTGTGATTAGCGGCGACGAGAAGCTCGTTTTCGAGTCTTCGAACTCTATCAAAGTCGTGAGTATCGAAGACAAAGCAACGTGACATGGACGGAGAGACCGCGAAACAAGATCCGGACACGTTCGCCAGTAGTTTCCTCTTGACGGAGCCGCTTGCATGTGTTTGGCAAGGTCTCTCTTTACCTTACACTACAGTCTGCGGAAATAGCGCATGTTCGGGGGAAGTGGAAGCTCATCTTGACCGTGATGCTTGTCGCTTTCCTCGAGAATAGTGTCCTACGTGTGAGCATTCCCTCAGTCTCCTACTGCAGAGATGATCGGTGACTCACTCTTTGACCTCGTTGCTCTTCCCCCTCATCGCACAGTCGAGTCTATGGACCTGAAGGAGGATTTGATCCGTGGTATCTATGCCTACAGTCAGTCGATTGGCTCAGTTTCCGCTCGTATCCCTTTTCTAAATACAATTGCCTTCACCCTGCTATGAAGACTTCGAAAAGCCCTCCGCTATTCAGCAGCGTGCCATCAAGCCCATCGTATCCGGTCGAGACGTCATCGCTCAGGCTCAATCCGGAACCGGTAAAACCGCCACCTTCAGTATCTCGGTATTGCAATCCATTGATACCTCGGTGAGGGAGACTCAGGCTCTTATTCTCTCGCCTACCCGAGAATTGGCTGTCCAGATCCAGAATGTCGTTTTGGCTTTGGGAGACTACATGAACGTTCAATGCCACGCTTGTATCGGAGGAACCAGTATCGGTGAAGACATCAAGAAACTCGAGTACGGCCAGCACGTCGTCAGCGGAACCCCAGGACGAGTCTTCGACATGATTCGAAGGAGGAATTTGAGAACCAGGAACATCAAGGTGAGCTCAAACGCAATTGAATACAAGATTCAGAAGAGCCTCAGCGCTGACGTGCTGTTTCTGCTGGTATCATTAGATGCTCGTTCTTGACGAGAGGTAAGCCAGAACGGTTGGTACAGGAGCCGAGCTCGAGTGCTGATCGGATTGGCGCCGTGAAGTGATGAGCTCTTGAACCAAGGTTTCAAAGATCAAATCTACGATATCTACCGTTACCTGCCTCCCGCTACCCAGGTTGTCATCTTGAGTGCCACCTTGCCTCACGATGTCCTCGAGATGACGCAGAGATTCATGACCGACCCTATCAGGTCAGTATGAACCACACGGAATGTTTCGGCGCAACGTGGAGGGCTGATCACACAGTTTTCGTGTTAACTAGGGTTCTGGTCAAGCGTGATGAGTTGACCCTCGAGGGAATCAAGCAATTCTTCGTTGCCGTCGAGAAGGAAGATTTCAAGGCTGAGACCTTGTTCGATCTCTACGATACGTACGTCAACCATGCAAGCGGAACAAAGGCGGTCCCCCTGCTGACAAGAAGGATTTCCTGTAGTCTCACAATCACGCAAGCCGTTGTGTTCTGCAACACGCGTAGAAAGGTCGACTGGCTCACTGAGAAGTTGCGGGAAGCCAACTTTACCGTCAGCAGCATGCATGGTGACATGCCTCAAAAAGAGCGTGATGCTATTATGGGAGAATTCCGTGGTGGACAGTCGTGAGTCTTCGGAACGAGTTCGTTGTGATGAGACAATGCACTGAATACTTCCGGCACTTCCAGACGAGTTTTGATCACTACCGATGTTTGGGCTCGAGGTATCGATGTTCAGCAGGTCTCGTTGGTTATCAACTACGACCTCCCTTCGTCGCGTGAAGCCTACCTGCACAGGATCGGTCGATCCGGTCGTTTCGGCCGAAAGGGTGTCGGTAAGTCTAGGGTCAGAGCTCTTGGGCATCGATCGGTGTGCTTATAGCCGATTTTGTTTTCACTTGGAAT
>Ga0308169_10006162_pt1 | contig 10658 bp, 14 predicted proteins | sample PhyBR1_2_FD_202139 | JGI IMG/M metagenome (GOLD analysis project Ga0308169, IMG submission 202139) | Phyllosphere microbial communities from UC Gill Tract Community Farm, Albany, California, United States - DLSLSB.R1 | ecosystem: Host-associated > Plants > Phyllosphere > Unclassified | place... | reverse complement strand
GTACGATAAAGTTTCAGTCCACCTGGCCGCGCACGACAGCATCACCAAAGCGGTCTCCAACGCCACCTTGACCATCACGCTCGCGGACGATGGCGTGCCCACCTCGCGCCACCACGGCCTTACGACCGGTACCATCGCCGCCATCGCCGCCGTCTCGTCCATCGTGGGCATCATGCTCCTGCTGTGCGTCTTCGTCCTGTGCTGCCGCCGTCGACGGCGCAAGCACGACCAGCGCGTGCAGTCCGAGTACATCGACGGAGGCGAAGAGTACAAGTGGGAGCGCGCGGATTTTGCTCAGGACGGATCGTACTCCCAGCCCGGCACTCCCGCTATGAACACCGTCGAGAAGATGGGCGAGCCGGGATCGGTCCAGATGCTGGTGGGCCGAGCGGGACACGCCGTGCTCGACACCCTCCCGGACCTCTCCAGCGGATCGCCCAGCGGTCAAATATACCCCTACCAGGCCAAAGGGTCCGGGCGGATCCTGCGCAACCCCTTCGCGAAGAACCGGAAGGTCATCACGAAGATCTCGAACCCGATCATCATGCCCTCGTTCTCCAATGCGGCGTTCCAGGCGCAGCTGGCCGCGGCGGTGGACTCTGCCGGGATCGTCAAGCGCGGGACGACGTACGAGGAGACGGGCTCGGGACGCACGACCTCAGAATTTGACGAGTCTCGTCGAAGCGGAGAGGGGAATGGAGATGGCGAGAGCGGTGATCGGTCGTATAGGACCGAGCGAACAGACGGGTCGGGAACCGATAGTCAATTCGCCGGAAATTCATCTCGTGCCAGCTGGGAGTCGGAGCCGCCGTTCGTGTGGACCTCGGCGGATACGCCCGGGCGTATGGAAGCAGGCAATGCAAGTACGACTGGGCACAGTGTCGATACGCACGAGTCCACTTCCACTGCCTCGCGCATGGCCGGCTCGAACTCGACGCCGTCCGACCAGCCCGTCGGGGCCATCCCTGTCCAGCGGTCCGATTTCAGACCCTCGCCGCCCACTGTCGTACGGCCACCGATCACAGGCCGCCACCCCGGCTGCGAGAGCCCCAGCGAGGTGGCGATCAGTATCGACAACATCCATTTCCCCACCGACTCGGATATCGCCCACACAGAGGCATCATCAGACCACGAGGCCGTCGTGATTGCGACGGCGTCTCGCGTGGACGCGCGGCGCACGCTCGACTCTCCCGCGAGCAGTACGACGGAAAAGGCCCCGTCGATCTCGTCCCGCGGCCCCAGTCCCAGTCCGGTCATGACCACCCACTCCCGCCTAGTCAGCTTTGCGAAGCACAAGATCGTGCAGATGAGCGGGGGCGAGACGGCAATGGTCAACAGGAACGTGAGCCAGACGGCCGTGGTGCATCAGAGCAGGTCGGGCGCGACGGCCACTTCGTCCGGGAGCGGTATGCCCATCTCGCATTCGAGCCCAAAGTCATTCACCTCGTCCACCGCCTCGACGCCGAGGGACAATTCCGGCGGTGACAGAGGAGCTGCGCAGGGTAGTCCCCTGCCCGCTGCGCCGGCGCGAGTGGTGACGAGGGCGACGCAGGACCGATCGCCTTCCCCGCCGAGCTCGCTCCCGTCTCTGCCGGCTATACCATCCCTCCCGGCCGTTCCGTCACCGCTGAACCAACAACGTATACTCCTCGGCGTGTCCGAGCCATTCCACTTCTACCCGCCTCTCTCCATTTCACCTTCCTCGTCGGTCACGTCAACTTCGACGTCCGCGCATTCACGGTCGAGCAAAAGCACAGCTGCAGCGGGAACGACGTATGTCGCAGTCGTTGAGGATGATGGGCCAACGACACCTCTTCCGAGCTGGCTGCACTTCGAGGATATGGAGCTGTGGGGCGTGCCTGCAGACGGAGATAGGGGTGTGTGGGATGTCCGGATCGTGGAGAGGAGGAAGGGGGGTGAGAAAGTCGTGGGGCGCTTCGCCCTCGAGGTGAGTGAGAGGGAAACCCCCTGCATCGGCCAGGGTCTTCCAGTACAAGCAAGGCAGCGCTGACCATGACAGGTGGTGGGCCGGTCGTAGAGCGGGCGCGACACACATAGACGGAAATCGCGTCGACTGTTTGGCACTTGACTTGAAACTTGACTTTGACTTCGATTTCGACTTTGACTTTGACTTTGATCCAGCACAGCACGCAAGAGGTCTAGGAGACCGATCCTATCTTCAAATACATACGTACAGCCCCACGAATGCAAAGTGCAAGCATGAACGAGGGACCCTTCTGACCCTGTGCGCCAGCAAGCTGGCTGCCCGTTTGTCGCAGATCTGGTTGTGAGTCGAAACATCTGCATGAAGCCATATACCACGTCTGACAGTTGTGACCTCGGCATTGCCCTCTCGCGTCCAGGCCCCCCAGGCTTCACGCAGCCCCTTCCCCTCCGCCCTCGGTATCTCCATGCTCGCTTCCTTCCTTAGCCCACAGATCGACTGCGTCCGTACCAATTGTAGTCAGGGCCAGAGCGACAAACAGCTTGTCAGGCAAAACTCTCTGAGCGTCGGAAAGGTAAAGAGCTCTGAGCGTCGGAAAGGTAAAGCGGAGAGCCGTCCGGGAAGACGCCCGAGTGCGGAGGACGAGAAAGACAGAAAGGGGAGAGATCGGTGGAGCCGTCCATCACGTTCGACAGCATCAAAAGAGGGTGTGGGCGACCGAGGTGCCACACCGCACTGTCGAGTCTTGGGGCTGGGGCATGTTAAAGGCTTGTTGCTACGGGGTTGCAGCCTATGGTAGATGGAGCAGTGTCTGCTCGGGGGGTCAAAATATCGACACAGCATACATCATACACAAGTCATGAACCGAATGCCGCCTCTTCGCCGCCCGTCTGAGGCCATGTAGACCGCGTCAAGTTCGCCCGCCCTGAGACCAGGTCACACCTCGAATGGACCCTTGCCAGGGGAGCTTCGTGTCCCCTCCATCCCAGAGGCTGACTGCATCCTCCCCAATGCTCACGTGTGGAAGCAGCAGGAGAAGTGCCTCAAGGACTTGCGCCTGCTCTTGGGTCCGCCCGAATCCGGCGCTCGACACGGAAGGTCTCCCGGTGCTCAGAGCCTCAGAGATCACTTTCCCTATCGTGGCGTTGACGCGATGCGGGACGTCCATCTGAGCAAGTGTGCGGGTACGTTCACTGGGCATCCCAAACGGATCGACACCGAGCACGGTGCAATCGCCTTTGTCAGCTTGTCCCTCGCTCGCAACGCCGATGTCGTCCGCGAAGAATCGCCTCCACCCTCGTTCTGAAGCGGAGGAGCGTTCTGGGTCCTTCGAAGGGGATCCCTCGCAAGCGTTGTTGGAGCATGTATCAGCGAAGTCCCGAACCAGGGCCGTCTCAGATGGGGCGGTCTGTTGAGATTGACAGGGGACTTCGGGTGCCTGCCCCGCCTGGCTTGCCTTGACTCTCGTGCCGTACACGAATAAAGCAGCAGTATTGTATCCCGTTTTGCCGCTGCGCGAACAGCACAGGACGATATCGGATCGGCCGCACCCAGCGAACGAGAACTTGGCCCCCTTCCCCGCCTCCTTCGCCATCTTTGCGGTGTCGATGCGGTCGTAGGAGGGAGCATGGTCGCCACTCACCTCCGCAAGATGTTCGCACAGCGTAGGCAGGTGGGTAGCGAGGACCAGATGTGAAATTTGGAAACTGGGTTCGGGAAGCTCGCCCGCAGAGTATTCGGAGCTCATTGTGGGTGTATATCTTAACGGCAGGAGGAAAGCGGCAGTGGTGAGCAAGGACCAACGGGGAAAAGCTAGGGGATGACTATATAGCCAAAGGCCATTGGAAGGGCCTGAAAGGATACCGTCCGTATGATGACCGCGCACAAAGGAAAGCTTGGGTCGGCGGACATATGAACGTCATCGCCGAGGTAAATGCGGATGTGCAAGAGTCTCTGAATGCCGTATATGACCTGGAGCCACAGTGCATGTCTCGGATGGGATGACAGATCCTTCAGCCGGCCCCGCGGGCTATCGCCCTACGTTCTCGTGAATTCCGACTGAGCCTCCGTCACTCTGTATGGCCAAGCAGCCGGTACGCAGCGGGCAACCGTCTATCACGAGCGAGCGCTATTCGCCACGCAAGGCAACAGTCGTTTCGGGGATCCTCAGTGTCTCAGTACAAGAGTAACATAACATGGTCATAACATAATGCTGGTCTCGTCATAATCCCACCATAGTATATGCGGTGTCGCCCTCCAACATGCTGGCCACCACGACCTCGAAGGATATCCAGTCCTCGTCTCCTAGCCATGAATCCTTAGAAATCATCATTATGCGGCCGCGTCCACCTTGCCCTGCGTATTGGCCACCTCCACACCGGGCGTCGGCGTCCCCTCGTTGATCGTAACTCCGTTTCCATTCTGTGAAGACGAGTTCGGTCCAAAGTTCCAAACCATCACATCACCATCATCTACCTGTCAGCCCCATCCACGTGCACTCGCCCTTTTACACCGACTCACCCGAACCAGACACGATCATATCGTCGCTGAGCTGCAGGGACGTCACTGCGCCTCGGTGGCCCACGAGCGTCTGCTCGCAGTTGCCCGACTCTCGGTCCCAGACCTTGATCGTTCGATCTACACGTGAGCTTTGCGCCCTTCCAAGGCAACCCGTCAACTCACCATGCGACGCCGAAGCCATCCTGAGCGCATCCATATCGATTCCCCAGACCCCCTCAATGTGTCCAAACAAGGTCGCGATCTCCTCGCCCGAGTCCACATCCCACAGCTTGACTGTACCGTCCAGACTTCCCGTCGCGAGCACGGCCTTTTTCTTCCTGGTAGCCTGGTCCGCGCCATCCACCTTCTCCTTCTTGAGCTCCTCGGGCGAGGGGTGGACGTACGCCCGGGGCTGGACATGCGGCTCTCGAGCGCGCGCGGCAACGTCGAGGTCGAGCGCCGAGTGCCGGGCGGGGGGCGAGGGGGTCAACGACGCCTGCGTAGCGGAGACGATGCCTGTTTGTGGCGGAGTGAACGCGCGGCGGCGCATGTTACGTCGGTGCTGTTGTTCCGCAATCTCGCCTTCGGACATGTCGACCATGAGCAGCTTGATACTCTGCACTTGGGCCTTGTGACCCTCAAACGTTCGGACACACGTCTCGGTGGTAAGATCCCAGAGCTTGACGGTGCAGTCATCGCTACCTGAGAACAGCATCGTGCCGGGGTCGATCTCCGGTTCAGGCTCCTTCGACTTGCTGTCACTGGATATCGACGCGGTGTTGGGGGTGTTGACGGCGGGGGTGCCGGGTGCGGGAGATGCGTTGCCCCGTGCGCGGGTGAACGAAGGCGGGGTAGTCGGGTCCATATCGCCTGGGCTGGTCTTGCCATCCCAGAGCAGGACGGCGTTGACCCAATCTTCATGGCCCCGGAGGGTAAACTTGTTGCCGGTACGGAAATTCCAAACGTTGATGGTGCTGTCGGCCGATCCGGACGCGAGGAGATATCCGTTGTAGTTGAGCGAGACGACGCCGTCGGTATGACCCTCGAGGACGCGCAGGCATTCGCCCGCCTTCCAATTCCACATGCGCACCGTGCCGTCCATGGATCCGGTGAAGAGCAACATCTGGTCGAACTGCAGGGCTCGAACTGCGCGGGTATGGCCGAGTAATGTGCGCACTTCGTTGCCGGTGTCGAGGTTCCAGACCTTGACGGAGCGGTCGTACGAGCCGGTGATGAGAACGGGGTAAGATGGCGAGGTGAGGGAAGTGTGGTATTGAAGACACATGACTCCATCTTTGTGTCCCTTCGCGTCAGCTCTGCACACCATGGAGGAAGCCAAGAAGAGCTCACCTTGAGCGTCTTCATTTGACAACGGCCCTTTCTCCAGTTGCGCTCTACCACCAAGCGCTCGCAGTACACCGTCTTCCACGGCCGTGTCAACTTGGGTCGCGTATGCTCTCCCTCATCGTCGCTCTGGTCCGCCTTCAACCTCTTGACGCTGATACTGGCCGTGCTGCTTGCAGGGCTGTTCGGCGCAGACCTCTTGACTCCCACATTGAACACCGGCGTATCGCAGACCGTCCTCGTCGACAACATCTGCGCAATCTCGGGCGCCTTGCCTCCCAGCGCCTCCACGCGCGTCACGACCTTGGTCGCACCGTGTCCGTGATCATCATGGTGCGCATGGTCATGGTGTCCTATCGAGACGGCCGCGGCGGGACTTCGATCCTTGAGCTCCACCTTGAGCCGTTTCCGCTCGAGCAGCGGCAAGCCCCATCCGCACTTCTCGCATTTCCGGTCGATGTGCTGTCCGCACATCCGGCGCCAGAGGAGGTCATCGTCCGCGAGCGCCTTCCACGATTTGTTGACCTGCGCCGCGCGGCCGAGGGAGATGGCGTCGAGGTAGCCGAGGATGCGGAGGTTGACCTCGCGGGGCAGGAGGGAGAAGGGGTCGATGCGGATGATTTGGTCCAGCGAGTCGGACAGGTGCGACAGTTGCGAGCTGCCATTAGCGCCAATCCCACCTACCCGGGATTCGAGGGCGTGCGGGCATGCGGGCAGCCGGCGATCCGGCCGCGCGGGCACTTACAAGCAACACATGGTCAAAATGCCCTCCAGGATCAACTTCCTCCGTGCATGCGGGGCATTTGAGAAGGTCGACCACATCTGCGTGATGGCCGAGCGCTCGCTGGTAGGGAGGCTGTCAAGTGACTGAAACATCAGCACGCGACCAGACAGGTGTGATCAAGGTTCGACCGGCGGCGGCGGCGCACCTTTTGTAGCTTGGCATTGACGTTCTGATTCGCCATCTGCTTGTGACGGACACACAGCTTGCGGCCCCCTCGACTGGGCACGACGTCGAGCTCATCGTCGTTGTCGTCGGACGCGGTGAAGGTGGGTATCGCCGGCGGGGCAGAGATAGAGCCCGGGTTGACGGTCTTCTCCGGCGAGGCGTCGTACAGGTTGTTTAGGGGGAGAGGACGAATGGGTCGTGCGCTCGGTCCGGCGACGGGCTGGTGCGGGTTGAACATGGTGTGGTGTGAGCGGAATCAAGAAAGGTGAAGGCGAGGGTAAGCCAAGACGCAAGATAAGGATGAGGCGTGGGAGCGTTGGTGGGAGTCGGCCTCTCGAGGGTGGTTGTTTTTACGAATAATCGGCTACAAGAAAGGACGTCTGCGAGGGAGAGCGTTGGTTGTCGACCCGCGTCGAGAGGAGCGCTTCGAGAGAGAGAGATGTGGAGATGTACAACAGATGATGGTGTGTGGTCGGGAAGAGGGATGCAATGGGGTTGCTTGCAAAGCAGACTGACGACGAGATGCAATGAGCAGGTGGTGTGGTGGTGGTGTGGTGTGTTGCCACAGGCTGTACCGAGTGAAGTGATTATTCCCAATAATGGCGGAATCAAAATCTCGCGGGCCCCCAGAGCATTCGTAATTTTTTGGCCCGATGGCGCGATAGCGACACACCCGAAATCCCCCACTCAAGAGCGCACAATGCACACAGCACAAAGGCGTCATATGGTACCACCGCGCGACCCCCGTCAGCGGATGCATACGGATTCAGCTCAGCAGCGCTCCTCCCGACGATGAGCAAGACTCGCGTCGTGTGTCGCTACAGCGCTCGACAGACCTGGACACTGGACATAACAGTCGAGCACCAGAGAGGCGATCACGACACCGGTGGGCAACCGTTGCGCCATCGGCTATTTGCCACCGGACGGATCTGCAACCGTATCAGGGAAACACAACCGAAGAAGCCGACGACGGTCGGAGAGGGCCGCGGGCGAGACCCCGTGGCAAGCGTGGGTTCATTTCGCTTATTGCGCCTTGCGCCTTTCAAGCGAGCCGCCAAGGGGGGACTTGTCGGCTTGGGAGCGATCGCCGCCATATACAAGCGAGGTGCATGGCAGATGGACGCGAGGGGATCCGGGGACATGCAGGGTTGACTCGAGTCGCGGGTGAGCGCCGGCGGTCATCGCCGCTCGAATCGCCCTTCCAGTCGAAATTCGCGAGTTTCTCCCCCGGTCCGGTGCGTTGCTGAATTTCGCGGCGTCCAACTTTCCCTTTTCATTCAACTCCCTTCATCCTTCTCGCCCAACATGCATCGACACGCATAGTAGGAGGTACCTTCGCTCTCGAGACTCACGACGAGGTGACGACATCGTCTAATCACCGCACTGCACGCTGATCCCTCGACTACAGACTCATACTGACGCTCCTCCATTCCCTCACACCGAGAGCTAGCGGTCACCGTGGCCCGCTCCCCTCCTTGCTCTCTCTGCCTCCTCCTCCACTTGCTCCCCTATCTGTCTCCTTTCTACCTCTACTACGGCTCCATCTGCTCGTCCTCGCCCCACCCCCCGCGTTGACGATTCCTGAATGGGCCAAGAACAACCTTGCTATGGAGGGCTGATGCCCTGCCCTTCTTCCTCCACGGGAAGGGGGTATGGGCGGGCTCTCCCCTTGATTTCACTCGCCGTTCCGTTCACCCGTCGATAAACCGAGTGAAGGGCGCGGCGCGTTGGCGACATCTGTACGAGTTGTAGTACCATGCATGATGTTGATCTCGACGATGCTGGATCTCGTGGCACCAGAGCTGGTCGGTGCGACCCCGTTTCGCACGGCATGAAGCCTCGCCGCACTGCGTTACAAGTAGCATGCCATCTCATCTAGGTCGTCTGCCCAACAGCCGGCGTGGACCTGCGCGAGCGCAACACCCTGCCCACGCGCGGTGCCTCCTCCACCTTTGGGATCACCTGCTCAGGTACCTGCTCCGGCATCGCCGCCTTCTCTTCCACCCCGAGCGCCGCGTCCTTTTCTCCAGACAGAGCAGCGTCGCTCCCAGAGGCTCCTCGGTCCACGTCGACGGCTGTATCCACCTCTGTTGCTGCGGCTGCCTCTGCCTGGGCGGCAGTCGTCGCATCCCTCCTCGCCTTCTGTCTCCGCCGCCAAGCCAGCAGCTCCTTGATCAGGCCCACGACCATCGGGATCCCCACCGGCGCGAACAGGGGCGTGTACACCGCGAACTTGTGCTCGTCCGGCTGCTGTCAGCGTTGCCGCTCCATCCATCTCGCCGTCCGCCTCAAAGGTGGGCGTGAAGGTGATTCTATCACGCACAAAGTACAGCAGACCCATCATGGACGGGTCGAAGAACGCCTCGTTCGCAAGCCCGATCGCATCCCGCGCAAGCAAGAACGCCTCGCGCGTGCTGTTCGCCCTGTCCAACTGCGGGTCAGCCACTCTTCCACATCCAACCCCCTCTGCTTTCCACCCGTAGGACCATACGCCGCAGCACTGACCTGCTCGAGCGACTCGACCGCGCGCAGGACCTTCCCGCGCACGCCTTCGCCCACTTTCATCTCCTTGATCTTGCTCACAAGGCGCACGATTCCTTTCAGCGTCTTCCTCGCCTCCTCCGCGTTCTCGTGTGTTCGCTGGCGATACACCTGCTCCACCTGCCAGGGCGACAGCGGTGTGAGGAACGGCGAGGGCGGGATGAGTGGTGAGGGCGGCAGAGGCTGGACGATGTACGGCGGGTTGAGGGGCAGGGAGAGGAGCGAGTAGAGCGATTGCGTGAAGAGGTGGAACGACGCCTCGAGCGCCTCGAGCGGAAGGTGGTTTGCCCCCTGGTGCTTGTCCGGCACGGGCGCCGAGGCGGGCGGGTTCAACAGGGCTACGGCGCCGTACTGCGGGATGAGGAAGCTGTCGGACGAGTCTGGCGTGAGCGCTCCGGACGGGGCTGGTGGACTACCTGCTCACCCGGCGTGGCGAGGCGCATGGGCCGGTGGCGCGCGGACGGCACGAACAGCAGGAACCGGAGCACAGGGTTGTTCGTGCTTCCCGAATCTGCCGTCAGCAGAGACTCGGCACCGCTCGAGGTCATTCAGTCACACACCCAGGCTCCACTTCTCCGAATTGACAAAGACCTTCATATCCTCCTCGCCCACCTGCCATCCCTCCTCGCCGGCGCTCAGCGCATCCTTGACGATCTCCACCGCGTCGCCTTGGTCGCTGTCCGGCAGTTCTGGGACCTCGGGCTGGGCGAGGCGCCCGAAAGACGGTTCGAACGACAACGGCGCATGGTAGAGTACCTGCGACTCGATCGTGAAGTTGAAGACGTCCTTCAGGGGCTCGAGGTGCGGCGCGATGTGTTCTGCCGTCAGCGCCGACAAGAGCCAGACACCCACCCCGAATCGCTCCCTCGATGTCCCAGCTCCGCACATGCCCGCCCAACGCCGCGTTCTCATTGAGCAGCACAAAGCTGAGGGTGACGTTCGGGGCGTACTTGAGCGCGTTGTGCGGGATCGGTGGCGGGGCCGGCACGGACGGGAAGAGGGCCGCGAGGGACTTGATCATCGCGATCTGATAGTGCTCTGCATATGGGTCAGCCGACCCTACACATGCCCTCCACTCCAGGATGGGGCGCGGCGCGACGCGACGCACTGTTCAGCATCATATCGCCCAGCTTTGACGTGTGGATGGGCACGACGCACGTCCCGGCAGGGATGTTCGTGGTGAGCACCGAGGGGGACGGCTGGATGTATGGCCGAAGCGGGAACGAGTGGTTTGCGAGGTCTGTCGGGTGGATGTGGATGCGCAGTGGGGTCGGGGCTGGTGTCAGTACGGGGGTCTCGTCGTGTCGTGTCTCGCCCTGCGTCCTGCTATCTCGTCTCGGTGCGGCGCATCCCTCAACCTCATGGCCGGGTTGACATTGA
>Ga0308169_10006160_pt1 | contig 10660 bp, 7 predicted proteins | sample PhyBR1_2_FD_202139 | JGI IMG/M metagenome (GOLD analysis project Ga0308169, IMG submission 202139) | Phyllosphere microbial communities from UC Gill Tract Community Farm, Albany, California, United States - DLSLSB.R1 | ecosystem: Host-associated > Plants > Phyllosphere > Unclassified | place... | reverse complement strand
GGCGTACTTGCGCCACCGCGCTAGTCGCGTTTTGCACGCTCAAGCCACCACTCAAAACGACCCGAGGCGCGAGCTCTTTTGGAATAACTGACCAATCGAAGACCTTTCCTGCGCCGCCGTAGGCATCGACCCAGGTGTCGAGCAGGAGGCCCGTGAACCAGGGGCTGGCGGCGCGGTATTGAGCTTCCGATTCTAGCAAATCGGCGGAAGTTGTGTCGGGTTTGACGCGGTAGGCGCGCACGAACGGGCGTTTCACGGCCGCCGCGATCGCCGCGCATTCCTCGATGGTCTCGTCACCGTGGAATTGCAGCAGCGCGAGCGGTCCTTCGTCGACGGCCTGGTGCACCTGCCCCACGGTGGCGTTGACGAACAGGCCGACGCCGCTGACATACGGCGGCAGCGCCGGCGCCAGCGCGGCGAACTGCTCGGGCGTCACGAAGCGCGGGCTCTTCGGGTAGAACACGAAGCCGAGGGCGTCGGCGCCGGCGGCGACGGCGGCGTGGAGGTCTTGTTCGCGGGTGATGCCGCAGATTTTGATTCGGGTGCGTGGCATGGTGAAACCTGGACGGACGATGGATTTACCGTCGTTCCCGCGAAAGCGGGAACCCATGCTGAGCTTCCGAAGTCAGGATCCCGGAAACACCGCGATGCTAGCGGTGTAGCGAATTCTGACCTTCAGCATGGGTCCCCGCCTGCGCGAGGACGACGTTCATGGGTGGACGGAAAATCATAGCCATGGCAGCCGCGAAACCGGCTCCTGCGGCAATCCCCACTTCGGATCGTAGTCGATTGTAGCAAGGTATAAACCGTCGGGCATGAACGTCGGTGCGGCGGCGTCGCGCGAGCGGGCGGCGAGGACATCGCCCATCCAGTCCGGCTCGTTGCGGCCGGTGCCGACATAGATCAGCGAGCCGACGATGTTGCGCACCATGTGATGCAGGAAGGCCGAGGCCTGCACGGTGAACACGATGACGTCGCCGTGGCGTTCAATGTCGACCCGGTGCATCTGCTTGACCGGCGTGTTGGCCTGGCAGCCCGAGGCGCGGAAGCTGCTGAAGTCGTGGGTGCCGATCAGGTGGCGCGCGGCGGCGCGCATGCGCTCGACGTCGAGCGGGCGGAACACCCAGCCGGCGCGCCCGGCCAGCAGGCTCGAGGGGTTCGGGTGGTTGTACAGCACATAGTGGTAGGTGCGCGAGCGCGCCGAGAAGCGCGCATGGAAATCCTGGCCTTCGGCGTCGGGCGCGACCTCGTGCGCCCAGCGCACCACGATCGACTCCGGCAGGAAGGCGTTGGTGCCGCGCACCCAGGATTGCGGCGGACGCGACAGCGCCGTGTCGAAGTGGATCACCTGCTCGATCGCGTGCACGCCGGCGTCGGTGCGGCCGGCGCAGGCGGTGGCGATCGGGGTGCAGGCGAATCGTTCGAGCGCGATCTCCAGCTTGTCCTGGACCGTGTCGCGCGAGGGTTGTTTCTGGTATCCGTTCCAGGCGGTGCCCACGTACTGGACACCCATTGCGATCCGTTTCAACTGCGGTTTCAAATCATAACCTTATGCTAGTGCCGCGCGCATGGCGTTGGCGCGGCCGGCCTGCTCGCTGCTGCCGCCCTTGATGACTTCGTCGAGCAACTCGCGCGCGCCTTCCTTGTCGCCGATTTCCTGGTAAGCGATGGCCAGGTCGAGCTTGGTTTCCATCTCCATGTGGGCGGCCGACGTGTCCGCGGCCGCGCCAGCGCTTTCCGGCGCGCCGAGGTCCAGGCCACGCACCTGATCGTGTACATCGCCGTGCACCTCATCGTGCATCTCCGGCAGCGGCAGCGGGCTGTCGGCCAGGTCGAGGTCGAAGCCCGGCGCTGCCAGCTGCGGCTCGAGCATGTCGTGCGGCGCGTAGGCGGCGCTTTCGACCGGTGCCGGGGTCGCGGCCGGCAGTCCGAACGGATCGTCGTCCAGCGTCAGCGGTGGCAGTGCATCAGCCCCGGTGCCATGGTCCGGGTCGAGGTCCAGGTCCGGCGCCGGGGTGCCCCGGGCTGCCGGCGGCTGCGCTTCCAGGCCGAAGTCCATGGCGTCGAGGTCGAACAGCGGGTCTTCCAGCTCGGTGGCCGGGGATGCCGTCCTGGCTGCGGCCGGCAGGTCCGGCAAGTCGAATTCCCGGGCCAGGTTGGCCATGTCGATATCGGTGTTCGGCGCCGTGCCCGGCGCGCCGGCGAAGTCGTGGGCCAGCAGGTCGTCCGCGGCCGGATGCGGTTCGAGCTGCGGCACCGGGTTGGGCACCGGCGGCGCGCCGAAGTCCATGTCGAACGAGAAATCGAGCGGCTCGTCGGCGGCGGCCGGCGGCGTCTGCGCGGCCGCGACGGCCGGCGCCGCATCGAAGGCGCCCATGTCGAATTCCAGGTCCGGCACGTCGTTGGACGCGGCGATGTCCTTCACGTCCGGGGTCGGCAGTGCGGTCTGCTCGGCCGGGCTGACCGGCTCGAAGGCCAGGCCGCCGAGGTCGAAGTCGAGCAGATTGTCGTCATCGGCCGGCTGGGCGACAGGGGCCGCGGCCGGCGCCGGCTGGGCGCTGGCCATGGCGTCGGCGAAATGCTGGTCGAAGCGCATCGGCTCGCGCCCGGCATCGCGTGCAGTGTCGGCGAGATTGTCCGCATCGGCGGCCAGGAAGGCGTCGTCCAGGTCCCTGGACAGCAGGTCGTCGCGGCTGGATGCCGCCGCGGCCACGCCGGCGCCCACGGCCGCCCCGCCCACCGCGGCCGCGCCCAGGCCCGCGCCGCCGGCCGGGGCACCGTCCCGCGCGTACAGCGGGTTGTGCGGATCGATCGACTGGCCCAGCGCCGCGGCCTGCGTCCACTCCTCGCCCTGGCCGCGGGTCAGGCCGTACAGCTCCCCGGCCTGGGTCTCGAAGGCGCGCTGGTCCTTGCGGGCGGCGTAGATCTCGAGCAGCTTCAGGCGCACCGGCAGGCGTTCCGGATGGGTGCGCAGCGCTTCCTTGAGGATTTCCTCGGCCTGGGCGTCGCGGCCATAGGCGATGTAGACGTCGGCCTCGGCCACCGGGTCGACTTCATTGGTGTCGAGCTGGCTGGCGGACGGCGCGAAGCTGGAATTGAACACGCTGTTGTTGGTGTCCACGTTCTGGCCGCCGGTCTCGGCGAACAACGAGTGCGCCGGTTCGGTCGGCACGCCCAGGATCGACGGCTCGGCCACCGGCTTGACCGCCTGTTTCTTGCGGCGCTGCGCGATCCCGAGCGCCGCCAGCAGCAGCACCGCGGCGCCGGCGCCGAGATAGGTCAGGTTGTCCATGATGAAGTCGAACAGGCCCGGCTCCGGCGCCGGTTCGACGGGCTTGACGGCAGGCTTGATCGTCGGCAGCTTCCTGGGTGCCGGCTTGTCCTGCGCGACGACCGCGTCCGGCGCCTTGTCGGCGACCGGTGCGGCCGGTGCAGCGGGCGCGGCCGGCGGCGTGGCGGCGGCATTGTTCTGCGCTTCGGTGCCGGCCTTGCTCTTGACCTCGGCCAGCTTCTCCAGCTCGGTCACGTTGCGCTCGAGTTCCTTCACGCGCGACTGCGATTCCTCCAGTGCGCGCTGCTTGGCGATCCTGTCTTCGGTGCTCGCGGCGGCGCCCTTGCCGGCCGGCGCGGCCGGGGTGGCCTTGGACAGGCGCAGCTGGTCCTGGGCTTCGTTGGCCGCGGTCGGGCGTTCCTCGACCTTGGCGGTGATCCTGCCGGTGCCGCTCTGGCTGGCGCGCGGGGTCTTTTCGGCCTCCGACGCGCCGACCTGGCCCGCCAGCTTGTTGCGGTAGGCGTTGAAGTCCGCCGCGTGCGCGACCACCACGCCGCGCGCTTCGCCTTCGCCGATGGCGCCGACGCTGCCCGCATCCGGCACCTTGAGAATACGGCCCGACTTCAGGCGGTTCATGTTGCTGCCCATGAAAGCGTCCGGATTGGTGCGGAACAGCGCCACCAGCATCATGTCGAGCGAGACCTCGGCCGGCTTCACCTGGGTCGCGATCTTGCCCAGGCTGTCGCCCGGCCGGACCCGGTATTCGGATGCGCCGCCGGCCGCGCCTTCGGCACGCTCGGCACGCTCGGCCGGCGCGCGGCGGTCACGGGCCGGACGTTCGGCGGGCGGCGCTGCCGCTTCCTGCGCGCGCGCTACCGGTGCCGCGGTTTCGGCGCGCGGACGCGCCGCCTCGCCCGCCGTGACCTGGGCCGGCTGCGTCGCGCGCAGCTCGGCCGGGTCGAGCAGGAAGGTGTACTCGCGCACCAGGCGTCCGTTGTTCCACGACAGTTCCAGCAGCAGGTCGACGAAGGGTTCGTTCAGCGGCTGGGTGGAGCTGACGCGGATGAACTGGCGCCCCGCCCGCTGCTCGACGTTGAAGCGCAGCGACAACAGGGCCGGGTTGAATTCGATGTTGGCGGTTTTAAAAGCTTCGGGCGACGCCAGCTTGGCCACCAGGCCAGCCGCCTCGTCGGGCGACACCGACGTCAACTCGATCTCGGCCCGCAACGGCTGGCCAAGTGCGGACAGCACGGTCAGCTTGCCCAGGCCGGCCGCGTGGACGGCCGAGCTGAGGACCAACGCACTGGCGACCGCCGCGGTGAGTTTCTTCAGCGCGGACGACTTCAACGGGAGGCGGTGAGTGGGTTGCATATTGGAAGAGATAGAGTTGAGCGAGGGAAACATGTTGCCCGGAGGTCTCAGCAACATATCATCATGCACTGTGGCACGCAAGTTCTACGGGAGGAACATCCGCCGTCCATGAGATATGTATACATGTATTCAGAGAATTGATGTTTTTTGGATCAAAGGCATGGTTAACATGATACCAATCGCATGCCGCGCGGTGCGCGCGCGAAGGAACAGGGATGAAAACGACCGCGCAACAAGCATGAAACGACGTCGTCCCTGCGCAGGCAGGGACCCGGGTTCTGCAAGCGTGGTGGATACGCTGGCAAACTTGGGTCCCCGCCTGCGCAGGGACGACGTTCATGAGCCGGCAAAGGAATGCGGCTCGGGCTTCTGGCTTACTTGTCCAGCACGATGCGCAGCATGCGGCGCAGCGGTTCGGCAGCGCCCCACAGCAGCTGGTCGCCGACGGTGAAGGCCGACAGGTATTCCGGGCCCATCGACATCTTGCGCACGCGGCCGACCGGGATGCGCAGGGTGCCGGTGACGGCGGCCGGGGTCAGGTCGACGACCGAGGCTTCGCGCGTGTTCGGCACGAACTTCACCCACTCGTTGTCCGAGGCGATGATGTCGTTGATCTCGTCCAGCGGCACGTCCTGTTTGAGCTTGATGGTCAGCGCCTGCGAGTGGCAGCGCATCGCGCCGATGCGCACGCACAGGCCGTCGACCGGAATCGCGCTCGAACCAAAACCTTCGCCGCGGCCCAGGATCTTGTTGGTTTCGGCGCCGGCCTTCCACTCTTCCTTCGACTGGCCGTTGCCCAGATCCTTGTCGATCCAGGGGATCAGGTTGCCGCCCAGCGGCACGCCGAACTGTCTGGTCTCGTCGCTCGACAAGCCATGCTGGGTGGCCAGCACGGTGCGGTCGATTTCCAGGATGGCCGAGGCCGGGTCGTCCAGCAGGTGCTTGACCGCGCTGTTGATGGTGCCGAACTGGGTCAGCAGTTCGCGCATGTGCTGGGCGCCGCCGCCCGAAGCCGCCTGGTAGGTCATCGAGGTCATCCAGTCGACCAGGTCGTTCTTGAACAGGCCGCCCAGGCCCATCAGCATGCACGACACGGTGCAGTTACCGCCGATGAAGTTCTTCACGCCGCGCGACATGGCGTTCTTGATCACGTCCAGGTTGACCGGGTCCAGCACGATGACCGCGTCGTCCTTCATGCGCAGGGTCGAGGCGGCGTCGATCCAGTAGCCGTTCCAGCCGCTGGCCCTCAGCTGCGGGAACACTTCGGTCGTGTAGTCGCCGCCCTGGCACGAGATGATGATCTCGCACTTGGACAGTTCGGCGATGTCGGTCGCGCTTTTCAGCTTGGTCTCGTTCTTCGCCATCTTCGGGGCGTCGCCGCCCGGATTCGAGGTCGTGAAGAACACCGGCTCGATATGGGCGAAATCGCCCTCGTCCTGCATGCGCTGCATCAGGACCGAACCCACCATGCCGCGCCAACCAACCAGACCTACTAATTTCATTTCTATTCCCCAGTTAATTAATTCCGCAGGATGGGCACAGGGTGCCCATCCTGTGATGGTTCACCGCTAACGTTTCTTCATGCCAATGCGTTGACCACCGCGTCGCCCATCTGTTCCGTACCGACGCGGTTCGTGCCCTCTTCGAAGATGTCCGGCGTGCGCAGTCCCTGCGCCAGCACGGCCTTGACCGCGTTTTCGATGCGGTCGGCCTGTTCGGCCTTGCCGAGCGAGTAGCGCAGCATCATCGCGGCCGAGAGGATCGTCGCCAGCGGATTGGCCACGCCCTTGCCCGCGATGTCCGGCGCCGAACCGTGCGACGGCTCGTACAGGCCCTTGTTGTTGGCGTCGAGCGAAGCCGACGGCAGCATGCCGATGGAACCGGTCAGCATCGCCGCCGCATCTGACAGGATATCGCCGAACATGTTCCCGGTCACGATGACGTCGAATTTCTTGGGCGCGCGCACCAGCTGCATCGCCGCATTGTCGACGTACATGTGCTCGAGCTCGACGTCCTGGTACTCGGCGTGCACCTCGGTGACGATGTCGCGCCAGAACTGGAAGGTTTCCAGGACGTTGGCCTTGTCGACGCTGGTGACGCGCTTGCCGCGCTTGCGCGCCGCCTGGAAGGCCACGTGGGCGATGCGGCGGATTTCGCCTTCCGCATAGCGCATCGTGTCGAACCCTTCGCGCTGGCCGGCGAAGGGGCCGTCGGGGCATTCGCGCACGCCGCGCGGCTTGCCGAAATAGATGTCGCCGGTGAGCTCGCGGATGATCAGGATGTCCAGGCCCGACACCACGTCCGGTTTCAGGGTCGAGGCGCCCGCCAGTTCCGGATACAGGATCGCGGGGCGCAGGTTGGCGAACAGGCCGAGTTCCTTGCGCAGGCCGAGGATGGCCTGTTCCGGACGCAGCGCGCGCTCCAGCTTGTCGTACTGGTAGTCGCCGACGGCGCCGAACAGCACCGCGTCGGCGGCCTTGGCCAGCGCCAGCGTGCCCGGGGGCAGCGGGTGGCCCTGGGCGGCATAGCCGGCGCCGCCCACGTCGGCGCTCTCCAGTTCGAACTTCTCGTCCAGCGCATTCAGCACCTTGACCGCCTGGGCCGTGATTTCGGGACCGATGCCGTCGCCCGGCAGGATTGCAATCTTCATGTTTTCGCTCGGTTGCTAGGTTCGTCAGATGGTGTTGGCCAGCCAGGGCTGTGCGCGCAGGTGGCGCTCTTCGAAGGCGCGGATGTCGTCGGCGTGGCGCAGCGTCAGGCCGATGTCGTCCAGGCCGTTCAGCAGGCAGTACTTGCGGAAGTCGTCGATCGGGAATTCGAAGCCGAGGCGGCCATCCGGGGTGCGCACGACGCGCTGCGCCAGGTCCACCACCAGTGTGAAGCCGGCAAACGCCTTGACTTCGCTGAACAGCTGGTCGACCTGGGCTTCACCCAGCACGATCGGCAGCAGGCCGCTCTTGTAGCAGTTGTTGAAGAAGATGTCGGCGAAGCTCGGCGCGATGATGGCGCGGAAACCGTACTGCTGCAGCGCCCACGGGGCGTGCTCGCGCGAGGAGCCGCAGCCGAAGTTCTTGCGTGCCAGCAGGATCGAGGCGCCCTGGTAGCGCGGCTGGTTGAGCACGAAGTCCGGGTTCAGCGGGCGGCCGCTGTTGTCCATGCCCGGCTCGCCGTGGTCCAGGTAGCGCCATTCGTCGAACAGGTTGGGGCCGAAGCCGGTGCGGCGGATCGACTTGAGGAACTGCTTCGGGATGATGGCGTCGGTGTCGACGTTGGCGCGGTCGAGCGGCGCCACCAGGCCTTCGTGGAGGGTGAATTTGTCCATGGTCTTATCTCCCGCCTGCGCCGGTGATGACCTGGCCGACTTTCTGCACGTCCTTGCCGACACCCGAGATGGTGTTGCAACCAGTGGCGACGAAGGCGACGAGTGCGAGGGCGAATACTTTTTTCATTGCGTGTTCCTGATTCTCTGATTCCAGACCGGCCGGCTCAAACGCCGCGCACGTCCACGAAATGGCCGGCGATACCCGCGGCCGCGGCCATGGCCGGCGACACCAGGTGCGTGCGGCCGCCCTGCCCTTGCCGGCCTTCGAAGTTGCGGTTCGAGGTCGAGGCGCAGCGTTCGCCCGGTTCCAGGCGGTCGGCGTTCATCGCCAGGCACATCGAGCAGCCCGGCTCGCGCCATTCGAAGCCGGCGGCCTTGAAGATCCGGTCCAGCCCTTCGCGCTCGGCCTGCTCCTTCACCAGGCCGGAACCCGGCACCACCATCGCCAGCTTGACGTTGGAGGCGCGCTGGCGGCCACGCACGACGGCGGCGGCGGCGCGCAGGTCCTCGATGCGCGAGTTGGTGCAGGAACCGATGAAGACCTTGTCGATGCGGATGTTCTCGATCGGCGTGTTCGGGGTCAGGCCCATGTAGACCAGCGCCTTTTCCATGGCGTCGCGCTTGACCGGGTCGCGTTCCTTGTCCGGGTCCGGCACGCGGCCGTCGACCGTGGTCACCTGCTCGGGCGAGGTGCCCCAGGTGACCTGCGGCTTGATCTCCGCCGCGTCGAGCGTGACGACCAGGTCGAACTTCGCGCCGGGGTCGGTGTGCAGCGTGCGCCAGTAGGCGACCGCCTGTTCCCACTGCGGGCCGGCGGGCGCGAACGGGCGGCCCTTGACGTAGTCGATGGTGGTGTCGTCCACCGCCACCATGCCGGCGCGCGCGCCCGCTTCGATCGCCATGTTGCAGACCGTCATGCGGCCTTCCATCGACAGCGCGCGGATGGTCGAGCCCGCGAATTCGATCGCGTAGCCCGTGCCGCCGGCGGTGCCGATCCGGCCGATCACGGCCAGCACGATGTCCTTCGCGGTCACGCCGGGCGGCAGTGCGCCGTCGACCTGCACCAGCATCGATTTCGATTTCTTGGCCAGCAGGGTCTGGGTGGCCATCACGTGCTCGACTTCCGACGTGCCGATGCCGTGCGCCAGGCAGCCGAAGGCGCCGTGGGTCGAGGTGTGCGAGTCGCCGCAGACCACGGTCATGCCCGGCAGGGTCGCGCCCTGCTCCGGACCGATCACGTGCACGATGCCCTGGCGCTTGTCGTTCATGTTGAAGTAGGTGACGCCGAAGGCCCGGGTATTGTCGTCCAGGGTCTCGACCTGCAGGCGCGAGGTCGGGTCGGCGATGCCTTGGCTGCGGTCGGTGGTCGGCACGTTGTGGTCGGCTACGGCAAGGTTGGCCGAGGTGCGCCATAGCGGGCGGTTGGCCACGCGCAGGCCCTCGAAGGCTTGCGGGCTGGTGACTTCATGGACCAGGTGACGGTCGATATACAGTACGGTCGTGCCATCGGCATCGGCACGCACGACATGTGAATCCCAGAGTTTGTCGTAGAGCGTCTTTAACATGATCATCCCGTTTCAAATGACCGCTTCATGCGGACATGGTCTTTGATTATGCCATATTTGTGCAATGCGAAAACCCCGGCCCTTTGCACGATCGTGCCAACGAGGCCGCTTATTACCAAACAATCTTTGCACTGTTGCAAAAATCCACAAATAAAAAAAGCCCGTGCATTTGCTGCACAGGCTTTTCTGGCTTTGTTGCGCGCACGTCGCAGGGCCTTCGTGCCCCGATCCGGTGCGCGCTTCGGTGCGCACCCGGCTACATCATGCCGCCAGGCGCACCGTGGAACGCGCGCCGTCCATCAGGAACGACAGGCCCACGACCAGCACCAGCGAACCCTCGGCCGAACGCGCGGTACCCGTGATGCCTTCGACGGAGAGCGCCGTCATCGGCTTGATCACCAGGTCGGCCGTGCCGTCCACCGCTTCCATCGACAGGATGTAGGGCTGGGGCGCGTTGATCACGATGCCCACGCGCTCGATGCACGGCTCGTAGCCGAGCGAGGCCGCCAGCGAGCGCACCGGCAGCGGACGTCCCTGGTCCTTCAGCACCGGGGCGCCGCCGACCTGCATGAACTCTTCCGGCAGCTCGACCACGCGCTCGACCACCGCCATCGGCAGCGCCAGCTGGGCGCCCGAGGTGGAGACCAGCATGGTCGGCACGATCGACAGTTCGATCGGGAGGCGGATCGAGAAGCGCGTGCCCTTGCCCAGGTTGGAATCGATGCGGATCGCGCCGCGGTTCTTCTCGACCGCGGTCTTGACCACGTCCATGCCGACGCCGCGGCCGGACACCGAGGAGGCCACTTCCTTGGTCGAGAAGCCCGGCAGGAACACCAGTTGGTAGGCCTCGTCGTCGGAACTGGCCTGGTGCTCGCCGATCAGGCCCTTTTCCATCGCCTTCTTGCGCAGCTTGGCCGGGTCCATGCCGCGCCCGTCGTCCTGCAGCACGATCATGACGCTGTTGGCTTCCTGCCAGGCTTTCAGCAGGATGAAGGCCTTGGCCGGCTTGCCGTTGGCGACACGGTCCTCCGGTCCTTCGACGCCGTGGTCGAGCGCGTTGCGCAACATGTGCACCAGCGGGTCGTACAGGCTGTCCACCACCACGCGGTCGACCTCGGTCTCGGCGCCTAC
>Ga0308169_10006159_pt1 | contig 10661 bp, 16 predicted proteins | sample PhyBR1_2_FD_202139 | JGI IMG/M metagenome (GOLD analysis project Ga0308169, IMG submission 202139) | Phyllosphere microbial communities from UC Gill Tract Community Farm, Albany, California, United States - DLSLSB.R1 | ecosystem: Host-associated > Plants > Phyllosphere > Unclassified | place... | reverse complement strand
ATATTGCTTGAACTGATCGTGAGCAACACAGCTCGGCGCAGATAGTAAACCGACCCACGTTCATGATGAACAGCTGCAAAAAGGCGAAGACGTCTTCGGCAGCGGCCGGCGAGTTGTTCACCTCCCCTTCGTCCGCATACGAGTATCCCACCCCGATAGGTTCTGAGCTTGAGCGTTTGTACTTAGTCTCGATTGAAACTCACGGTCCAGGAAAAGGGTGTTGGCGACCGAGTTCCACGAGTGCTTGTTGTGAGTTACGTTTCGTCCTTCGTCGACGATGTTGCATCCGCCGAGCTCTGGTTGTCAGCTTCTAGCATCCCACCGGGGAGCAACTCACCGAACAGCAGGCCGGTGGTGGACGAGCAGCCAGGTCCGCCTGAGGTGAGTGCTGGTCCCAGGTCATTGATAGTAGGGAGTCATACCGTTCAGCCTGGACGTCAGCTACTTGAGCTCCGATTAACCTATGTTGCTACACACCAGAGAACAAGAGGATCTTCCTTGGGCTTGTTCCGGCTCTCCTCGAACCAGAAGAACAAGTGACGAGTCTCGGAGATATCGAGGTAGCCGGAGAGCTGCTTGACACTGGGGTCGCACAGCTTGGGCTCGACGACTCGGAGTCGGTGCAGCGGGAAAGCCGGGTGCTCGAGGGCCAGGTCTGTCCATCAGCGTTTTGACCCAGCACGCGATCAGAGCTGATCGATACAAAGCAGCTTGCAGCTGCATTGTCCCAGACACTCACACTCGATGCCCTTCACATTGACCATCTCTGTCTTCAAGCTGCCCAAATCATACTCGAGCTGATCGGCTTTGTGCCTGACGCCGGCGAAAGCGTCCTGGACCCATTCGGACGCTTCAGAGAACGCCTGAGCGGCAACCCCGCCAACATCAGCAATGTCGGGGAAATGCAAGCTGGGGGCGGCGGTCACGGCAGTCGCGAGGGCCGGTAAGAGGGGTAGCAAGGTGTGTACACGCATGATGAGATCGATAGGTAGTGGTGGAAAGATGCACCTCGATCGTCTCGTATGGGTGCGATGGCAGCGAGTGGGGACCAGACGGTGACGCTTGCGGGTATCATGACCGACCCATGCGGTGACGGTCGGGAAGGTCGGCTAACCCCCGTCAACGCCGGAAGCGGACATCGCCACCGGCTTCGGCTTCATTACCTAAGACGTGGTTGTAATGGGGTTGTAATAAGTCAAGAAGCGATTACAAGCTCGTTAGTTCATACTTCGCTTGCGTTACTTGGGTTATCGCGGACACTCGAGTTCCAGCTCCTCGTGCAACTGGTCTAACACCTGGTTTGACGTACAGTACATAAAGAGACCAGCCCGCTCGGATCGGTACTTGTCGGCGAGGCAGGCAAGGGTGTTTACGGCTCAAAAGAACAATGTCGGATGAAACTATGTCCCCCGCAGCCGAAAGTGGTCCTTTGCGGCAGTGTAATTCGCCCGAGAGAAGCACATCTGTCACATGCATCGTCAGTGTGTACTGTCAACAGCCCCGGTCTCCAACGGGGAAGCCCCTCGTCGGAGTGACCGTCGGAAGGTGAGCTCGACGAGCTACGCGGTGCAGAGAGGCACGAAGGGCTACACTCGGACCGGCAGATATGCCTCCGCTACGGCACTTATCGGCAATTATCGCTGCTACCAAGCCCTCATGGGATCCTGTCCAAGCGAATACATATCTGCGAGTCGTGTTCCCCTTCCTCACTCTTCGATTGCATATATTCCCCAGCTCTTCGTTACGCCCCCGCTTCCGCCTGTCATTCCTGTTCAAACTGCAAAAGATGGTCAAGAAGACATCTGTTCTTATCGTCGGCGCCGGCGAGTTCGGAGCCGGCACGGCTCTTTCCTTGCTCAAAACCGGAAACTACACCGTGACGATGATCGACCGGGCGCCGGAGCTGCCTGCCCTGGATGCGGCAAGTACGGATATCAACAAGGTCGTCCGATGGGACTATAGCGACAAAGACTACGCGAAGTTGGCACGCGAGGCTATCGATGTCTGGAACAGGGACTACAAGGGGATCTACTTCCAGTGAGCCTGCCCAGCCATATGAGTTGAGATCACAAGCTAACTATAGATCCGGGGTCGTCGTTCGGGGACTGCACAACCAGAATTTTGACGGCCGGAACGCTCGGATCACATACGACAACGTCAAGTCAGAGGCTGGGGTCGAGGCGCTCAACACGCCCCAAGCGATCAAACACCGCCTGACGCCTCGGGGAACCGCACCTACCGCCAACGTCCCGGACAAGGAGCGTTCGTACTGGAACCCCGTCGGTGGATGGGCGCACGCTGCAAAGGCTGTGGAGAAGCTCTACGAAGGGATCGTCCCCCTCGGGGGAAAGATCGTCCCTGGCGCCGAGCTCTCCGAGCTGATCGTCGAGGGGAACAACGTCAAGGGTGTTTGTACCACCGATGGCAGGCGATTCCTCGCCGACAAAGTGATCGTCTGCACAGGATCTTGGACCGCAGCGCACCCTGCCTTGAGCGAGTTGATCCCACAAGGCTTGATCACCGCTACGGGACAGACCATCTGCGCGGTGCAGCTCGATGACGGGGAGGTTGAGAGGTACAAGGATATCCCCGTCACCTTCAACTTTGACGGGTCTGGCTTCTACTCCTTCCCCGTGAGTGATGCTGGAAATTACGCGAGTTGTCGCTTACGGCAGCCCAACCAAACCGGCCTGGTCAAGTTTGCCATACACGGTGCGGGGTACACTTCCCCAACCGGCGTTCCCCGGACGGCTCTAGACCCCAAGGCGCTCAGCTACACCGAGGTCAACCAAGTCGGTGAGTGCATGGGACCCGACCCGTGAGTCAAGTCTGACTGACTCGCAGGCTGGATCCCGCGAGAATCGCTCCATGCTCTGAAGCAGCAGATGTCGCTCGTGTACCCCGAGCTCGCCAAAAGTGGGTGCAAATCTCCTCCATCCCCAGCGATGCTGACCCCCAGAGCCCGTGGCGTTCACTCGCATGTGCTGGTACTCGGACGTGGTTGATGGCGACTGGGTCATCGACTACACCAAGAAATACCCCAACCTGCTCATCGCCGCCGGCGGATCCGGCCATGCCTTCAAAGTGAGTCATTCTGTGCCGTATTCGAGATTTCCCGGCTCATCGCAGTTCCTGCCGATCATGGGTGACCTCATCCGGAAGCGTCTGGAGAATACGCTCGAGCCCCACTTGCAGCACAAGTGGAGGCTGGACCGGGTTGCGCTAGCGGAAGATCCTCAGCGGACGGGCATGGCGAGGAAGGAGCTGGACTTGACGCAGCTTGCGACGAAGAAGGAGCTGATCTTGGGCGACAAGGGGGTCTTTGCCAAGCTCTAGATGTGCTAGATTATCCATCGGTGTTGTACCTATCATACGAGCGACCGTGAACAAGATTAGAATTGCATGCAGGCAGCCTCTATCGTCTCCACAGGCCCACCCCGCGCAGCGATTGGCGGAGGATGCCGGGGATCTCGCACGTGCCGCCCCGAGCACAATTTTCGTCGATCCAGGCACGCGCCCCACCCGCTCAACACGCCGCTTTTTCTCATTGCTCTGCTCATCACTAGACGCCCAGCGGCGCTCATGTTGTATCGGATGGTGTGCTTGTCGCGATAAGCACACAACCGAAATAGCACAAAGTACGCAGCCCATGAGCAGCTGGCAATTGGCGACTGCCTGGTGGGTGGAGCCAGCGTCAGCGCTCGCCCACTCGGTCGGTACTAACCCCTCTGGCCTCGCTTAGCGCGTCTACGACTCCCTGTTTAGCATCGGACCTATTGCGGGCTTGCGCCCCTGCTCTAAATGCAGATCCTGCAATGGCGCGGCGAGACGAGACGATCGCGTGATGCCCGCTGTCACAGAAAAAAACTCCACCCACTGCGAGTCATCGTTTTGGCTGTCCAGGAATAACCGATATATACATCCCTTCTCCACGCTATCCTAAGCCCCTCACCATCTCGACCTCGACCCCGTGTGGATCGTCATTGCATCGCAAACATGAGCTACCCGGAAATCAGGAGCGTCAGCGAGAAGCCTCCCAAGGGGGCCAACGAGGTGGATAGCAAGTATGGAGACATCTCGGGGGAGCCGGACAGCATTGGAGTTATTGCCCCCCAACTGCCTGAGCTGCCCGAGTCTGACAGCGAGAAGGGGCATGTAGTGACTGAGGGTGAGTGGGACCGGGTCGCAGTCATCATGAATGTAGGCTGACAGAAGCCCCGCCTCTGCGCAGGTCGCTGAAGAGCCGAAACATCGCCTTCATCGGTCTTGGTTCCGGTATCGGTGTCGGTGAGCCCTCATCGATCTTCCAGGGGTCCAGTCTGATCATCAGGTGTCTTCGTTGGTATTGGATCAGCTCTTGCTGGCGCAGGACCCGCTGGTCTTCTCATGGCGTACCTCATTACCGGTGCTGTTGTTTGGGGTGTCATGCAGTCGATCGGAGAGATGGGAGCGCTGGTGAGGCACCCCTCCATCCCCCCCTTTTCTTCCGTGGCCATCTAGCTTACCTCCAGTTCCCCGTTGCAGGTAACTTCCCTCACTATGTCGCTCGATTTGTGGATCCTGCCATGGGTCTAGCCCTTGGCTGGAATTGTAGGTCTTAATGCTTTGCTTCAGGGTTGCGCGCTGACGGATAGATTGGTGGAAGTAAGTAGGCGCACTTGGTATTCGAGACCAAGTCTGACACTCCAGCTACGCCATTTCGATCGCTGTCGAGCTGTCCGCTGCTGCCCTGATCATCGGCTACTGGAGCCCGGTGAACGCGGGGGTCTGGATCACGGTCTGCTTCATCCCGATGATCTTCATGAACTACTTGCCCGTCAAGTACTACGGAGAGCTCGAGGTCGCGACTTGCTCGATCAAGGTCATTGCCATCGTTGGGTACGTATCTTTCCCAATCTGCCGACATGTACCGATCCCTTCCCTCTGATTTCGACTCCGTCGGCGACATAGCAAACACTGACCGACAGACTGCTGCTGCTCGGTTTGATCATCGACCTCGGAGGCGTGCCAGGCCAGGAGCGGATCGGCTTCCGATACTGGCGAGACCCGGGAGCGTTCGTCCAGTACGCCGGCAACGCCGGAGAGATCGGCGGCTCGCTCGGCAGGTTCCTTGCCTTCTTCACGGCCTTCATCAACGCCGGTTACAGTTACTCGGGTACCGAGGTCGTCATCATCTCCGCTGCCGAGGCGTCCTCGCCGTCTACGCAGATCCCCAAGGCCGCCCGACGAGTCATCTACCGAATCGCGCTGTTCAACTGCGGTTCCGCCCTGATCGTTGGGATGCTCGTCCCCTGGACCGAGTCGCAGCTCTCCGGCGGCACCGGAAACGCCGCGAGCTCCCCATGGGTCATTGCCATCTCGAACGCCGGTATCAAGGCTCTCCCCTCTATCGTCAACGCCGTCATCCTCACCTCCGCGTGGTCCGCCGGAAACAGCTTCGTCTACGTCGCGTCCCGAACCCTCGTCGGTCTCGCCTCGCAGGGCCACGCGCCCAGGTTCATGCTCCGGACCGACAAGCGGGGTGTGCCTTACTGGGCCGTGACCTTTACGCTGATCTTCGCGCCGCTTGCGTACCTCAGTCTCGGATCCGGCGGAGCGAGCAAGGCGTACTCGTGGCTGCAGAGCATCACGGCTCTCGCGGGTATTCTCGCCTGGGGAGTGCTCTGCCTGGCGTACATCCGTATGCACGCAGCGATGAAGGCGCAGGGCGTCTCGCGGGACACCGACATCCCTTGGAAGAGCCGCCTCCAGCCGTACGCAGCGTGGTTCGGTATGATCCTGTCGTTCATCATCGTCTTCTTCTCCGGATTCACCGTGTTCATCAAGGGCAACTGGGACACTTCCAACTTCTTTGCCAACTACATCAGTGAGTCTCGCGCGATACGCGGTGATGAACAGCGCTGACGATCAGGTCTCGGCATCTTCATCGTCCCTTACATCTTCTTCAAGTTCTACTGGAAGACCAAGATTGTTCGAGCCTCCGAGGCGGACCTCTGGACCGGCCGACTGCCGATTGAGGACGAGGTGCCGGAGCCAGCCCCCACGACCGCGTTCGGCAAGTTTATGGAGAAATTGCTCTAGGCCTTTCGCACCTTGCGTGTCGTCCGCGTCATGCATTATAATACAGTCTCGCGTCACAGACACTGGGTTTCGTGCCCTTTTGGACTGCGCCTCAGTCTCGCGACTCGGGCTGTTCAGCGTGTCATTTGCGGTAAAACCAGATGCTTGTCAAGCAACCTGCAAAGATGGTCATCCCGGTGTAGACGATGAGGTTGTTCTGCAGGATGAGTCATCAGAATCAAGACGAGCTAGAGGTGGAGTCTTGAGGGGAGATTGCAGTCTGGAGCTCGGGAAGGAGATGCGCGCACCCACCCAGTTGTTGCTCCCGTTTGGTCCCCTTAGCGCCTTCTCGCTGTCGTATTTCAGTAACGAGTCGGAGATGCGCCCTGCTGAGTCAGCTCGATGCTCTGCCTGGGTCTGAAGGATGCTCACCCGAGACGAAGCTTCCGACCGCTCGTGCGAGACAGAAGGCGGTCTAGATGTAATGCGGGAGGTTTGCGTCGTCGGCTGCGGGTCGCGCTGCCGCCCGAGCTTTCTGAGAATCGAGTCCCTCACCGGCAATGATGGTCACCTTGCGTGACCAGAGCATGGTGAGGCTCTGGGAGGACAGCCCGAAGACGATGGCAAAGAGAATGATGACAGCGTTGTTGATGTCAAACGCCTGAAACAGGGTGGAAAGGGCGGCTGTGAGACAGCAAATGTTGATGACGAGGAAGAGGGGAAGTAGGTCGGAGAGGATTTCGAAGAGGAGGAAGCCGAGCCCAGACACGCCTGCCAGTCAGCTATGACACGGCCAGGATTCGTGCCGCGACTTAGACTCACCGTTGAGGATAGCCACGAGTGTCGAGCCGTTCATGAGGTGAAAATCGGTGGTGTACGCTGTGCGCTCAGAAAGAGGGCAGGGAACGACGCCGCAATTGCCACTCACTCGGCAGCCACACAATCGGGACGTAGGACCCCAACAACACGACCCGGATCGTACACAGCGCCCAATGCATCGTTGGCTGCATGGACCATCTCCAGCAACGTTGATCGGCGGCTTCGCTCATCGTCGCATAATCTTCAATCGACTCGGTCAAACCCCGCGGCCGATAACAGACGGTCTCCACATTTTAGGTCCAAACGGGGCGTACAGGCGGAGCCCCTGTGTCCTCAAAGGACCCTCGCACGCAGCAAAAAATCGAAAACGACTCGAGCTTGAGGGTTGTCCGACGCAAGTCCCCCAGGATTGGCATCAGATCCCCTTCGAAACGCGGCGCTCGATCGACTTCGGGGATGTGCGTCCCCTGAAAGCCTGGCGCCCAAGTACCGACGATCAGCCCCGCGCCCCAGGCTCGGACCGGCCGCCGGTTCCTATCGCGCTGATGGACCGCCACCAACTGTCCAGGTCTGATGAGAGATACATGAGGGTCTTTTGCATGTGTGTCCGCGCCTCATAGCACCCAGAGAGTCCTGCCTAGACCCCCCAGACTGTAACGCATAGTCGAGCCATTCATATCGCGCTTTCGTGTGCTTCGGCGAGTGCTCCGGCGGCACTCCCGGCGGGAACGGGCCGGGATGTGTTGTTCACTTGCCATAGAAGGGCAGACCACAGATGGTCCCGCTAAAGATCGTCACGCCAGTGTATATGAGCAGCACGCCCTGTCTCGTCAGCGCATGGGCCGATAAATGCCTGAGCCTTGGGCTGAGGCACGGTTCGGCGCACGTAGTTGTTCACGCCGTATGCTCCAGCTTTGCCTCGCAGGGCGTCGTATTTCAGCAGCGAGTCCGAAATGGGTCCTATTGGTCAGTCTCTGGCAGTCGCAGTGTGATGTCCGAGCGGACCGGAGGTGATGTTGCCTACGCCTCGGGTGAAGGCAAAGATGCAGAAGATGAACTGCGGCAGCATCGGATCGTCACCTGTCCGTCAGGATGTGCCTCGCACAAAGTCCAATGTGACACTTGCGCGCGATAATGCTGATCATGCGCGACCATAGCGCGGTGATGCTTGGCGCCAGCAAGCCGAACACGAGCACAAACACGATGATGACTGCGTTTGTCGTTCCGAAGCCCCAGAGGAAGAAGCAGGATAGTGCTGAGCCTATGCAGCATGTGAGGAGCACGTAAAGGAGGGGGTACCGATCTGAGAGGTACCCGACGATGATGTAGCCGGGTCCCGAGATCCCTGTGCGTGAGCGGGTGCGAGGGGGCCAAGAGAATCGAGATCTCACCGTTCAGAATGGCGACCAGGGTGGAGCCGTTCATGAGATTTGCATCTTTGGCGTACGCTGGGATCAGCTTTGTCACCGGATTCAGGGTCTGATAGCTCACTCGGCAACCACACGACCGGCACGAACGATCCGAGCGATGTGATCAGGATGGTGATCACGCCAGAAATCATCACCGGCCGTTTCAGGAAGGTCCAGTCCACCTTGGGGCCTGCTCGTCTGGTCCGTTGTTGGGAGTGGTCGTTCTTCGGGAGCGGTATGCGCCGCTTGATGAAGATCAGGCAGATGTGGCCGATGATGATGAGCGCGAGACCAAGGCTGATCATCGTCGCCTTGTAGCCGAATTTGCTGAGCATGCCAGAAATGACGAGAGACGATATAGCACCACCCAATCCAGTTCCTCCATAGAGCAACCCGGTAGCGAGCCCGCGTCGGGCGTGAAACCACTCGAAGAGGAGCGTCGCGGCAGGAACGTATGATGCTGTGGTCAACGGAGGCGTGGGAGATGCGATGCGGAACTCACCGCCGGCAAAGGGGTAGAAGATGCCGATGGTGACGATGAGGTGCCATGGCTGAGTGACGAATGCGCTGGCGATGAATGATCCGCCGGCGATGAACAGGCAGATTATCTGTATGTGTCGCATGTACCGAGGGAAGGCGGCGAGGATGCTGTGGTGAGTTCGGGCGAAGCCGACTTGGATCGTTGGACTCACGGCCCGAATGCTGCCGTGCTGCCATACAACAGCCCCGTCTGCAGCGTTGCGGCGAGCGTGAGAGTCCCCTCCGCTTGTCCCTTGAAGAGCGTCGAGAGCCAATACTCGTGCAGCGTCCCCACGGCGAATGGCAGCCCCCATATCAGCATCTCCATGACCGTCGCCGCCGCGAGGAATGACCAGGCGTGTCGTCCGCGATCCACGGGCGGAAGGGCCGGGATGAAGTCGAGGGGACCGTCCTGACTCGTAGTGGGCGACTCCGCATCGCTGTGCGTCGAATCGTGCGAGCCTCGCGAATGGGCGGTCACGGTCTCGGCGTCCGGAAACACCGGCGCAACGTGGCTGTGTGAACACGACAGGGCCAAGCTCGGTGTCGACAGGGGTGTCTGCTCCAGCGACTGCAAAGGTATGGGCTCGGCCATGTTACAGATGATAGTCAAGCATGGCAAACACCACAAGAAAGCGGGAGGAGAAGGCCGTGCAGCAGTCCAGCTTACCGCTCGCTTCTTCTCGGCAGGATGAGTCACGAACAAGCATCGGACATGCGCGAAGTCCAGTGTGCCTGGGCTTGGCACGCCTTCGGACTCTCCGTACGCCGCCGAGCCGCTCTGCCGTAGCCGATAACATAAACAGGCATGAATGTGAAGAATGCATTGTGACCACGCCGAATTGGATGCTACAGGAGATGCAATGATGGTATTCGACATGTGGAAGGGATCGCAGCCGCCGCGTCATCTTCACTTGCCGTAGAACGGCAGACCGGTGAGAGCGCCACAGAAGATGGTCACTCCCGTGTAGACAAGCAGTACACCCTGCGAGGTCAGCGGCGGGAGTGGGCAAAGCGCCAATCAGCTCACATAGTTGTTGACGCCATACGCCCCCGCTTTGCCCCGGAGGTGATCGTATTTGAGGAGCTTCTCTGATACGGGCCCGGAAGAGATGTTACCGATTCCCCGGACGAACGCGAAGATGCAGAAGATGATCTGCGGGAGGGCAGGGTCGTCGCCTGGGGTCAGAAAACGTCACCCTTGCCAGGGTACGACTCACGAGCAATGACCGAAATCATCTTGGACCATAGTGCAGTGAAGCTCAGGCCAAGTAGTCCAAACGTGATCACGAAGAGAATGAGCAAGGCGTCTGTCGTGCCAAAGCCCCATAAGAACAGACAGGACAGGGCCGAGCCTATGCACGATACGCCAAGCACATACACCAAGGGTAGGCGGTCTGACAGGAAGCCGAGAAGAGTCAGACCAGGGACGGACGCAGCTGAAGTCAGCGACGTGACCACTAACGCCCCGTCCCTCTTAACCCACCGTTCATAATGCTGATCAGCCCCGACCCGCCCGGCGATGTCAGGTGCAGGTCCGAAGCGAAAGCTATCATGTCAGCCCACGCCCGGTACAATTTGCCCTCGGTGCTCACTGGGGAGCCAGACACTCGGGACAAAGTTGCCCAGGGACGTCACGAAGATGGTCATAGTCCCGGCGTAAAGGGTCGCGCTCTTCAGGAACGACCAATCGGTCTCCCTGTGTCGACGCTCGGCGAGAGGATGTTGTCCGGTCCCGTCGGCTCGAGGAAGCGGTATGCGCCTCTTGACGAACATGATGCACGAGATGCCGATGAAGATTGAAGCCACGCCCAGCGAGATCATCGTAGCTTTGTAGCCGATTCCCTTCAGGAG
>Ga0308169_10006157_pt1 | contig 10665 bp, 6 predicted proteins | sample PhyBR1_2_FD_202139 | JGI IMG/M metagenome (GOLD analysis project Ga0308169, IMG submission 202139) | Phyllosphere microbial communities from UC Gill Tract Community Farm, Albany, California, United States - DLSLSB.R1 | ecosystem: Host-associated > Plants > Phyllosphere > Unclassified | place... | reverse complement strand
CATGTCGTCGTTGTCATAGAAACGAACGAAATGCCTGTTTTCTCCGTGTTTCCCGGACAGAATATCGTCGGTCTTGATCAGCACTTGAGCTCCTGTGCATGCATGAAAGCGGCCGCAGAACGCGGGCTCTACCGGAAAGTTTAACACGTTGAAACAGTGGACTTAACAATTCTGGGGAAAAGCGTAGTCATCCATGCAAAGTAAACAAAGATGCTCCCCAGCGGCCAAACTCCGGCAGTATGTTGAGGCAGATCAAAACACGTTACACTCTCCACCTTGAACTCCGCCTGCCTTTTTCTTTTTTGACCCATGCCAAGAATTATTTCTGCGAACCTGAACGGTATCCGCTCCGCCCACAAGAAAGGCTTCTTCAACTGGCTCGCCGGCCAGAACGCCGACTTCATCTGCGTGCAGGAATTGAAAGCCCAGCAAGCCGACATGACCGAGGAATTCCTTGCGCCGCACGGCTACCACGGCCATTTCCACTATGCCGAGAAAAAGGGGTATTCCGGCACCGGCGTCTACAGCCGCGTGAAGCCGGATGCCGTCAGGATCGGCTTCGGCTGCGTCGAGTTCGACAATGAAGGCCGCTACACCCGCTGCGACGTCGGCGGCCTGACCGTGATCTCGGTCTACTGCCCGTCCGGCTCGTCCTCGCCCGAGCGCCAGGAAGCCAAGTTCCGCTTCATGGAGGTGTTCCTGCCGCACCTGCAGGCACTGAAGGCCGAGGGCCGCGAGGTCGTCATCTGCGGCGACTGGAACATCGCGCACAAGGAAATCGACCTCAAGAACTGGAAGGGCAATATGAAGAATTCCGGCTTCCTGCCGGAAGAGCGCGCCTGGATGACACGCATCTTCGACGAAGTCGGCCTGGTGGACGTGCACCGCGTGGTGGCACCGGAAGCCGTCGATTACACCTGGTGGAGCAACCGCGGCCAGGCCTACGCGAACAACGTGGGCTGGCGCATCGACTACCACGTCGCCACCCCGGGCATCGCGGCCAAGGCCCATGCCGTCTCGATCTACAAGGACGAGCGCTTCTCGGACCACGCGCCTCTCATCATCGACTACCACCTGTAAGGTTAAGTCGCCCCGTCTGGTCGACCTGCCTGCCGGAAAATCCCCCTTCTCTGGGGGATTTTCTATTTCCACCAGTCAATACCGTGGTTTTGTTGTTATGATCTGTTCGCTAAGCTTGCCTAACGGAATTTTTCCGCGCGAACGACTCCCATGACCACGAATACTTCCGCCACGCCGATCCTGTTGTCCGCCACCCCGACCGTCACCGCGGGCGGCATGCGCATCGACCTCGTCTTCAACACCGCGATGGCGGCCGGCAGCGGCACGATCACCATCACCGACGGCGCGGTCCAGACCGTGATCGACCGCGCCACCGGCCAGCCGGCCATGCGCGTGGTCGGCGCCACCGACACCCACACGATCTCCGCGGCCAATGCCGTCATCGACGGCACTCACGTCAAGCTGGACGTCAGCGGCCTGCTGCCCGACCACAGCTACAGCATCGTGATGGGCAACGGCGTGCTGCGGTCGACCGCCCATGTGGCCTTCGGCGGCGTGCGCTCCACTTCGCAGCTACAGTTCAGCACCGATCCCCTGCCGGACGGCGAAGGCCCGAGCCTGGTATCGCACGAGATCGACGCGACCCTGCTCAAGGCCGGCAGCAGCCTGCAGGTCACGCTGGTCTTTTCGGAGCCGGTGAACGGACTGACGATCGACGCCCTGACCGCGCCGAACGCCAGCGTGAGCAGCCTGGTCCCGGTGGGCGACGGCCACACCTGGCTGGCGACGCTGGTGCCGCTCGGCGCCGCCGAGCAGCCGGGCAATGTGCTGACCATCGACATGAGCAAGGCCCACGACGCCGCCGGCAATCCGGGCAAGGGTATCAGCAACGTGGCCAGCTATTCGGTCGACACCAAGGGGCCCTCCGCCACCATCGCGCTGGACGGGACCGAGCTCACGGCCGGCCACGACATCGTGGCGACCATCAGCTTCTCGGAAGCGGTCCAGACCCTGGATGCGGCGGCTCTGCAGGCCGGCAACGCGACCCTCTCGAACCTGACCAGGGTCGATGACGGCAAGGTCTGGCAAGTCACGCTGCACGCCACCGCCGGCACCAGCGCCGGCGGCAATGTGCTGGACCTCGACCTCGGCAAGGTGGCCGACCTCGCCGGCAACGCCGGCAGCGGCATCGTCAAGTCGGCCGGCTATGCGGTCGACAGCCAGGCACCGGCCTGCGTCTCGACCGCCCTCGGCGGCGCCCTGCTCAAGGCCGGCGGCAGCATGCAGGTGACCTTCACCTTCTCGGAAGCGATCAAGGAATTGCCGGACTCGGCGATCAGCGCAGCGCACGCCGGCATCACCGATCTGGCCAGCCTCGATGGCGGCCGCACCTGGACCGGCACCCTGAGCGCGCTCGATCCGAACACCTCGAGCGGCAACACGATCAGCGTCGACATGAGCAAGCTGCAGGACCTGAAGGGCAATGCCGGCAGCGGCAGCTTCGTTTCAAGCGCCAGCTATGCGATCGACAGCGTGGCGCCCACGGTCGCCGACATCCAGCTGACCGGCGCTCTGGTGTCGCCGAACGACGGCATCGGGCTGACGATCACCTTCTCGGAAAAGGTGAGCCTGGACGCGGGTGCGATCCAGGCGCCCCATGCTTCCCTGCTGGGCCTGTCCTCCGCCGACGGCGGCCTGACCTGGAAGGCCCTCCTGCGCCCCGACGCCATCCCGGCCGAGGCCAGCGGCAACCTGCTCGCCATCGACATGAGCAAGGTCCACGATGCGGCCGGCAACACCGGCAGCGGCAGCGCCCACGCGGCCCAGACCTATGACGTGGACACCGCCGGGCCGGGCGCGAGCATCGTCCTGGATGGCACCGAGCTGCGCTACGGCGGCGGCGTCGGCGTCACGATCACGCTGTCCGACGTCGTCAGTTCCGGCGACCTGCTGGGCGCCCTGTCCGCGCAGAACGCCTCGATCGAGTCCCTGTCCCGCGTCGAAGGCAACGACGGCCGGGTCTGGACCGCGACCCTGAAATCCGCGGGCGATGCGGTGTCCTCCACCAACGTCCTCGCCCTCGACCTCGGCAAGCTGCGCGACGCCCACGGCAATGCCGGCGCGGGCACCGTCAGCTCGGTCAACTACACGGTCGACAATGCGATCAAGACCTGGGTCGGCGACGCCGTCCGCGTCATCGACGGCGGCCTGGAAAGCGACGACGGCGTCACCAGCGACGCCTACCAGTCCATCTTCGGCACCCTGTCGCAAAAGCTGCAGCCCGGCCAGCACATCCACCTGACGATCGACGGCCCGACGCAACTCGTGTTCGACATCTCGACCGATACCACCGAGTGGGACTACGGCGGCGGCGAACTGCACCTGGAAGACGGCGTCTACACGATCACGGCGCAGGTGGCCGACGACGCCGGCCATGCCAGCGCCGCGGCAAGCCAGCGGGTCGTCATCGATACGGTCGGCCCGACGATCCTTACCTCGCCCGACGGCGCTTCCGGCAGCGCCGGCGACACCCTGGTGTTCACCTTCGACGAAGCCGTCTACCTGCTCGATAACGAAGGCGCGTCGATCTTCTTCACGGATGCCGAAGGCAAGCAGAGCGCCGCCTGGATCGGGGACAGCAACTTCTCCGCGGACCACAAGACGCTGATGGTGCCGGCCGGCGTGCACCATCTCGAAACCGGCAAGGATTACACGATCGAGTTGTCTAGCTATCTCACCGACCGTGCCGGCAACTCGATCCGGAACCTGGAGTCGATCCATTTCCGCACCTCGGGCGTGGACACGCTGGCGCCGCGCGCCCTGTCCGCTGCGTCCCTCACGCCGGAAGGCATGTACGGCATCGGCAAGGTCATCGACATCGCCGTCAGCTTCAGCGAAGCGGTCAAGATGGCGGGTGACGGCACGCCGGCCCTGCACCTGACGAATGGCGGCGTGGCCACCTGGCACCACACCAGCGACGACGGCTACACGGTCTTCTTCCGCTACGTCGTCGGCGCCAACGGCGAAGATCCCGACTACGACATGCGCGCGATCGACCTGGCCGGCAACACCGACCTGGCCGGCCACGTGAGCGACCTGGCCGGCAACCTGCTCGACCAGGCCCACATCGATTATTCGGGCCTCGACGTCCCCTGGACCGATGGCTACGGCCACCACGATTCCGGCGGCACGATCCGGATCGACGCCCATGCCGGCCCCAGGCCGGGCGCGCCGGTACTGGACCTCGCCGGCGACACCGGCGCGGCCGGGGACGGCATGACGAACCTGCACCAGCCGGGCTTTACCGGCGGCGGCACCTCGAGCTTCGCCACCGTCAGGCTGTTCGACGAGAGCGGCAGGCTGCTGGCCGAAACCGCCAGCAATGCCGACGGCAACTGGACGATCTCGGCCGCCAGCTGGAAGGACGGACAGTCGCTGGCCGACGGCACCCATCAGCTGACCATCAAGCAGTACGACCTCGTCATGAATGCGAGCCCGGCCTCCGCCGCGCTGACCCTGACCGTGGACTCGGCCATCGCCCCGGCCACGGTGGCGCTGCATCCGGACAGCGACAGCGGCAGCTCGCACGGCGACCTGCTGACCAATGTGGCCCAGCCGCTCTTCACCGGCAACGGCGAAGCCGGCGCCCTGGTGCGCGTATTCGACGGCAGCACCGTGGTCGGTGAAGTCCGCATCGGCGACGGCGGCATCTACGAAGTCCGTTCCCTTTATTCCCTGGCCGAAGGCGAGCACACCTTGAGCGTCGAGCAGACCGACCTGGCCGGCAATGCGAGCGACCGTTCCGCCTCGGCGCCGCTGACCTTCCGCATCGATCTCACGCCACCGGATGCGCCGTCCAGGCCGGTGCTCGACGCGGCCAGCGACACCGGCGTCTCCGACAGCGACGGCATCACCAAGGACAACACCCCGACCATCCGCGGCACCGCGTTCGAGGCCGGCGGCACCATCCAGGTCTACGAGGGCGACATCCTGCTCGGCAGCGCCGCGGTCAAGGCCGACAAGACCTGGTCGTTCACGATCGGCAGCCAGGACGGCTCTCCGGCGCAGCTGGCCGACGGCGTGCACAACTTGACCGTCAGGCAGGTCGATGCGGCCGGCAACCGCAGTGCCGCGTCGGATGTCCTGGGCCTGACCATCGACACCGCCGCCCCCGCCATCGTCTCGCGCGCGGCCGAGATCAAGTCCGCGAACAACTGGGTCAGCCTGGAATTCAACGAGAAGGTCTATTTCAACCAGGGCGCCCTCGACGTGCTGGACATCTTCGGCAATGCGAAGACCCATCACTCCTGGGACGTGCTCGGCAACTGGCAACTGGAAGAAGAAAACGGCGGCAACAGCAAGCTCGAGCTGAACCTGGGCACCTATGCCGGCCTGCTGCACCTGCAGACCGACAGCAATGCGATCCAGGACGCGGCCGGCAACGTCGCCATCATCGGCAGCGATCCCTTCAGCGTGCCGCCGCTGCAGCTCCTCTGATCAGGCCGGAGGCAGCGCTGGCCAGTCCAGCTCCCGTTCGCTGGCGAAGCTGCGCGCCTGGCCGGTGAGCGGATCCTCGAAGGCGATGCCGCGCGCCAGCAGCTGCAGGGGCGCCGAGAAATCGTCGCCCTTGCAGGGCAGCGCCACCGGATAGAAGGCGTCGTTCAGGATCGGCACGCCCAGCGAGGCCATGTGCAGGCGCAGCTGGTGCTTGCGGCCCGTATGCGGATGCAGGCGGTAGCGCGCCAGCGCGCCACGGCGCTCGACCAGCTCGACCACGGTCTCCGAATTCGGCTCGCCCTCCTCTTCCTTCATCACGAAGAATTTTTCGCCGTCGACCATGCGGCTGCGGTAGGTGAAGGGAAATTCCCGTCCCTCCAGCATGGGCGCCAGCGCCTCGTAGGTCTTGCGAATCGTCCGCTTCTGGAACATCGACTGGTAGGTGCCGCGGGTCTCGATGTTGTGCGAGAAGATCACGACGCCGGCCGTTTCGCGGTCGAGCCGGTGAATCGGCGTCAGGTGCGGCAGCCCCAAGCTGCGCTTCAGGCGCACCAGCAGGGTCTCGCGCAGGAAGCGCCCGGTCGGGATCATCGGCAGGAAGTGCGGCTTGTCGACCACCAGCAGGTGCTCGTCGCGGAACAGGATCGTCTCTTCGAAGGGAATCGGCGTCTCTTCCTCGAGTTCCCGGTAGTACCAGATGCGCATGCCCTGGCGCACATGGCTGCCGGCATCGAGGCGCTCGCCCCTGGCGTCGACCACGTCGCCGCGCGCCAGCCGCTCGGACCAGGGCGGGCCGGCGACCTCGGGGAAGCGTTCGTTCAGGAAGGCCAGCATGCCGCCGGGGAGGGTTTCCGTGACCCACAGGTAGCTGGGGGCGACGCCGTCGCGCACCGGCAGCGGCACATGAGCGTTGGCTTCGGCCTGGTGGCCCTTCCTGACGAACCTTGCCATGATCTCCTAGCGGGCTGCAACGTTGGAACGGTAAGGCGGCAGGCGGTCGACCGTGGTGCCCTTGGTGCGCGCATACAGCGGCAGCAGCACGTTCATGTGATCCTGGATCTGCTGGATGCGGTTGGCGCCGCCCGGGTGGGTGGACAGCAGGTCGATCGGTGCGCCGCTCTGGTTCAGTGCCGCCATCTTGTTCCACAGGGCGATGCCGGCGCGCGGATCGTAGCCGGCGCGGGCCGCAATATCCAGGCCGACCAGGTCGGCTTCGCGCTCTTCGTCGCGCGAGAACTTCAGCACGACCAACTGGCCCGCGGTATTCGTGATGCCGCGCACGTCGTAGCCGGACCAGGCCGAGAATGCGGCGCCGAGCAGCGAGGTAGCCACTCCGGTCGTGGTGGCCTTGGCCTGGCGGTCGCGCCCGTGCTCGCGCAGGGCGTGGGCGATCTCGTGGCCCATCACGGCGGCGATTTCGTCGTCCGTGAGCTTCAGCTTGTCGATGATGCCGGTGAAGAAGGCGATGCGGCCGCCCGGCATGCAGAAGGCGTTCACCTGGTCCGATTTCAGCAGGTTGACCTGCCATTTCCACTGCTGGGCATCCTGGTTCCAGCGCGTGGTGTGCGGGATGATGCGCTCGGCGATGGCGCGCAGGCGCTTGACCTGCGGGTCGCCGGCCGGCACCAGCACGCCCTTCTGCTGGGCCTGGCCCAGCAGCGCCGTGTATTGCTGGGCGGCCTGCTGGTCCATCGCGCCTTCCGGCGCCAGCAGGTCGCGCAGGACGCCGCCTTTCAGCGGCTTGACCGCGATGCCGTCCTGCACCACCTGGCTCTGCTGCCCGCGATCCTGGGCCGGCGCCGCCTGTACGAGGCCGCACAAGGCCAGCACGGCCACTGCTTGCTTGAACTTGCTCATGGTCGTCTCCGATGTGGGATACCTGTCAATACGCCGCATCATACACAAGCATATGGGAACGCACTGTTAGGTAACGACCAGATCCTTCTTGCGCAGGCGGAAAACCGCCAGGCTGCCGCGCAGGTTCGGCAGGAAGGACACCACCTGCCCTTCGGCCAGCGCCACGTACTCCAGCACTTCCAGCCCGCATTTCTCGGCCAGGTCCTTGAAGTCGTAGATCGTGGCGTAGCGCACGTTGGGGGTGTCGAACCACTGGTAAGGCAGGGAGCGCGACAGCGGCATGCGGCCCTTCAGCAGCGCCATCCGGTGCGGCCAGTAGGCGAAGTTCGGGAAGGACACGATGGCTTCCTTGCCGACCCGGACGATGTCGCGCAGGCGCGCCTCGACGTGCTGCATCATCTGCAGCGAGGACAGGCACAGCACCATGTCGAAGGTATCGTCGCCGAACAGGTCCAGGCCCTGCTCCATGTCGTGCTGGATCACGTCGACGCCGCGCTTGGTACTCTCCAGCACCTTGTCGTCGGCGATCTCGACGCCGTAGCCGGTGCAGCGCTTGCCGCGTTCCAGGTAGCGCAGCATGGCGCCGTCGCCGCAGCCGACGTCCAGTACGTGCGAACCTTCTTTGACCCAGTGGGTGATGAAGGCCAGGTCGGGGCGCAGGGTGTTCAGGTCTTCGAATTTCATGCGGCGTCCCCAGCAGTGCTTTCTTCCCAGATCCGGTCGTAGTAGGCGCGCACGATGTTCATGTAGCGCGGGTCTTCGAGCAGGAAGGCGTCGTGGCCGTGCGGGGCGTCGATCTCGGCGTAGCTGACCTTGCGGCGGTTCGCCAGCAGGGCTTCGACGATCTCGCGGCTGCGTTCGGGCGAGAAGCGCCAGTCGGTGGTGAAGGACGCGATCAGGTATTTGGCCTTGGTATTCGCCAGCGCCTTGGCCAGGTTGCCGCCGTGCTCGCGCGCGGGATCGAAGTAGTCGAGCGCCTTGGTGATGAGCAGGTAAGTGTTGGCGTCGAAGTATTCCGAGAATTTGTCGCCCTGGTAGCGCAGGTAGGACTCGATCTCGAAGTCGACGCCGAAGTCGAATTTGTACTCGTCGGTCTCGGCGGCGTTGCGCAGCTTGCGGCCGAATTTCTCCGCCATGTCGTCGTTCGACAGGTAGGTGATGTGGCCGACCATGCGCGCCACCTTCAGGCCGTTCTTCGGCACCACGCCGTGTTCGTAGAAATCGCCGCCGCGGTAGTCCGGATCGGACAGGATGGCGGTGCGGGCGACGTCGTTGAAGGCGATGTTCTGGGCCGACAGCTTGGGCGTCGAGGCGATCACGATGCAGTGGCGCAGGCGCTCGGGGAACATGATGCTCCAGGCCAGCGCCTGCATGCCGCCCAGCGAACCGCCCATCACGGCGGCAAACTGTTCGATGCCGAGGCGGTCGGCCAGGCGCGCCTGGGCCGCGACCCAGTCTTCCACCGTCACCACCGGGAAAGCGGCGCCATAGGGCTTGCCGGTGGCCGGATTGTCATGCATCGGGCCGGTCGAGCCGAAGCAGGAGCCGATGTTGTTGACGCCGATGACGAAGAAGCGGTCGGTGTCGACCGGCTTGCCCGGGCCTACCATATTGTCCCACCAGCCGGCGCTCTTCGGCTCGTTCTCGTAATGGCCCGCCACGTGGTGGGAGGCGTTCAGCGCGTGGCAGATCAGCACCGCGTTGGACTTGTCCGCGTTCAGGGTGCCGTAGGTTTCATACATCAGCGTGTAGCCGCCGATGGAGGCGCCGCTTTGCAGGCGCAGCGGTTCGGCGAAATGCATCGCCTGGGGTGAGACTATTCCAATCGATCCCATGAGCTTCTTGGTTACAGGGTTTGCAACTGCTCGACGGCCTCGGCGATCGCCGCCGGTTCCATCGCGCGCAGGATGCGGCGGGTGCGTGGGCCCAGCAGGGCCAGGTCGCTGGACAGGATTTCCTGCTTGACCGCCAGCAGCTGGGCCGGATGCATGGAGAATTCGCGCAGGCCCATGCCGAGCAGCAGGCGGGTGAGCTTGGTGTCGCCCGCCATCTCGCCGCATACGGCAACGTCGATGCCCGCCTTGCGGCCGGCCTCGATGGTCATCGCGATCAGGTTCAGCACCGCCGGGTGGAGCGGATTGTACAGGTGCGCCACTTCGTAGTCGACGCGGTCGATCGCCAGCGTGTACTGGATCAGGTCGTTCGTGCCGATCGACAGGAAATCCATGCGCTTGACGAACATCGGCAGCGCCAGCGCGGCGGCCGGGATCTCGATCATGGCGCCGACCTCGATGCCGTCGTCGAACTTGACGTTCTGTTCGCGCAGCTGCTGCTTGGCCTGCTCGATCATGCCGAGCGACTGGTCGATCTCGAAGGCATGCGCCAGCATCGGGATCAGGATCCGCACCTTGCCGAAGCTTGATGCGCGCAGGATCGCGCGCAACTGGGTCAGGAACAGCTGCGGCTCGGCCAGGCAGTAGCGGATCGCGCGCAGGCCCAGGGCCGGGTTCAGCGCGGTGTGCTCGCTCGGGTCGAGCGGCTTGTCGGCGCCGACGTCCAGGGTGCGGATCGTGACCGGGCGGCCTTTCATTGCCAGCACCGCCTTGCGGTACTGCTCGAACTGCTCGTCCTCGCCCGGCACCCGCAGGCCGTGGGCGCCGCGTCCCATGAACAGGAATTCGGAGCGGAACAGGCCGACCCCGGCCGCGCCCGCGTCCAGCGCCGGCGCGCAGTCGTCCGGCAGCTCGATGTTCGCCAGCAGCGTGACCGGGGTGCCGTCCTTCGTGATCGCCGGCGTCTTCTTCAGCTTCAGCAGGCGCTTGCGGGCCTTCAGCAGCGCGGCCTGGCGCCCGCGGTACTGCTCCATCACCAGCGCGCTCGGATTGCAGATCACGACCCCGGCATCGCCGTCGACGATCACCCAGTCGTCCTGCTCGATCAGGCGCGAAGCCTGGCTCATGCCGACCGCCGCCGGGATGTCCAGGCTGCGCGCGACGATCGCGGTGTGCGAGTTCTGTCCGCCGACGTCGGTGACGAAGCCGACGAAGGAGCGGTCGCGGAAGGCCAGCATGTCGGCCGGCGAGATGTCGTGGGCGACCACGATCATCTGCGGCTGGAACTCGTCCTCGCCGGCCGGCTTGGCCGGCGGCACGTCCAGCGCGGTGCCCATCAGGACCTTCAGCACGCGCTCGGCGACCTGCTGGATGTCCTGCTTGCGTTCGCGGAGGTACTCGTCCTCGATCTCGTCGAACTGCGCCGACAGCTCGTCGATCTGGGTCACCAGCGCCCATT
>Ga0308169_10006156_pt1 | contig 10667 bp, 12 predicted proteins | sample PhyBR1_2_FD_202139 | JGI IMG/M metagenome (GOLD analysis project Ga0308169, IMG submission 202139) | Phyllosphere microbial communities from UC Gill Tract Community Farm, Albany, California, United States - DLSLSB.R1 | ecosystem: Host-associated > Plants > Phyllosphere > Unclassified | place... | reverse complement strand
ATCGATTTTCGCCCGCATAGCAGAATCTTCCGATCAAAAATAACTTCAACCTGTCTCGTGCCGCAAACTGTGATAACGTACTTTGCTGGAACTTGGCTCGCGAAATACTATCACTGCTCGAAGTAATGTCCTATGACCACTCCTGAATTGCATCTCAAATAGGTAGCTGCGTACGGCAAATTTTTTTGCGCAAAAAAAATCGATACATCCCATTTCGGATTTACTGCTGAACAAAACAACTGTCCAATTGAAACTGGCTCTACATCCAATTGGGCCAATATTATGTCTAATCCCGCCCTTCGCTATTTTTTTATTTTTTCACTATCCATCATTCATGACGCCTGTTATGCCGCATCGGATAATGAACGGCAACAGCTCAGCTTGATCCAGCAGCAACTCGACGTAATCGAACACCTTGCGACACGAGCTGAAACGGCCATTACAGCAGAATCGGGTGAACGCTATCACTTTGATTATTCAAGGTTAATTCGAGACATTCGACGCATTCGCCAAGGTGTGAGGGGCTATCTTTTACCCTCCCGCGCACAACCCCGCGATCTCACTGAAGTGATGGGTGTCTACCGGCTCGACACTCCACCCACGGAGCCGTCGCCATGAGCATGACAGACGCTCAGGCCGCAGCCTTCCAAAACGCCTCCGGCTTTTCTGCCAAGAGCAGTTCAACTCTGTGGATCTCCATGGTTCTAGTCCTGGCATTGCTCTGGTGTGCCTGGGTGATATGGACCGCTTACCGAGGATGGGCGGCAGGAAGTGTTCGCTTTGGCGCGCTCGGAGGCAGCGCTGCACGCGTGTTGCTCGCCTTGTTGATTTTGATGTTTTTCACCCTTTCCTAAACCAGGAGATCACCATCATGCTCAAGTGCCTTGTTCCGCTGAAAAACAACCTACGTGATCGTGCGAGCCAGCGATTGATCGGCTTGCTGCTGGTACTGGGTCCGAGCCTGGCTTGTGCCGAGCTTCCCACCATGGAAGCCCCTTCGCGTGGCGAAGGCTCCGGCTTGATCGATACGATCAAAAACTACGCCTACGACGGCGGCATTCTGCTCGGTCTGCTGATCGCTCTGCTGGCCTTTCTCGGCGTAGCTTGGCACTCCCTCACTGTCTATGCCGACGTGCAGAATCAGCGCAAGACCTGGAAGGACCTCGGCGCTGTAGTGGGTATCGGCGCCCTGCTGGTGGTGATCATTATCTGGTTCCTGACCAAGGCCGCAGCGATTCTGTGAGGTCGAGATGAACGACACTATCGAGCGCCTTACCGACGGTACGCTGGTCTTTCTACCCGAGCGACTCAATCGTGATCCTGCTGTACTGCGTGGTTTGACCAACGATGAAATGTGGGTAGCGCTCGGCACAGGTGCGTTTATTGGCCTTCTGTTGGGCGTGCCTCTGGCGATTGCCACCGCCTCCATTGCCGTGGCACCGACCAGCATGATCGCCTGTATGGCGGTGGTGCTATTTGCCGGAGGCTCGCTACTACGTCGGGCCAAGCGAGCCCGTCCCGAAACCTGGTTGTACCGCAAACTCGAATGGATTCTCGCCAGCCGTTGGCGCCTGGGTCGCGGAAGTTTGATCCTCCACACCGGAGTCTGGACGGTTCGCCGCTCCCGTCGACTGCGCCCGGCCTTGTCCCGGTGGCAATCATGAGCCGATTTCGGAACAAGGTAGATGCCCAGCAGGCGCATATCTTCAGTCTGCGATTGGCGGTCATGGTCCTTGCCCTGCTCTCTGCCGGTCTCTGGTACGGCTGGCGCTCGGCACCGACCGATCTGACCGTGCATGTCCCCCCGGATCTGCGCTCGGGCAGCACTCGCAAGTGGTGGGATATTCCCTCAGAGAATGTGTATGCCTTTGCCCTGTACATCTTTGGCCAACTTAACCGCTGGCCTTCGGATGGCGAGCAGGATTATCGCCGCGCCATCTATGGCTTGCAGTCCTACCTGACTCCCGCCTGCAAGGCCTTCCTCGACGGCGACTACGAATACCGAAAAGCCGCTGGCGAGTTGCGTCAGCGGGTGCGTGGCGTCTACGAAATTCTGGGCCGTGGCTACAGCGAAGATCCAGAACTCAGGGTCAAGCAACTCGACCGCGACAGCTGGCTGGTCAAGCTCGACCTCAACGCCGATGAGTATTACGCCGCTGAGCCAGTGAAACGGGTGGTGGTGCGATATCCATTACGCGTGGTGCGTTTTGACCAGGATCCCGAGCGCAACAAGTGGGGGCTGGCGCTGGATTGTTATCAGGGTACGCCGCAAAAGATCTTTCTACCTGGAGGTGAGCAATGAAGCGTAGGTCTATCCTGGGGCTAGCCGTTGCGCTGATGCTATGGGGAGCGACAGCGCAGGCCATTGAGCTGATGCGCTGGGAGCGCCTTCCTCTCGCGGTCCCACTAGCGATCAATCAGGAACGGGTGATCTTCGTTGATGAGGATGTTCGGGTTGGTGTTCCCTCAACCCTGACGGGGAAGCTGCGCGTGCAATCCACCGGCGGCACGCTGTACCTGCGCGCATCGGAAGCCATTGCACCGACCCGACTGCAGCTGCAATCGGTCACAACGGGCGAGATCATCCTTCTGGATATCGCGGCCACGCCTGGTGATCAATCGCTGGAGCCGGTGCGTATCCTCAAGAATGCTCAGGCGCAGCCTGCCGAGGCTGAGGTCAACACCGTCCCGGTTCCAGAGCGTACACCGATCCCGGTTGCTTTGACGCGCTACGCCGCCCAAAGCCTGTACGCGCCGCTGCGCACCGTAGAGTCACTCCCCGGCATACGCCGCGTACCGCTCAAGGTGCGCACCGAGTTATCGACGCTGCTACCAACCGAAAACATGTCCAGCACCCCCATCGCCACCTGGCGACTTGGCGACTACTGGGTGACCGCCGTGAAGTTGCGTAATCGTGGATCAGAGACAGTGCAACTCGATCCGCGTCGGCTTCAAGCCAAGCTGTTCGCTGCCTCTTTCCAGCACGCATTCCTCGGCCCAGTTGGCAGTGCGGAAGACACCACGGTTGCCTACCTCGTCACCCGCGGAGCCGGCCTGGAACAGGCCACGCTGATTCTGCCTGTAGCACGGGGTGTTGGCGATGAAGGCTAATGCGTTGCTCAAATGGCTGGTACCGGCAGCGCTGTTAGCCGTGGCGTTAATCATCCTGAAAACCTGGGTGGCGAATGACGACAGTTCCTCTCCAGAGAAACCGCTCGATGAGCGTGATATTCAGTTATCCGCCGAACAAGCTAAGTCGCTTGGCATTGCCGGCGATACGCCGCGCGACACGGTCGCCACGCTGGTAGGTCAGGTGAAGGCCATGCGCAGCGACATGCTCGGGCTGAAGAAACACAACGATTCGCTGCAAACGGAGAACAGCCACCTGCGTGAGCGGGAAAACAGTGTCGACTCACGTATCCAAACCGCCCTTGGTAGCGTGACCCAACAGGTCGACGAAGGCCGCCGGCAAGCCAACGAAGCCCGACTCAAAGCGGAACAAGACAGTCGCCAGGCCCGTGGACTGCTGACGCAATTGCAGGAGCAGTTGTCGGGGCTGAGCGGTAAAGACAAGGGTATGCCCATCGGATTGGGGCTTGAGCCAGGCGACGGTGCTCAGCTCGAAGGGCCGCACACTGCCAATGATGCTCTGCAATGGATTGAGCCCTCGGATGCTCCAACCACCGACGCCCGAGGTAAAACCAAAAGCGTCTCTCCACTGAGTTTGCCAAGCACTTTCAACTCACTGGAAGGCTTGAAAGACAATGCTATTGATCGCAGCCAGAAACAGTTACGTGCCGCCACCAAGGGTGAGCGTGATCTGAAGCGGTCAGTTGATCGTACCGAAGACGCGAAGCCGGTCTACACCATCCCAGAAAACGCCACGCTGATGGGCTCGGTCGCCATGACAGCGCTAATCGGCCGCGTCCCGGTGGACGGCACCGTGAATGATCCTTATCCCTTCAAGGTACTGGTCGGTCCAGAGAATCTGACTGCGAACGGCATCGACCTGCCGGACATCGCAGGAGCTGTGATGAGCGGCACGGCGTCCGGTGACTGGACCCTGGCCTGTGTCCGTGGCCAGGTTGAATCGATCACCTTTGTATTCACCGATGGCACCATCCGCACGGTACCTCAGCCGCAAGCCATCATCAATCGCAATGCCTCCACTCCCCAGAGTTCAAGCACCGAGAAGGTCCGTGGCGGGCTCGGTTACCTGTCCGACCCGTATGGCATTCCTTGCATCGCCGGCGAACGACGGTCGAACGCCCAGCAGTACCTCGGTAGCCAAAGTCTGATCACCGCCGCCGGTGCGGGTGTCGCAGCCTTGCTCGGGGATGAGCGGAACAACAGCAGCGTAATCAGCTCGGGAGGAAGCACGCTCGGAGTCACGAACAGCGCGGGCAACAGCGCACTGAGCTCAATTCTCGGTGGTGGTGTCAGTGACATCCGCGAATGGGTCAACAAGCTGTATGGCGAGGCCTTTGCCGCTGTGTACGTGTCACCGGCCGCGCAAGTCGCATTGCACCTCGATCATGAGATCACCATCGACTACGAGCCCAAAGGCCGGAGCGTTCGCCATGAAAAAGACTCTGCTTCTCTGCCTGACCTTGATTAGCTGGATCTTGACGGGCTGCTCCACCGATAAGGAAACGATTCTGCCGCATGGTGCACAAACCATGCTGGACATCTGGAACGGCACCGGCGTCCAAGGTACTGAGCAGCAACTGCTGGATGCTCGACAGCAGTTGCGCCGTCCTCTGGCTCAGGCAGACCTCTCCGCCTCTCTCCAGGAGCCATACACTCGCACAGCGGCGAATGAGATCCATAACCTGTTCCCCCGCCTGCCCAATCCTGATCTGGTGCTGTACGTTTACCCCCACTTGAGTGGTACCGAGCAAGCGCCGGTTCCGGGTTATTCGACAGTCTTTCCGTTCTACCAACGTGTGCAGTACGCGTTACCTGGTGAACGTCAGGAAGACTTGTAGTGAGTACCGGCGGCTCGGGCAAAAGCACTCCTACATGGACAGGCTGGCGCAACTCGTTGCGCCCGCACGCCACCTTGGCCGATGAAGCCGCTCTGTATGCGCACAACCCCAGCTTCACTGATCACTTACCTTGGGTCGAGTACCTCGACACCGAGCAGTGTTTTCTGCTCGATGACAATCGCTCGGTCGGTGTGGTGTTCGAGTTGCTGCCCATTGGCACCGAAGGACGTGAACCCGATTGGCTGATGGCGGCCCGCGATGCGCTTGAGGATGCCCTTCAGGACAGTTTTGACGAGTTGGATCAAGCGCCTTGGGTGGCGCAGTTTTTCTGCCAGGACGACAATGACTTCGCCCCCTATCTGTTCCAGCTCACCGACTACATTGAGGACCGCGCACGAGGCACGGTCTTCACTGAGACCTATCTGGAGCTCATTCGCCGTCATCTAAAGGCCATCGCCAAACCCGGTGGTCTGTTTGAGGATAAAGTAGTGACGCATCTGCCCTGGCGTGGCAATAACCGCCGGGTGCGCCTGGTGGTCTATCGCTGGCTTGAATCTGAAGCTGAGGAGACAGGACTCACCCCGATGCAATCCCTGCAGCAAGCATGCGAACGAATCGGTGCCTCGCTACAAGCATGCGGAGTGCAATCAACACGTGTCGATGGTCGAGGTTTTTATGCCTGGTTATTGCCCTGGTTCAATCCGGCACCCACGCTCACCAATGAGGCACCCGAAGACTTCTACCAACGCGTGGCTTATCCGGAGGCGGGCGACGGTGAATCGTTAGATCTGCCCTTCGATCACGACTTTTCTGAACGACTGTTCTTCAACGAACCGCGCTCGGATGTGCAACACGGACTTTGGTTTTTCGACGGTCAGCCCCACCGCGTGATGGTGGTGGACAAGCTGCGGCGGGCACCATCAATCGGTCAGCTCACCGGCGAGACCCGCAAGGGCGACGCTGTGAATGCCCTGTTCGACCAGCTACCCGAAGATACGGTCATGAGCCTGACCTTGGTGATCAAACCGCAGGATGTGCTTGAGGATCAACTGAATCACCTGGCGCGCAAGGCTATCGGCGAAAACCTGGCGTCGACCCAGACCCGCCAAGACGTTGAAGAGGCTCGCGCAATCATCGGCCGCCAGCACAAGCTGTATCGTGGCACGCTGGCATTCTATGTGCGCGGCCACGATGGACATCAGTTGCATCAGCGCTCCGTCAGACTTGCCAACGCGCTGTTGGGGGCGGGACTGCAACCGGTACGTGAAGGCGATGAAGTCGCCGCCTGCAACAGCTACCTACGCTGGTTGCCAATGTCCTATAACCCATCCCGAGATACGCGCAATTGGTACACCCGCCTGATGTTTGCCCAGCATCTCGCGAACCTGATGCCCGTCTGGGGCCGCAGCACAGGCACAGGCCATCCGGGCATCACCCTGTTCAATCGCGGCGGCTCGCCGTTGAGCTTCGACCCGTTGTCACGCCTGGATCGGGCCATGAACGGTCACTTGCTACTGTTCGGCCCAACTGGCGCTGGTAAGTCTGCCACGCTGGTCACTCTACTGATGCAAGTTATGGCCGTGTACCGCCCTCGCCTATTTATCGTCGAAGCCGGTAACTCATTCGGCTTGCAGGGCGACTACTTCGCGACACAGGACCTCTCGGTCAATAAGGTCCAGCTAAAACCCGGCGCTTCGGTCAGCCTAGCGCCCTTCACTGATGCCTGGCGCCTGGTCGAGCAACCGGATCAGGTGGCCAATCTATCGATCGATGAGTGGGATGATGACGCCGTAGCAAGTCTCGAAGACCAACGCGATATTCTTGGTGAATTGGAAATTACTGCGCGCTTGATGATCACAGGTGGCGAAGCCAAGGAAGAGGCCCGCCTAAGTCGAGCCGATCGCAGTTTGATTCGCGAATGCATCATTGATGCGGCGCGGGCATGCGTCGCGGCGAATCACCAGGTGCTGACCCATGACGTTCGCGACGCCTTGCTACGCGTCGCAGCCGACCCGCACTTGCCGGATAAACGGCGCGAGCGCGCTCAAGAGATGGGCGAGTCCATTGACCTGTTTTGCCAGGGCTTCGAAGGTGAACTATTCGATCGCGAGGGCACACCTTGGCCGGAAAGCGATGTAACCATCGTCGACCTGGCCACTTACGCTCGCGAAGGCTACGAGGCGCAGATGTCCATCAGCTACATCAGCCTGATGAACACCGTGAACAACCTCGCCGAACGGGATCAGTACCTGGGAAGGCCAATCATCATGGTCACCGACGAAGGCCATATTGTTACCAAGAATCCATTGCTGGCGCCGTTCGTGGTCAAAGGGACGAAGATGTGGCGCAAGCTCGGTGCCTGGTTCTGGCTCGCAACACAGAACCTTGCGGACTTCCCCGCCGCCGCACAGTCCATGCTCAACATGATTGAATGGTGGATTTGTTTGAACATGCCACCGGCGGAAATTGAAGAAATTGCACGATTCAAGAAGCTCACGCCGGCGCAAAAGGCCTTGTTGCTCTCAGCCAATAAGGAGTCGGGAAAATACACTGAGGGTGTTGTGCTATCGAAGAAGCTTGAGACCCTGTTTCGTGCCGTTCCGCCCAGTCTCTATCTCGCCCTGGCCATGACGGAGCCAGAGGAAAAAGCTGAGCGTTGGAGACTGATGCAGAACAAAGATTGTTCGGAGTTGGATGCGGCCCATCGGGTCGCTGAGCGGATAGATCGAATCAGAGGAATAAGGCCAACATAGCGGGTGCGTTCCGTTTTTTTCCCAACAATTGAGTTTCGGGATTCTGGCCGGAGCGAATTCGCAAGTTGCATCGTCGAATATATGCGTTGAGATTCAGCACCCGAGCGGTACCGTCAAAGTGAAACCGACCAAAGCTCTGTATCCTAAATAGAGCTCAGGCCTGTCCCACTTGAGCAGGCCTAACCCTTGTGGCCTACTGACGGCTGATAGGCCATTAACATGGACTCGCACGATGCCTGAAGCATTCACCAGGGACGACCAAGCGGTCTACGCCAGTCAATACACCGTTGCTGAATGGGACGCTCTGAAGGCCCAGTCCCTCAGCGATCCTTTTGCATTCAAAATGCCGTGCTGCGAATCACGGGCGGTTCTCAAGACGAGCATGAATGGTGTGCAGTTTTTCGCTCACTATTCGGACGAGTGCGCCACGGCACCGGAGACCGTCTGGCACATTGAAGCTAAGGATCTGGTCTTTGGGGCTCTCAAGCTTCTTGGACTGAACCCTCGTAGTGAGGTACCGGGTGGTACAGCCAAAGATCGATGGAAAGCAGACGTATACTTCGAGGTGGGTGATCGCAAGATCGCTATTGAGCTCCAACGTTCCTACCAGCATCTTCGTGATTTCATTCGGCGCCAGGAGCGCTATGCCCGTAGTGGAGTTGAGTGCTATTGGCTCGTGCGGTATGAGGTTGGCAGGACACTGGGTAAGGCCATAATGACGAAGCGGTATCGTGGTGAGTTCAACAGCGTGGTGCCTCCGCATGGTCACATGATCAATACCTGCCCGGAGTTTTACTTCGGCATGCTGATACCCGAAAAAGATCCCAATGTAGTGACGCCTGGACTCTACTTGAGCCATTTCGAGCTAATGGCGCATATCTACCACGACGATCTCCGTTGGAATGGCATGCAATGGGCGGTGAAGCCGGCGACGTGATGAGCATTATATCTGTTCAACTACAGTCATGCTGACTACACTGCTATCACTAAATATCTGAGGTGTCACATGTCTCGTCTTGCTGAATTCCGTAAGCTCGAACAGCAACTGGCCTTACAACTGGCCGAGCTTGAATCCCTCAAAAATGATAGCGCGCTGAAGAAAGAAATTGAGTTTGAAACCAAGCTGCGTGACCTGCTGGGCGAGTACGGCTATAGCCTGAAGAACATCATCAACATGCTTGACCCTCAAGCCTCCACCCGCCGTGCTCCAGCTCCTGCTGAAACCCAAAACGCTCGCAAGCCTCGTCAGTTGAAGCAGTACAAGAACCCGCACTCCGGCGAAGTCGTCGAGACCAAAGGCGGCAATCACAAGATTCTGAAAGAGTGGAAAGCCGAGTACGGTTCCACCACAGTCGAGTCCTGGTTGACTCAGTAAGACCTGTGCGTACACATGAAGGGCCCTACGGGGCCCTTTCTCGTGAGATATGGATATGTTCGAATTCATGAAGGACAGGCTTGAGCGGAAGCTGTTTGCTTGGGCAATTGCGGCCCTCATCTGCCTATGTGCGGTCAAAATCAAATTTAACGCTACCGACTACATGAAGACTGAATGGCCCAGTGTGGTGCTACTTTTCCAGTCCAAGGCTTTCGAAGACATCGTCGGTGATCTACTCACAGGCTTGATCGCGGCGTATTTCTTCTACATGGTCATTGACGTCATCCCGAGGATCAGGAAGGAGCTCCAGAACATGGAGGTCCTGAATCGTCTCGTCGCCTCCATCGTTGACTCATATGCAAAAGCCCACTTTTTTGGCCATACCATGGCCATAACCCAAGTAGACCTCAACCTTCTCGCACTAGATAGCATCGACAACCTGATCGCTGATGTTAAGAAGAAGCCAGGCTTGCTGAAGCTGAAATCCGCGCTTTTTACCGCTCACTCCAGACATTCTGATTTCTCTGCCACCCTGAACATTGCTTCCTCGATCAGCCCTGAGCGAGCTCTTCAGTGGCTCGTACTTACCGACAAGGTTCGGCTTCTCGTGGACAATTATGAGCAAGACCCGAAAAGCGATGACTACGAACCAAGGCATGTCTACGGAAGCGGTCGGGCGGAGATCGATGACAATGCAGTCGACTTTCTAGCGTATGAATCCGCGCTAGAAGGGTACTGGGCTAGCCTCCAAATTGGCGTCCTGGAATACCTCGAGGAGGCAAGGGTATGGATCAGTCCCTTACCCGCTGATGATCCTTCAAACGCTCCGACCGACATCCAAGAGAATGACGTTGGCGTTGCATCTAGCGAAAGCGCATCAGATAGTTAATCGACGGCCTCGGAGCGTTGCCGGTCAGGCGACGGGACAACCGTTGCTCCAGTTCCCGAGACTTATCCAGTTTGTCACCACTGCAAGCGCTAAAACCAAGACGAAAAGTGAGATAGGTTATTTCACCATACCTCGAAGCCGCTGCTGAATCCTCAACAAAAATCCCGCTTCAAACGCATCCTGGCAGTCACCGATAGGAAAGGTCTTACGGGCTTGAGCCAGCTCCCACCACAGAGGAACCTCACCGGCTGTCTCCAGCCACGCGTGGGCGCATTGCACGCCACGCTCGATCATCGGTGCAAACTCGCTGCCCCAAGGTGTCACAAGATCAGGGCACCCATCCGCCGCCGGAACTGAAACGTAATTTTCGTCCATACACACCCTAGATTTCTGATTATTGTTAGACGCAAAGCCGATTTCGAAAAATCTTAACGAGACCAAATGAACGCTCAATCACAGACATGAGCAGCAAATGGCCTACGTCAGTACCAATGTAGACTATATCCCGTGGATTGAGGGTCCCTGAAAGCGCAATTTGCGCGCATGACTCAGGACTACGAACAGCTTCGTGTGAATCTGGCGGAAAATATCCGCTTGATGCGACGCGTGAAAAACCTTACCCAAGAGCAGTTGGCGCTCATGGCCGAGGTGGATCGTACCTA
>Ga0308169_10006155_pt1 | contig 10667 bp, 3 predicted proteins | sample PhyBR1_2_FD_202139 | JGI IMG/M metagenome (GOLD analysis project Ga0308169, IMG submission 202139) | Phyllosphere microbial communities from UC Gill Tract Community Farm, Albany, California, United States - DLSLSB.R1 | ecosystem: Host-associated > Plants > Phyllosphere > Unclassified | place... | reverse complement strand
CCGCGCCGAGCATGGCGGCGCAAAGCGGCAGAAACATCCTGCCGATGCCGCAGCGCTACGAAACATGCTTGCCGCGATAGAGGGTGACGGGCTGCGGGCGGTCCGTGACCGTGCGATCCTAGGGATTGGCATGGCTGCAGCGCTACGTCGGTCAGAGATCGTTGCCTTGGAGGTCGATCATGTCGGGATCGTACCGGAAGGGCTAAGGCTAACGATCGCGCGCTCGAAAACAGATCGTGCCGCGCAAGGTGCAATCATCGCAATTCCAGAAGGGTCTCGCATTCGTCCCAAGGCGTTGTTGCTCGCCTGGATAGCCGCTGCGGGGCATACCGATGGCCCTTTGTTCCGGCGCTTGTCGCGAACGGATGCGCTAACATCTTCGCCGATGTCAGATCGAGCCGTTGCGAGGCTGGTGCAGCGCTATGCTGCAGCGGCAGGTTATGACCCGGCGCATTATGCCGGTCACTCGCTCCGCGCCGGTTTTTTGACCGAAGGTGCAGCGCAAGGGGCGACGATCTTCAAGCTGCAGGAGGTTAGTCGCCACAAATCGGTGCAGGTGCTCTCCGATTATGTGCGTAGTGCTGAATTGTTCAAAAACCACGCAGGAGCGCATTTTCTATAAATACGGAAAAAATCTCAAAGGCTTAGCCCATCGAAAATCAGAATTATAAAGCGAAAGCGTCATCAGGCGTGACACGGCATTAACCTTTGGTCTACGATCGCTAAATGGATGAAACGTGGCGCCTTTTTATCGCTTATGGCATCGTTGGAACGATTGTGCTTTTTGCAATCCCTGCGGGTTTGATTTATGCGCGAAAGCGTAAACGCGAGAAATTGCGACGCCGGGGTATTAAACGTTACGGGCACTAAATGTGATCAACCGACTGATCATTTCATGAGCCATAAGCGTGTAGATGTCAGTACAAACGCTGAAATCATAGAATTCGGTCGTTATCAGTTAAGCGCGCCTGTAGCCGTGCTACTGGCTGCGATGAACCGCTCTCCATCAACGTAACGTCTGATCTTATTCCGCGGCGGCAATGTAAAGCGGCATTCCACTTCGGCGTGCCAAGCTAATGATTTATACTCGACCGATCACAGAGTTTGTAAAATGGGCCGGTATTACCGGCCCATTTACAATCAATTGCTGTCGGAATTGTTGTCGTCTTCGTGATCGACAATCAGATACGTCACGCCGGCAATGATGCCAGCGCCGATGATGATCGGAACGATGCTCGAGTCCTGAAGACCAGCCAGTTTGCTGCCCTTGGACGTAGGCGTGCCCGCACGAGCCGATGATAGCGATAGCGACCCAGCCGAATTTGCGGCAGGGGCAGCACTTGCTGCAACCGGCAGGGCAGCCAAGGCGAAAGCCGATGCGGCGAAGGTCAGTTTCTTAATCATAGGTCACTCCAGGTATCAGCCTGTTCGGCTGTCCGTGCCAAACAATCGTAACCGTCAAGGGTTCCTGCGGTTATACCAATTTTGCCGACTAGCGTCATGAGGTCAGCCCGATATGACTGCGTCGATGGTCGGGCGGATCTGGATTGCGCGCGAGTAGCGCCGCGTCCTTGGAGACGATTGATCCGCCGCATCATAATAGAGTCATCGTGAACGGGATACGGACCATCTGTCCTTATCGAATGACCTGGCGCGCGTAGATACAGCTGAAACTGCTGACGGATATGTTCGCCGGCGCCAAGGGCAACTACGATACTGGCGCTTGGCGTCGCGGCGTAGCTGCGATGCTTGGCAGCGACGAAGCGCTCACGCGCAAACTGGTTCGGGGGATTCCCCATTCTGTCCGGCATGCCGGTTCGATCGGCTAGCCACTCAGGCGTTGCAGCATCCGGAAGCGGGCTTGCCCACTTCCGGATGCCCCGCGTCAGAACGACAGCCGAACTCCCGCACGGGCCGAGGCGCGATGGTCCGCGTCGCCGCTTTCCCCGGAAAGCGCGCCGAACACTGCCAGGCGCTGCGACACGGCGATGTCGGCACCAAGCGTCGCAGTCGCGAGCAGGGGCGCGCGGGCCGCACCCGTCGCAAGCAGCCTGAGGTCGCCGCCGCCCAGCGCGGCCAGTGCATAGGGGGTGCGCCCCTTCACCTGATAGCGCGCGCCGACCGTCAGATACGGCCGGGCAGCCATTATTTCACCCGGCGAAACGACACTTGCGAAGGTCAGGCTACCGTCGACGAACGCCGCAGTGCTGCGCTGCTTGGCGACCGTGAGCGCGAAGGCGCTGCCCCCGGTTTCCGTCACGCCGTCGCGAGTGGTACGGATCGCGGTGCCGCCGATGCTCGGCCGCACCGTCCAGGCGCCCGACAGCGGTACTGTTGCATCGATGCTCGCATCCGCCGTCCAGCTGTGCAGGTCGTAGCGTCCAAACGCCGTCCCACCCGGCAGCGCGCGATGCGTGTCCGCCTGCGCGCCGTCATAGGCGACCATTGCTTTGATGCCGACCGCGCCACGCTGCACGCGACCGTGCACGCCCGCGACGCCGCCATCGGCCTGCGTCCGCGCGCCAAGGCCGGACAGCGTCTGGTGACCATTGAGCCAACCGCCGAACGCCCCCAGCGACCAGCCCTCGCCTGCAACACCGATGCCGGCGAGGAAGCCATAACCGTTGACGGTCGTCTGCGCGGTGCCGCGCGCGACGTCCGCGTCGAGGGTGCGCGTGCCGCCAAGCGCCGAAGCGAAGGTGTACACCCCCGGCACGTCGCGGGTCGGGGCGAAGGCGCTGCCGCGCGCCGCGTCGGCTAGTGTCAGCCCGTTCTCCACGCCGATCTGGCGTGCGGCGGCATAGGGTTCGGGGGTAAGCCGCGCGAACGCCGCCGCATCGGTGTCCCCGGATGCGCTCACCAGCCGCGGCGCAGCGGCGATCAGCGCGGCGCTCGCCTGCCCGCTGGTCAAGACGCCGTTGACGTAATCAATGCTGTTGCGCACTTGGCCGGTATAGCCCGCGTCGTTCTGGAACTGGCCGAGCAGCCGGATGGTGTTGGCATCCTGCACCACAAAACCAAACAGCGAGGCGGGCTTGACGACGGTGGTGAAGCTGCCGGTGATGCCGCCGCTGGTCGTGATGAGATCCAGGCTCTGGCCCGGCGTCAGCGTGCCGGTCGAGACCAGTTGCAGCGTCGCCCCGCCGGCGATCGTCAGCGCGCCGTTGACCACCAGCTTGTCAGAGATCGTCGGCGTGATCTCGAACAGCGATGTCGAGGTCGATGCCAGCGCGATATTACCGTTGACCGTCATCGTTCCCGGTGAGGCGCCGGGGCTGAGCGTGCCCGCCACCACAATGTTGCCGGTAACCGTGCCGGCCGAGCCGAAAGTCGCGCTTTGGTTCACGGTGAACGCCGCGGCGGTCATGCTCGACCCCGCCAGTCCGACCAGCCGCCCGCCGGTCAGCGTGACGTTGCCCAGCGATGCGACGCCCGCGATGGTCGCGAACCCGCCGCTCATCCGATATGCCTCGACATTGGCGATGCTCGAGAACGCAACCGGTGCCGTGGCGCTGCCGCCCGATACGTCGATACTGTCGCTGCCCGCGCCACCGTCCACCGCGCCTGCAAAGCCGCCGGTGATGGTGAAGTGGTTGTCGGCGGATCCGAAGGTGACGCGTGTCGCGAGACCTGCATCGGCGGCGATCGTCAGGTTGCCCGCCGCGGCCAGCGTGTCATAAGCAAAGCCGCCACCGCCGAGCGTCAGCGTACCCGAGCCTTCGGTCGTCAACCGCGCGAAGTTGGTGAGCGTGCCCGCCCGCAGGCCGAAATCGCCCGCCGACAGGTCGAGCGTTGCTGCGTTGCTGCCTGCGCCCCCGGACACGGTGCCGGCGAGCGTGCCGCCCGCCGCCAGCCGGAAGCCGTCATTGCCCGCGCCGAGATCGATCGTCCCTACGAGCATGCCGCCGCGCGCCACCGTCACCGTCTTGTCGCCACCGATGATCGCGATCGACTGCCCGGCACTGCCGAGCGTGCCGGCGATCGTCAGCGCGTTACCCGTAAGCGCCAGCGTCTCGAAGCCGGTAGCGGTACCCGACAGCATAACGGCGCCCGTATTGGTCAACCGCAGCGTGTCGGTACCGAGGCCGCCGTCATAGCGGCCGGCCAACGTCGCCGCGCCGATCACGAGCGTATCGTTGCCCGCACCGAACTGGACTGCCCCCACATCGCCGTCGACCGTCACCTGTGTCGCCGCACCGGTCGCGGTGATCTGGCCTACCGTGTAGCCGCCCAATCCCAGCGACAGGCTGGTGCCGGTAAGCGCGATCGACTGGAAGTTCTGGTCGAGCGTCAGCGCCAGCGTGCCGGTGCCGTCCACCGCCAGCGTCTGGAAATTGGTGCGTGCGCCGATGCCGGCACGGTCGCCGCCCAGCACCACGCGGTAGAGGTTGGCTCCCGCGCCGCCATCGACGCCGCCCTTGACGCTGCTGCCGACCCCTTCGACATAGGTGTCGTCGCCCGCGCCGAGCAGCACCGCGCCGCCGATCGCACCCGTGTTAATGACGATATCATTGCCGTCCGCCAGCGTGATCCCGCCCACGATCGTGCCGGCATTGACGAGGGTCAAGGGTCCGCTGCCGGCCGATCCGGTGACGGTGGTCATGCCCTGGGTCGCCAGCGTCTGGCCCGCCGCGACTGTTAGCGTGCCGCCGGAGAGGCCGATCGTGTCGACGCCGAAGCTGCCTGAGAAAACGCCTGTCCCCGTGCCGGTCTGCGTCACGCGTTCGAAATTGGCGATCTGCGATGCGGCGAGCGACACCGTGCCGCCGGTCGTGGCCAGCTCGTAGCTATCCGTGCCATCGCCGCCATCGACGAGCCCATTGGCGGTCCCTCCCACCCGCTGGACGAAGCGATCGTCGCCCGCGGAGAGATCGATGAGACCGTTGATCGTACCCGCATTGTCGACCGTGTCTGAGCCGGCATCCAGCGAGATGTCGCCGGTGATCGTCCCGGTGTTGCGAATCATGTTATCGAAAGCGCCGTAAGTGACGACGGCGGCGCTTCCCATCGTCCCGACCGCGCTGATCGTGCCCGCGTTGATCAGGTTCAACTCATTATCCGCGGCGAGGATCGCATAGGCGCGGTCGCCGGTTGCGCTGATCGTGCCGCCGACCGCGTTGGTGATCGTTCCCGACAAGTTGGCGCCCTGTACGATCAGCCCGTAGGCGTAGGACGGATAGTTTCCGTCCGTCGCCGGCGTGGCCGTCGCCGAAATGGTGCCGGTGTTGGTCAGCGCATAGGCGAAGGGCTGCGACGAAGAGCCAATATCGAGGTCGAGCGCATAGGCGGATCCCGGGCTTTGAGCGGAGATCGTGCCGCTGTTGGCAATGCTCGCCGCACCGCCATTCTCGCCGGCGCCGATTTCGAAGTAGGCGGCGGTGGCGCCGTTGCTGCTGGTGATCGTGCCGCTGTTGGCGACGCCGAACGACACCGGCACCTCGGCGTCGTCGGACCGCAGCGCGCTGTACAGGCCACCGTCGATCCGGCCGCTATTGTCGATCGTCATACCCTGCGTCGCGTACAGGCTGGCTGCCTGCGAATAGTATGCCGTCGTGCCCGGAACGCCGATCGTGCCGCTATTGTCGAAGGCCAGTGCCGGCGCGCCGCTCAGGCTGACCGCGGAGCCGTAGAAGCTGGACGTCGTGACGGTCCCGCTGTTGGTGAACGACGGCACCGTTGCATACACGCCGCCCGCCACCGTGCCGGCATTGGTCAGCGAGGCCAGGACCTGATCCGAGGGGAAGACCGGATCGGCGAGATAGGGTGAGGACAGCGCATAGGGCAGCGACGTTGTCAGCATGCCCGCGATATTCGCCTGGTTGACGATGCTACCGGTGCCGGTGACGTAGAGATTGCCGTTGAACGTGTCGCTCGCGGTCGTGGTCACGACGGTATCGATGTCGACCGCCTGGACCAGCGAATCCTCGAAATTGCGGATGCCGGCTGGTGTGATGTCCACCGTGCCGCTGCTGGCGAACGCGCGACCATAGATGTCGGTGCCCTCGCCGCCATCGACGATACCCGAAACGCCGAGCGCATCGCCTGTCTGGAGCAGCAGGTCGTTGCCCGTCCCGAACAGCAGGTCACCGGCGATCGTGCCGCCGGCCGCGATGTAGCTGGAGGAGCCGTAGCTACGCGAATTAGGCCCCCCATACCCCAGATCGACCGTACCGGTGATCGTGCCGGCATTGGTAAGCGTCGCGGACTGCAGCTGGATCGCGTTACCCACGCCAGCGATCGTGCCGCCGGCCTGGTTGGTGACCTGCAACAGATAGCCGGCATTGTTCGTGGTGACCGCGGCGCCGCCGGTGGAGACGAGCGAGCCGCTGTTGACGATCGTCCGAGGCCCCGAGAAATCCGAGGAATAGAAATAGCCGAACTGCGCGGCGCTGCCGGCGACGCTGATCGTGCCGCTGTTGATGAGCGAGCCAAAGCTGGTCACGCCGGTCGACGCCCTGCCGCCACTGGCCTGGGTGATGAGTCCCGTGTTGCTGACCACGGCGGCGCTCGCAATCCCAGTCGCACCGTTCAACGTGATGGTCCCGGCGTTGGCGACGTTTGCGCCGCCATAGATCGCCGCCGTGGCATAGGTCGTCTGGTCGTTCACGACGATGCTGCCAGCATTGGTGAAGCTGTCGCCCGCCAGCAGCGTGACGGCGCCGCCATAATACGCGCCGTTCGTGGTGGTACGCGTGACGGCGATCGCCCCGCGACTGATGATCGACAACCCGCCGGTGGTCGTCGTCGCGCCAGGATATGTGATGGCATAGGTCGATTGGATCGCGGGGGCATTCGACGTCGCGATCGCGGCGTCTAGGTCCACGCTGCCGTTGCCGGCAAGTTGCAGGGGCTGCGTGCGGGTCTGTCCGGCGGGTGCCGTCAGCGTCAACGCGGCGCCGTTCGCAACCTGATAGCCGACATTGGCGAACGGACCCACATTGCCGGTCGGAAGCGTGGCGGTTGCGTCGGCGTTGACCGCGTATCGCAGTGCAGAGCTGCTACCGGCGGTGACCGTGCCGGTGATCCCCGCAAACTGCCCCGGTCCCGTGTTGACCAGATCGGTTACCAGCGTCGCGCCGTTGCCGAGCGCCAGATTGCCGTTCAGCACGCCGCCGGTCTGCGCGATATAGGACAGGCTGTTGTCACCGCTGAACGCGCTGTCGAAGCTTACATTGCCGTTGATCGTGCCAGCGTTGGCGACGCCCGCATTGAACGGACCGACCGAGACGGCACCACCGCTACCGCCATTGACCACACCGCCCGCCGCGTTGATCAGATAGCCATAGGCCTGGACGTTGACCCCGGTACCGGCCGAACTGATCGTGCCGGTGTTGGTCAGATAGATGCTGGTGCTCACGCCGGTCGTGGCGCCGCGGATCGTGCCGCTGTTCGATCCGGTATAGCCGACGTTGCCGTACAGATCGACGCCGACACCGCCGGTGGAAATGATCGTCCCGCTGTTGGTCAGCACGCCGTCGAACAGCGACACGCCCGTGCCGGTGGCGGTGATGACCCCGCTGTTGATGACCGGGTTGTAGGAGACCGATACGCCGGTGCCGCCGGTCACGGTCACGCTACCGCTGTTGGCGAAACTGTGGCTGCTCAACACGATCCCGGCCGATCCAGTGTTGCCCGAGAGAAGCGCAGTGATCGACCCCTCGTTACGGAACTGCGCGCTGGAGTCGAACGCATAGTCCAGGTCGCTGACCACACGCGTGGACAGCGCGATCGTCGCCTGGTTGACCACCGTGCCCTGCCCTGTGACGACCAGCGGGGTCGCGGTCGAGAAACCAGCCGTCAGCGTCGCCGTGACCTTGGCATCCGGCGCCAGCAGGAGTTGTCCGAAGCCTGCGTTCAGGTCGATCGGCGTCGTCACGAGGGTGTCGGTGGCGAACACCACCCGCTCGGTATTGATGCCGCCGCCCGCGTTGATCGCGCCGGTGATCCCCGTCGCCAGCGCGCGTGTCCCCACGTACCGCGCGATCAGCGTGTCGTTGCCGTTGCCCAGCGTCACCGATCCGTTGATCGTGCCGCCGGTCGAATCGATCGTGCTGCCGCCATTGCCCGCGGTGACGTTGCCCGTCACCGTGCCGCGGTTGGTGAGCCTGAGCGACGTCGACGCCGCGATCGCGCTGCCGATCTGCCCGCCCGCCTCATTTGTAACGGCCAGCAGACCACCCGACACCGCCGCGCCACTGCCGGCATTGGCGATCGTTCCCGCGTTGGTGACGGTCAAATAATAGTTCGGCCCGGCCAGGATCGTCGCCGCGGCAGATGTCGACTGGATCACGCCTCCCGCCGCATTGGTGACGGTGGGGCCGTAACCGATCGTGGTATCGAGCGCGCTGCCAGCGCCGCCGTCGATGCTGCCCGCATTGGCGAGCATGGAAACCTGTCCGACGATTCCCCCGACGATGCTCGCGCCGGCGCGGTTGGTGATCGTCGAGAAGCTGGTGAGCAGGTTCGGATAGCCCTGCGCGGCCGATACCGTGTTGGCGAGCAGCGCGATCCCGCCGGTGCCGGTTACCGTGCCCGCATTGTCGAGGCTGACGGAGACGGTTCCGTTCGGGTTGCCCGGCGACTGGAGCAGCGTCAGTGCAGTTGAGCCTGTTACGCTGCCGCCCGCGCCGACGGTCAGCGCCGTCTGCTGCGTGCTGTAATAGGAGATAGAGTTCAGAGCGCCCGAATTCACGACGATCGCGGTCTGCCCCGGCGCAGAGACGGCGCCCAGTACCGTGAGCGTGTTCGTCGAATAGGGAGCAAAGCTAGGCCGCAGTACATCGACCGCGATCGCCGGCGCACCCGTGTTCGAGACGGTGGCGCCGTTCGCGACGATCAGTGCCGTATCCCGGGTCGTCACGCTGATGCCATCGGCGTCGGTCCCAGTGCAGGTTGTCGTGCCGTTCGCCGTGGTCGGATCGGGCGCGCATTGCGCCTGAGCGACCGCCGGCAGAGCCAACCCCCATGCCAGTGCGCTCGTCCCAAGCACAAACGACAAACGACGGCAGCGCACAGCCGGAGCAGAACGTATCACGATTGCATTCCCCCTAATCGGCAACTTTGCTGCCGTCTTTTTTTTCCTGCATGACTTTCTACGTTGTTGTCCAGTGGCGTGTGAATAGGCTACGCCGCGACGAAATTTGGTCGTGGAGCAGTATCGACCAGGGGGAAGTAAGTTTGACACGTCAGCTTATAGAAATCACGCTAATCTCTTCGCTGCCGTTTATAACTCATATGAAAAAATAAATTAAAATAGTTTATGTAAGTACCGGCCGTTAAAGTCTGCGGCATGTGATAGTTTTTTCCAATTTGGTATAACTATAGTTTGCTTTGAGTAAAATATAAGACCATCTTTAGAAAGGCCCTGTAGCATTCTATTTACATGTACGGCTGTCAATCCCACTGCATCGCCAACTTGCTCCTGGGTCATTGGCAATTTGTATGTTTGACCTGGCGAGATTTCGGGACGATCTATTCTTGCGGCTAGCTCACATAATAAATGAGCAATTCTTGTTCGCGCATTACGCCGACCAATGTTTAGTATCCACTCGCTTGCGGTGGATGCTTCGACGAGTATTGTAGCAAAGATGGCATGAGCGACAGCTGGTCGTTCAGCGGTTAACTTGCATATTGCGTCTCGCGGAACCGTGAGAACCTCACATTGACCTAACGTCTGTACGCTATGATCAGCGATTTTGAGATACAGCATTTGTAGATCGACCACGTCACCTGGCACGTTAATCGCAACGATTTGGCGGAGTCCGTCACCCGTAGTTTTATGCCGGCAAGTAAGGCCGGAAACAAGGATGTGACAGTGATCCGGGCTGTCGCCTTCCCGGACCAAGTATCTCCCGGCGTCGAGTAGCCGGGACGTGTACGGCAATTCGAACAATCCGGCACGGTCCTCAAGTGAGATACATGAACGGCCTGCCAGTTTATTCACCATGCCAACAAGCGGGCCAACAAAGAGATCAGACATAACATTCCCCGCAAAAGCAGGTAAAATACCTGGCAATTTCAGCCGCTGCTTTATTATGTAAGCCTCGGACTAAAATACATTAGCATCAATATTTAAATGTTGCGACATATTTAAAAATCGTTTCGGCGTATATTAACCAGGCTAGCGTGGCGAAGACATAGCGCTTTAAAGGCCGTAACATGACCTCCGACAAACGCATGATCGTAACGGCAGACAGCGCAACCTGGGCACGAATGGCGATGGTGATCGCCAATTAGTGCTAGGTTTGGCTGAGCGAATGTGTGGAATCGGGAAGCGGTAAAGTGGCTTGTATTGGCCAACTATGGGCGCCCCGTGCTGTTGGACCAGACGTTTCCTGGTGCTGCCCGGAGGGATGCAACTGCACGCTCACTTTAAAGCTACGTTTTCGCACTGCAGGCGTCGCGCCCACGAAAGCCCGTATCGAAAGCAACGTGCCAAACAATCAACCGCGATAGCAGTCGAGATAGAACCTTGCCGCCCTTTCACGATGCGTACGGCTTACTGCCTGCCCTCTGCCATGGGGCATGGCTTTCGTCAGTATCCTCTCGCACAGCCGTGATGTCCGACGCCCTAACGTCAATCAAACGGATTTCGGCGCCGTTGATTATAAATCTTCGACGAACAGCCCGATGCAAAAGCTTCTGGCGGCCGCCCTCATCGAGATATT
>Ga0308169_10006153_pt1 | contig 10668 bp, 13 predicted proteins | sample PhyBR1_2_FD_202139 | JGI IMG/M metagenome (GOLD analysis project Ga0308169, IMG submission 202139) | Phyllosphere microbial communities from UC Gill Tract Community Farm, Albany, California, United States - DLSLSB.R1 | ecosystem: Host-associated > Plants > Phyllosphere > Unclassified | place... | reverse complement strand
ATCTCCTCCTCTCCCACTGTTCGTACGCTGATTTTCTCTTCCTTGCACGATATGCAGATTCCGAATGAAGCAACTTGGTTTACTGGATTAAACCGAGCCCCTTTTCGACCTTTTCCCCAAAATCCGACTCTCTCCCTATGTCCAAACTCGCTCGCCGAGCGTTAGTGGAGGTGTCACGAGATTAATGGATCGAATATCATCATCTAGTCTCTGAATCTAGATGGACTCGCCGGGCGCGAGGATACGAGTAGAATCCGAGGGTCTTTCGACGGAAATCGAGCCCGAATACTATCCTCTGCTTTGCTTTCGTCGTCGACAGACCTTGCGCTCTCTTTCTGTCGAGAGCTTTCTGTGTCCTTGAAGCGAGTCGTCAGATCGATGACAGAATTGTAGAATTGACTTGCGATCCACTGCGAAAGTGGATCTTCACCGCTTGGCTTTCCTTCATCTCACTCTCTGCGCTTCCATCTCTCACTCCAGCACTCCAGAGAGCTCCATGAACGTACCGAGCGGATCTACACCATCTTCAAACCAAGCCAGCCCTTCCAACGAAGTCTCATCTTCAGAACTACCGAGCGCTTCCTCAGGACCTCTCTCGACCTCAGGAGCAGCCCAGAATCTCGCAGGAGTACAACAACAATCTACCGAATCGACCACGATTGCTCGAGCAGAGGGGAAAGAGGAAGGTGACGATGTTGAACGAGGCTCCAACTCTACTTCACAGGATAAGGGCAAAAGGAGAGCAGTCGACCAGGATAGAACAGAGGCTGGAGCTGGAGTAGAGGATCTAGCGAGAGCTTTAGCAGGGTTTACGATTCCAAAGCAAGGTGCGCTCCTGCGTTCCCAAGTCTCAGCCTAGTCACGGTGATCTGTGAGTTGACATTGATGATCCTACTTCGTACAGATGAGCCAGCTCAACCTCGAGGGTCAGATGGAGAAGGGTCAGAGACCGCTGGCTCTCCTTCGAAAAATCCGAAGCCTCCCTCACTTCCCTCTCGGCCCACTCATGCTGAGTCGAAGCCCGAAGAACGGGAGGAAGAGTGGCTTTTGAAGTTGATAGCCTGGCCTCCACTCCCTCCTCGACCAGCTTCCCCGAACAAAGGAGGGTTCGAAACCGACGAAACTTTGCGAGTCAAAATTATACAACAGAACCTGAACGGACCATGTTCACTCATCGCCTTATGCAACATCCTCATCCTTCGTAACGACCTCACCATCGCACCTGGACGAGATCGTGTAACTTACTCTTACCTCTCAACACTCCTCGCAAACTATTTCCTCCAAATCACCTCCTCTTCCTCCTCCTCCTCGATCCCAACTTCTCCAGCTCTCACTCATCTTTCATCATCAACACGTCAACTCTCATTAGAAGCGGCACTATCGATCCTACCCCAAACCCGAGTCGGTTTGAACCTGAACCCTCGATTCACCCGAATCCACGGATTTACCAGTTCACCCTCATCAGGAGAAGGCGAGTTGGCTTTGTTTTCATTGGCTCAAATACCGTTACTACATGGATGGATAGCGGATTCGGCAGATGAAGAGACGTTCAAAGTGTTGGGAGAAGCGCGGGATTATGATCGAGCGGTGGAAATGATGGTCGAGGGAAGTGAGGTTGCTGGGAAACTTGGGTTGGAGGGGAACGGAGGAGGGGATCTGGGGGATGAGGAGTTGATAAGAGAGGCGGAAAGGAGGAGTCAGTGGACGGACGAGGAAGAGGAAAAAGTGAGAAAAGGTAAGAATCGGTCAACTCTTTTTTTTTAGAGCGCGAAGGCGAAGGCTGATCTTGCTGGGTCCGATTCGAATAGCGTATCTCATCAATCGCTTCTTGAACGCAACTTCGACTCAATTGACCTACACCGGTCTCTTCGCTCTTTCTTCGACTCCTTCACTCCTTCCTCCCGCTGGTCTCGCAGCTTGTTTCCGCAACGGTCATCTCTCCGTTCTCTACCGTCGTCCTCGGACTCCCTACTCTTCTGGCAGATCAAGCTATCATCCTCCCGGTCCCGAGCTCTTCACGCTCGTAACAGACTCTTCTTTCGCAGGGGAAGAAGAAATAGTTTGGGAAAGTATCGAAGACGTCGATGGATCTGCGAGCGAATTCTTCACTGCTGGATTGGAGAGGAGTCGAACGAAAGGAGGTGATTGGGCGGGAGTGAGGAATGTTGGTGATTTGCCGGAACATGCGAGGAGGAGGGATGAAGGGAACGAAATGGCAGAGTGAGTTCAAAACTTTCATTCTCAGCCCTACTCACGGTCAGAGCTGACGTGGATTTCGAATGACAGTCTCGTACTTGCACAACAACTTCAAGCGGAGGAGGAAGACAGAGCTGACGCTTACGAACGAGCGGAACAACATCGTTACGAAGAATCTCAGCGATTAAAGGAGCCTCCTTCCGTTTCCTCAAGGACGAACTCTTCAAATCGACGTACCTCACACTCTGCGACTGCTGGCGGTCGCGCGTCGGGCTCGGGGGGAGAGAATCAGTTTAGTGGGAAAGGGTCAAAGTCCAAAGCAGAGAAAGATAAATGTGTCGTTATGTAGAGTGTTGGTCGTAATTTCTGATAATGTTGCTATATATTAGCTGTTGTGCAAAGAATCCTTCGTGTGCGAAAATTGATCGTCGTGGTCGGCTACCTCGGGTAGATTTCACTGTTCGCTTCTCTCCCTTCATCACTACAATATACTCTACCCGATACTTGCTAGGGCTATACCAAGCACAATACTACTTGCACTCTATCCCGCTTCCTGTCGTCCCCTCCTCTCCTTTGAATCATGTTCTCATCTTTGACTTCCATTCCGACTTCTCTCGCTACTTCAACCTTCTCCTTCCTTTCGAACCGCAAGAAGACGTTCGCATACCTTGGTGCAAGTGTAGGAGGAGTCTATGCAGTTGGTCAGTGGGGATTACAACGGGTTATGGAAGCTTCCGAGAGAGGGAGGAAAGATCAAGGTGCAAAGAACGAGTGAGATCAGCTCCCTCTCTGTACCTCATAACATGTACAGTATGAGCTAACCGAAGGAAATTGTTAGCTTGTTACATCGTTTCAATCTCAATTTGCAAGATGCACAATTCACAGTTCAAGCACTCTTACCGACTGTAGCGACTCAATTACAACAGGATTTGGATGTAGAGGATAGAACGACTCAGTTGGGAGAGATTGCGAAAGGAGAGAGACAGGCGAAATTGAAAGAGTTGGAAAGACTGAAACGGGAGACGGAGGAACAAGAGGAGAAAGAGAGATTGGAAGCACAAGAGAAGCTTCGATTGGAACAAGAGCAAGAGAACGTACAGGAGGAGGCGACAGAAGCGGGGAGAGAAGAGCTGCCGAATGGGGACAGCGTCGAAACTTCGGAAGAATCGCAAGAAACGTCGACTCCTGCTTCGACTGAGCCAACTTCGAATGGTACGCCCTCTGAACTGAAGGAGCAGATGGCCATTCAAGATTCTCCAGCGACAACGAAACCTAGTCTGAACCCCGACGCACCTGCTTTCCAACCTCGATTTTCTGCTCCTTCTCCTCCACCTTCAGCTCCCGACTCCGACAGCTTCCCCAAACTCAACGGTCACTCTCAGTTGGAGTCAGATTCGAAAGCTACAGTCGTGAATGGTATCTCGCATTCCGAGGAGGAGGAAACGAAGGAATCCGAGAAAGCGAATTCTGAAGATGGAGAAACAAACGGATTGGGCAAGAGTTGGGCGGAAGTGGTCAAGACTACGAAAGAAGAGGAATCTGTTGAGAATGGGAAAGCTGAGGTTGAGATCAAAGGCAAGGCAGAACCGGAAGAATCAAAGGGAGAAGAAGAAGTATGCTCTGTCGCACTCGCGAGTCTCTCGAACCGAACTGATCTCTTTTCGTATTCTAGGCTGTACTTCAAACCCCTCAAGTAGACACAGATTCATCAATGACGCAACAGGAAGTTATCGAAGCACCAGCACCCCAAGTCGATGAAACTCCTTCGCAACCGACAAAGAGCAAAGTTCAGCTTTGGAGCGAGATCAAAGTACTCTGTATGTGACCTTCCGCTATTGATGCTACCACTTCATGCTGACGAGCGTGGATCCCGAAAGCTTTCACTCGACTATTTACGTCAATCTACGTTCTCTCCCTCCTCACCCTCCAAACTCACGTTCAACTCGCCCTCCTCGGTAGAGCGCACTATGTCAAGTCCCTCGTCGACTCTCTCCCACCCCGCTCTCCCTCTCCATCTTCGAGTTTGAAAGGGAAAGAGAAACAATTCGAACCGAGCATGTCAAATGAAGATGACTTGGAAGCTAGTCTTTACAAAGCGAAGGAATTGCCAACTTCGAGGGAGGAAGATAGGGCCGACGAAGAGGTTGAGAGGAAGTATCTTACGTTCAGTTGGTGGTTACTGCATGAAGGTTGGAAAGTCGTGAGAGATCGAGTAGAGGAAAAAGTAGAGGAAGTGGTTGGACCGTAAGCTCTCTTCTGGTTTTTGTCTTCTCTGTGCGAGCGCTCTTGCTGACTCTCTACTCTCTCGATGAATGCAGAATGGGTTTGAAGACGCCTGTCGTGTATGGAGAACTATCAGCTTTGTTCGGTGAGATTCGAAAGAGGATTGAAACTCAACCTGATGGAACCAGGTTCGAGTACGTACTATCCTTGTCGTCATCTCCAATTCCCTGCAGATTCTAACGAGAGTTCTGCGAACAGTTTCTCTGCAGCTCTTCATCCTCCGACACCGGCCGACGAGCTCCTCACTCTCGTAACTGGAGGAGGCTTCCCCTCTCCATCCCCTCCACCTTCACCTTCGAGCTCATCTTCCCCTCTATCCACTCCCCTCGTCCCACCACCACTCCGATCACTCCTAAACGAAACCTCCGATTTCCTTCTCTCTCCCGACGGCTCCTTGGTCCTCACTCTACTCCTCGATCGACTCCTAGCGCATTCGATCTCGAAGCTCGAACCTGCGTTTGGAGCACCGACTGCAACGAACGATGATGGACGAGGAGCGAGGTTCGAGGACGTCACCGAGAAACAAACTAGATTAGCGAGCCTTTTGCCAGTGTTGACGAGGTTGAGCGCGGCTGGTACTGAGGGACAAGCGGGGATTTTGAGAGGTGGTCATGGGAATGAGTTTGTCGAGGTGAGCACCCCTCGTTCCTCTCTTCTTTGTTCGTGTTTGTGTTTGGGAACTGACATTCGCTCATTCGTGTTCCAGGCGATTGATGATGTTCGAGAACTGAGAGAGTTTGTAGCGATCGTTTACGCGAGTTATGATCGAGATAATCTGAGGGCTAGCTATTGAGCAGACAGAAGATGAACGAACGAAAACGTAGTCTTGTTGTAACGTAATACCTTTCTTGCTCGATCGAGTCTGAGGTCGGAAGTCCTCGTCCAGTACGAGTAGGAGATAGAACACTTTCTCTGATAGTCGCCGAGCTTCAAAGTCCACTTCGCGATCTCGGGTACAGACTGATCGTCTCTCATCCCTCTCGCTTGATAATCAAGCAGGCTGTACCGGGCGAGTCGTCGTTCTCTCTCGATTGAGTTGCTCGAGCCTTTTGCCCAGGGTAGGAAAGGACATCTTTCGCAAGAAACGTGTTGCCAAAACTATATCTCGATAGGAATGTGATAGGCTAAGTAAAGCTGTTCGTCTTATGTGCTCATCAACGAGCAATCCCTATCATAAGAATCACTCAAAGCTCCCCACCATGTTTGCTCTGATCCACCTCCTCTGCCTGAATTTGCTGCTGTGCCCTTCTCTCGCGGAACAGCTTGCGATAACGATACCTTTGTACAGTCATGTAAGCAAAGACCTGCTCCAACACACTTCAGTAAAGTTCTATAGTAGGGAGAGGGAAAGGAGAATTCGAGCTCACGAGTGAACCTATCAAGATCAGAAATCCGACAACTCCCAAGCCGATTGGCAGGACGGAGAGAGATTGACCGGGCATAGCGGGAGTATCGGCTAGATAGTTGTTTAGTCTATAACTGGGGAATAGCTAGTGAATTAGGCATAGACTCGAGGTATTCGTGGCGAGGAGCGAAAAACGAACGAGAGAGCAGTTGCGATTTGACGTAAAGCTCGATCGGTATCACTAATAATCGTTCGAGACAGCCTACCGGGGGTATCGAGTGGCTTAGAGCTCGCCAGGCGCTCTGCGACAATCTCGAACCCTAGGCCTCCATTCGAAGAGACGATTCGAAACCTCGAAAATTTCTCCTTAGTATCCCATTCCCGATCAATCAACAGCGATTCCTGAGATAAGCTACGGGTAGTTGTAGAAGCTGCTGGATAAGAGTGGATCGAGGATAAGGTCGAGGTCCCGAGGGGTGAAGTGGAGGAGTTTGAAGCGAAAATGAGAAGCGGGACGAAGGCGAGGAGGAAGTATACGATGGAGATTGGGGAAGATGGGATTGAGAGGCGGTTCATCTTGCTCAAACAGGTCTTGAAAGCTCGAGGGACGAGGTCTGACCAGCAGATTGGGAGAGGGAGAGAACGAAAGGGAAGTGATGAAGAGGTTGAGTGATCCCAATTCGAGGGGGGAGGGCGTCAAGCTGGACTGAGCGAGGTCCTAAAAGGGAGTGTGATAGCTCGAGGACCAGCCTTGTTGTACGAGGGCGAGGAAAATTCGAGAAGGAGGAGAAAAAGGAAATCGCGAAAGTTGGACACTTCTGCGATCATTCGAATCGCATCGACCGATTACTTCAAGAGAGACTGCCAGCGAAATACCAGAGGATATCCGAGCAGTGCCCTTGCATGATAGAGAAGGATAGAGAAGGAAACGAGACGATAAAAGAGAAAGGAACTACACAACAAGATTTCGGAAACCAGCGATTCTCTCTAATGGCAATTGATCCCTTTCCCATCTGTATCGTCCCCTCCCAAATCCAAGTTGCGTTGAAAGCTGAAGTGTCCGACGAAAGCACCGCTGCAGGAGGAAAGAGGGGAGAGGTGAGTTCGTTTTCGTCCGGGTGAGAACTAGAGGAGAAGATGAGAACTGACATTAGGATCGCACCGATTATTTGTAGGTTGTATGACATGACTAGTAGCATGATAAAAAACTGTTGGAGATATGGGGAGGCATGAGATTGACGGATCAAGGAGCGAGAGAGGATGAGAGAGGTTCACGGTTAACGCAACGTGAGCGACATAGTACAGACTCCTTCGCGTTTGAATACTCCACGGCAGTCGTCTATACTCTAGCCATATCAGTGACAGTTTGACTGGCTCATGTGAGAGAGCTGAAACTCACACAGTTCCATAGTAACGCCCTCCTCTCCCAATTAAAGTTTCCTCCGTACCATCCGTTGCCATCCCCACTCTCCTTCCACCTGGTGTGTTCAGACCTAGTCCGACTCTCGGCGTTGTCCCGACTGCAGAGCTCGGTTGATTCGGTATTGACTGAGGTTGCGATGAAAAGGCTCCTCCTCGAAATTGAGATCGAAGTTGTCTATCGAGGAATTGAAGCGAGAGTCGAAGGTATTCACACAATATCGATATCAATACGACTGTACGTTTCGATCAACCTCTTTAGTTTGTCGTTACGGGGAACAAGATGAAAGAGAGGGAGTTTGAAACTAACTCAGCAAGAGATAGGGAATCACTTCACCCGCTGATTTGATCTGTAATCGCTCGAATACTAGACATACACCTACGGGATCATAATTGAAGACCATGTTCATCTAGAGTCAGTGTAGAGAGGAGGGAGACGTTAGTGTAGATCAAGGAAATGTTGAAGGATTCGAGAAGAGAGGGAACGTACGGTACAAGGTATACCATGAGATGGCATGTGGTGATCTCCATGATCCATTCTCACTACTCCTGTTAGGGTTCCGCGTTCGACTGGTTGAAGGAAAGAGGCCAAACCCCTTGACGATTTCACTTCTTCTCCTTCAACTCGCACTCGAATCAGATTCAACTCGCTCTGATACCCCTACCAAGATTATCGACTCGAAAACTAGATGATTCAATTCTCGGTCATTCGTTCGAACGTTTGGTCGAGCAGAGGGTCAGTCACTTCGCGATGGGATAATTGATAGTGGGATGTATGAGTGGCCCTCTCACCCTCTCAAAGATGTCAAGAAATCGATTATCTTCAAATTCGTTGCTATTCAATGGCTATTCTTTGCTGCTACCGTCGCAATCTCGATCTGAGACTTTAGGTGAGTCTCCTCTTCTGTGTCATCTTTTTCAGAAGGGGATGAAACTCATTAGACTTCGAGATCAACAGCTGGTATCGCTTTCCCCGTTGTCGTCCTCGCTCTTATTCCGATTCGACATTTTGTTCTTTCAAGATACTTCACTCCCTACGAACTCTCCGTCCTCGACGCTCCGACCGCAAATTCAGTCGCTGTTCTCGTCTCGATCGGAGGTCCCCTCGAAGACTCTGAAGGAGGGAAGGTGAGTCACAGTCAGAGCAGAGATGAGGAGATGGGAGGAAAGACGACTGCGAGATTCAGTGAAGGTGAGGCGGCAGAGAATGATCGGGAAGAAGGTTTGAGGAGAAGGGAAGCGAAGGAAGAAGCGATGCGAGAGGAGGGAGTCGAGGGAGGAGCGGATGGTTTACAACGTACGGCTGATGTACGGCGGTAGTCCAAGTCAGTGATATCAAGAAGCCGTTTTCACGATGGGTCGATTGCGAGGCGACCTCTCTCTCTAAAAGCTTCGTTGTGCACAGTGGGTTATCCCTGGTGTGGGTTATTCTGGGCCGGCCTCCACCCGTCTAATCCCGAAGGATCGAGCGTCGTCTAATGCCGATCATGCGGGATCCTTCTTCCTCTCTTCCTCTCTTACCTTTCGCCTGTCCACTCTCGTTCTCTGCTGGCAATGGAGTTCCGACCTATTATCACGCTTCCTCGCCACTTGCCTTCTGCGATCGAAGCGGAGTATGACGATAGTGAGTCACGTTTCTCCTGATCCTGTCCGAGCTGCTCGCTGATTGTTTCCCTACTCGCCGTCTGCAGTGAAAGCTGGTCAGTCTTCTTCCGTTGCTAGCTTCGGCGTGTCGTGCTTAACCTGTTTTTATCGAGTGCAGCGGAAGGCGCTCTGCAGCTCGCAGGGCTCTCGAAGGTCAGGGGAACGCAATTCATCGTTATCGCGATCATGGAAATCTTTCAACATGAGGCTAACAAGCTTCTCAACTCTTGTGAGTTTTGAATCGCTGACCCAATATCTTTCGCAGGGGAGTCGCTCACTACCTCCGGGTCCAGAGATAGTGCTGTCCACGACTACCTTCAAAAATGGTCGGCGATCGTCGCTCAGCCTGAGATGCAGGACTTCTTCGATGTGGAAACAAGGGCTGCAGCTGCCGTGAGGTCGGCTATCTCATCTGAGAAGTCGTCGGAGAGCTGACTTTTCGCAACCTTCCTGATCTGTGAATAGGTGAGCGCACTCTTTCAGGCGCTCATGGATCGATGCAGTCTTGTCGACGCTGTTCGCTTCGGTGCGTCGCTTCTCACCCTTCACTGGACCACTGGATCACTGAATCCGCAACTCACTTCGCTTTCGGCACAGCTGCTGGCCGTACGTCGTTTCTCATCATTGTTCTCGACCATAATACACTGACGCTGTGCTGCCGAGTAGTCGCACAACAGATCGTCCCTTCTTTGCGCCAACGTCGAGGTAGAGTTGAAGAGATCTGTGGTGACTGGGCAGGAGTTAGTCGAGCCTGTCAGTGCTGTGTCCGTGCTGTTCTTCCCTTCACTCGTTCTAACAAGTTGTCCGTATAGATGATCAAATGATCAACCAGAATCCTCCGTTGGAACCTTCGCACGGATTGAGAACCAAAGACTATCTCCTGGCAATGGGAGGTACTTCCGCTATTGTACGCAACATGAAGGAATTCAACCGTCTGGTACGTCGTTCCTCGGCGGTCCTGTTGTGATTGCGAAACTAACGAACAACTTGATATTTTCGCGCTCAGTCGAAGCTTTTCCTAGCGAAATGCGGTTCGAATCACGGACGTAACCCCTGGAAACAAGATTGGGACATCAATGAGTATGCAAAGTCTGCCATCTACGAAATTTCGGGTTATGAACAGCTACTCGGTATCGAGGAACACTCTCACCATCAGAACGCTCTCTCGCGCTCTCACCCTCGTGGCAACCGTTTCTTCCCCGAACGCAGGATGTAGCGTCTTCATTCTATCGTCGCTTTTGTTCGAAGCTTTTTCGCTCGTTGATTCTATTGCCGATTCCGGTTCTTCTATTCGTACCTTATCTGTTTATCTGTGAAACTCTCCTTTCATCTGTGCCAAAGTCTCTCAACTGATCTCTTGAGAGAGATAGTGCGAAGCAGCGTATCGAAAGCACGAGAGGATTCACTTCGAGAATGAAGCGAAGCATATATCGTTCTAATCCGCTATCTTCTACCTCGTCCTAAAGTTGAGTGGTTCGGTTCCCAGCACAGGCTCCTTTCAACTCGATGCACAAAGGCAGGAGTTCAAAAAACGAGAGCGAGTTTCTGTGCGACGCTCGCTTTCAGCGAATTTTGCAACTTTTCCTTATTATCTTCTGCCTCCTTCCTCCCTCTCGCTTCTCCTCTCCAGCTTTCCCCGCCTCGACGTTCAGTCTCTTGTATAGCTCTGCACCACTGAGCCTGTCGCCCAAAAGACCTCGAACGCCAGCTTCATTCGAAACATCTTGCCTTCACTTTCACATCTCGACCCAAAATGGCGAAGACGCATTGTCTGGTATTCC
>Ga0308169_10006152_pt1 | contig 10668 bp, 11 predicted proteins | sample PhyBR1_2_FD_202139 | JGI IMG/M metagenome (GOLD analysis project Ga0308169, IMG submission 202139) | Phyllosphere microbial communities from UC Gill Tract Community Farm, Albany, California, United States - DLSLSB.R1 | ecosystem: Host-associated > Plants > Phyllosphere > Unclassified | place... | reverse complement strand
TGGCTGAAGCTCACGCGGTTCGCGAACTCACCGTCGAAACGGTGTCCGGATGCCTCGTAGTCGATCACACCCGTCCCCTCCCAGACGCCGATCAGCCAGGAGAGCGGGACGAGGTCGGCAGGAAGGTCGGTCGGGATCTCGAGCACGGCGACCTCAGCGCTGGCCGCGGTACAGATTCTTGATCACGACCCCGCCGACGAAGACGATCGCAAGCGACGCGAGCGCCAGCAGGCCCACGAAGAAGAGTTCGAGCGCGACGAGATCCATGGCATCCACTTTAGCCGCTCGTCCGCGGCGATCGCGCGTCCGCGGCACTACGGCAGCAGGGCGGCGAGCCCGAAACCCGCCGCGATGAGCCCGAGCACCACCAGCGAGCCGAGGGCGCTCGCGGCGACGCGCTGGATGAACCGCTCGGTGTGGCCGAACGCGAGCTGGACGGCGAAGGACAGGATGAGGCAGCCGGCCAGGCCGAGGCCCACCCATTCCGGCCTCCAGTCGGCCGGCGCGAACACTCCGACCGCGATGCCGACCAGCCCCGCCACCGCCCACACCGCGACGATGCCGCCGAAGGTTCCGCGCGGGGCGAGTTCGGGTGCCGACATGTCCCCATTGTCGCATCACGTCGCACCCTAGGATGAGTGCTGTCGGCCGATACGGGAGGACCTTCGTGGCGCAGCTGCTCGTTCTGAGCCCCACGACCGACTCCGCCCTGCCCTCGCTCGGTTTGCTCAGCCACCAGGTCAAGTACCTGCACTCCGATCCCCGCTCCCTGGTGAACGCGCCGATCGTCGACGCCGTGCTGCTGGATGCGCGGACCGATCTCGTGGCGGCGAAGGCGCTGTGCCGCATCCTGACCACGACGGATGCCGCCACGCCGGTGCTGCTGATCGTCACCGAGGGCGGGTTCGCCGCGGTCTCCCCGGAGTGGGGCGTCGCGGACGTGCTGCTGTCGGGTGCGGGCCCCGCAGAGGTGGATGCGCGCATCCGGCTCGCGCTCGGACGCGCCGGCGCGTCGGCCGCCCCGGCGCCGGTGGAGGCGTCCGGGGTCACGATCGACGAGGCCTCGTACTCCGCGAAGGTGGGTGGCCGGTCGCTGGATCTCACCTACAAGGAGTTCCAGCTGCTGCACTTCTTCGCGACGCATCCCTCCCGTGTGTTCACCCGCGAGCAGCTGCTCAGCGACGTGTGGGGCTACGACTACTTCGGCGGCACGCGCACCGTCGACGTGCACGTGCGGCGGCTGCGGGCCAAGCTCGGCGACATGGAGCAGCTCATCGGCACGGTGCGCAACGTGGGGTACCGCTTCAACGTGTACGAGGACGGCGAGATGCCCGGTGCGACCACGTCTGCGGATGTCCCATCTTCGTAACCCCTTGCCGGGGCATCCTGCAATGATGAGGGGATGATCGACCAGGACGTGCTCGACGCCGAGCTGGGCGACGACGACGACTTCGAGACGATCGAAGTGTTCGACGCCGAGCTGCCGGATTCCCGCTATCTCGACCGCGAGGTGAGCTGGCTCGCATTCAACCAGCGTGTCCTCGAGCTGGCCGAGGATCCCGCTCTGCCGGTTCTCGAGCGCGCGAACTTCCTCGCGATCTTCGCGAGCAACCTCGACGAGTTCTTCATGGTGCGCGTCGCCGGCCTCAAACGCCGCATCATGACCGGTCTCGCCCTGCCGACCAATGTGGGCCGCGCCCCGCAGGACGTGCTGGCCGACATCTCCGCCGAGGCGCACCTGCTGCAGGAGCGCCACGTCCGCGCCTGGACCGGCCTCGTCCGCCCCGCCCTCGCCGAGGCGGGCATCACCTTCGTCGGGTGGGACGACCTCGAGGACCACGAGCAGACCGAGCTGTACCGCTACTTCCAGGCGCAGGTCTTCCCGGTGCTCATGCCGCTGGCGGTCGACCCGGCCCATCCCTTCCCGTACATCTCCGGCCTGTCTCTGAACCTCGCGATCCGCATCCGCAACGCCCGCACCGGCCGTCAGGAGTTCGCCCGCCTCAAGGTGCCGGCCATGCTGCCGCGCATGGTCGAGGTGCCCGGCGACGGCGGCACGATCCGGTATCTGCCCCTCGAAGACCTCATCGCCAACAACCTGTCCGACCTCTTCCCGGGCATGGAGATCCTCGACCACCACGCGTTCCGCCTCACCCGGAACGAGGACGTGGTCATCGAGGAGGACGAGACCGAGAACCTCATCCAGGCGCTCGAAGCCGAGCTGTCCCGGCGCCGGTTCGGTCCGCCGATCCGTCTCGAGGTCACCGAGGACATGGACGACGTGACCATGGCGCTGCTGCTCGACGAGCTCGACATCACCGAGCAGGAGGTCTACCGCCTGCAGGGGCCGCTGGACCTGCGGGCCCTGTTCAGCCTCGGCCGAATCGACCGCCCCGACCTGAAGTACCCGGCACGGGTGCCGGTGACCGCCATCGCCTTCCAGCCGCCCGAGCTGAACGGCACGGCCGACATCTTCAGCGCGATCCGCAAGGGCGACGTGCTCGTGCACCACCCCTACGAATCGTTCGCGACGAGCGTGCAGGGGTTCCTCGAGCAGGCCGCCAAAGACCCGCAGGTGCTCGCCATCAAGCAGACCCTGTACCGCACGTCCGGCGACAGCCCCATCGTGCAGGCACTCATCGACGCAGCCCAGGCCGGCAAGCAGGTGCTCGCCCTCGTCGAGGTCAAGGCCCGGTTCGACGAGGCGGCCAACATCGTGTGGGCGCGCAAGCTCGAGAAGGCCGGCGTGCACGTGGTGTACGGCCTGGTGGGCCTGAAGACCCACTGCAAGCTCGCCCTCGTCGTCCGTCAGGAAGAAGGGATGCTGCGCAGCTACTGCCACATCGGCACCGGCAACTACAACCCGAAGACCAGCCGCATCTACGAGGACTTCGGCCTGTTCACGATCGACGAGCAGGTCGGCAAGGACCTCACGCGCCTGTTCAACGAGCTCAGCGGCTACGCGATCGAGAAGAAGTTCAAGCGCCTGCTCGTCGCGCCGCTGCACCTGCGCCGCGGCCTGCTGCGCCTCATCGACCGCGAGCGCCGCAACGCCATCGCCGGCAAGCCCGCCCGCATCCGGATCAAGGTCAACTCGATGGTGGACGAGGAGATCATCGACGCCCTCTACCGCGCCGGCCAGGTCGGCGTCCCGGTCGACGTGTGGGTGCGCGGCATCTGCAGCCTCAAGCCCGGGGTCCCCGGCCTCAGCGAGAACATCCGGGTGCGCAGCATCCTCGGCCGGTACCTCGAGCACTCCCGCATCTTCTCGTTCGCGAACAACGGCGACGAGATCGTGTACATCGGCAGCGCCGACATGATGCACCGCAACCTCGACCGCCGCATCGAGGCGCTCGTGCGGGTCGTCCACCCGCCGCACGTCAAGGAACTCGACGACCTGTTCACGCTGGCGATGAGCGACAGCACCGAATCCTGGCACCTGACCGCCGACGGCCTGTGGGAGCGCCACGCGCTGGACGCGGACGGCGAGCGCCTCGACGATCTGCAGGACATCACCATGGCCGCGGTGCAGAAGCGGCGGCGCGTCCGGGCGGTGCGATGACCCCGGACACCGCGGTCTACGCCGCCGGCGGCGTGGTGTGGCGCCTGGTCGAGGGCAAGCTCCGGATCCTGGTGGTGCACCGCACGCGCTACCGCGACCTGACCCTGCCGAAGGGCAAGGTCGACCCGGGAGAGATGCTCGCCGAGACGGCCGCGCGCGAGATCGAGGAGGAGACCGGCATCCGGGTCGCGCTCGGAGTTCCCGTCGGGGTGTCGCGCTACACGCTGCCCAGCGGCCGCCAGAAGATCGTGCACTATTGGGCGGCCCAGGCCACGGACGACGCGATCCGGGCGAGCACCTTCGTGCCCAACGGCGAGATCGCCGCCCTGGAGTGGCTGTCTCCGAAGAAGCTCGTCGCCCGGCTGAGCTACGCGGTCGACGTGGAGATCGCAGAGAACTTCCTGCGACTGGTCGACGACGGCATCCTGCAGACGTTCCCGGTGATCGCGCAGCGGCACGCCCGCTCCACGCCGCGGGAGAGCTGGAAGAAGTCGGACAGCGCCCGTCCGCTGACCTCGCGCGGCGCGAAGCAGGCGGACCTCGTGTCGCGGGCGCTGCGCGCGTTCGGTCCCGGGCGCATCGTGTCCAGCCCCGCGGAGCGGTGCATCGCCACCGTCGCACCGCTGGCGAAGCTCACCGGGCTGAAGATCTCCAAGTCGAAGCTCATCAGCCAGGAGGCGTGGGAAGAGGGCGAGGCGGATGCCCGCACCGTCGTCGGCAGGACCGTGCGCTCGCGCACGGGAACGGTGCTGTGCAGCCACGGACCGGTGCTGCCCGACATCCTCAACGAGCTGGCTCTCGCCACCGGCACCCTGCACGGGTCGTACCTCGGCAGCGCGTCCGCCCTGCCGATGGGCGGGTTCTCGGTCGTGCACCTCTCCACCACCCGGCCGGGCTCCGGGATCATCACGATCGAGACCCACGAGCCGAACGTCTGACGCGGCGGAAAGCTTCCCGTCCGTCACGGTTCACCTTCCGTTCACCTTCTGACAGCATGCGCGTCACCCAGCGTGCTTAGCGTCGAGGCGAGCCCTGCAGCGGGGCTCCACCTGACACGAGAAGGACTCACACAGTGAAGCTCTCCCGCATTGCGCCGCTCGGCGCCGTCGCCCTCGCCACCGCCCTGGTGCTCGCCGGCTGCGCGTCCAACGAGAACGCCCCCACGTCTTCTTCCGCCCCCACCACGGCCGGCAGCGTCGCGCTCTCCGGCACGCTCAACGGCATCGGCTCCTCGGCGCAGGGCACCGCCCAGCAGACCTGGATCGCCGGCATGCAGACCCAGAACGGCAACCTGACCATCAACTACGACCCGCAGGGCTCCGGCGCCGGCCGCAAGAGCTTCATCTCGGGTGCGGCGGACTTCGCCGGCTCCGACGCGGCCCTGAAGGACGCGGAGCTCGCGGGCTCGTTCGCGCTGTGCGCGGCCGGAACCAAGGCCATCGACCTGCCGGTCTACATCTCCCCGATCGCGATCGCCTACAACGTCTCGGGCGTCGACGGGCTGAAGCTCGACGCCCCCACGATCGCGAAGATCTTCTCGGGCAAGATCACCAAGTGGAACGACCCGGCCATCACCGCCCTGAACGCGGGCGTGAAGCTGCCGGCGGCCACGATCAACGTGGTGCACCGCTCGGACGACTCGGGCACGACCCAGAACTTCACCGACTACCTGGCCCAGAACGCCGGCGCCGCGTGGGGCAAGCCCGCCGACCAGACGTTCCCGTACACGGTCGGCGACGCCGCCAAGGGCACGTCGGGGGTGGCCGAGGCAGCCAAGAACGCGCAGAACTCGATCACCTACATCGACGAGTCGGGCATCGGCACGAGCGGCCTGAAGGTCGCCGAGCTGAAGGTCGGCAGCACCTTCAACAAGATCTCGGCCACCGGTGCCGCCGCGGTCGTCGCGGACTCGCCGATCGTCTCGGGCCGCGCCGCCAACGACCTCGCGATCCAGATCAACCGCAAGGACACGAAGGCGAACGCGTGGCCGCTGGTGCTGGTGTCGTACGTCATCGGCTGCCAGCAGTACAAGGATGCCGCGAAGGCGAAGCTCGTGAGCGCGTACGTGCAGTACATCGCCACGTCGGCCGCTCAGGATGCCGCCGCCACGCAGGCGGGCTCCGCACCGCTGTCCAGCGACCTGGCCGCCAAGGTCGTCGCCGCGGCGAAGACCATCAAGTGATCCCGGCGGGTGGTGGGGGGCGCCCACCGGCGCCCCCCCCCCCCCGCCTCCCCTCACCCGCACCCGAACCCCCGCAAAGACAGGGCGTATGTCAGCCACCAGCACCGCCATCCCGGCCGCGAAGCCCAAGCCGAAGGTCCGCATCGGCGACCGCGTCTTCACGTCGACGACGATCACCGCCGGCGCCGTGATCCTCGCCGTGCTCGCGGCCGTCGCGCTGTTCCTGGTCGTGCAGTCGCTGCCGGCTCTGTTCGCGAAGCCCGGCGAGCTGCCGAACAACGCGGACAACTTCTGGCAGTACGTGTGGCCGCTGGTGTTCGGCACCGTGTGGTCCGCGTTCCTGGCCCTGCTCATCGCCACCCCGCTGTCGGTCGGCATCGCACTGTTCATCTCGCACTATGCGCCGCGCCGCATCGCGCAGCTGCTCGGCTACGTCATCGACCTGCTCGCCGCCATCCCCTCGGTCGTCTACGGCCTCTGGGGCATCGCGACCCTGTCGGTGTTCGTGCAGCCCTTCTTCGCGTGGCTGACCGACAACCTGGGCTGGTTCCCGCTGTTCGCCCCGCCGGTCTCGGGCACCGGCCGCACCGTCCTCACCGCGTCGATGGTGCTGGCCGTCATGGTGATCCCGATCATGACGGCGATCTGCCGCGAGGTCTTCCTGCAGACGCCGCGCCTGAACGAGGAGGCGGCCCTCGCCCTCGGCGCCACGCGCTGGGAGATGGTGCGCCTGTCGGTGCTGCCGTTCGCCCGCAGCGGCATCATCTCGGCGATCATGCTCGGCCTCGGCCGCGCACTCGGCGAGACCCTCGCGATCGCGATGGTGCTCTCGCCGGCGTTCATCGTGAAGTTCGCCGTGCTGCAGGCGCAGAGCCCGAACACCATCGCGGCGAACATCGCCCTGCAGTTCCCCGAGGCCACCGGCGTCTCGGTCAACGCGCTGGTAGCATCCGGTCTCGTGCTGTTCGCCGTGACGCTGGTCGTGAACATGATCGCCCGCGCCGTCATCAACCGCAAGCCTTCCGGAGCCTCCTCGTGACCACCCAGGCCACCACCGCCACCGCGCCTCCGCCGGCTCCCGGCCGCGCCCGCCCCACGGCCAATTCGCTGACCGCCGGGCGACTGCCCCGGGCCGTGCCGTGGCTGCTGCTGTGCGGATGCTGGATCGCCACCGGCGTCGTCTACGGCATCCTGGACGCCTCCGGCGCCACCAAGGGCTTCGATCCGGTCGGCACGATCTTCTTCGGCACGGTGCTGTTCGTCGTCGCACTCGCTCTGATCTCACGCATCGTCGAGGGCGGTCGACGCGCGGTCGATCGCCTCGTCACCTCGCTCGTGCTGACCGCGTTCATCATCGCGCTGCTGCCGCTCGTGTCGCTCGTGTGGACCGTGATCGCCAGGGGCCTCGCCCGCTTCGACGTGCCGTTCTTCTCCGAGTCGATGCGCAACATCATCGGCGACGGCGGCGGCGCACTGCACGCCATCGTCGGCACACTGCTGATCACGCTGACCGCCGCCGTCATCTCGGTGCCCATCGGCCTCCTCGCCTCGGTGTACCTCGTCGAGTACGGCCGCGGCGCCCTCGCCCGTGCGATCACGTTCTTCGTCGACGTGATGACGGGCATCCCGTCGATCGTCGCGGGTCTGTTCACGTACGCCTTGTTCGCGCTCGTCTTCGGTCCGGCCGTCCGCAACGGCTTCATGGGCGCGATCGCCCTGTCGGTGCTGATGATCCCGGTCGTGGTGCGCTCCAGCGAGGAGATCCTGCGCCTCGTGCCCAACGAACTGCGCGAGGCGTCCTACGCCCTCGGCGTGCCGAAGTGGTGCACCATCCTGAAGATCGTGCTGCCCACCTCGATCGCGGGTCTCGTCACCGGCGTGATGCTCGCCATCGCCCGCGTGATCGGCGAGACCGCACCGCTGCTGATCGTGACCGGATTCACGTTCAGCATGAACTACGACATCACAGGCGGCCGCATGATGACGCTGCCGGTGTTCGTGTACACGCAGTACACGCAGGCCGCCGGCGTCAGCGCACAGGCATCCGTCGACCGGGCCTGGACCGCCGCGCTGGTGCTTATCCTCATCGTGATGGCTCTCAATCTCCTCGGACGCCTGATCGCCAAGATCTTCGCGCCCAAGTACGGCCGCTGAGACCGCATCCGTCCGTCCGGCCGCAGAACCCCTGAAGGAACCCCGTGTCCAAGAGCATCGAAGTCAACGACCTGAACGTCTACTACGGCGATTTCCTCGCCGTCGAGGGCGTCGACATGCGCATCGAGCCGCGCACCGTCACCGCGTTCATCGGCCCGTCCGGATGCGGCAAGTCCACGTTCCTGCGGACCCTCAACCGCATGCACGAGGTGATCCCCGGCGCGCGGGTCGCCGGCGAGGTGCTGCTGGACGGCGACGACCTGTACGGCCCGGGCGTCGACCCGGTCGCGGTGCGCCGCCAGGTGGGCATGGTCTTCCAGCGCCCGAACCCGTTCCCGACGATGTCCATCAGGGAGAACGTGCTCGCCGGCGTTCGCCTCAACAACAAGCGGATCTCGAAGTCGGATGCCGCCGACCTCGTCGAGAAGTCGCTGCGCGGTGCGAACCTGTGGAGCGAGGTCAAGGATCGCCTGGACAAGCCCGGCGGCGGGCTCTCCGGCGGTCAGCAGCAGCGGCTGTGCATCGCCCGCGCCATCGCCGTCGAGCCGCAGGTGCTGCTCATGGACGAGCCCTGCTCGGCCCTGGACCCGATCTCGACCTATGCGATCGAGGAGCTCATCGACGAACTGAAGACCGAGTACACGATCGTGATCGTCACGCACAACATGCAGCAGGCATCCCGCGTGTCCGAGCGCACCGCGTTCTTCAACATCGACGGCCCCGGAACTCCCGGCCGGCTCATCGAGTACAACGACACCGCCGCCCTGTTCACCACCCCCGCGGTGCAGGCCACCGAGGACTACGTCTCCGGCCGCTTCGGGTAAGCCCCGCAGCGGCCACGGGCGCGCGTGCCGAGACGCGAACGCGGCTGCCTGGGGTTACGTTGCGCGCACCCCGCACCGGGGCTCAGTCGCGGGGGCTCAGCAGGTAGCGGTTGATGGATGCCGTCAGCTCGGCGTCGATCGCCTTCGGCGTGCCGTCGACGGCGCTGATCGGCGCGGCCAGGCGCACGCTGGACAGGAGCCAGGCGGCATCCGCCTCGGCGAGCGCCGCGACCGGCAGCCGCTCGTACGTCGCGGCGTGGCCGAGTCCGCGCAGGTGGTCGAACAGGCTCACCTGGGTCGTTCCCTGCAGGATGCCGGCCCCGGGCTCCGGACTCACGAAACGGTCGCCCAGTCGCAGCACGACGCTCGCCGTCGGAGCCTCGAGCAGGATGCCGTCGGACGATACGAACACCGCGTCGTCCGCCCCGCGGCGCACGGCCTCGCGGATCGCCGCCATGTTCACCGCGTACGACAGCGTCTTGGCACCGAGCAGCAGCCAGGGTGCTCGGGCCGGCGCCTCGCTGTCGACTCCGCGGTCGAGGGTCACGACACGGATGCCGCGCGTGCGAGCGGCGCTGAAGTCGGCGGCCGGCGCCGCCGTGGTCCACGCGGTCGGCGCGGGCCCGTGCTCGACGCCGCGGCTCAGGATCAGCTTGATGACCCACTCCCCCGGCCCGCATTCCGCGGCCGCGACGGCCGCCGCCTGCCGCCACTGCTCCAGGTGCGGCGCGGGCAGATCGCACAGCTGCGCGGAGTGCGCGAGGCGCTGCAGGTGCGGTCCGATCTCCTGCGCGTGGCCGTCGATCACGCCGATCGACTCGAAGATGCCGTCGCCGCGCTGCGTGCTGAGCTCTCCGACGCTGAGAGCCGGCGCGGACGGGTCGACGCGGCGGAAGCTGTCACTGAAATCGGCGCGCTCCTCGTCCGTGGATTCGGCGGGCGTGATCAACAGAGCGAATCGGGCTGCGGCCATACGACGAGCCTAGATCCCGGATTCGCCCTGGGCGATCACCCGGAGACCGTCTCGGAGCGTCCGGTAGACTGGCGCATGCCGGGCCGCAGCAAACCCCGGGCTCCATCTTCTGTCGCTTCGAGCGAACCTGCGCCGAGAGGCGTTTCTGCGGTCCGGTATTTCTCTGCCTGCGCTTCGACAGGCTCAGCGACCGTCCGGAATCAGGCTCAGCGACCGTCCGGAATCAGGCTCAGCGACCGTCCGGAATCAGGTCAGCGAATCGCGCCCGAATCAGGTCAGCGAATCGCGGCGCCACAGCGCGGCGCAGCCGGTGAGGTCGGCCGCCGTCGTCGACAGCCGCAGCGCGCGCCGCGTGAAGGTGGTCGCCCGTGCCGGCTCCGTGGCCTCGTAATCGTCGGCGAGATGGGTGGCGCCGGATGCCTGCACGCGGCAGAACGCGGCTGCACGCTCCAGCGCCACGGCGAAGTCGCCGGTGAACGCGCCGCGCAGGATCGTGTCGATCACCGCGATGAGCTCGTCCGGAGTCGCGGGAACGGGCGCCCCCGCCACCACGGGATCGACCGAGCTCAGCTCGACGCGTCCGCGCTCGTACAGCAGCGCGGCGGTCCGCGGGTCGTCGTGGATCATCAGCTGAACGAGGTACAGCCGCCATAGCGCGCCCGGCAGCGTGTGCGACGGCGCCTGGGACCACAGCTCGGCGAGGTCGTGCAGGCCGTGCTCGTCCGCGAAGGCGAGCAGCCGATCGACCACCTCGGGCTGCGGATCGTTGCGCACGCGTGCGAGCAGCGCGGCGGCGGTGGAGTGCGCGATGCGGGAGACCTCGGCGGGATCCGACCCCGTGAACAGGCGATCGAACGTCTCACCGGGGAGCCGCACGGGCTTGTGGAACTCTCGGGAGGAACCGGCCATCCCTCCAGGTTACCTGGCCGCCTGCCGCGTCTGATTGATGCGCACGTGGTTTCCCGCGGGGTCG
>Ga0308169_10006149_pt1 | contig 10675 bp, 6 predicted proteins | sample PhyBR1_2_FD_202139 | JGI IMG/M metagenome (GOLD analysis project Ga0308169, IMG submission 202139) | Phyllosphere microbial communities from UC Gill Tract Community Farm, Albany, California, United States - DLSLSB.R1 | ecosystem: Host-associated > Plants > Phyllosphere > Unclassified | place... | reverse complement strand
CCCGACCCGCAGGACTAGGTCGCGCTCTGACGCTCTCGATGCTCGCCTCTCTCGCTCACGCAGCTTCGGGTCGTACAAGGTCGACCCGAGAGGTCTTTTGCTTTCGCTCAGCTGAAGGCTTGCTCGAACAGACAGCAAAGAGCGAGAGCAAGGTCCGAGCGACGGTCGACCTTCTCAAGTGGAGGCGCCGAGGGGACGATCTCTCGGCGGCCGGCCTGAACGAGCCTTGCTCTCCGGGTCTCGTGCAGATGTCCGAAGTCGCGCACCCTCTGGCTTCCGAGCCGAGTGGCTGATTAAACCTCGGACTCGGGCAACGAGAGCGAAGGGCTGCGCCTCGGCGAAGGGAAGCAAGCTGCAGCCGACGAGCGGTGGCGCAGCTGGCGCACCCGGCTTGCCGGCCCCTTTTGGCGACTGCGCTCTCTGCAGGTCAGATCTAGCTCTCGCAGCGCGGGCAATTCGCCGAGGCGCGAGGCCGTGAGGCAGCGCTCGAGGAGGAATGTCGCCGCCGCTCGACAGCGCTCTCCTTACATAGCGACGAGAGCGGGGAAAGGAGGGGCACGTGCACTCGTGCGAGCCCGGAGAGGACCGGCGAGGAGGAGAGCGAGAAGGGCGCAGGCGGGAAGCGCGAGTTGCGGGACTCGCACGACAGCCCGCTGCAAGGGGCGCTGGGTTCGGCACAAGCGAGGAAGCGAGCGTACGCATGTGCTCACAAGGACGGACGGTCTGGCCCCGCCCTTCCGCGGACAGGCCGTCGTGCCGGTTGCATGCGGAGTGGGGAGACGTGTGCCCCACGCCCCGCTTTTTCGCGCCTCGCCTCGGGGAAGCCGTTGCCCGCTCCGCCCTCCTCCTCCCCCTCCTCCCACCTCGCTCTCCTCCTCTGCATCACCTGCACGTTGAGAGAACCTCGCACACCCGCACAACCAACAGCCTTCACCAAGGTGCGCACTGACCTCGCTGCGCGCGCCCGTCCCCCCTCTCTCGCGCGCGAGCTGACCTCGTCCCCACCTCCACCCCCTCTGCTAGCTTCAAACCATGTCTGCTCCGACCGCATCCCTCACCTTCCCCGAGGGCCACTCGCTCAAGAACATCGACCTCCCCGTCGGCGTCTTCATCAACAACGAGTGGTCCGCCGGCGAGGAGGGCAAGACGATCGAGGTCCGCGCGCCCGCGTACGACAAGGTCATCGCCAACGTCGCCGAGGCCACCGCCAACGATGTCGACCGCGCAGTGTGCGTCTCTCGAGCTCGCTCAAGCTGCCCCCTCGCCGAGCGCACGAGCTGACTCGCCGCCTCTTCTCCGCTCGCAGCGACGCCGCCGAGAAGGCCTTCGAGACGGTCTGGGGCGAGCACACGCCGGGCTCGGAGCGAGGCCGCATGCTCATGAAGCTCGCCGACCTGTTCGAGGAGCACGCCGACACGCTCGCGTCGATCGAGGCGCTCGACAACGGCAAGGCGTTCGGCATCGCCAAGGGCTTCGACGTGATGGCCGCCGCCGGCTGCCTGCGCTTCTACGGCGGTCTCGCCGGCAAGAACGACGGCAAGACGATCGAGGTCAACGAGTCCAAGTTCGCCTTCACGCGCCAGGAGCCCATCGGCGTCGTCGGCCAGATCATCCCCTGGAACTTCCCCATCCTCATGTTCGCGTGGAAGATCTCGCCCGCGCTCGCCGCCGGCTGCACCATCGTCATGAAGGTCGCCGAGACGACGCCCCTCTCGGCCTTCTACGCGTGCCAGCTCATCGCCAAGGTCTTCCCGCCGGGCGTCGTCAACGTCCTCACGGGCTACGGCAACGTCGTCGGCGCGGCCATCTCGTCGCACATGCGCATCATGAAGGTCGCCTTCACCGGCTCGACGCTCGTCGGCCGCCAGATCATGAAGGCCGCCGCCATGTCGAACCTCAAGCCCGTCACGCTCGAGCTCGGCGGCAAGTCGCCCAACGTCGTCTTTGACGACGCCGACCTCGACCAGGCCGCCTCGTGGGGCGCCTTTGGCCTCTTCTTCAACGCGTGCGTCCCTCTCTCTCTCTTCGCGCGCGCGGCGCATCCCTTCTCTCCTCCCCGCTCAGGCCGCGCCGCTCGTCTTCCTCGCCCGCCTCTCGCGCTCGTCGCTCTCGTTGCGCAGTCGCTGACCCACTCTCTGTACCTCCTCCTGCAGTGGTCAGTGCTGCTGCGCCGGCTCGCGCATCTTCATCCAGGAGTCGATCTACGACCAGTTCCTCGAGAAGCTCACGGCCAAGATCAAGTCGATCAAGGTCGGCGGTCCGTTCGAGGCCGACTCGTTCCAGGGCCCGCTCACGTCCAAGCTCCAGTACGACCGCGTCTCGGCGCACATCCAGGCCGGCAAGGACGAGGGCGCGACGGTCCACCTCGGCGGCGAGCGCCACGGCACCGAGGGCTACTTCATCCAGCCGACCATCTTCACCGACGTCCAGCCGTCGATGAAGATCGCGCAGGAGGAGATCTTCGGCGTGCGTCCTCCTTCCTCGCGCAGTATCCTCAAGGCCGAGCGAGTTCGGCGGGCGCGACCTTCTCAAGTTGACTGACCTCCCCCTCGCTCCTCCCCGCAGCCGGTCATCGTCGTCCAGAAGTTCAAGGACGAGAAGGACCTCGTCGTCAAGGTGCGCTCTCTCTCTCTCGCAGCCTCTCCCTTTCCGACCGACGCCTCGAGCTTCGAGCTGACTCGCCCTCCCGTCCTTCCCCTCTCCCTCCCTCGTCCTCCCTCGCCCACCTGCAGGCCAACGACACCGTCTACGGCCTCGCTGCTGCCGTCTTCTCGCGCGACGTCTCGCGCGCCATCCGCATCGCCAAGGAGATCAAGGCCGGCACCGTCTGGGTCAACTGCTGTACGTCCCCTCCTTCCTCCTCGCGCGCGGCGACTCTCGCTGACTCCGGCTCACTCACTGTAACAGACAACACGCTCGAGAACGGCGTAAGCTCTCGTCCCCTAGACCGTCGTCGTCGTCGTCGTCGTCGCCGTCGCTGACCCTCGTCCTCTCCCTCCTGCAGGTGCCGTTCGGCGGCTACCGCCAGTCGGGCGTCGGTCGCGAGTTGTCCTCCGAGGCGATCAACAACTACTGCCAGGTGCGTCGACAAGCGCTCCCCCGCCTCGCGCCGATTCCGCCGAGCTGACCTCTTGTCCTCCCCTTCCCCTCCCGCCCGCCCTTCTCCCTCACAGACCAAGGCAGTGTACGTCTCCGTCCGTCCTTGCGCCTCTAGCCGGGCTCGTCGAGCTGACGCTCTCCCCCACCTACAGGCACGTCAACCTCTCGGCGCCCAACCCGCTCTGAACAGGCCCGCTCTGAGCAGGCACGCTCGAGCAGCTCTCTAGGTCCCTCTCCCGCTCTTTTGTGTCTTGCACCCCCTCTCCCGCCCCTTCCTGTCTGTCGAACCATTGCTTGAGCAGTTTGAATCTGGAACGAAGCCCCAAGTCAGTCCCGCACGCCGTCGTCCGTCTGCAGCGAGCGAGAGCGAGAGCGGGGACCGAGCGCGAGCGTCTCTCCTACGAGCGGCTCAGCTTCGTGCTCAGCTCAAGGGCAGCGCAATAGCGAGTAGAATACGCCCGAGCAAGCTAGGGAGCGCTAGAGACGCAGCCATGCTGCGACGCTGCAGCGAGATGAGCTCGAGGAGGAGGTGGAGACCCAGACGCGCCCGCTCGGCGGGCAGCTCGCTCTCGGCGGCTCTGCACGCTCTGTACCAAGCGAGATTACAAGGATAAGGACATGGCGAGCGAGGTCGAGCGTCGAGACCTGCTCTCACGCCTGCGCCGGCCTACGGAAGCTGAGCCAACTGAGCCGACGGCCTCGAGACGGCGACGAAGCCTCGCGGTAGCTTGCGCAGCAGCCCGGCGACGCTCGACATGGAGCACAGGTAGCACAGAACACATCCTCCTTGCACTTCGACCCAGATCCAGCTACTCAAACTCCGCCTGCCCGACGCTCAGTGGTGCGAGACGGGCTCACCGCGGAGGCTGCTCTCGTCCTTGACGCCGAGCTCGCCCGTCTTGAACTGCCGGGCCCACTGCGAGCGAGCGAGAGTGCTGGGTCAGCGACAGGTCGCCAGGGCGGCGAGAGGCTGGGGAGAGCAAGAGAGAGAGAGAGGGACACACCATCATCGAGGGGATGGGGCGAGTCGGCTCGGTATGCCGCCACTGTGTGTGCGCGCGCTCGGCAGATGTCAGTACGCTCACCCGACTGCGTCGAGCCCTCGTTGGCGCAATGAAGTGCGCCGACTCGGGCAGGACCTCGTGCGCGCGACCGCCGAGAGAGGAGGGAGCGCGACGCACCTCCTTGCGAGCCGAGTAGCTCCAGACGCCGTACGTCGCGAGGCCGACGCCGAGGAAGACGAGGCCGGTCGACGACTTCCAGTTGGCCGGGCGGGTCCACCAGCCACCGGCGGGGGACCAGACCTCCTGCGCGATGAGAAGCCGGCGGAGGGCGAGGTCAGCTTGGCGAAGCGGGCCTGTGGGGGCACGAGAGGGGGCGGAGGGCTGAGAACGCACCTTGGGGTAAGGGTACTGCGCGCCGCCGCCCTGTTTTGCGGGAGAGTAGAGCATCGAGGAGAGATGGCGCGGGGAGAGGGAGGGAGGAGGAGTGGAGAGTCAGCGCGGGCTCGCATGCAGGGCGCGCTCGGTCGAGGCTGTCGAGAGAGAGGACGTGCCATGCGTGGTGCTGTCGGGATCATCGTGCGAGGGTTTGTGGAGGAGGAGAGCGGGCAGGCGGGCGAGGAGGACGACGGCGGCGCGATGAAGAAGTCGGCTCCGCTCTCCCCCTTCTGGAGCTGTACAGGTGGCTGTAGTAGGTCAGTAATACCCTCACCCGACGGAAGAGCTAGCTAGCCTCACCCCAGAGCGAGAGCGACGCCTCGACCGCCTCGCTCTCGCTGCTCGCGAGCTTCGGGCTCCCTCCACCACGCTACACTGGCTCGATCCAGCTCAGCCGAGCTCAGCAGTACTCGAGATCCACCCACCAGTGCACCTAGACGCCGCGCGAGCTCGCCCGACCCAGTCCTCGTCGCCCTCCACTTCTCGACACCGCCCCACCGCGACCACCCCGGGCAACCTCCCAGGGTCGGGGCGCGACAGCTCCGGGCACCACAATGGACCACGCCGAGGCGCAGGCGGCGCAGACCCCGCCAGTGGTCGCCCTGCCGCTCGCCCACCTCCCGCCGCTCCCAACCCTCGCTCCGCGAGCAGCACCTGCGGCCGTCAAGCACGAGGAGCACACGGTCGACCGCGACAAGCTCGAGCTGCGCGACTGGATCGAGGCGAGGGGCGCGTGTCCGTCGCCGGAGCAGAAGCCCGCGCCGAGCGCTTTCGAGTTCGAGCAAGACCAGGTGCGTTCCTTCCTCTCACTCTCGCGCGTGCGAAGGACTCTTTCTGACTCCTCGACCTGTAGCAGAATAAGCCGATCGCCTTCGTCACGCCCACCACAAGCGAGGTCCTCGACGGCGTCCCCTTTCCCACCCCCGCCCTCACCCCTCGCTTCGACCCACCATACTACGCCCCGCCATCCCCGGCAGCTCGCCAGCCTCGCCCTCCGCCAATTGCCATCAGCTCGCCGTCGAACGCTAGCGTCACCCTCTCGCAAACCGCCGACGCCGCCGCCGTCGCCGCCGCCGCCGCCCCGCCCACCGTTCCTCCTCGTCAGCCGAGCCGACCAGTGGCGCCGCTCGACCGCCTCCTCCCCATCGGCACGATCGTCCTCACGCAGCACCGTCTCACCGCCGACGTACAACACGAGCTCGCCGAGGACGGCTGGCTCAACCTCGCCAAGGACTCGCTCGAGCCCGTTCCCGATCCCGCCGCCGACCCTCCTGTCGAGCCGGCGCCCGCCCCTCCTCCTCCCGCGGCTCCTCGCCGGTCGTCGACGACCAAGGCCGGCTCGTCGTCGAGGAGCAAGAAGCGCCGCGCGTCGTCCGCCGCCGGCGGCTCGTCGTTGTCGAAAAAGGTCAAGTACTCGGCGCACCCGCACCTCGACGCGCTCTTGACGCTCTCGGCGGCGCACGTCCTGCGTGCTACGGTGCGCATCGTCGACGTCGACGTCGGTGAGGGCGAGGGCTCGGCGGCGGCGGCGCTCGTGCGGGTCTACCTCGTGCCGCAGGACCTGCCCGAGTTGCGCGGGCCGGGTGCCGTCAGGGCCAGGATGAGGCCGCCGGGCAGCGTCGTCCTCGGCCTCTTGAGCGCGGTCAGGGTGCATGCGGGCGAGTGGGACGGCGAGGTGCAGAGCGGGGACCTGCCCGGGTTCATGGCCGAAACGGTGCGTCCAGCTCTCTCTTGGCCTGTCGCTCTCCACGGCGGCCAGAGACTGACTCCCTACTCTCACCCTGCAGGATGAACGGTCGCTTCTCGAGGTCTACCGCGACATCTCGTCGCCGAGCGCCGACGCCTCGTTCGTCGACGAGCTCGACGCGCCCGACGAGGTCAAGCAGCGCCTGTCATCGGCGCTCGACCACAAGCCCGCCGGCGTCCAGAGCGACCTCTTCCCCTACCAGCACGCAACGCTCGCCAAGATGCTCGCGCGCGAGCTCGCGCCGCAGGACATCCCGAGCCCGGCCTTCCTGCGCCGCTCGACCCGCGTCGTCGGCCTCGGCGGGTCCTGGCCCGAGGATCGCAAGGAGCAGACGTTCTTCGTCTCGCTCGACGGCGGCGTGCGACTCGAGCCGCTCACGGTGCGCGAGCCCAAGGGCGGCATCCTCGCCGAGGACATGGGCGTCGGCAAGACGGTCATCGTGCTCGCGCTCGTCATGTCGACGCTCAGCGAACTGCCCAAGCTCGACGGCACCTCGACGTTCCTCGACGGCTCGCCTTCGCCGCCGCCTTCGGTCCTCCTCACCGACGTCTCGGTCGACTTTCCGTTCCCCTTCGAGATGTGCGTCCAGCCTCGTATCTCTCTCTCCCTCTTGCCCTCGCCGTGCGCTGACGCTCTCGTCACACGCTCGCAGGGAGGACGCCAAAAAGCTCAAGCCTCGTGTCACGGCGCCCTTGATGGGCGTCGACCTCGACTACCGCGAGCTGCTCGAGCGCGAGGCGGCTCTCGCCCGTCAAGCCGCCGAGGACGACGACATCCCGCACCTCCCCTTCCCCTCCCTGCGCTCCCTCATGGTGCACAAGGTCAAGACGTCGCCTCTCGCCTGCCGGTACCCGCACTTCGACGAGGTCGACGGCGAGCACCCCCTCCCGCAGCCGCTCTTCGACCTGCTCCAGACGACGCCGCCGTTCTACCGCCTCTTCCCGAGCTTCACCCAGCGCGAGGCGCGCCGGCGAGACGACAGCAAGCCGACCAAGATCGTCGTCGCGCCGACGACTCTCATCATCGTGCCGACCGAGCTCGTGCGGCAGTGGGCGGGCGAGATCGACAAGCACGTGCGGCCCAAGGCGCTGCGGGTCCTCGTCCTGCGCACGTCCAAGGACAAGTTCCGGTCGGTCGACGAGATGGCGACGTACGACGTCATCCTCATGTCGGTCGCGCGCTTCTCGGACGCGGCCGAGGCGGGCGACATGAGCCTGCGCGGCGTGCACTGGCGCCGCATCGTCATCGACGAGGGCCACGTCCTCGCGCACGCCAACCTGACGCGCAAGCTCGCCGAGGAGCTGCGCGCCGAGTCGCGCTGGGCCGTGTCGGGCACGCCGTCGACCAACCTGCGCGGCGGCGAGACGGGCGAGACGAGCGCCCTGTTCGCGAGCAACAGCGCGACCGGCGGCGACCGCACCGACCTCGACCGCCTCGGCAACCTCTTTGCGCGCTTCGTCAAGCACCCGGCGTTCGCGAGGCCCGACTCGCTGCGCAAGCTCGTTCAGGGCCACGTCCTCGGCGGCGGCGAGCGCGCCGCACGGCTCGAGACCGTCTTCAACCGCGCCATCATCCGGCACGACTCGGCCGTCGTCAGCTCGTACATCCAGCTGCCGCCGATGACGACGAGCATCGTCGAGGTCGAGATGGAGGAGGCCGAGCGCCTCGTCTACAACACGCTCGTCGGCTTCTTCGTCTCGAACTCGATCACGTCGCAGCGCGTCGACGTCGACTACCTGTTCCACAAGTCGAAGCGCGCCGAGCTCGACGTCCTGTGCAGCAACCTCGCGACGGCCACGACCTTCTTCGGCTCGTCCGAGTACTACCAGCACCTCGTCGAGGCGCGCAAGTACGGCGAGGAGGCGCTCGCCACCAAGCGCAGCGCCGACTGGAGCGACGACGACCGCGCCAAGCAGCGCAAGGTCGTCGACGTGTTCCAGGAGGCGCTCGACGATCCCGAGGTCGCCCTCACGGCCGGCACGCCCGCCGTCGCCATGGAGGTCGCCAACCTCGACGACGAGCTCGTGCGCACCTTCATCGGCCTCAGCGGCGCGCGCAACCCTCGCGGCCGTGCGCTCGTGTCGCAGAACGAGCTCGTGCGCCTGCGCGTCGACCTCAAGGAGCTGCAGCGCGAGGACGTCAAGGCGTGGGCCGACGACGAGGAGCTCGTCGAGGAGCTCATCACGTTCGAGGACAAGCGCAAGCGGGTCGATGCGCGCCCCAAGAACTTCGAGGCCGACCCGGACGAGGAGCCGCTGTTCAAGAAGCGCGGCAAGAAGGACGCGACGCCGCTCGTGCCGCTCCCAGACGACTCGATCTTCCGCCGCGTCCAGCTCGTGCGCACGACGAGCTCCAAGATCAACTTCATCGTGTCCGAGCTGCGCAAGCACCCGAGCGAGAAGGTGCGTCCCTCTCTCTGCCCCTCGGATCGTCGGCGCTGCAAGATCCTGACTTCGAGCTCGTCCTGCAGTTCATCATTTTCTCGTCCTCGAACGTCGACCTCCTCTTTTCGAACCTCTCCGAGACGCTCGACCTCGTCGGCATCTCGCACACCATCTTTGCTGCGTCGGGTCACACCCGTACCGGCGACCGAGGGGCGATCGCGCAGCGGTTCAACCAGACGTCGGCGTCCGAGTGCCAGGCCATCCTCGTCGACGCCAAGCTCGGCGGGCGCGGCATCACGCTCACGGCGGCGACGAGGATGATCTTTCTCGAGCCCGTGTGGAAGCCCGACCTCGAGGTCCAAGCGTCCAAGCGCGCGCACCGTCTCGGGTGCGTCCACCTCTTTTCGCCCGTCTCGCCGGCCTCGCACGATCCCGACTGACTCCTCGCCGCTTCCTCGCTCGCAGGCAGACCAAGCCCGTCTTCCTGCAGATCCTCGTCGTCAAGACGACGTTCGAGGAGGCCCTCCTGCAGCGTCGCAAGGAGCTGAAGTCGGAAGGTGCGTCCCGACGGCCTCTCTCGACCCTCTCGCCTTCTTGCTCGTCGCTGACCCTCTTCTGCCTCACGCGCAGAGTTCGACAAGCGCATCAAGGCGCCGCAGCAGGACCAGCAGCTGCGCACGCGCCTCCAGGAGGCGCAGTACCTCGAGCCGAGCGCCGCCGTGCGCGAGGGCGCAAGGGTCGTCTCGCCGGCGTTCGATCCGCCCGTCATGCTCATTCGCGGCGACGCGAGCGACGAGCGCGCGCTCGTGCGGGCGACGGGCTGAGGAGGAGAGGAGCGCGAGGAGAGGGGTCTCTTGGGGTTCGTCTCGACGAGGGTTGTACCGCTGTGCCGAGTTCTGCACTTTGCTTGTTGTGCCATGCATGCACTCTTTCTCTCTCTGCAGGTCCGTCGCGCAAGAGCGTGTGCACAGCGAGCGAGATGCAAGATCGAGAGGATGCTACAATGGAAGGAGGAGAGGTCCGTGCGCTGTACAACAAAGGGGCGCTCACCGTCGCGCGCCGGTCTAGCTACTCGTGTTCACCCCCTCGGCAAAGCTCTGAAGGCCCTCAGCCCCAGCTCCTCCCCCACTCTGCTCCTCCGGGCGCTCGCTCCCCCGGCCCGCTCCTCCTCGCCGGCGCTCTCGCCTGCTCCTTGCCCTGCACCGGCCCGCGCGCGCTCGCCGAACGCTGCGCCGTGTCGCGCCGATCGGGCGACGGCGGCGTCACGAGCGAGCTGAAGCTCGCGCTCGAGGCGGGCCTCGCGATGCCGAGCGCGTCGTACGAGCGCTGCGAGCGCAGGGAGACGAGGCGGCGCTCTCCTCCTGCGCCGCCGGCTGCGGCCGTCGCGCTGCTGCTGGCGCCGAACCGAGGGCCAAGCTCGGTCGAGGATGTCGACTTGGCCGACGACGAGACGGCCGAGGCGGGCGTGCTCGAGGTCGACGAGGGCCGGTCGCCCCACTGGACCGACAGCGCCTTGTTCGACGACGAGCCGACCGACGAAGCGATGCTCGTCGACGAGGGCGTGCGCATCGGCCCAAGGTTGGGCCTGCCGACCGTCGCGCCGCCGCCGCTGGCGCCGTGCGACGACGACAAGAGCTGCGGCGTCGGCGGCTGCACGCGCACGTCGACCTGCTCGTGCGGGTGCAGATGCGGTGCATGCCGCCCCTGCTCGGCGTGCGTGACGTCCTTGAGCCACCGGGCGCGCTCGCGCTGGCGGTGCAGCTCGGCGGGCGCCTCGACCTTGGCGTACGTCGCCGGCGTCGGCTGCGGCACGTCCTCCTGCGGCGTGCGCCCGACTCGCTCGGTCGCCGACGTGTCGGTGCGCTCGAAGCCGGGGAGGCTCGGGTCGGGCGCGCCGGGAGCCCGGTCGCGGTCGCGGTGCTTCTCGCGAGCGCGCGGGCGGATCGACCACGCTTTGCTCGACGGCGGCGGCGCCTCGCCGCCTGACAGCCGAGCCTCCGCGGCAG